>Ga0136614_10000461_pt1 | contig 20255 bp, 20 predicted proteins | sample AntDrymUQ2792106_2_FD_106643 | JGI IMG/M metagenome (GOLD analysis project Ga0136614, IMG submission 106643) | Polar desert sand microbial communities from Dry Valleys, Antarctica - metaG UQ279 (21.06) | ecosystem: Environmental > Terrestrial > Soil > Desert | place: Antarctica: Dry Valley... | reverse complement strand
GGACTAGAGTGGCCAGTCTGAGACCGGACACACAACTGCCGTCCGCGCGAGGACGCCGGTCCCGGGTCGGCCGAAGGCTGTTCGAGGTCGCTCGGGACGGCCGCAAGGATCCGGCGCGTTCCCCCTCCACGGCCATGGACGTCCCGGATGATCTGCGCAGACGCTGCGACGCTGGTCAGAGGCTTAGAGAAGCGCTGTCAGTAGCGCCAGGGGTAGGGCGACCAGTCGGGGCGGCGCTTCTCGAGGAACGCGTCACGGCCCTCGACCGCCTCGTCGCTCTGGTACGCGAGCCGGGTCGCCTCACCGGCGAAGAGCTGCTGGCCGACCAGGCCGTCGTCGAGCAGGTTGAACGCGTACTTGAGCATCCGCTGCGCGGTCGGCGACTTGCCGTTGATCTCTGCGGCCCACTCGCAGGCGACCGTCTCCAGGGCGGCGTGCGGCACGACCTCGTTGACCATGCCCATCCGGTGCGCGTCCTCGGCGGAGTACTCGCGGCCGAGGAAGAAGATCTCCCTGGCGAACTTCTGGCCCACCTGCTTGGCCAGGTACACGCTGCCAAACCCGCCGTCGAAGCTGCCGACGTCGGCGTCGGTCTGCTTGAACCGCGCGTGCTCGGCCGAGGCGAGGGTCAGGTCGCACACCACGTGCAGCGAGTGCCCGCCGCCCGCGGCCCACCCGGGCACGACGGCGATCACGATCTTGGGCATGAACCGGATCAGCCGCTGGCACTCCAGGATGTGCAGCCGGCCCGCGCGTGCCGGGTCGACTGTGTCGGCCGTGTCCCCGCTGGCGTACTGGTATCCGGTGCGGCCGCGGATGCGCTGGTCGCCGCCGGCGCAGAACGCCCACCCGCCGTCGCGTGGCGACGGGCCGTTGCCGGTGACCAGCACGCAGCCGACGTCCGGCGTCATCCGGGCGTGGTCCAGCGCGGTGTAGAGCTCGTCGACGGTGTGCGGCCGGAACGCGTTGCGCACCTCGGGCCGGTCGAACGCGATCCGCACCGTGCCGTGGTCCGCGTGGCGGTGGTAGGTGACGTCGGTGAAGTCGAACCCGTCGACCGCCCGCCAGGCATCGGCGTCGAACAGTTCCGAGACGCCCGCTGTGCTCACCCGCGGAGAATATGGGCAGAGATCGGCGGCGCGCTGTGCCAGGGTGGCGGCCATGCAGGTGAGGTGGGCCGACGTTGGCGACGTCGACGAGCTGATCCGGTTGCGGGCGGTGATGTACGCCGGCATGGGCGAGCTGCACGAGGACGATGGCTGGCGGGCGGTGGTGGCCGAGCAGCTGAAGGCCGGGCTGCCCGACGGCCGTTACTTCGCAGCGGTGGTCGACGCCCCTGACGGCGAGGCCGGGCTCGCCACGTGCGGTGTCGGCATGGTGTGGCACCGGCTGGCCGGGCCTGGAGATCACACCGGGCTCCTCGGCTACATCATGTCGATGGCCACCGACCCGCGCTGGCGCGGCCGGGGCTACGCCCGTGCGGTGTTCGCCAGGTTGATGCAGCGGTTCACCGCAGACGGCGTCACCCGGGTCAGCCTGCACGCCAGCGTGTACGGGCTGCCGCTGTACCGCTCGTTCGGTTTCCGCGAGTCGGCGTATCCCGAGCTCTACTCACCCAAGCCGGCATAGCGACCTGCGGTGGGGCGCACATGAAGCTGCCTGCGGCGGTGATCTTCGACGTCGACGGGACGCTCGCCGACAGCGAGCGAGACGGCCACCGCCCGGCGTTCAACCAGGCCTTCGCGGAGGCGGGGCTGCCCTACATCTGGAGCGTCGCGGAGTACGGCCGGCGGCTGGCCACGACCGGGGGGTTCCGCCGGCTGCGCGGATTCCTGGTCGAGCAGGGCCACCCCGACGACGAGGCCGAGGAGCTGGCGCGACAGCTGCACAAGCGCAAGACCACGCTGTTCCGGGCGGCCTGCGAGGCCGGCGAGGTGCCCAGCCGTGCCGGCGCCGGCCGGCTGATCGAGCAGCTCGGCAAGGCCGGCGTACCGGTCGCGGTCGCCACCACCGGCCGTCGCAACTGGGTCGCCCCGCTGCTGGACCGCCTATTCGGGCTCGACAGGTTCGTGCACGTGCTCACCGGTGACGACGTCGGCGAGGGCGAGGCGAAGCCGGACCCCGCCGTCTACGTCCAAGCACTGCATCGGCTCGGCACCACGCCGCAGGACACCGTCGCGGTGGAGGACTCGCGCAACGGCCTGGACGCCGCCGTGGCGGCCGAGCTGCCGTGCCTCGTGGTCGTCAACGACTACACCGTCGACCAGGAGCTGTCCGCGGCCACGCTGGTCACCGACGCCTTCGGAGGGCCCGGGACGGCCACCGTCCTGGCTGGAGCACCGGACGCGCTGGACGGCGGCATGATCACCCCGGCGACCCTCGGGCTCGTCCTCGCAGGTCGGCACTGACGCTTCCAGGCTGCGCCCCGCGAAACCAGCGCCTAGGGTGGCGACACATGCTGACAATCACCGAACCAGCAGCTACCGCCATCCGCACCCTGGTGTCCTCCGCCGAGCTCCCGGAGGGTGCCGGCTTGCGCATCGACGCGTCAGAGCAGAACGACGGGCTTGAGCTGGCCGTCGTGCCAGAGCCGCAGGATGCGGACACGGTCGTCGAGGACAGCGGCGCGGCCGTCTTCCTGGCTCCGGCTGCCGCCGAGGTGCTCGATGACAAGGTGCTCGACATCGAGCAGGTCGCCGACGAGGACGGCCAGGCGCAGCTGCGCTTCGCGGTCGCCCCGCAGGGCACCGGTATCTGACCACGATCTGACACGTCCGCTCGGCCCGCGCGTCGGGCATACGCTCGGCCTGTGAACCCGTCGACGGCGCAGGCCCGGGCGATGGTCGACGAGCTGGCGAGATCCGGCGTCACCGACGCCGTGCTGTGTCCTGGCTCGCGCAACGCGCCGCTGTCCTTCGCGCTGCAGGCCGCTGATGCCGCGGGGCGGCTTCGGCTGCACGTGCGCATCGACGAGCGGACGGCAGGGTTTCTCGCGGTGGGGCTGGCGCTGCGGTCCGGACGGCCGGTGCCGGTGGCCTGCACCTCCGGCACCGCCGCGGCCAACCTGCACCCGGCCGTGCTCGAGGCCAGCCACGCGGGCGTACCGCTGCTCGCGCTGACCGCCGACCGCCCGCCGGCGATGATCGGCACCGGCGCCAACCAGACCATCGCCCAGACCGGGCTCTACGGCGAGGCCCCGCGGCTGGCCGTCACCGTCGAGCTTGCCGCGGGCTCTGGCGAGACCGCGTGGCGCACTGTGGTGCAGCAGGCGGTGGCGGCGGCCACCGGCGCCGACGGTGGACGCCCCGGCCCGGTGCATCTGAACCTGCCGTTCGCGGAGCCCCTCGTCCCTGACACGGCCGTTGCGGCGGAGGCTGCGGCCGCGCCCGCAAACCGGCCCAGGCGTGTCGCGGCCGCCCCCGGCGCCCCGTTGCCGCTGGACCCGCAGGCGCCGACGCTGGTCGTTGCGGGATCGGGCACCACGCCCGCGCTCGGCACGGAGCTGGCCGGGGTGCCGGTGATCGCCGAGCCGACCTCGCCGCTCTGGCCGGCCGCGCTGCGCACCGGGCCGTGGCTGCTCGACCGCCCGGAGCTGCGGCCGCCGCAGGTCGTGGTGATCGGCCGCCCGACGCTGCACCGGTCGGTGAACAGGCTGCTGGACGACGACGCCGTCGCGGTCTACGCCGTCCCCACCGCTGACGCAGCCCCGTGGACCGGCGCGCCCGGAACCGTGCGCGCCGTCGGAGCGCTGCCCACGCTGTGCTCACCGAGCGACTTCGCCGCCCGCTGGCACGCGGCTGACGGCGCGGCAGGCACCGCACTCGACAGCCGGCTCGACGGTGCACTCGACAATGCGCCGGTCGGACTCCGGCTGGCCCGCGACCTCGTCGCCGCCATACCCGCGGGCGCGCTGCTCGTGCTCGGCTCGTCCAACCCGGTGCGCGACGTGTCGCTGGCCGCGGTGCCGCGCGCCGGGCTCACCGTGCTGAGCAACCGGGGCGTGTCCGGCATCGACGGCACGGTCTCGACCGCGGTCGGCGCCGCGCTGGCCCACGGCGAACCCGCGTACGCCCTGCTCGGTGACCTGACGTTGCTGCACGACACCACCGGGCTGGTGATCGGTCCCGACGAGCCGCGCCCGCAGCTGACGATCGTGGTGCTCAACGACGACGGCGGCGGTGTGTTCTCGCTGCTCGAACAGGGTGCCCCCGAACACGCGAGGGCCTTCGAGCGGGTGTTCGGCACCGCGCACGGGGTCGACTTTGCTGCTTTGGCCGCAGCCGTCGGCATGCCGCACCTGCGTCTGGAGGAGCTGGACTTGCTCGCCAAGGCCGTCCAACCCGAGCCAGGCCTGCGACTCGTGGAGGTGCCGGCCGAACGGGGGGCACTGCGGGCCGGGCACGCCGCCATTCGAGCCGCGATCAACGAAGCGGTAGACGCTGCGAACTAGCGCAGACCCTCCAGCGCCTCGCGCACCGCGACCAGCTTCGCCGCCGCCTCGCGCACTTCGGTGTCGGGGTCGGAGCCGGCCATCACGCCGCAGCCGGCGAACAGCCTGGCGGTGCTGCCCGACACCTGTGCGCAGCGCAACGCGACCCCGAGCTCGCCGTCGCCCGCGGCGTCCACCCAGCCGACCGGACCCGCGTAGCGGCCCCGGTCCATGCCCTCCAGCTCACCGATGAGCTCCAACGCCTCCGTACGAGGCGTGCCGCCGACCGCGGCCGTGGGGTGCACGACCTCGACAAGCCGCAGCAGCGACGGTGGATCGTCGGCCCGCAGCGTCCCGTGGACGTCGCTGGCCAGGTGCAGCACGTTGTGCAGCTCGATCACCGACGGGGTGGCCGGCAGCGCCAGCTCGGCGCAAACCGGGCGCAGCGCAGCGCCGAGGGAGTCCAACGCCAGCCGGTGCTCGTCGCGATCCTTCGCCGAGGCCAGCAGCGTCGACCTCAGCTCGCCGTCAGCGGCCTCCGACGGCCAGATGGTGCCCGCGAGCACCCGGGAGGTGATCTCCACTCCGCTTCGGCGCAGCAGCAGCTCAGGCGTGGCCCCGACCAGCCCGTCGACCGCGAAAGACCAGCAGCTCGGGTAGCGGCTGGCCAGGCCGCGCAGCAGGTGCCGCGGGTCCAGCGGGCTGTCCGACAGCGCCAGCAGGTCGTGAGCCAGCACCACCTTGTCCAGCTCGCCCGCCCGCAGCCGGCGCGCCGCCTCGGCGACGGCCGTGCGCCACTGGCTCACCGGCAGCTCACCGTCCGCGTACCGCACCGACTGGGCCGGCGGCACCGGCGACATCAGGATGGCCGGTCGATGCCGCGGCGTCGGATCCTTGATCTCGGTGACCCAGCAGACGCCGTCGCGGCGCCCGACCAGCACGCGCGGCACCACGAGCACTGAGCCGCCCGGCTCGGCCGCGAAGGCGAAGCTCGCGAAGGCCACCGGCCCGGTGCCGGGCATGCCGACCTCGTCGTCGATCTCCAACCGGCCGACGAACGAGCGCCACCACGCATCGGCGGCCGCGAACCGGCCGGGACCCTCGGACTCGAAGCGCACGGCCTCGCCCCAGCCGACAAGGCCGTCGCCCTCGCGTACCCAGCACAGCGCGCCGTCCGGCTCGGGGAGCAGCTCGACCAGCGGGCCGCGGTAGTCGGGCAGCGCACGCGTGCGCACCTGCAGCCCGCTGCGCACCGTAACCGTGGTCACACCCCGAGCGTAGGAGCCCCGGCCACCCAATGCGCGCCTACGTGCCGAGGCGCTGGCCACACCGGCTCCCCCGCGCTCTACGCTCGGACGGGTGAGAAGCGGGACGAAACGCCTGCTGGACGAGCTGGAAGCCCTCGTGCTGCCGGTCGTGATGCCGATTGTCCGCCGGCTGCCGTGGGTGGTGATCGGCATCGCGACGATGGCCACCGTGCTGGGCGCGCTGGTGCTGATCGGCGCCGCGCGCGACGACGCGTTGATCAACGAGCACTCCGCGGTCACCACCGCCGAGGTGCTCGAAGGCTCAGGGTTCTCCAGGACGCTGGTCCGCTTCACCACCCAGGACGGCCAGGCCGTCGTGCCCGAGTTCGGCGTCTTCTACCCCGGCGGGCTGGAGCCGGGCGACTTCGTCCGCGTCGAGTACGACACCACCGACCCCGACCGGGTACGGGTGCTCGGCCGCACCGCCAGCCTCGGGGTGCTGCCGATCCTGTTCGGCGTGACCCTGGTGTGGGCACTCGCGCTGCCGCTGGCCTGGTGGCTGCAGCGACGAAAGACGAGCCGCCAGCTCAGCCGCGCCCAGCAGTGAGCGCACTCTCGACCAGCCGCAGTAGTCGTGGGTCGGCAAGCCGCAGCCGGCGTGCCGCCTCGACGTCGATCCAGGCCAGGTCGTCGTGCTCCTCCGGCGCTCTGTTGGTAACTTCGCCGGCCCACTCGTCGACCATCCAGACGTCCATCCGGAAAGCCTCACCCTGTATCTGGGCGAAGGGTTCGCCCGGGGACGCGACCTCCGCTCCCAGCTCCTCCCGCAGCTCACGGACGAGCGCCTGGCGTGGCTGTTCGCCCTGCTCCACGTGTCCGCCCGGCAGGTCCCACGTGTCGGGGTACCAACGACGCTCCGGTGATCGATGGCAGAGCAGGACACGGCCTTGACGACGAAGCAGCCCGGCGACCAGGTGCTTCTCGGCGCCTGCTCCCGGACCCACCGCGCGAGTGTGTCACTCAGAACGGCGCGGAAGGACTGGGCCGCACGCGGCCTGCCACCAGCCCAGCACCTCGCTCAGCGCGCCCGGCACGGTGACCAGCAGGCCGTCGGTCGGCATCGGGTCGGGCCGCCCGCGGCGGTCCACCACCACGGCGCCGGACTCCAACGCCAGGGCGAGCGCGCCGGCGACGTCCCATTCTTCGTAACCGTCCAGCACCGCCGCGACCGCATGCCCCAGCGCCACCTGTGCGATCGCCAGGGCCGAGCTGCCCAGGATCCGCACGCCGGTGTGGGCGTCACCGCAGGTGGTCAGGAATGACGCCATCCCCGACCACGGCCGCCCGCCGACGAGCTCGGTGCACACCAGGGAGCCGCGCGCACCCCCGCGGATCGCGGCCTGCACCGGCACCCCGTTGGCGCGCACCCCTCGTCCGCGCGCCGCGGCGTAGATCTGCGCCCGGCTCGGGTCGGCGAGCACGCCGACGACCGGTCCTTCGGCGTCGAGCAACGCCAGGCTGTAGGCGTACCAGGGCAGGCCGGCCACGTAGTTCGCCGTGCCGTCCACGGGGTCGACCACCCAGCGGTACGGGGCGCCGGCCGCACCGGGGTCGCTGCCGTACTCCTCGCCGACGACCGGGATCTGCGGGAACTCGGCGGCAAGCACCCGGCGGGTGTGGCGCTCGAGGGTCCGGTCGGTGTCGGTGACCCAGTCGAACGGGTGGTCCTTGGGTCCTGCCCCGGACGGTCGGAGCCCGGCGCCGGCGGTCGCAGTGATCACCTCGGCCGCGTCGTTGGCGAGCCGGCCGGCCACCTCGAGAGCCCGGGTGAGCAGGCCGGGCGGGATGGGTTGGCTCGGCCCGGTCGGCGCGCCGGCTGCAACGGCGGAGCGCAGGACCTTCATACGTCCCGAGCGTCGCCCCGTTGGGTGTCCTGGGCACGGCACGCAGATGACGTGTTGCCGATAGCTGCACAAACACCCAGATGTTGGCGCGGTGTTCGGGGACCCGTCACGTCGTGGTCGGATGACCAGGCGTCCATCAGGGGAGCGTCTGCCACGTGAGGGTTGCGATCGTCTCCGAGTGCTTCCTCCCGACGGTCAACGGCGTGACGAACTCGGTGCTGCGGGTGCTGGAGCACCTGCGGCGCGGCGGGCACGACGCGCTGGTCATCGCGCCCGGTGTGGGTGATGGCGACTGGCACCAGGGCACGCCAGTGGTGCGGGTGCCGGCCGTCGAGCTCCCGGTGGTGAGCTCCATGCCGGTCGGCATCGTCAGCAGCCGCAGGGTGCGGGCGGCGCTGCGCGACTTCCGGCCCGACGTGGTGCACCTCGCCGCGCCGTTCGTGGTCGGCGCGCGCGGGCTGGCCGCGGCCCGCCGCCTCGACATCCCTGCGGTGGCGATCTACCAGACCGACGTCGCCGGCTTCGCCACCCACTACGGCCTGGGGCTCACGGCCAGGGCCGCATGGCGCTGGACCTGCCGGCTGCACACCCTGGCCGACCGGACGCTCGCCCCGTCCAGCTGGGCGATGCAGGCGCTGCGTGAGCGCGGCGTGCCGCGGGTGCACCGCTGGGGCCGCGGCGTGGACACCACCCGCTTCAGCCCCTCCAAGCGCGACGCGGCGCTGCGGGCGCGCCTGGCGCCGCGCGGCGAGCTGCTGGTCGGTTACGTGGGGCGGCTGGCGCCGGAGAAGCAGGTGGAACGGCTCGGCGCGCTGGCCGGGCTGCCGGGGATCCGGCTGGTCGTGGTCGGCGACGGGCCGAGCGAGCCGCGGCTGCGCGAGCTGCTGCCGGGTGCGGCGTTCCTCGGCTTCCAGGACGGCGAGTCGCTGGCCGCCACGTACGCATCGCTCGACGTGTTCGTGCACACCGGTGAGGCGGAGACGTTCTGCCAGACCGTGCAGGAGGCGCTGGCCTCGGGGGTGCCGGTGGTGGCGCCCGACGCAGGCGGGCCGCGCGACCTCGTGGAACCGGGACGCACCGGCTACCTCGTCCCACCCGGAGACGACGGCGAGCTGCGGGCGGCGGTGTGCGGGCTGGCCGATCCGGCGTTGCGCGAGCGGCTCGGCACGGCGGCGCGGCGCTCGGTGCTCGGCCGGACGTGGACGACGGTGTGCGACGAGCTGCTGGTGCACTACGACGAGGTCATCCACGGCACTCCGGCTGCCGACTGGGCCGCCTAAGCGGATGCGGATCGTCCAGCTCGCAAACTTCTACGGGCCACGGTCCGGCGGGCTGCGGACGGCCCTGCACCACCTCGGCGGCGGCTACGTGGCACGTGGCCACGAGGTGACGCTGGTCGTCCCCGGGTCAGCACCTGCCAGCGAGCTGATGCCCAACGGCGTCCTGCGGGTGACGCTGCGCGCGCCGCGGGTGCCGGGGACCGGTGGCTACCGGGTGATCGACCCGTGGCAGGTCGGGCGGCTGCTGGACCGGCTGGAGCCCGAGACGCTGGAGGTCTCCGACCGGTTGACGCTGCGCGGGCTCGGTCGGTGGGCGGCGGGGCGCGGGGTGCCCAGCGTGGTGATCTCGCACGAGCGGCTGGACCGGCTGCTCGAGCAGTTCCTGCTGCCCGCGCGGGCGGCGCGGTGGGCCGCCGACCGGGCCAACGCCGCGATGGCGGCCGACTACGACCTCGTCGTGTGCACGACGGCGTTCGCGCGCGAGGAGTTCGATCGGATCGGGGCGGCCAACGTCGCGCGGGTGCCGCTCGGGGTGGACCTGGCCACGTTCTCGCCGCTGCGGCACTGCGTCGGGCTGCGGGCGGAGCTGGCCGGGCCGGCGGAGACGCTGCTCGTGCACTGCGGGCGGCTGTCGTCGGAGAAGCACCCCGAGCGCAGCATCGACACGCTGGCCACGCTGATCGACGCCCGGACCAGGGCGCGGCTGGTGATCGCCGGCGACGGGCCCCGGCGGGCCTCGCTGGAGCGGCGGGCGGCCGGCCTGCCGGTGACGTTCCTCGGTTTCGTGCCCGAGCGCGCGGCGGTGGCGCGGCTGCTCGCGACGGCTGACGTCGCGCTGGCTCCGGGCCCGCACGAGACGTTCGGGCTCGCCACACTGGAGTCGCTGGCCAGCGGCACCCCCGCGGTGGTGTCCGGATCCTCGGCGCTGCGCGAGATCGTCCAGCCGTCGTGCGGTGCGGCCGTCGCCGACGACCCCGGCGCGTTCGCCGACGGCGTGCTGCACGTGCTGGGCACCGCCGAGACCGACCGCAGGGCCGCCGCCAGGGCCCGCGCGGAGCAGTTCACCTGGCCGGCCGCCGTCGACGGCATGCTCACCGCCCTCCGCGCCTGCTGACCCCCGCCGCCCCTACCCCGCACGCCGTCAACCGTCCCATGCCCGTTTGGAGCCAAACTGCAGTCTGAGGCCGCCCTCCCACGCGCGTTTGGAGCCAAACTGCTGTGGGCGGCGATCTGTGGCTGGGACGGCCAGGGCGGCTGCACGGTCGCGTAGCGTGCGGAGCTGTGCCGAGGGCTGGTCTGGACAAGGACCCGCGGGACGTCGCCGCCATGTTCGACGCGGTGGCCAAGCGCTACGACGTCACCAACACCGTGCTTTCCGGCGGCCAGGACCGGCTCTGGCGGCGAGCCACCCGCCGAGCCGTCGGCGCCACGACCGGCGACACGATCCTCGACCTCGCCGCCGGCACCGGCGTCTCGACCGTGGAGCTCACGAAGGACGGCGGGTACGCCGTCGCCGCCGACATCAGCCTCGGCATGCTGCGGGCCGGCCGGCACCGCGACGTCCCCATGGTCGCCGCCGACGCCCTCGCCCTGCCGTTCCAAGACGCGGGGTTCGACGCCGTCACGATCGCCTTCGGCCTGCGCAACGTCAGCAACCCCGACGAAGCGCTCGGCGAGCTCGCCCGCGTCACCAAGCCAGGCGGCAGGCTCGTGGTCTGCGAGTTCTCCACCCCGACCTGGGCGCCGTTCGCCGCCGTCTACGGCAACTACCTGATGCGCGCCCTGCCCGTCATCGCCACCAGGGTCAGCAGCAACCCGGAGGCGTACCGCTACCTCGCCGAGTCGATCCGCGAATGGCCGACCCAGCCGCAGCTGGCCAAGCGGATCGCCGCCAACGGCTGGACCGACGTCGGCTGGCGCAACCTCACCGGCGGCATCGTTGCCCTGCACCGCGCCCGCCGTCCCGAATAGACTGCTAGCGCGCTCGTGAATCGCTTCACAAGGCGTTTGACAAGGGAGTCACGTTGACCAGCAGCACCCGCTCGCCCCGCCAGGCCGGCAGCGATGCCGACGTGATTGTCGTGGGTGCCGGCCCGGCCGGATCCACGGCTGCGACCTATCTCGCCCGCGCCGGCCTCGACGTGTTGCTGCTGGAGAAGTCCACCTTCCCCCGCCCGAAGGTCTGCGGCGACGGTCTGACACCGCGCGGGGTCAAGCAGCTGATCGACCTCGGCGTGGACACCCGCCAGGAGGCGGGCTGGCTGCACAACAAGGGCCTGCGGGTGCTCGCCGGCGGGGTCAGCCTCGACCTGGAGTGGCCCGAGCTGGCCAACTTCCCCAACTACGGCGTCGTGCGCCCGCGCCGCGACTTCGACGAGCTGCTGGTCCGGCACGCCGAGCAGGCCGGCGCGCGCCTGCAGGAGGACACCACGATCACCGGCGCCGTCACCGACGACCGCACCGGCCGAGTCACCGGCGTCTCGGGGCATGTCCGCGAGGGCGGCAAGGGCGGAGTCAAGCGGCCGGTCACGTTCTGCGCCCCGCTGACGCTGGCGTGCGACGGCGTCTCGGCCCGCGTCGCGCTGAGCCTGGGCATCCAGAAGCGCGACGACCGGCCGATCGGCGTTGCCGTCCGCCGCTACTACACCAGCCCGCGCACCAACGACGACTACCTCGAGTCGCACCTCGAGTTGTGGGACCGCAGCCAGCCAGGCGACCCCAAGCTGCTGCCCGGCTACGGCTGGATCTTCGGGATGGGCGACGGCACGTCCAACGTCGGCCTCGGCATCCTGTCCACCAGCAGGGCCTTCGGCTCCACCGACTACCGCGCGCTGCTGCGCTCCTGGCTGGACAGCACGCCGCAGGAGTGGGGCTTCCGCGAGTGCAACGCCGATGGCGGCGTCGGCGGGGCCGCCCTGCCGATGGGCTTCAACCGCACCCCGCACTACCGCCCCGGCCTGCTGCTGGTCGGCGACGCGGGCGGGATGGTCAACCCGTTCAACGGCGAGGGCATCGCCTACGCCATGGAGTCCGCGGCCATCGCCGCCCGCTGCGCGATCCAGTCGCTGGCGCGCTCGGGCAACGCCGCCGAGCAGGCGTTGCGCGCCTACCCGGTGGCGATGAAGCAGGCGCTGGGCAGCTACTTCCGCATCGGCAACACTTTCTCGAAAGCGATCGGTCACCCAACCGTTATGCGTATTGCCACCCGTCACGGGCTACCACGCAAGACACTGATGGCGTTCCTGCTCAAGTTGCTCGCCAACCTCTACGACCCCAGAGACGGTGAGCTGAGCGATCGCCTGATCACGGCGATGACCAGGCTGACCCCGAGCGTCTAAGGTCGTCACCCAGTGCGCAAACATGCAAAGAGCGAACGGGGGCGTGAATGCTGGAGCCGTATCTCCCACTGGTGCTGATGTTTGCGCTGGCTGGGGCGTTTGCGGTGGGCTCGGTCGCGGTGGCGCCGTTCATCGGGCCGCGCCGATACAACCGGGCCAAGCTGGACGCCTACGAGTGCGGGATCGAGCCGTCGCCCCGGCCGATCGTGGGTGGCGGCCGGATGCCGGTGGCGTACTACCTCACGGCGATGCTGTTCATCCTGTTCGACATCGAGATGGTGTTCCTGTACCCGTTCGCGGTGAGCGCGGACGTGCTGGGCCTGTTCGGGCTGATCGAGATCGTGCTGTTCATCGCCACCTTCGGCTTCGCCTACGTCTACGTGTGGCGGCGCGGCGGGCTGGACTGGAACTGAGGGCTGGATGGGACTAGAGGAGAAGCTTCCCAGCGGGATCATGCTGGCGAGCGTTGAGAAGCTGGTCAACTGGACGCGCAAGTCGTCCCTGTGGCCGGCGACCTTCGGCCTGGCTTGCTGCGCGATCGAGATGATGACCACCGGCGGCCCGCGCTACGACCTGGCGCGCTTCGGCATGGAGGTCTTTCGGGCCTCGCCGCGGCAGGCCGACCTGATGATTGTCGCGGGCCGGGTGAGCAACAAGATGGCGCCGGTGCTGCGCCAGATCTACGACCAGATGCCCGAGCCGCGCTGGGTGCTGGCGATGGGCGTCTGCGCGTCGTCGGGCGGGATGTTCAACAACTACGCGATCGTGCAGGGCGTCGACCACGTCGTGCCGGTGGACATCTACCTGCCGGGCTGCCCACCCCGCCCCGAGATGCTCATCGACGCGATCCTCAAGCTGCACGCGAAGATCTCCGACGAGCCGCTCGGGCCCAAGCGTGTCGCGCTGAAGGCCGAGAGCGGCCACGGCACCGAGATGATCGCGTCGTCGATCAAGTTCGCTCCGAAGAGGGGGCGGCAGCCATGACCGAAGCCCAGCCCCCGTCGCGGGGACCCGAGACCGGCGAGCCGCAGTCCTCCGCCGAGCGCCCAGGAGGTGCAGACGGAGGCGAGCTGACCCCCAGCGACGGCAGCGGCCCGGTGGTGCCCGCAGCGGGGCACGCAGCGGGGCACGCCCGCAAGGGCATGTTCGGCGTGCACGGCTGGGGTGACACGTCCGGCTACGGCGGCCTGGAGCTGGCGCCGTTCGTGCCCAAGCCCGCGCAGCGGCCCTACGGCGGCCCCTTCGACGATCTTGCCGACGACTTCGCCGCTGCGATGGCCACCCGCAAGATCGCCGGACCGGCTGTGCAGCAGGTCACCGTCGACCGCGGCGAGATCACCTTCTACGTCCGCCGGGAGAACATCCTCGAGCTGTGCCGGATGCTGCGCGACGACGAGTCGCTGCGCTTCGAGCTGTGCTCCAGCGTGTCCGGCGTGGACTACGGCGTCGACGTGCCGCAGCGGCTGCACGTCGTCTACCACCTCACGTCGATGACCCACCGGCGGCGGATCCGGTTGGAGGTCTCCGTCGGCGTCGACGACGCCCACGTGCCGAGCGTCGTGGAGGTGTACCCGACCGCGGACTGGCACGAGCGCGAGATCTGGGACATGTTCGGTGTGATCTTCGACGGGCACCCCGGGCTGACCCGCATCCTGATGCCGGACGACTGGGACGGTCACCCGCAGCGCAAGGACTACCCCCTGGGCGGCATCCCGGTTGAGTTCAAGGGTGCCGTGATCCCGCCGCCGGACGAGCGGAGGTCCTACTCATGACCGAGCCATCCGCCCCGGAGATGACCCCTAGCGAGGCCACCGAACGCGCGACAACCGAGGGCACCATCTACACGGTCACCGGCGGCGACTGGGACACGATCGTCACCGACGAGCACGACGAACGCATCGTGATCAACATGGGGCCGCAGCACCCCTCCACGCACGGCGTGCTGCGGCTGGTGCTGGAGCTCGAGGGCGAGACGGTCACCCAGGCCCGCAGTGTCATCGGCTACCTGCACACCGGGATCGAGAAGAACACCGAGTACCGCAACTGGACCCAGGGCGTCACGTTCGTCACCCGCGCGGACTACCTCTCACCGCTGTTCAACGAGGCCGCGTACTGCCTCGGGGTGGAGAAGCTGCTCGGCATCACGGCGCCGCAGCGTGCCCAGACCGGCCGCGTGCTGCTGATGGAGATCAACCGAATCGGCTCGCACCTGGTGGCGATCGGCACCGGCGGCATGGAGCTCGGCGCGCTGACCGGGATGACGGCCAGCTTCCGCGAGCGCGAAGAAGTCCTGCACCTGCTGGAGTTCCTCACCGGGCTGCGGATGAACCACGCCTACATCCGCCCCGGCGGGCTGGTGCAGGACTTCCCGGACGGTTACGCCGAGAAGGTCCGCGACTTCATAAAGCTCATGCGCAAGCGACTGCCGGACTACGACAAGCTGCTCACCGGCCAGCCGATTTGGAAGCAACGACTGCAGGGCGTTGGTTACCTACCAGTCGACGGTTGTCTTGCGTTGGGCGTGACGGGGCCGATCCTGCGGTCGGCCGGGCTGGCGTGGGACCTGCGCAAGCACGAGCCGTACCTCGGCTACGAGACCTACGACTTCGAGGTGCCGACGGCGACCGAGGGCGACTGCTACGCGCGCTACCTGCTCCGGGTGGCCGAGATGCACGAGTCGCTCAAGATCATCGAGCAGGCGCTGGACCGGATGGAGCCCGGCCCGGTGATGGTCGAGGACCGCAAGATCGCCTGGCCGGCGCAGCTCTCGCTTGGCGCCGACGGCCTCGGCAACTCGCTGGAGCACGTCCGCAAGATCATGGGCCAGTCGATGGAGGCCCTGATCCACCACTTCAAGCTGGTCACCGAGGGTTTCGCGGTGCCGCCGGGGCAGGTGTACGTGCCGGTCGAGTCGCCGCGCGGCGAGCTGGGCTTCCACCTGGTCTCCGACGGCGGCACCCGGCCGATGCGGGTGCACATCCGCGACCCCGGGTTCGTCAACCTCCAGGCCATGCCCGCGATGAGCGAGGGCGGCATGATCGCCGACGTGATCGCCGCCGTCGCGTCCATCGACCCCGTCATGGGGGGCGTGGACCGGTGATCTTCGACGAGCAGACGCACCAGCGGGCGAAGGAGATCATCGCCCGCTACGGCCGGCCGCGCTCAGCGCTGCTGCCGCTGCTGCACCTCGTGCAGTCCGCCGAGGGGCATGTCAGCCTCGACGGCATCGCGTTCTGCGCCGAGCAGCTGGAGCTGACCCACGCCGAGGTCACCGCGGTCGTCACGTTCTACTCGATGTACAAGCAGCGGCCGTGCGGCGAGCACCTGGTCAGCGTGTGCACCAACACGCTGTGCGCGGTGCTCGGCGGCGACCAGATCTACGACACGCTCAAGGCGCATCTCGGGGTCGGTCACGAGGAGACGGCCGGCATCCCTGGCGAGCCCGGGTCGGTGACGCTGGAGCACGCCGAGTGCCTGGCCGCGTGCGACTTCGCGCCGGTGCTGCAGGTCAACTACGAGTACTACGACAACCAGACGCCCGAGTCGGCGACCGAGCTGGTGGACGCGCTGCGCCGCGGCGAGCGGCCGGCACCGTCCCGGGGTGCCTCACTGACGGACTGGCGCACCGTCGAGATGGAGCTGGCCGGCTACCCCGAGGGGCTCGACCAGCAGGTCGAAGGCCCGTCGGCCGCCGAGGAGACGCTGGTCGGGCTGGAGCTGGCCAACGCCCGTGGCTGGAGCGCACCAGGAATGCCCGAGCGCCCGCCGCCCCTTCCCGCACCGCCGCCACCTCCGGAGAAGACCTAGTGTCCCGTGAACGAGGTCGCTCACCCGCCTCCGGCGCCCAGGCGGCGCCCCGTCGCGTTGTCGTCGAGGCCGATACGACAAGGTATCGGCCTTCTCCTCCGCCTTGCGTTGCATCCACCTGGATCACCGGATCCGGGCAAGCGACCTCGTTCAGGGGACACTAGATGGCAGATCCGATCACCCCCGTGCTCACCCGGCGCTGGGCCGCCCCGCGCTCGTGGTCGATCGAGACCTACGAGCAGCTCGACGGCTACCAGGCGCTGCGCGCGGCGCTGACCGCCGCCGACCCGGCCGGGCTCGTCCAGTTGGTGAAGGACTCCGGGCTGCGTGGCCGCGGCGGCGCCGGGTTCCCGACCGGCATGAAGTGGGGCTTCATCCCGCAGGGCAGCACCGGCCCCGGCGCGAAGCCGAAGTACCTGGTGATCAACGCCGACGAGGGCGAGCCAGGGACCTGCAAGGACATTCCGCTGATGATGGCCGACCCGCACGCGCTCATCGAGGGCTGCGTCATCACCAGCTACGCGATCCGCGCCAACGAGTGCTACATCTACGTCCGCGGTGAGGCACTGCACCCCTACCGGCGGGTGCTCAACGCCGTTCGGGAGGCCTACGCCAAGGGTTACCTTGGCCGCAACATCCTCGGCTCCGGCTACGACCTGGACATCGTGGTGCACGCGGGCGCGGGCGCCTACATCTGCGGCGAGGAGACGGCCCTGCTCGACTCGCTGGAGGGTATGCGCGGCCAGCCCCGGCTGAAGCCGCCGTTCCCGGCCACGTCGGGGCTGTACGAGTCGCCGACAGTGGTCAACAACGTCGAGACAATCATGACCGTGCCGCCGATCGTGCTCGGCGGCAGCGAGTGGTTCCGCGAGATGGGCACCGCGCGCTCGCCCGGCCCGAAGATCTACTCGATCACCGGCCACGTCGAGAAGCCCGGCCAGTACGAGGCCCCGCTCGGCAGCACGCTGCGCTCGCTGCTGGAGCTGGCCGGTGGCATGCGCGACGGCATCCCGCTGAAGTTCTGGACCCCGGGCGGGTCGTCCACCCCGCTGTTCACCGCCGAGCACCTGGACGTTCCGCTGGACTTCGAGGGCGTCGTCGAGGCGGGCTCGATCCTCGGCACCACCGCGTTGATGATCTTCAACGAGACGGTGTCGGTGCCGTGGGCGGTGATGAAGTGGACCCAGTTCTACGAGCACGAGTCGTGCGGCAAGTGCACGCCGTGCCGCGAGGGTTGCTACTGGCTGGCTAGGGTGCTGGAGCGGATGGTGGCCGGTCAGGGCACCGAGCAGGACATCGACACGCTGCTCGACGTGTGCGACAACGTGCTCGGGCGCTCGTTCTGCGCGCTCGGTGACGGCGCGGTGTCGCCGATCACCAGCGGCATCCAGTACTTCCGCCAGGAGTTCCTCGACCTGTGCGTCAATCAGCGGCTGGGGGTGCCGGCATGACGGTGACTCAGGAGCCAGGGGCCGACACGACGCCCGTCCCGGAGGGCCACGTGCGGCTCACCGTCGACGGCATCGAGGTCGACGCCCCGAAGGGCGAGATCCTCATCCGCACCTGCGAGCGGCTGGGCATCATGGTGCCCCGCTTCTGCGACCACCCGCTGCTGGACCCGGTTGGCGCGTGCCGGCAGTGCCTCGTCGAGGTCGAGATGGGCGGCCGCCCGATGCCCAAGCCGCAGGCCTCCTGCACGATCACGGTGGCCGACGGCATGGTCGTCAAGACCCAGCACACATCGGCGGTGGCGGACAAGGCGCAGGCCGGCGTGATGGAGCTGCTGCTGATCAACCACCCGCTGGACTGCCCGATCTGCGACAAGGGCGGCGAGTGCCCGCTGCAGAACCAGGCGATGAGCAACGGTCGGACGGATTCCCGTTTCCTTGATGAGAAGCGGACGTTCCCCAAGCCGATCCCGATCTCCACCCAGGTGCTGCTGGACCGCGAGCGCTGCGTGCTGTGCCAGCGCTGCACTCGCTACTCCGAGCAGATCGCAGGTGACCCGTTCATCGAGATGCTCGATCGGGGCGTGCTGCAGCAGGTCGGGGTCGCCGCCGACGAGCCGTTCCAGTCCTACTTCTCCGGCAACTCGATCCAGATCTGCCCGGTCGGCGCGCTGACGAGCGCCGCGTACCGGTTCCGGTCCCGTCCGTTCGACCTGGTGTCCACGCCGAGCACCTGTGAGCACTGTGCCTCGGGCTGCGCGCAGCGCAACGACACCCGGCACGGGGTGATCCAGCGCCGGATGGCCGGCAACGACCCCGCGGTCAACGAAGAGTGGGACTGCGACAAGGGCCGCTTCGGCTTCCGCTACCTCACCGCGCCGGACCGGATCCTGCGCCCGATGGTCCGTGGCGCCGACGGCAAGCTCGCCGACGCCTCCTGGACCGACGCGTTGCGCGCCGCGGCCAAGGGCCTGCTGGCGGCGCGGGCGGCCGGCATCGGCGTGCTGGCCGGCGGCCGGTTGACCGTGGAGGACGCCTACGCCTACGCGAAGTTCGCCCGCGTCGCGGCGCTGACCAACGACGTCGACTTCCGGGCCAGGCCGCACTCCGCCGAGGAGCTGGACTTCCTTGCCGCGTATGTCACGGGCCCGGCCGCGCCCAGCTACGCCGAGCTGGAGGCCGCGCCGATCGTCCTGTGCGTGGCCTTCGAGCCGGAGGAGGAGTCACCGATCCTGTTCCTGCGGCTGCGCAAGGCCGCCAGGGAACACGGCCAGCGGATCTTCCACCTCGGGCAGTGGCGCACCCCCGCGGTCCGCAAGACCAACGGCAGGCTGGTGCCGGCCGTCCCCGGCGGCGAGGCCGATGCGTTGAGCAAGCCGCCGCACGAGCTGCTCGCGGCGCTCGGTGCGGAGGGTGCGGTGATCCTGGTCGGCGAGCGCGCCGCCGAGGTCGTCGGGCTCTACTCCGCGGTGGCCTCGCTGGCCGCCCGCACCGGCGCACGGGTCGGCTGGGTGCCGAGGAGAGCCGGCGAGCGCGGTGCGCTGGACGCCGGCGCAGCGCCGAGCCTGCTGCCCGGCGGGCGTCTCGTCACCGACGCCGACGCCCGCGCCGAGCTGGAGCAGGCCTGGAAGGTGAACCCCGGCACGCTGTCGGGGGAGCCGGGACGTGACACCGACGCCATCCTCGCCGCCGCGGCAAGCGGGGAGCTCGGTGCGCTGGTCGTCGGCGGCGTCGACCCGGACGACCTCGCCGACCCGGCGGCCGCGATCGCCGCGCTGGGCAAGGTCGGCTTCGTGGTCAGCCTCGAGCTGCGGGCATCCGCGGTCACCGAGCTGGCCGACGTGGTGCTGCCGGTTGCGCCGGCCACCCAGAAGGCCGGCAGCTACCTCAACTGGGAGGGCCGCGCGCGGCCGTTCGACAACTCCGCCCAGGCCGGCGGTGCACTGCCCGACTGCCGGGTGCTGGACACCCTGGCCATCGAGATGGACGCCGACCTGTTCACCCAGACCCCCGTCGCGGCGGCCGGCGACCTGGCCCGGCTGGGCAGGTCCTCAGGCACCCGCCCGGCGCAGCCCAAAGTGGCTCCGCCGTTGGCGCGGACGCCGGAGCCCGGTCATGCCGTGCTCGCAGCCTGGCGCCAGCTCATCGACGAGGGCACGCTCACCGCCCACGAGCCGAACCTCGCCGGCACCGCGCGGGCTGCGCTGCTGCGGGTCAACCCCGCGACGGCGCAGCGCCTCGGGCTGTCCGAGGGCGAGCTCGGCACGGTCAGCACCGACCGCGGCTCGGTCAGCCTGCCGGTGGCCCTGACGGAACTGCCCGACGGTGTGGTGTGGCTGCCCGGCAACTCGGCAGGGTCACGGCTGCGGCCAACTCTCGGCGCCGGCCACGGCGACGTCGTAGCGGTGTCCCCCACCGACAGCGCAGGGGGTGCCGAGTGAGCCCGCAGCAGCTGCTCGCCGACGACCCGCTGTGGCTGATCCTGCTCAAGGTCGTTGTGCTGTTCGGCCTGGGCGTGATCCTGACCCTGTTCACGATCTGGGCGGAACGCCGGGTGGTGGCCCGGATGCAGCACCGCGTCGGCCCCAACCGGGTCGGCCCGATGGGGCTGCTGCAGTCGCTGGCCGACGGCCTCAAGCTGGCGTTCAAGGAAGACATCCGGCCGATCCTGGCCGACAAGTGGGTCTACATCCTGGCGCCGGTCATCGCCACCATCCCGGCGTTCGTCGCGTTCTCCGTCATCCCGTTCGGCGGCGAGGTCTCGATCTTCGGCGAGGCCACCGTGCTGCAGCTGACCGACCT
>Ga0136614_10000460_pt1 | contig 20271 bp, 24 predicted proteins | sample AntDrymUQ2792106_2_FD_106643 | JGI IMG/M metagenome (GOLD analysis project Ga0136614, IMG submission 106643) | Polar desert sand microbial communities from Dry Valleys, Antarctica - metaG UQ279 (21.06) | ecosystem: Environmental > Terrestrial > Soil > Desert | place: Antarctica: Dry Valley... | reverse complement strand
GTTAAGGCTCGGTCAGCCGGTCACCGAACTGGAGGTCCACCTCGGCTCGCGCGTGGTCCCGATAGCCCATCGGCGAACGCGACGGGTTCGGAGGTCAGTGATCCGCACCCGCTGCACCCGCCGGGGCCGCCCGGCTCACGTTCACCCAGGTTGCGGTCGAGTTCGGCAATGCGCTCGCCTGCCAGGCGCGCTCGATCCAACGCATTAGCGCGGGGTAGACGAATAGGTGGCGGAATGGCTTGATCGCGGCCATGTACGCCGCGCCGAACCATCCGTTGGGCTTGACCAGGACCGCCATCTGACCGTGGTAGCCCCCGTCCTCGTCGGCGACCCAGCCAATGTGCATGATCGAGTGCACTGTGCGGTTGGCCATCTCCGCCACCCACTCGTCCTCCAGCAGGAATACCGAGGTCATCGGCACGTCCTCGAAGTCCGGACCGGTCGGCGCGGCGCGCAGGTCGGCGGGCAGGCGGTCGCGCAGCGATGCGACCCGGGTGCCGATGCCGGCGTCGCGCCTATCCCATCCCAGGACTCGCCCGATCTTCCACCGCGCTCCCACAAGGCGCGAACGAGCACCGGTGCGCCTTCGGGGAAGTCGTCGCCTGACACGAACGCCGACACGAGGCGCGGCAGCTCGTCCGGACCGCCCGGGGTCGGGAGCGCCCAGACGTCCTCGACCTCGAAGTCGGGCGCGACGTCATGGATGCGCCAGGGCCGCGAGGTGTGCGCGGTGATCGGGAGCCTCATCCCGTGGAAGACCTCGTGTGCGGTGCTCATGGCCAACCTCCATCTGTACGGTGCTGTATACAGAGAGGCTACCAGAGTGTGTACGGTGCCGTATAGAAGCGGTAGACACGAACGGAGGCAAGTCATGGCGGTGGCTCGCACGCCTCGCCACAGGTGGATCGAGGAGGGGTTGCGGGCGCTGTCCACCGGCGGGCCGGACGCGGTCCGGATCGAGTCGCTGGCGCGGGCGCTGGGCGTCAGCAAGGGCGGCTTCTACGGGTACTTCGACGACCGGCGCGCGCTCCTGGACGAGATGCTCGACACGTGGGAGCGCAGGAGCACCGAGGAGGTCATCGAGCGCGTCGAGCACGAGGGCGGCGACGCCATGGCCAAGGCGCGACGGGCGGCCGAGCTCACGTTCAACGACGAGCTGCTGCCGATCGACCTCGCGGTCCGCGACTGGTCCCGGCGCGACCCGGCGGTCGCCGATCGCCTGCGACGCGTCGACAACTTCCGAATGGACTACCTGCGCACGCTGCTGGGCACCGTCTGCGCCGACGAGGACGAGCTCGAGGCCCGCTGCCTGATCGCCTTCTCCGTGGCGATCGCCGACCACTTCATCGCCGCCGACCACGGCACCCGCAGCCGCGCCGACGTGCGCGAGCTGATCAGGAGACGACTCTTCGCCCAATAGCTCCGGCTTCCACGGCGTCCCATGTCCGTTTGAGGAACCTCCTGCGGGACGCCGCATGACAAGGTTGCCTTGACGATGCGTTGAGACAAGGCTACCTTGTCGGCATGGAGGTCGCGGACAGTGCGCGGAAGCACGGCGTCCGCGAAGAAGACATCAATCATGCCGTGCGCAATCCCCTGCGGCTGGTACCAGGCGAAGGAAGAGATCTCATCATCGGCGCGGATCGCGCCGGCCGACTGCTGGAGGTCGTCGTGCTCGACGACGACCCTCACGAGGAGCCGGTGGTGATCCATGCGATGCCGCTACGACCCAAGTTCCACCACTACCTCAGGTGAGCGCCATCATGCCCCGAACTCGCGAACAGCTCCAGAAGGCCCTCGCCGACACCGAGGCCTGGCTCGACACGCTCGATCCCGAGGCCCTCGCCTCACCGGAGTCAGACGCAGCGGACCTCCGCGCGATCGGCGAGGCGCTACACGCCGTCGCGGCGAGCGATCTGAGCCTCGCCGATCAGGTGGCCAAGGCCCGAGCCAACGGCCGGACCTGGACGCAGATCGCAGCGGTGCTCGGTGTCACGAAGCAAGCCGCGCGCGAACGTTTCGGCGAGCCAGCCCACCGGTAGCCGCTGCGCCGCCCCGATGCACCTGCGGCGTCCCGCAGGAGGATCGCTCAGCGGGACGAGTCCATGAGGGAATGACGCGCGTGTCGCCTACGTCTGTCGACGATCGACCGCGTCGGCGAGCCGGCGGATGTCGGCGGAAACGAGTCGTAGTCCGACATCGAGTTCTCGCCGTCGGCGGAGCTGTCCGTAGCGCTGGTCCCACGCGCCGCTTGCCAGATCGCGCCCAAGATGATCGAGCCCGCGGTTGACCGTTTCGGGCGCCAACTGATGCCAGGGCGATGTGGCGGCACGGATGGCCGGGTCGAGATACGCCTCGGGTCGGCCCCAGAACGCCCATGAACCCGTCGGTGCGGTCCCGTGGCACCGGTACTGCCGCTGGCGTTGTGCCCGGGAGCAGTTCGAGCAGCTGTGAGATCGAAGGGAAGGCCGCGGCGTGATCGGCGAGCGTTTCCGGCAGATAGTCACGAATGAGCCAGAGCCGGCCGAGAACTTCGACGTCCATGGTCACCAACACCACCCGACGGCGGACGACCCGCACAAGCTCGCGGACACCCTGTTGGACGTCCTCCCAGTGCTGCATGGTGAGCACTGCCATCGCGGCGTCGACCGCTTGATCGCCAAGGGGTAAGGCCTCCGCGGTCGCTTGGATGGCTGGGGCAGCGCCCGGCGGTCGCTGGGCAATCATCAGTGCCGACGGCTCGACGGCGATGGGTTCTCGATCCTCGGGCTCGTAAGAACCGGCTCCAGCGCCGACGTTGACCACGCTTGATGCGTCGCCGAGCGCGGCCCAAATCGCGGACGCGATGCGAGGGTCAGGACGCCGGACATCGCCGTAGCCGTGCCCCATCGTGTCGTACGGCGCTCCGGGCCTCACCGGCGCGATCATCGCACCCGAGCAGCTCGGCCTCTCACCTCACGGACGGTCGCGCCTTGTTGTCGGGCGCAGGTGAGTTGGCAGGGCTCGCGCAGGTGGCATGGGAGAGGTGGGCGTTCCGAAGATCGTGTCGATGCTGAAGGTCGCGATGTCGCCGCGTGCGTTCAGCCAGGTCACCGGGCCTCACCGCTCGGCCCGCTGCCGGCGTCGGAATCGACCCTCCACGAAGAACTGAGATTCGGTGCTGCCGGTCGCCGAGTCCTGGGTCGGGGCTGAGCGCGGGCAGCGCCGGGCGGTGGCCAGCGCCAGTCCACTGCCGCGCGTTACAGCCCGCTGGAGAAGGGGTACTCGACCGGCGTGATCGCTCCGCTGCGCACCGACGGCTCGGCGGAGCGCGTTCCTTTGGTCGCCGGCTGGGTCACGCTCGCCATCGGCGCCGTGCTGATCACCATGCCTGGACGGGTGACCGCCGCGCTGAGCCTCGACGGCCAGGAGGCGGCGATGCGCGCGATCGGCGCCTCCGACCTCGCGCTGGTCCCGGGCCTGCTGCGGGCGAACCCGCGCTGGCCGTGGACCCTCGGGCGCGCCGCGCTGAACCTTGCGGACGCCGCCTATCTCCAGCGCGTGGCGCCGCGGTCTTCGTCGCCGTCGCTGCTGAGGGCCGGAGCCGCCCTGCTCGCGGGCCTTACCGCAATGGACGGTGCCGCCGGCCTGGCGCTGCGTCGGGCCGGGAAGTAGTTACTAGGCGGAGCGGCTCCCGCGTTGAACGCGTGCAGCTCGAGCAGCCGCTCGAGCGACGGCATTCCGGACCGGCGCTCGTCGATCCGGGCCATGCCGCACTCGGTCGCGAGAGCGAACTCCCGGCCGCCGCTGCCCTCTGACGTGCCGGTGCTTGTAGTCCCCGTGGCTCGTCTACGCGGGCATGCTCGACCTCGGCCGATTGGCGCGCCGGTGCGCCTAGGTGCCGGCGACAGCACGACTTTCACCGGGGACGTGCCGCATCGCTACCAAGCCCACGAGGACGCCGACGTCGCCGCCACGCTCCTCGTGCGCTATCTCGAGGCCGGCGCTCGCGAGACCTGAGCCCGAGGAGGAGCGCGACATGGATGGACGCCGCGAGTGGAACGGCGATGACCCCCGCCCCCGTCCGCAGTGACGCATACGTGCCCTGTCCCACAAGGGAACCACTAGCGACACACTCATGGTCCTGAGCAGAGACTTCGCAGCCGAGCGGCGCCTGGGTGTGCCGTAAGGGTGGTTCGGTGATGTCGCCGGTCAAGGAACGTCAAACGAAACATCCCGGGCTCTCGCTTCGGCACGGGCGCAGGCGTCCGAACCGCCCTCTCTACGGCTCCCGCAGTGGACGAGACGCGGTCGTCCAGGCCAGGCTCTCGGTTCGTGCCTGCTCTTGGTCAGGAGCGCGCGTCATGTCACCTCCGGCTCCGTCACGCAGCAGGCACGCGAGATTGACTTTTTGGCGATTTCTTGGCGACGTGGCGCCACTGATTTGGCTCTTTAGAGCCAAATCACGGCCCACCGCGTCGCTCTACGGAACCGAAGGTCAGAGGTTCGAATCTCTCGGGCGGCTTACGAAGTAGCCGGGAAATAGACAGGTTTTGGGCAAGGATGGCCGAAGCTACTCAAGGGCTTTCTCTCCGTTTCTTCTCTCCGGCTCCCCGGCCCTGGCGCGAACCGGAACCTCGGGGTCGTCCAGGCGACGAGCAACCTCGCCAACGCTGTCCTCGGCTCTACACCACCCGCTCCTCCAGCCACCGGCTGACGTCGACATCGGCGAGCAGTCGGCCGCGGTGGTCGAGGAAGCGCTGTCGCGGGATCTCGACCGCTCGCTCGGCGACTTCGGCGTCAAGGCCGAGTGCGCGCAGACCGCGAGCGGCGTTCCCGGGCAGGTAGATGCCGGTTCCTGCATCCGGCGACGCCGGCTCGCGCTCGATGACCTCCGGCGAGAAGCCGGCGCGAGCGAGCGCACGCGCGGCGGCGAGACCCGCGATGCCGGCGCCGACGACGAGGACGCGCGAGCCTGCGGCGAGGGTCACCTTGCCTCCCGGATCCTGTCGACGTCCGGCTGCTGGTTGGCGATGTCGGGGTGTTGGCGCATCACGCGCTCCGAGGCGCGGATCTGGCTCGTGCGCAGATCAAGTGCCGAGGCGAGCACCGGGGTTTGGCCCGTGGACAAGGGCGGCGCTGCCGCTCGCGATCCACGCATCAGAAGTCCGCGGACACGGCCACGCGCTCGCACCACTTCCGGGTATCGGTGACGCGACCTGCAGTGCGAGTCTTGGCCACGGCGCAGACCCTGCCTGCTCCGGTCTCGAACCGCGCCCCTTGGCGGGCGCGCGCGCGGACCTGCCAATGCTGTATCTCGCCTGTGCAGCGGCCCGTCCACGCCTTGCGCGCTCGTGCTCCGATCGCCGCCTGGGTGAAGGTGACCCTGATCGAGACACGCTCGCCGCTCGTGCAGCCGATCGGACCGGTCGCCCGCACCCGCGCGCCGTCTGCCTTGTACGTCGCGTGCCGGTCGATTGTGTTGGCGGCGATGAAGGCGCTCGCCGGGTCCGCTCCCCAGAGCGTCAGGGCCGCGAAGCCAACGACGAGCAGACGTGTCTTCATCGCGCTCCTCCATCGGTTCGAGGACGGATGTTGCGGTTGGAGCGGAACACGTTGTCGGGGTCGTACTTGTGCTTGATCTCGACGACGCGGTCGAAGTTGGGGCCGTAGGTGGCCCGGACGCGCTGCTCGTCCTCGTCGGCGGTCTGGAAGTTGATGTAGGTACGGCCGGTCGAGAAGGGTTGGACTCGCTTCCCCGCATCGCGCACCCAGTGCCCGAACTCCTCGGCCTTCGGCTCGTCCGGCTCCCACATGCCCTTCACGCCGATCGCGAATCGGGCGTCGCGGTTCCCGACGGCTCCGTCGTCCTCGTCGTGCTCGTTGAGGGCGCCGCCGAGGTGGAGGAAGCCGATGTCGGCCTCCGGGACAGGGCACTCGGCGAACAGGTCGGCGACGGTCGAGAGCAGGTCGTCGCCGAGCTCGGCCAGGTACTCCGTCCTCCAGTAGTAGTGATGGCCCTTGGGCTCGGTCGCGTCGAGGTAGGACTGCACCTGGACGTAGGGCTGCTCGGAGAGCAGGTCCACGACGGGATCGCCCAGCGCTCGGATCGGCGCGAGCACCTCGTCGACGTCGTCAAGGTCGCCGCTGTAGCAGACGGCCATGGCGCAGATCCGCTCGCCGTGCCACTGCTCGGGAACGAACGGCGCCGGCGGGGCCCGCAGCAGCATCAGCCACGCCGCGAGCTCGCGTGGCGCCTCGGTCGTGAGCGTCCGGTAGGCCCGCAGGATCTCGTCGGCGCGCTCGAACGGCCAGGCGGTCAGCCCGCCGAAGACGTTCGGGCCGACCGCGTGCAAACGGAACGTGAACGACGTCACGATGCCGAGATTGGCGCCGGCGCCGCGGATCGCCCAGAACAGGTCGGCGTTCTCGTCACGGCTGGCGCGGCGGACGCGGGCGTCGGCGGTGACGATCTCGACGTCGAGCAGGTTGTCGACCGTCCACCCGAACCGACGGGTCAGGTAGCCCAGGCCGCCGCCGAGCGTCAACCCCGCGACGCCGACCTCGGAGATGAACCCCAACGGCGCGGCCAGGCCGTGCAGCTGGGTCTCGCGGTCGACATCGCCCAGCAGGCACCCGGCCTGCACGGTCGCGGTCCGCGCCTCGGGGTTCACGAGGACCCCGCGGAGCCGCGACATGTCGACGGTCAGGCCCGCGTCGGCCAGGGCCGTGCCAGCGATGTTGTGGCCACCGCCGCGGACCGACAGCAGGAGGCCGTGGTCGCGCGCAAACGCGACGGCGGCCACGACGTCCGCCGTGCCGGTCGGCTGGACGACCAGCGCCGGCGTCATGTCGATCATGCCGTTCCAGAGCCGCGTCGCCTCCGCGAAGCCGACGTCCACGGGGAAGAGCAGCGGACCGCGGTGGCGGCGGCGGAACGCGTCGACCGTCTCGGCCTCGTTCGGGGTGGCGATGGTCATCGTCCCTCTGTCCCGAGCGCGGTGTGCAGCGCCCGCAGAAACGCCGCAGGGTGTTCGATCGGGGGGTCGTCGGCCGCGTCCTCGATCACGTGCAACGGCCAGCCGTATCGGGCGCTCGCGGCCTCGGCGACATCCAGCCGGGTCGCGAGGTCGTGCGCCCCCAGATCAGGGTCGTGGGAACGGCTATCCGCGCCAGCTCAGCCGACGGGATCGCCGGCACCCCGAACTGCTCCATCAGGCTGCCGAGCGCAGCCTGCACGCTCGGCGTGCGGGCTCGGTCGACGTTGTAGGCCTGAAAGGGCTCCCAGCGCTCGTCCATCCGCTCGCGCAAGCCGTCCAGGTCGAGCGCGCAGTACTGCCAGAGCCCGTCGTGGGTGCGCTCGGTCGGTTGCGCGAGGAACTCCTGCAGGGCGCGTCCGAACTCGGGCGCCGGCTCGAACGGCGTGAGGCCGAGCGCGTCGACGAGCACCAGCCGACTGAGCCGGTCACCCTGATCGGCGGCAAAGCGGGCCGCGATGGCGCCGCCGAGCGTGTTGCCCACCAGCGCCGGCGGCGACGGGCACGTGCGCTCGATCAGCTCACCGAGCCACGCGAGCACGCGCTCGGCGTCCAGCGGGCCGCCGGCCACCCTTCGAGGCGCCCTGGCCGGGCAGGTCTGGCGCGACCACGCGATGCGTCGCCACCAGGCCCGGGATCACCCGCAGCCAATGGGCCGCGTTTGCCCCGGGGCCGTGCAGCAGGACGACCGGCGGGCCGTCACCGCCCTCGAGCACCGCGGTCGAGACGCCGGCCAGCCGCAGCCGTCGCTCCTTGACCGGGATCCCGGCCAGCAGCCGCTCCCGGACGTCCTCGCCGGCGGAATGCCCGCCGCGTTCCTGCGCGTCGAGCTGCCTGCCCATCGCTGTCCGCTGTGTCGCCATGTCGTTGCGCCGTCCTTCGGTCGTCGGGGGTGACCGACGCTACGGCGCTCGGCGGCCGGCGGCATCGCTCGGAATCACCAACTTTGCGGCGGCAGCCGCGTGGTCATTTCTGACCACGCGGACGTCCTCGGCGGACGCCGGCGCCATGGCGCGAAACCCGCGCGGATGGAACGCCTGCATGCTGGCGCGGAAGTCGTCCACCGTCTCACGCGGCAGCGTCTTGGAGAACATCGTCGGCAGCAACGCAGCTACGAGCGCCTCCGGCGCGCCATCGGCCAATGCGAGCGCCTGACGAAGGCGCTGCTCGACGACCTCGGGAGGCAGCGAACCGGCCCACCCCGCGTATGCCGACGCCAGGATCAGGGCGCTCGACATGGCGGAGTGTCGCCGCTGGAGCGCAAGGGCGAGGATGCCGCCGAATGACAGTCCGGCCACCCGCGCAGTGCCGAGACCCAACTTCGCGAGGAATCCGGCGAGGCAGTCGGCGTAGCCATCTAGGCCAAACGGTTCAGGCGGGTCGGTTGAACGACCGGCCCCCGGGGCGTCCCACGCCACGACCGTGAACTCGTCGGAAAGCCCGTCGAGCTGCCGCCGCCACGTCGTTGGCCCGTCTCCCACATAGCCGTGGAGGAGTACGAGCGCCGGCCCGCTTCCCGCGCGTTCATAGGCGATGTGGAGTCCGTCGACCTCGACCATCTCCATGGCACGTCTCCGCGACGGTTTCGACCGAGTCAGCTTCGCACAGACTCCATGGAACCGGACCATCGAGCGCCAGGTTGTCGCATACCGCACAACGAGGCGCCCACCAACGTGCACGCAAAGAGGAGGCGCTGGTCGCCCGACGACGCCCCAACGCGGACGGTGCCGGTCCCCGACCAGACGCATTCCACCTCGCAGTTCGCATCTGGTCGGGGTCGGTCACCGTCCGCGTCACCTCACGCCCGTGCGCCGACCCGAGCAGTGACCGGCGACCGCGCCGGAGCTACGAGCGCACGATTGGCGGCGCGTCGCCGGCGGGGACCTCGCGGTAGTCCGGGAGCGTCTTGAGCACCTGCTCGGCGCCGGCCGGGGCGTAGATCGCGAGCAGGACCATCGGTTCCCAGCCCGTGTTGACGGTCGAGTGGAACGCGCCCTTGGGGATCCAGATCGCCTGGCCCGGCCGCACCGCGAACGGCTGGCCGTCGTCGACCATCTGGTCGCCCGCGCCCGCCAGCACGTAGAGGATCTCGTCAGCGTCCGGGTGGTTGTGGCGCTCGTGACCCTGGCCGGGGAGCAGCACGACGTGCATCAGGCTGACGCCGGGGGCCTCGTCGGTGTTGTCCTGGGAGATCAGCGGTTTGATCACGCCCCAGTCGAACGTCATCGTCGGCAGGTGGGCGGGGTCGATCAGCTTGGACGGCATCGGCGGCTCCTCGGCGATCAGGGATGGGCGAGCGCCTTGAAGCGGCGCATGTTCTCGGTCATGGCGACCTCGGTGGGGAGGCGCTCCATGCTGGAGGCGCCGAAGAACCCGACGATCCCCTCCGTGCGGTCGAGCACGTACCGGGCGTCCTCGGGCTCGGCCAGCGGGCCGCCGTGGCACAGCACGATCACGTCGGGGTTCTCCTTGACGGCCGCGTCGCGCATCGCCTGGATCTCCTCCACGCACTGGTCGAGCGTCTTGGCCGTGTGCGCTCCGATCGTGCCCTTGGTCGTGAGGCCCATGTGCGGCACGAGCACGTCGGCGCCGGCGCCGGCCATCGCGGTCGCGCTCTGGGGATCGAAGACGTAGGGCGCGGTGAGCAGGCCGAGCGCGGCGGCCTCGCGGATCATCTCGACCTCCAGCCCGTATCCCATCCCGGTCTCCTCGAGGTTGGCCCGGAACGTGCCGTCGATCAGTCCGACCGTCGGGAAGTTCTGCACGCCCGCGAAGCCGGCGTCGCGCAGGGAGCGCAGGAAGATCGGCATGAGCCGGAACGGGTCGGTCCCGCACACGCCCGCGAGCACCGGCGTGTCGCGCACGATCGGCAGCACCTCCGCGCCCATCTCGACGACGATCGCGTTGGCGTCGCCGTAGGGCATGAGCCCGGCGAGCGAGCCGCGCCCCGCCATCCGGTAGCGGCCGGAGTTGTAGATGATGATCAGGTCGGTCCCGCCGGCCTCCGCGCACTTGGCCGACAGGCCGGTGCCTGCGCCTGCGCCGATGATGACCCCACCGGCGTCCAGCGTCGCGCGCAGCTTCGCGCGCGCCTCCTCACCCGTCATGCGCTCACCTTCACGTAGGAGTCCAGCTTGGCGGCCATCGCGTCGGCGAACGCGTCGTCGTTGACGTCGCAGTCCAGCTCGACCAGCTCCACGTTCTCGCCCACGCCGGCGCGCAGGGCGTCGAACAGCGCCGCGTCGGCCTCCGGGTCGTGAAACGGCTGCCCCTCGGCGTCGATCAGCGAGACGCCGCGCAGCGGGACGAACAGCGCCGTCGGGCCCGTGGCGGCCGACAGCTTCAGCGCGATCCGGCGGCCCAGCTCCGCGCACTCCTCCTTCGTGGTGCGCATCAGCGTCACCGACGGGTTGTGGACGTAGAGGTTGCGATCCGCGAACCGCGGCGGCACGCTGTCGCGGGCGCCGAAGTTGACCATGTCGAGCGCGCCGAGCGAGACGACCTGGGGAACCCCGGCCCGGCCCGCGGCCTCGAGGCGATCCGGGCCCGCCGACAGCACCCCGCCGACGAGCTCGTCGCACAGCTCGGTCGTGGTCGCGTCGAGCACGCCCCGCAGGAAGCCGGCGTGCACGAGCCCCTCCATCGCCTTGCCGCCCGTGCCGGTCGCGTGGAAGACCAGCACCTCGTAGCCGCGGGCCTCGAGCCGCTCGCGCGCGCGGGTGACGCACGGCGTGGTGACGCCGAACATCGTGGCGGCGAGCAGCGGGCGCTGCTCGCCGAGCTCGAGCGCCGGCGCTCCCACCATCCCCGCCATTGCCGCCGCGGCGTTGGCGAGGATGCGGGCGGAGATCGTGTTCAGCCCCGCCACGTCGGTGACCGAGGCCATGAGCGCGACGTCGGAGCCGCCGACGTAGTCGCGCGTGTCGCCTGCGGCCATCGCCGAGACCATCAGCTTGGGTACGCCGACCGGCAGCGCGCGCATCGCTGCAGTGGCGATCGCCGTGTTGCCGGAGCCGCCTGCGCCGAGCACGCCGTCGATGCGGCCCTCGGCGTGCAGCCGTCGCGCCAGCGCGCCGGCCGCGCCGGCCATCGCGCCGACCGCGGCCCCGCGGTCGGTCAGCGCGCTCACGTCGGCGCCGACCTCCGCCGCCAGCGCCTCGCGCGTGATGTCGGGTTCGATCCCGTGCGGGGGGCCGCCCGTGCCCGCGTCGGCCACCAGCACGTCGACGCCGGCGTCGCGCAGGCGCTCGCGCACGAAGGCGAGCTCGTCGCCCTTGGTGTCGAGCGTGCCGATGAGCAGAACGGCGGCCATCAGCGGTAGGTCACGGTCTCGCGCGTGCCGGCTTCGGCCGAGCGCAGCATCGCGTCGCAGATCTCCGCCGCGCGGTAGCCGTCTTCGAGCGTCGCCCCATGTGGCGCGACGTCGCTGTCATCGCGGATCGCGGTGAGCAGGTGGTGCAGCTCGTGCACGAAGGAGTGCTCCCAGCCGAGCAGGTGGCCCTGCGGCCACCAGTGCTCTGAGAACGGGTGCTCGGGCTCGGACACCAGCACCGTGCGGAAGCCCGCGTTGGCCTCGGAGTACTGCAGCTCGTTGAGCCGCTCGAGGTCGAACGCGAGCGAGCCCGCGGAGCCGTTGATCTCCCAGGTGAAGTGATTCTTGCGGCCCGGGCACACGCGCGACGCCTCGATCGTGCCGACCGCGCCGCTCTGGAACGCGATGACGGACTCGACCGCGTCGTCGACGTCGCGCCCGGGCGCAAACGTGGCGATCAGCGCGGACACCGCGGCGATCTCGCCGACGAGGTAGCGCGCGAGGTCGATCACGTGGGCGCCGAGGTCGCCCAGCGCGCCCGAGCCGGCGGCCGCCTTGTCGAAGCGCCAGAGCTCGCCCCCGGTCGTGCCCCACTCCTGCAGGTAGGCGCCGCGGAAGTGCTGGATGTCTCCCAGCTCGCCCGACTCGATGATCTCGCGCGCCAGGCGCACCGCCGGCACGAAGCGGTAGTTGAACGCGCACATGTGCTTCACGCCCGTCGCCGCGACGCGCTGCCAGGTCTCATAGGACTCGGCGCCGTCGCGGCCCAGAGGCTTCTCGCAGATCACGTGCTTGCCCGCCTCGGCCGCCGCGATCGTCGGCTCGGCGTGCAGGTTGTTCGGGCCGGCGTTGTCAAACAACCCCACCCGGTCGTCGGCGACCAGCGCCCTCCAGTCCGTCACGTGCCCGGCGAAGCCGTAGCGGCGCGCCGCCTCGGCGACCGCCTGCTCGTCGCGTCCCGCGATCGATACCAGCCGCGGCATCAGCGGCGGCGGCCAGGTCATGTACGCCAGCGTCTTGTACGCGTTGGAGTGCGCCTTGCCCATGAACGCGTAGCCGAGCATCCCGACGCCGATCGGCGCCACCTCGCCGGCCGACATCAGCGCTCCTTCGCGAACGCCGCGTCAAACGCGACCGACGACGGCGCGAAGTCGGTCCGGCGCACGAACGCCAGCGCATCCGGCGCGCCCCACTCGCGGTCCATGCCCGAGTCCTCCCACTCGATCGAGAGCGGCCCGTCGTAGCCGACGCGGTTGAGCGCCCGGATCATCGACTCGAAGTCGACGTCGCCATGACCGGGCGAGACGAAATCCCAACCACGACCCGGGCGGCCGAAGTCCAGGTGCCCGCCGAGGATCGAGGAACGCCCGTCGAGGCGACGCTTGGAGTCCTTGACGTGCACGTGGAAGACCTTCGGCCCGAACTCGACGATGAACGCGGCCGAATCCAGGAACTGGTGCTCGAAATGGCTCGGGTCGAAGTTGATCCCGAAACCGTCACGGTCGCCGATCGCCTCGAGCGCCTTGCGCGTCGTGACGAAGTCGTAGGCGATCTCGGTCGGGTGGACCTCGAGCGCGAACCGCACGCCCTCGGACTCGAACACGTCGATGACCGGCCCCCAGCGATCCGCGAACTCCTGATAGCCGCGCTCGACCGCGGCGAAGTCGTTCGGTGGGAACGAGTACAGGAGATGCCAGATCGACGAGCCCGTGAAGCCGGTCACCAGCTCGACGCCGAGCTGCGCCGCGGCGCGCGCGGTGTCTTTCATCCGCTCCGCGGCGCGCTGCCGCACGCCCTCGGGGTCGCCGTCACCCCAGACCTCGGCGTCGAGCACGCCCTGGTGACGCTCGTCGATGTTGTCGCACACCGCCTGGCCGACGAGATGGCTGCCGATCGCCCAGACGCCGAGGCCGTGCCGCTCGAGCAGCCGGCGGCGGTCCTCGGCGTAACCGGCGTCGCGCACCGCCGCGGCGACGTCGAAGTGGTCGCCCCAGCAGGCCAGCTCGAGCCCGTCGAAGCCCCACTCACCGCACTTCGCGGCCAGCTCGCCGAGCGGGAGGTCGGCCCACTGGCCGGTGAACAAGGTGACGGGACGGCTCATGAGCTCTCCTCGGGCGGCGGTTACGGCAACGCTAGAGCGTTCCGGCGCGGCGCGGCGGCCAGTACTCCGCGACAGCTTCGCCGATCACCCACGCCACGGGCACCGGGCCCCAGTAGCGGCTGTCGAGCGAGCCGGCGCGGTTGTCGCCGAGCAGGAACACGTGGCCGCGCGGCACCGTGATCGCGCGCGGGTAGTCGCAGTCGCCGCCGTGGCCGCAATGGGCCGCGAACGGCTCGGCCGCGCGGCGGCCGTTGCGGACCACGTGACCGTCGCGCAGCGCGACCGTGTCGCCGCCGAGGGCGACCACGCGCTTGATGAACGTCTGCTCGGACGGCTCGGCGGTCGGTCGCTCGCACGGCGCGGGCGTGCTCTCGCCCGTGCGCTCGGAGCCGCATGCGGCCGGCTCGGCGTCCGCGCCGGCCGGCGGGTGGAAGACGACGATGTCGCCGATCTTCGGCTCGGCCCCCAGCCGGTGCGCCGCGCGGTTGACCAGCACTCGATCCCCGACGGTCAGCGTCGGCTCCATCGAGCGGCTCGGGATCCGGTAGGGCTTGACCGCGTAGGCCTGGACCGCCAGCGCGAGCGAGAGCGCGACGGCGACGATGAAGATCAGCTCGAACAGCGAGCTGCGACGCAGGTGGGTCAACCGTGCCAAGACGCAGGCCATGATCGCAGAGGCCGCTCGTCCGGCAGCACGGGCTCGCGGTCAGAGACCGTGCAGCTGGGCGAGGTCGTCCTCGCCGAGCTGCCAGTCGCCGGCCGCCGCGTTGGCCGCCACCTGCTCCGGGCGCATCGCGCCGGCGATGACGGAGGCGACGCCGGCCCGCGACGCGAGCCCGGCGATCGCCAGCTCCAGCAGCGTGTGCCCGCGCTCGGCCGCGAACGCCTCGAGCGCCTCGACGCGGTCGAACACCGCCTCGGTCAGCTCGCCGGTTCGGTTGGCCATGCGGGTGCCGGCGGGCGGCGCCTCGCCGCGGCGCACCTTGCCGGTCAGGGTCCCGCTGGCCAGCGGGAAGTAGGGCACGAACCCGATGCCCAGCTCCACGCACAGCGGCAGCACCTCCCGCTCGGCTTCGCGCTCGAGCAGGCTGTACTCGTTCTGGAGCGCGACCAGCCGCTCGTCGCCGTGGGCCGCAGCCTCGCGCAGCTGCGCGGCGTCCAGGTTGGAGGCGCCGAACGTGCGGATCTTGCCCTCGTCGGCCAGCTCTCCGAGGGCGCCCAGCGTCTCGGCGAGCGGGGTGGTCCCGTCGGGCTCGTGGTAGTAGAAGAGGTCGATGCGGTCGGCGCGCAGCCGCTCGAGCGACGCCTCCAGGGCGCGGCGCACGTAGGCCGGCGCGCCGCGCGGCTCCCCGGTGTCCCCGCTCATCTCCATGCCAAACTTGGTGGCGAGCACGACGCGGTCGTGACGGCCCTGGAGCGCCTCGCCCATCAGGCGCTCCGAAGCGCCGTCGCCGCCATAGATGTCCGCGGTGTCGAGGAACGTGATGCCGGCGTCGAGCGCCGCGTCGATCACGGCGCGGGTGCCGGCGCCGTCCAGTCGCCGGCCGAAGTTGTTGCAGCCCAGGCCCACGGCGGACACCGTGAGCTCCGAGCGGCCGAGGGGGTTCTGCCGCATGGCGTGCAGGATGGCAGCATCGGGGAGGCCCGCGCCGGTGATCCAGCGCTTGCAGCGCGTGTGCCCGCGAGCGCGATCCGGTAGGACCCACGGGTGCGCAGCCGCCGTCGCCGCTCCATGTTCGCCTCCTCCGCCGGCCCGGGCGGGGTGCGCTGGCTGCAGCCCGTGCAGCGGCGCCGCCGGCGGCGCGCGCCGCTCGGCCCGATCCTGCTCGTGGGCGCCGTGCTCGCGCTGGCGGCCGGCGCGGTGGCGTTCGTGCGCTGGCGCGATGACGGCGCGGACCCCTCGCGTGCGGTGGCGCAGCGCTTCGCCGACGCATGGGCGCGCGGCGACATCGAGGCCGCCTGGCGCCTGACCACCGCCGGGACGCGCGCGAGGGAGCCGCTGGCGGGGTTCGAGGAGAGCTACCGCCAGGCGGCGCGTGCGGTGACGGCGACCGCCGTCCGCGTCGGGCGCGCCGGCGCGCCGCGCGAGGGCCGCGTGCCGGTGCCGGCCGTCGTACGCACGCGCCTGTTCGGCGAGCTGCGGGGGGTGCTCTCGTTCCCGGTCGAGCGCACAGGTGAGACGGCGGCGGTCGCGTGGGCGCCGGAGCTGCGCCTCCCGGGCCTGCGCGCCGGGGAGCGTGCGCGCCGGCGGGTGCTGCGCGAGCCGGAGCGCGCGCCGGTGCTCGACGCCGCGGGCCGGCGGCTCGACCGCGAGCCGGCGGCGGCCGGGCTGGCCGACGAGCTGAGCGCGCAGTACGACGCCCGGCTCGGCGGCAAGCCGGGCGCCGAGCTGCGCTACGGACGTCGCGTGATCGCGAAGGTCGACGTCGTGCCCGGCGCGTCCGTGCGGACGACGATCCGCCCGTCGCTGCAGGCCGCCGCCACCGCGGCGCTGGGTGAGCGGCTGGGCGGCGTGGCCGTGGTGCGCCCGCGCAACGGCGACGTGCTCGCGCTCTCGGGCCTCGCGGTCTCCGGGCCCCAGCCGCCCGGGTCGACGTTCAAGATCATCACGGTTGCGGCCGCGCTGGACGCGGGAATCACCAGGCCCTCCGAGACGTTCCCGGTGCAGACCGCCGCCACGCTCGAGGGCGTGAGGCTGCGCAACGCGGGCGACGAGGCGTGCGGCGGCACGCTGATCCAGTCGTTCGCGCACTCCTGCAACTCGGTCTTCGCGCCGCTCGGCGCGCGGCTCGGGGCGCGGCGGCTCGTCCGCTACGCCGAGGCGTTCGGCTTCAACGAGAAGCTGCCGATCCCGTCGGCGAAGCCGAGCACGATCCCGCCCGCCGCCGAGCTCGCGGACGACCTCGCGGTTGGCGCGAGCGCGATCGGACAGGACCGCGACCTCGCCACGCCGCTGGTGATGGCGAGCGCCGGCGCGACGATCGCCGCCGGCGGCGTGCGCGCGCGCCCGCGGCTGGTCCGCGGCCAGGCGGTCGCCCGCCGGCGGGTCGTCAAGCGCCGGATCGCCGTCCAGGTGCGCGACATGATGCTCGAGGTCGTCCGCAGCGGCACGGGCGGAGCGGCGGCGCTGCCGGGCGTCGAGGTGGCGGGCAAGACGGGCACGGCGGAGCTGGTCCCGACCGCCGACGGGCCGGCAGATCCGGCCAACACCGACGCGTGGTTCGTGGCCTTCGCCCCGGCCGGCGCCCCGCAGGTGTCGGTCGCGGTGATGCTGATCGGCGCGGGGCAGGGCGGCGCTTCCGCCGCCCCGATCGCGCGCGAGGTGCTGGCCGCGGCGCTGTAGGGCGGGAATACGACTCGGCCGGGCGCCGTCCTATCGGGACAAGGAGACACACATGCGCCCTCACGTCATCATTCCCGAGCCCCGCCCCCTCGCCTGCCATCCGCAGCGACCGTGGCGACCGTGGCGACCGATCGTTCCGGAGCCGCCGCGTCCGAGCCGTCCAGCGGTCCGGACGTTCGCCGCGCCCGTGGTGCGCGAGCTGCCGGCGCGGCGCGAGCAGCACGGGTCGCTCGGCGCCTGGTAGGTCAGACCGGGACAGCCGTCTTCTCGCGCGCCGTCTTGGCCTCCTGGCGCTCGGGCGAGATGCGCACGACGTTCCACGCCAGCCCGACGCGCTGCAGCCCGCCGATGATGAGGGCGGAGACGTCGACCTCCCACCAGCGCAGGCCGTGGCTGGCCGAGCGCGGGAACGCGTGGTGGTTGTGGTGCCACGCCTCACCGAGGGACGGGAGGGCGAGCCAGGCGACGTTGGTCGAGTGGTCCTCGACGTCGAAGCGGCGCCGGCCGAAGTAGTGGCAGACGGAGTTGATCGACCACGTGATGTGGTGCAGGAAGAACGCGCGCACGAGGCCGCCCCAGACCAGCCCGCGCAGCGCGCCTTCGGCCGTGAACCCGTGCAGGGCGAAGCCGAGCGCGGCCGGGACCAGCAGGCTGAGGAGCGCCAGCATCGGGAACAGGCGGTTGAGCTTCTTCATCCCGCGGTCCTCGTAGAGCTCCTTGGCGTACTTCTTCCAGTCGGCCTGCCCGTGGGTCTCGAACAGCCAGCCGGTGTGCGCGTGCCAGAGGCCGGCGAGGCCCTCGCCGTGGCCGACGTGCGGGGAGTGCGGGTCGCCCTCCTGGTCGGTGTGGGCGTGGTGCTTGCGGTGGTCGGCGACCCAGTCCAGCACGCCGCCCTGGAGTCCCATCGAGCCCAGCACCGCGAAGCCGTACTCGACCGGCTTGTAGGTCTTGAACGCACGGTGGGTGAGCAGCCTGTGATACCCGACCGTCACGCCCATGCCGTAGAGCAGGTAGAGCCCGGCCAGGATGCCGAGATCGATCCAGTCGACCCAGCTCTGCCACAGCAGGACGACGGCGGCGATCAGCCCGAGGAACGGGATCACCACTCCGGTCATGTTCGCGATGCGCTCAGCCTTGGTCATGGCTTGCAGGTTGGCGCACATCGGCACGGGCTTCTTGTGGAACCTCCGCGCGTGGAGCGCTGCAGATTTAGCATGAGGTTACGAATCATCCGGCCGCCGCGAGCATGACGCGGCTCCGCCGGCGCTCTCCCGGCCGCGCGGCGGCGAGCGCCGCGCACAGGTGCCGGTGCGCCTCCAGCTCGGCCTCCACCGGCGCGACGACGACCTCCTCCCCGACCGTCTGCACGCGCACGCGCAGGGCCCGCTCGGCGACGCGCGCCCGCCGCCGGGCGCCGGCCCGGATCGCCACGCCGGCGAGGAACGCGAGCACGAGGCCCACGAGCGCGCCGCCGCCGAGCAGCAGCGTCGGCAGCGGGACGCCGGCCGCGTCCGGCGTCGGCGCCGCGTCGCCCAGCTGCAGGTAGCCGAGGCCCGCCAGGCCCAGGAGCCAGAGCGCGCCGGCGAGCACGAGCAGCGCCAGCAGCGTCTGCAGCAGCCCGGCCGCTCGCCACCAGCGCGGCGTGCGCAGCTTCAGGTCGGTGGCGGAGACTGCGGCCTCCAGGCGCGCCGGCAGCACGTCGTCACCGCTCAGCGCGGCCGTCCGCACCAGCCCGGGCCACGGCGCGGGGAGCCCGCCGGCGGCGCGGTCGGCGAGCGCACGCGCGGCGGCCTGGACCTGCGCGTGCTGGACGCGGGTGGGCGCGGGCACCGAAGAGCGGATAGCGGGCGGCTCGAGCGCCGGCGCCGGCGCCGGGGTCTCGCGGTCGCGCAGGCGCAGCCGGCGCAGCGGATCGGACCGCAGGCGCCGGACCCAGCGGACGAAGGGCCATCCCGTCGCCAGGGCACCCCTGCGGCGGTGCGCGGCGGCGACGGCGCGCACCACGCCTGGGACTCCCGCCGCCCCGGCCAGCGCGGCGGTGAGCGCCGCGCGATCGCCGCGGTCGACGCCGCCGGGCGCGCCGCCACCGCACGCGCCGGCCAGCGCGGCCGCCGCGGAGGCGACGTCGGCCGCCAGCCGGGCGACGGCCGCCTCGCGTGCGCCGACGCGCTGCTCGAGCAGCTCGCGCAGCGGGCCGAGGCCCTCGCCGGTCACGGCCGAGACGGGCAGCACTCCGAGCTCGGGCAGCCCGTCCGCCTCCAGCAGCCGGTCAAGGTCGCGCACGCACGCGGCTCGACCGGCCGGGTCCAGGCGGTCGGCCTGGTTGAGGACGACGAGCATCGCCTCCCCGTAGGCCGCGAACGGGCGCAGGTAGTGCTCGTGCAGCACGCCGTCCGCGTACTTCTGCGGGTCCACGACCCACACCATCAGGTCGGCCAGGCCGACGACCCGCTCCACCTCGACGCGGTGCGCGCGCTCGACGGAGTCGAAGTCCGGGAGGTCGAGCAGCACGAGGCCGGACGGCTCGCCGTCGCGCCGGTGACGCCGCGGGACCTCGAGCCAGTCCAGCAGCGCGTCGCCGACGTCGCCCCAGACGGCCGCGGTCGCCGCCGACGTCGTGGGGCGGCGGTGGCCCGCGGCGGCCAGCTGGGCGTCGGCGAGCGCGTTGAACAGCGTCGACTTCCCCGCGCCCGTGGGGCCCGCGAGCGCCACGACGGTCGCCTCGATGCCCAGCCCGAGCCGCCGACCGGCGCGCTCGACCACCGCCTCCGCGGCCGCGACCGCCTCCTCCCCGAGCCGCCCGCGCGCGAGCGCGGCCGCGTCGGCCAGCGCGGCCAGGCGCCCGTCGAGCCCGTCGCCCGTGCCGCTCACCGCGCGCGCTCGAGGTCGCCCACCGCGGCGTCGAGCGTGTCGAGGTGGTCGGCCGGCGGCGTGAGCGGCCCGAGCACGTGCTCGAAGCGGCCGGCCTCCTCGTCGAGCAGCCCGCGCACGCGGGCCATCAGCCGCTCCCGCGCACGGGCTGCGAGCGACCGCACCGCCTGGTCGCCGAACACCGCTTCGAGCACCTTCTGGCTCAGCGCGGACGTGCCGCCGGCGACGACGACCTCGGCGCCGGTCAGTCCGCCGGTGCTGGCGAAGACGGCGATCATGACCGTGAGCCCCGCGCCGTTGACGCCGAGCGAGGCCATGCGCGCGGTGGCGCGCTTGCCGGCGCCCTCCGCCCGCACCAGCTCGAGCACCTCGCCCTGCCACGCGCGCACCGCCTCGCCGGTGCGGGCCGGCAGATCGGGCGTCGCGGCGTCGAGCCGGCCCGCGTCCTGCAGCAGCGCGCGGCCCGCGGGGTCGGCCCGCCACGTGGCCGCGGCGCGCTCCGCCGCACGGTCGGCGGCGGTCAGCACGACCGCGTCGACGCCCGTCTGGACGGCCGTGCGGAGCTCGGCCTCAGCTGCCGGTGCGCCTGTCACGAGCGCCTTGAGCCGGTCGCGTACCCAGCCGATCC
>Ga0136614_10000458_pt1 | contig 20285 bp, 6 predicted proteins | sample AntDrymUQ2792106_2_FD_106643 | JGI IMG/M metagenome (GOLD analysis project Ga0136614, IMG submission 106643) | Polar desert sand microbial communities from Dry Valleys, Antarctica - metaG UQ279 (21.06) | ecosystem: Environmental > Terrestrial > Soil > Desert | place: Antarctica: Dry Valley... | reverse complement strand
CCCAACCGACACAACAACGCCGCCAACGCCGCCTGCAACACCATGAACACCGTGCAGCCGTTGCTGCGGGCCAGCTCCACGAGGGCCCGGTGGGTGCCCGGATCCAGCGAGAACGCCGTCGACCCGCCGCGGTGGGTCGCGACCGCGGGCCGCGATCGGGACGTCGGCAGGTCGAGCACCTCGGGAAGGTCGACGAGCGCGTCGCGCCAGTGCCCGATCTGCCGGGCGACCTCGCTGTCGGGGTCGTCCTCGTCGCCGAGCGACTCGCGCTGCCACAGCGCGTAGTCCGCGTACTGCACCGGGAGCTGCGCCCATGACGGCGGCGTTCCGGCCCGGCGCGCGTCGTAGGCCGTGGTCAGGTCGGCGATCAGCGGGGTGATCGATCCCCCGTCGGCCACGATGTGGTGCACGAGCACGAGAAGCACGTGGTCGTCCGCGCCGAGGGAGAAGATCCTGGCCCGGATCGGCAGCTCGCTCGCCAGCGCGAACGGGTGCCGCGCCGCCTCGGACAGGAGCGTCGCCAGCCGTTCGGCGTCCATGTCTGCGGCCATGTCCACGACGGTCACGTCCAGCTTCGCCGACGTCGGCTCCAGAACCTGCTGGTGGGGCTCGGCGTCGTGGTCCGGGAAGACGGTGCGCAGCGCCTCGTGCCGGTCGACGACGTCCTGCAGGGCGAGCGCCAGCGCGGACCGGTCGAGCGGACCGGTGAACCGGAACACGAACGGGACGTTGTACGTGGCGCTGGGCCCGTCCAACCGGTCCAGGAACCAGAGCCGCCGCTGGGCGTGCGCCAGCGGAACGCGCGCTGGGCGCTCGCCACTGCGGGTCAGCGCCGGTCGCGGTCGTCCGAGGTCGTCGTCCAGCATGCGGGCCAGCCCGCCCGCCGTGGGCGACTCGAACAGCGCCCGCACCGGCAGGTCCACGTGGAAGACCGACCGGATGCGCCCGATCATGCGGGTCGCCAGGAGGGAGTGCCCGCCCGCCTCGAAGAAGTTCTGGTCGGACCCGACCCGGGGCACGCCCAGCACGTCGGCGAACAGTCCGCAGAGAACGTCCTCGCGCGGATCCCGGCTCTCCCGCAGCGCCACCGTGTCGACGTCCGGCACCGGCAGTGCCTTCCGGTCGATCTTGCCGTTCGAGTTGACGGGCAGGTCGTCGACCTCGACGAACGCCGCCGGGACCATGTACTGCGGCAGTCGGTCGGTCAGGTGAGAACGCAGGGCCGCCCGATCGACCCCGCCGACGCAGGCGGGCACGAGATAAGCGACGACACGCTTGTCACCGGGCCGGTCCTCCCGCACGATGACCGTCGCCCGCGCGACGTCGCGATGGGCGGTGACGGCTGCCTCGATCTCGCCCAGCTCGATGCGGAAACCGCGGACCTTGACCTGGTCGTCGGACCGCCCGAGGTACTCGATCACCCCGTTCCCGACCCGGCGGACCACGTCACCGGTCCGGTTCATCCGCGTCCCCGGGGCGCCCAGCGGGTCGGCCACGAATCGGGCACCGGTCGCGCCGGGCCGGTTCAGATAGCCGCGGGCCAGCCCGGTACCGGCCAGGTACAGCTCACCCGGGATCCCTGACGGCACGGGGCGGAGCCGGTCGTCCAGGACGTAGGCTCGGACGTTGTCCAGCGCCGAGCCGATCGGCACGGTGTGCCCGAGCCGGTACGGGGCGCGCATCCGATGGCGGGTCGCGAACGTCGTGGTCTCGGTCGGGCCGTACACGTTCACCAGCACCGTGTCCGGGCACTCCGCCAGTGCCCGCCGGACCGCGCCCGGCGCGGCGGCCTCGCCGCCGAACCAGACCTCCTGCACCCCGGCCAGGCAGTCGACGTGTTCCTCCACGACGAGGCCGAACAGCGCCGTCGTCAGAAACAGCGCGGTCACCCGCTGCTCGACGATCGTCCGCGCCACCGCGGCGACGTCGAGCTCACCGGCGGGCGCCACCACGACCTCACCACCGCGCAGCAGCGGTACCCACAGCTCGTAGGTGGACGCGTCGAAGGCGTGCGAGGAGTGCATCAGGACGCGGCGGTGGGCGCCGCCCGACCAGCACCGGTCGAACACCAGCTCGACGACGTCTCGGTGCGTGATCGCGACGCCCTTCGGCGTTCCGGTCGAGCCGGAGGTGTACATGATGTAGAGCAGCTGCTCCGGGTCCGCCACCCGTGGTGGGCACGCGCCCACGCCGTCCGCCTGCTCCTCGCGGGCGACCGCGCCTGCTGCGTCGACCACGAGGACGGCGGCGTCGTGGCTCAGCCCCCGCGCCGCATCCTCCCGGTCCACCAGGAGCACCGGTGCCGCCGTGTCCTGCGCCGTCCACTCCATCCGGGAGCGGGGACAGCTGTGGTGCAGGGGGACGTAGACGCCACCGGTCTTCGCGACCGCCACCAGCGCGACGACGAGGGCCACCGAGCGGTCCATGAGCACCAGGACCGGTGTCTCCGCACCCACCCCGTGCTCGACCAGCCGGCGGGCGAGCTCGTCCGCCCGCTCGTCCAGCGCGAGGTAGGTGAGCCGGTCCTCGCCGCTGACCACCGCGGTCGCCGATGGGGACTGCGTTACCTGCCGGCGGAACAGCTCCGGCACCGACCCGTCAGGGACGTCACGGACGGACCCGTTCCACTGCTCGACGACCTCCTCGCGCTCGGGCGCGCTGAGCAGGTCGATGTCGCCGATGGGCTCGTCCGGGGCCGAGGCGGCCGCGCGGAGCGTCCGGAGGAGCCAGTTCGCGATGCGGTGCGCCGTCTCCGGCTCGAACAGGTCCGCGGCGTACTGCAACGTCCCGGACACCCCGGTCGCGACCCCGCGCCCGCTCCGGTGCTCGGTCAGGCCGAAGGACAGATCGAACTTGGCGATCCCGGCACCCGGGATGTCCTGCGTCTCGGCGTCCAGCCCGGCCAGGGCCTGGCCGCGCTCGTCCTGTTCCTGGAACGCCAGCATCACCTGGAACAGCGGGTGATGGGCGAGCGACCGGGTCGGATTGATCAACTCGACGACACGCTCGAAGGGCACGTCCTGGTTGTCGAGCGCGGCGAGGGCCCTTCTCCGGACGCGGTCGAGCAGCTCGCGGAACGTCGGGTCACCCGAGATGTCGGTGCGCAGAACCAGCGTGTTGACGAAGAAACCGACCGCGCCGTCCAGCGCCTCGTCGTGGCGGCCTGCGGTCGCCGTCCCGACGGGAAGATCGGTGCCCGCGCCCAGCCGTCCGAGCAGTGTCGCCAGCGCCGCGTGGAACACCATGAAGGCCGTCGTGTTCGTCTGCCGGGCCAGCGCCGCGATGCTCCGGTGGAGCTCCGGCTCGACCTCGAACCGGATCGTGTCGCCCCGGTGGCTCGCCGCCGCCGGGCGGGGGTGGTCGGTCGGCAGCGCGAGCAGCTCCGGGGCTCCGCGCAGGGTCTCCTGCCAGAAGTACGACTGGCGCGCGAGGAGGCTGTCCGGATCGTCGGTGGTGCCCAGGAGCTGCCGCTGCCACAGCGCGTAGTCGGCGTACTGGACGGGGGCATCGCTCCAGCACGGCTCCCGGCCGGCCAGCCGCTCGGCGTAGGCGGTGGCGAGATCGCGCCGCAACGGGGCCATCGACCAGCCGTCGACCGCGATGTGGTGCATCACGAACAGGACGACGTGCTCGTCCGGGGCCACGGCGAACACCGTGGTCCGGATCGGCAGCTCGGCACTCAGGTCGAAGGCGTACCGCACCGCCGTCCCGGCGGCGGCACCGAGCTCGGGGTCCGGAACGTTCACGACGGTGAAGGCGGGCCGCGCGTCGGGCAGGATGTGCTGGGCGACCTCACCGTCCTCCTCCCGGAACACGGTGCGCAGCGCCTCGTGCCGCGCCACCACGTCGTCGAGCGCCGACCGCAGCGCCGCCAGGTGCAGCGGACCGGAGAGCCGCAGCGCCGCAGTCACGTTGTAGGTGGCGTTCGGCCCTTCGAGCCGGCTCAGGAACCAGAGCCGTTGCTGGGCAGGGGAAAGCGGGAGCCGTTCGGGCCGCGGTCCGGCCTGCAGCACGGCCCCACGCGCACCACCGGCCCCGACCCGCCCGGCGAAGCCCACCACCGTCGGATCCTCGAAGATCGCCCGCAGCGGGATGTCGACGTCGAACGTGCTGCGCACCCGGCTGAGCAGCCGTACCGCGAGCAGCGAATGACCCCCCAGCTCGAAGAAGTTGTCGCTCACGCCGACGCGCTCGACGCCGAGCACGTCGGCGAACAGCCCGCAGAGGATCTCCTCCTGCGCTGTCCTGGGCTCGACGGCCGACCCCGGACCGTGGTCGGGCACGGGCAGCGACCTGCGGTCCAGCTTCCGGTTGGCGGTGTAGGGCAGCTCGGCCATCTCGACGAAGGCGGACGGCACCATGTATTCGGGCAGCCGGGCGGCCACGTGCGCCTGCACGTCGGCCATGTCTCGCCGGGCGTCGGTCGTGCGCACCAGGTAGCAGACGATCTGCTTGTCACCGGGCCGGTCCTCGCGGACGACCACGGCGGCGTGCGCCACGTCGGGGTGCTGCCCGAGCACCGACTCGATCTCGCCGAGCTCGATGCGGAACCCCCGCACCTTGACCTGGTCGTCCACCCTGGCGACGAACTCCAGCAGCCCGTCGGCCCGCCGGCGGGCGAGGTCGCCCGACCGGTACATCCTGCTGCCCGGCAGGCCGTAGGGGTTGGGGACGAACCGGCCCGCGGTCAGGCCGGGACGGTTGTGGTAGCCGCGGGTGACGAGGTCACCGGCGATGTACAGCTCGCCGCTGACGCCCGTCGGTGCCGGTCGGAGGTTCCGGTCCAGCACGAACATCCGGGTGTTCCAGATCGGTCGGCCGATGGTCACCACGCCGGGCCGGACGGCGGCACCCGGTTCGATCCGGTACTCGGTGCAGCCGACCGTGGTCTCCGTCGGCCCGTACTCGTTGATCACGGTGGCCCGTGGGTGCCTGCGCCGCCAGTCGTCCAGCACCTCGCCCAACAACGACTCGCCGCCCAGCACGAGCTGCCCGGTGGGTGAGAACCGGTCCGGAAGGGCGATCAGCATCGGCAGGTGGCTCGGGGTGGCCTTGACGAAGGTCGGCGGCGACATCGGCTCGTCGGTGCGTGCCGGGTCGTCGTCCAGCTCGACGAGCCGGACGGTGCCGCCCGCGGTGAGCGGGGCGAACAGGCCGGTGACGGTCAGGTCGAAGCTCAGCGGAGAGTGCACCATGGCCTCGCCCGCGACGCTCGCGTACGCCTGCCTGGCCCAGGCGAGGTAGACGTTGAGTGAGTGGTGCTCCACCACGACGCCTTTGGGCCTGCCGGTCGAGCCGGACGTGTAGATCACGAAGGCCGGGTTGTGCGGCCGCAGCGGGGCGAGCATCTCGTGGGCCGCCAGGTCGTCGGCGGCCAGCCCGGCCAGCCGGGTGATCGTCGCGGGGTCGTCGAGCACCAGCGCCGCGGCGGAGTCCGTGAGCGTCCCGGCGACGGCCCGGTCGGTGACGGTCAGTACCGGGTCGACGTCCTCGATCATGAAGGCGAGGCGCTCGGCCGGGTAGGTCGGGTCCAGCGGCAGGTAGGCGCCACCCGCCTCGAGCACGGCCAGCAGCGCCACCACGGCGTCCACGGTCTTCGGGAGCGCCACGGCGACGAACCTCTCCGGGCCGACGCCGTGCTCCACCAGGAGCCGGGCCAGCCGGTTCACGCGTTCCCCGAGCTCGTGATAGCTCAGCGGGTCCGGCCCCGTGGCCAGGGCCGGTGCCTCGGGGACGCGCCGCACCTGGGCCCGGAACAGCTGCGGCAGCGGGGCGAGGTCCACCGGATGCGCGGTGTCGTTCCAGCGGTGCAACAGCCGGTCGGTCTCCTGCGGGCCGAGGATGTCGATCCGCCCGATCGGGAGCTCCGGATCGGCCGTCGCCGCGTCCAGCAGCCTGGCCAGCCGTTCGCTGATCGCGACCGCGGTGCCGTGGTCGAACAGGTCGGTGGCGTAGTGGAGCTGCGCCTCGACACCCTCCGCGCTGCCGTCGGCGGCGCGGGACTCTCGCATGCTGAAGGCCAGGTCCACCTTCGCCGTGCTGGTTCCGGCACCGTCCAGGGTGACGTCCAGACCTGGCATGGCCGCAGCCGGTTCCGCGCTGTCCTGGAACGTCAGGCTCACCTGGAACAGCGGGTTGTGGGCCAGCGATCGGGTCGGCGCGAGCGCCTCCACGAGGCGTTCGAAGGCGACGTCGCGGTGGGCGTACGCGGCGAGGTCGGTACTCCGCACCCGCGCCAGCAGATCGACGAACCGGGGATCGCCGGAGGTGTCGGTGCGGAGCACCAGCGTGTTGACGAAGAAGCCGACGAGATCGTCCAGCGCCTCGTCGTCACGGCCGGCGGTGGCGGTGCCCAGCGGGATGTCCTCGCCTGCGCCGAGCCGGGTGAGCAGTGCCGCCACGGCGGCCTGCACCACCATGTAGACGGTGGTGCCGGTGCGGTGGGCCAGCTCGACGGCGCGCCGGTGGACAGCGGAGTCGAGCCGGAAGTCCACGGTCCCGCCCCGATAGCTCGCCGCCGCGGGCCGCATCCGGTCGGTCGGCAGCTCGAGCAGCTCGGGCGCCCCGGCCAGTTCCTCCTTCCAGAACACCACCTGGCGCGCGATGACGCTGTCCGGGTCGGTCTCGCTGCCGAGCAGTTCGCGCTGCCACAGCGCGTAGTCCGCGTACTGCACCGGCAGCGCCGTCCAGTCCGGGGCCCGTCCCCCGCACCGGGCGGCGTAGGCCGTGGCCAGGTCGCGGATCATCGGCACGGCCGACAGGCCGTCGGTGATGATGTGGTGCTGCACGATCAGCAGCCGATGGTCGTGCTCGGCCACCCGGAACAGGGTCACCCGCACCGGCGGCTCGCGGTCCAGCGCGAAGCCGTACCGCGCGGCCGACTCGATCCGGTCTGCGAGTGCGGCGACGTCGGTGTCCACCACCGGGACCTCGGGCGGTGTGGCCGACGGGGGCAGGATGTGCTGGTAGGGATCGTCGGCGTCCGGGAACACCGTGCGCAGGCTCTCGTGCCGGGCCAGCACGTCACCCATACCCTGCCGGACAGCCTCGTGGTCGACGGAGCCGGTCAGCCGCAGCAGCCAGGCCACGTTGTAGAGCGGGGCGGCGTCCTCCAGCCGATGCAGGAACCACAGCCGCTGCTGGGCCGCGGACAGCGGAACCCGGTCCGGACGTTCCACGACGCGCAGCTGCGGCCGCGCCGCACCCGCCGAGGAGAGCACCTCCGTGAGCCCTCGCACGGTGGGGCGGTCGAAGACGGTCCCCAGCGGCACCTCGACGCCGAACGCGATCCGGATCCGGGTGGTCAGCCGTATGGCGAGCAGCGAGTGGCCGCCCAGCTCGAAGAAGTCGTCGTCGATACCGACCGCCGCGACGTCCAGCACGTCGGCCATCAGCCCGCACAGGATCTCCTCGTCCTGGCCACGGGCCGCCCGTCCGGCGCTGCCTGCCGGGTAGTCGGGTGCCGGCAGGGCTCGCCGGTCGACCTTGCCGTTGGTGGTCAACGGCAGCGCGGCCAGCAGCACCACGGCCGAGGGCACCATGTGCTCCGGCAGGCGCTCCGCGAGGTGGCCGCGCAGCTCGGCGGGCTCGGGCCCGGCCGCAGCGGGCACGGCGTAGCCCACGATCCGCCGGTCGCCGGGCTGGTCTTCCCGGACGACGACGCGGGCCGCCACCACGTCCGGATGTGCTGCCAGCACGGACTCGATCTCGCCGAGCTCGATCCGGAAACCGCGCAGCTTCACCTGGTCGTCGACCCGGCCTGCGAACTCCAGGACGCCGTCGGCCGCCCACCGGCCGAGGTCGCCGGTGCGGTACATCCGGATGCCCGGCGCACCGAACGGGTCGGCCACGAAGCGCTCGGCGGTGAGGTCGGGGCGGTTCAGGTATCCGCGGGCCAGTCCCGCTCCGGCGATGTAGATCTCGCCGATCTCACCGGGCGGAACCGCTCCGAGCCGGTCATCGAGAACGTAGATGACCGTGTTGTCCATCGGCCGCCCCAGCGGGAGCACCCCGGCCCGCGCCGGGTCGTGCGGCTCCACCCGGAACTCGGCGGCGTTGACGGTGACCTCGGTGGGCCCGTAGACGTTCAGCACGGTGACGTCGGGGTGGGCGTCGCGCCACTCCTGCAGCGCCTCCCCCACCAGCGCCTCGCCGCCGAACATCAGCTCGCCGGTCGGCGAGTACTGCTCGGGGAGCGCCGCCAGCAGCGGCAGGTGGCTGGGGGTGGCCTTGAGGAACGTGCAGGACGGCCCGTCCGGCAAGGCGTGCTCGGCGAGCTCGGCCACCACCACGCAGCCACCGGTCACGAGCGGCGCCCACAGCGAGGTGACGGTCATGTCGAACGACACGGAGGAATGCCAGAGCGACCGGCCGCGCACGCTCGGGTAGGTGCGGATCGACCACGACAGGTAGTCGGTGAGCGATCCTTGTTCGATCACCACGCCCTTCGGCCTGCCGGTCGATCCTGACGTGTAGATCACGTACGCGGCGTTCCGCGGCGTCACCGGACAGACGACGTCGGCGTCGGTGAGCGCAGTTCCAGACCTACCGGCGAGGTCCGTCGCCACGGACGGGTCGTCCAGCACCACCCGCCCGCCGGGGTCGCCGTCGGGGTCGCCGTCGGGCAGGTGGTCGACGCCGGCCAGCGTGGTCAGCACGCACGCAGGCCGGGCGTCGGCCAGCATGAACGCGATCCGCTCGGCCGGGTAGTCGAGGTCGACGGGCAGATAGGCGGCTCCGGTCTTCGCCACCGCGAGCAGGGACACGACCACGTCGGCCGAGCGTGGTGCCGCGACCGCGACCACCGACTCCGAACCGATGCCGCGGGAGATCAGATGTCGGGCCAGCCGGTTGGCCCGCCGATCCAACTCGGCGTAGTCGAGGGTGCTGCCCTTGAACACGACGGCCGGTGCCGTCGGCACCATGGCCACCTGCCGGGCGAACAGACCGGCCACGGAGTCCGCCGGGATGTGCCCGGCGGATCCGCGCCATCCGACCTGCGCCTGTTCGTCGCGTACGAGCTCCAGGCCCATCAGTCGTCTGCCGCCATCGTGCGGACGAGGCTGCGCGGCCGCATGTCGGTCCAGGACCGCTCGATGTGGTCGAGGCAGGCCTGCCGGGTGTCCTCCTCGTGCGCCACCGTCCAGCCTGCGGGTACGTCCACGATGACCGGCCACAGCGAGTGCTGGCCCTCGTCGTTGACCAGCACCAGGTAGCGCGCATCGTCGTCCTCGAAGGGGTTCGTCATGACATGGCTCCTTGTGGTTCGGAGATCCTTCCCGCGAGCACCCGGCCGATCTCGGCAGCCGGAGTGGGATCGAGCATCGTGGCGTGGCGGCTGTCCACCTCGCGGACGTCGATGTCGCCGGTGACGTAGGGCCGCCACGCCTCCGGGACACCCCATTCGCCGCCCTGCTGCTTCGCCACGAAGAACAGCAGGTCCCCGTCGAAGGACCGTGGTTCGTAGGGGCCGGTCACGGTGGCGAGGTTGAGCTGGACGTCCAGGATCACGGCGCGTTGCGCCGCGTCGAAATAGGCGAGCTCGCTCTCGCCCCGCCCGAAGAACTCGACGATCTGCTGCCGGGTCCCGGCGAGGTCCGCGGGCGGCTCGCGGTCGTCCGCGCCGTAGTGCTCGCGATACCGGCGGTGCATGTCGGTCAGCAACGCGGCCGGATCCACCTCGACCCGCTCGGCTGGGTCGGTGGGATAGGCGTCGAGGATGGCCAGCAGGCCGACGGTCTCGCCCTCCTGCTGGAGCCGGGCGGCCAGCGCATGCGCGATGTTCCCGCCGATCGACCAGCCGAGCAGGTGGTACGGCCCGGCGGGCTGCACCGACCGGATCCGCTCGATGTAGGCGTCGAGCAGCTCGTCCATCGACCCCGGGAAGTCGCCGGAGCCGTCGAGGCCCCGCGCCTGCAACCCGTAGAGCGGAACACCATCGTCCAGGGCGCCGAGCAGCGTCGCGTACCGCCAGCTCACGCCGGCCACCGGGTGCACGCAGAACACCGGCGGCCGGTGGCCGCGCGTCCGCAGTGGGAGCAGCACGTCGAACCCGCCGTCGCCGTCCCCGGTGTCGAGCAGCGTGGCCAGCGCCGCCGGGGTCGGTGCCCGGAACACCGAACGGACCGACGTCTCGGCGCCGAGGGCGGCCGCCACCCGACCGACCAGCTGCGCCGCCAGCAGTGAGTGGCCGCCCAGCTCGAAGAAGTCGTCGTCGATCCGGACCGCGCGTACGCCCAGGACCTCACCGAACAGGCGGCACAGCGCGTGCTCCCGCGGGTTGCGGGGCGGGCGGCTCGCCGCGGCCCGGCCGTACTCCGGGGCGGGCAGCGCGGTGGTGTCCAGCTTGCCGTTGAGGGTCAACGGGAGCTCCGGGAGCACCACCAGGGCCGACGGCACCATGTGGTCGGGCAGGGAGCGGGCGAGCCGTGCACGCAGCGCGGCCTGCTCGAGCGCATCGGGGTCGGTGACCAGGTAGGCCACCAGCCGCCGGTCTCCCGGCCGGTCCTCGCGCACCACGGCGACGGCGCGCTGCACGCCGTCCTGGCGCCGCAGTACCGCCTCGATCTCCCCGAGCTCGATCCGGAAACCCCGCAGCTTGACCTGGCCGTCGGCCCGGCCGGCGAACTCCAGTTGCCCGTCGGGGCGCCGCCGGGCAAGGTCGCCGGTGCGGTACATCCGCTTCCCGGGCCCACCGAACGGGCACGCCACGAACCGCTCCGCGGTGAGCGCCTGCCGGTCCAGGTAACCTCGGGCCAGACCGGAGCCGATCACGTAGAGCTCCCCGATCACCCCGACCGGCACCGGCCGCAGCGCCCCGTCCAGCACGTGCACGCCGGCGCCCGCGATCGGCCGTCCGATCGACGTCGGGGCCTGCCCACCGCCCGGTGTGCAGTCGCCGAACGTCACGTCGACGGTGGCCTCGGTCGGTCCGTAGGCATTGATCATCCTGCGGCCCGTGACCCAGAAGTCGATCAGGTCGGCGGGACACGCTTCGGCCCCGGTGATCAGCACGCGTAGCGCGGGCAGGCTCGCTCGCGGCACGCCTGCCAGGACCGACGGCGGAATGTTGACGTGGCTGATCCGCCGGTCGGCGAGCACGTCGACCACCTCGGCACCGGCGAGGGCGTGGTCCGGCACGACCAGGCAGGCGCCGGTGAGAAGGGCGAGGCACAGCTCGGCGACCGAGACGTCGAAGCTCGGCGACACGAACTGCAGCACCCTGCTGCCGGGTCCCACGTCGTAGTGTGCCCGGTAGTTCGCCGCCATGCCTGCGATTCCCCGGTGCGGCACCACGACGCCCTTGGGCGTCCCGGTCGACCCCGACGTGTAGATCACGTAGGCGGGACCGTCGACGTCCAGCGCGGACGCGCGCTCGACGTCGGTGGGATCCGTCTCTGCCCGACCGGCGAGGTCGACCTCGTCCAGGAGCACGGTCGCGACGTCCGACTCGATCCCGATCCCACTGGTCGACAGCAGCAGCACGGGGCGTGCGTCGCCCATCATGAGGGCGATCCGCTCGGTCGGGTACTCCGGATCGACCGGAAGGTAGGCCGCCCCGGTCTTGGCCACGGCGAGCACCGCCACCACCCGCTCCACCGAGCGCGGCATCGCCACCGCGACCCGGTCCTCCTGGCCGACGTCCCGACCGATCAGGTGGTGGGCCATCCGGTTCGCCCTGCGGTTCAGCTCGGCGTAGGTGACCACCTCCCCACGGAACTCGACGGCCGGTGCGTCCGGGGTGCGCTCGACCTGCGCCTGGAACAGCTCGGGCAGCGACGCCGCGGGCACCGCCCGCCCGGTGTCGTTCCAGCCCTCGACGAGCTGGACGCGCTCCGGACCGGAGAGGATCTCGACCTCGTCGATCGACCGCGTCGGCGCGGTGACGGCGGCGTCGAGGAACCGCACCAGGCGGGCCGCCAGCGCGGCGACGGTGCCGGCGTCGAACAGGTCCGTGGCGAACTCGACGACCCCACGCACCCCGGCCGGCTCGTCGTGCTCGTCCCGCGTCTCCGCCAGCGAGAACGACAGGTCGAACTTCGCCACGCCGGTTCCGACCCCGAGCGGGGTGACGGTCAGGTCGGCCATCGAGAAGTCGGCGGCGGCGTTGTTCTGAAACACGAGCATGACCTGGAACAGCGGGTGCCGGGCGAGGGAACGGTTCGGGTTGAGCCGCTCCACCAACTGCTCGAACGGCACGTCCTGATGGGCGTAGGCCGCCAGGTCCGCCTCCCGCACCCGCCGGAGCAGCTCATCGAAGCTCGGGGCGCCCGCCGTGCTCGTGCGGAGCACGAGGGTGTTGACGAAGAACCCGACGAGGTCGTCGAGCGACTCGTCGTCCCTGCCGGCGACCGCCACCCCGATCGGGATGTCGGTACCGGCGCCGAGCCGGGTCAGTAGGGCGGCGAGACCCGCCCGCAGGACCATGAACAGGGTGCTGCCGCTCTGTCGCGCGTGCCGGACGAGCCGCCGGTGCAGGTCTGCGTCGAGCGCGAAGGGCAGGGAGTCGCCGCGGTAGCTGGGTGTCGCCGGACGCGACCGGTCGGCGGGCAGCTCGAGCTCGTCGGGCAGATCGGCCAGGTTCTGCTGCCAGAACTCCAACTGCCGGCTCACGTGGCTGCCGGGATCGTCCGGATCACCGAGGCGCTCGATCTGCCAGAGGGTGTAGTCGGCGTACTGGACCGGCATCGGCCCGACGTCGCGGGTCCGGCCTGCCCGTCTCGCCGTGTACGCGCCGGCGAGGTCCCTGGCCAGCGGGGCGACCGACCAGCCGTCGGCGGCGATGTGGTGCACCAGCAGCAGGAGCACATGCTCGCGCTCGTCCGCGGACACGAGCCAGGCCCGGACCGGGAGTTCGGCGGCCAGGTCGAACCGGTGCCCGGCGAGGTCGCGCACGGTGTCGGTCAGCTCGGTCTCGTCCCGCCCCGGCGACGCCACCAGGCTCAACGCGGCCCGAGCCTGCCCCGGCGGGAGCACCTGCTGGTAAGGCACGCCGTCGACGTCGGGGAACACCGTCCGCAGCGACTCGTGCCGCGCGACGACGTCGTCGAGTGCGGCCTGTAGGGCGCAACGGTCCACCGGCCCGGACAACCGGAGCGCGATCGGGATGTTGTAGGTGGCGCTCGGGCCCTCGAACCGGTGCAGGAACCACAGCCGCTTCTGGGCGAACGACAGGGGGATCCGGTCCGGCCGGGGTGTCGCGCGGAGCTCCGTGACGACGTGCTCGGCGTCGGCGACGCTGCCGGCCAGCGCCCCCACCGTCGGCGCCTCGAAGAGGGCGCGCACCGGCAGTTGCCTGCCGAACGTGGTGCGGATCCTGCTCAGCAACCTGATCGCTGAGAGGGAATGGCCGCCCAGTTCGAAGAAGTCGTCGTCGATGCCCACCACCGGCACCTTCAGCACCTCGGCGAACAGGCCGCAGAGGATCTCCTCGCCGGGGTTCCTCGCCTCCCGCGAGGGAGGGGACGCCACGTCCGCCCCTGCGGTCGGCTGAGCGTTCGTGATGGGTGCGGACGGGCCTTGCGGAGCCAGCAGCCCCGTCCGCCCCAGCGACACGTCCGGCGAGCCGGCGATCGTCGACAGAACGCCACGCACCCGATCCGCGGCGGCCTCCGCGGCCGCGCGGTCGAACCGCTCGGGCCGGTACTCCAGCTCGACCTGCAGACCATCCTCGACGAGTGCCGCGACCAGCCGCAACGGGTAGTGCGACGCGTCGTGACCCTGCACCCCGGACACCCGCAACCCGTCGACGGGCGCACGGTCGCCGGATCCGCCCGGGTAGTTCTCGAAGACGGTGAAGGTGTCGAACAGCTCGCCCCTGCCGACCAGCGCCTGCACCTCGGAGAAACGCACGTGCTGGTGACCGAGCAACCGGGACTGCTGCTCCTGCACCCGCCGGAGGTTGCCGAGCACCGACAGGTCCCGGTCCAGCCGCACCCGGACGGCCACCGTGTTGATGAACAGCCCGACCATGGTCTCGATCCCAGGGAGCTCCGGAGGCCGACCCGATACGAGCGCTCCGAACACCACGTCGTCGCGGCCGGTGAGCCGGGCGACCGTAACGGCCCACGCGACCTGCACGACGGAGTTCAGGGTCAGACCGTTGTCCCGGGCGAGCGCGTCGAGCCCGCGGCCCACCTCGGCCGGCACGCTCACCCCGACCCGCTCGGGCAGCACCGGGAGCCCCCCGGGCCTCGCCGGGGCGACGATCGTCGGGGCCTCGAGGCCGTACAGCGCCTCCTGCCAGGCGCGGCGCGCCGCCGACGGGTCCTGCCGGCCCAGCCAGCTCAGGTACTCCCGGTACGGGGTGACGTGCGGCAGGGTGAGCGAGTCGCCGTTCCCGCCGTAGAGCGCGAGCAGCTCGCGCACCAGGATCGGCGTCGACCAGCCGTCCAGCAGGATGTGGTGGTTCGACATCACCAGACGGTGGCTGTGCTCGCCCAGTACGACCAGGGCGAAGCGGATCAGTGGTGCCCTGGTGAGGTCGAACCGGCGCGTCCGGTGCTCGCTGAGCAGTCGGTCCAGGGCGTCCGCCCGGGACGACCCGCTCCCGGAGGAGAGGTCCACCTCCACCCACGGCAGCTCGATCTCCCGATGGATCACCTGGATCGGCTCGCCGTTCTTCCGCTGCCGGAAGCTCGCACGCAGGTTCGCGTGCCGCCGCAGCAGGGCCAGCACGGCCGTCCGAAGCCGACCCCGGTCCAGTGGGCCCTCCAGCTGCAGGGAGATCTGGGTGTTGTAGACGTCGACCGCCGACTCGTCGTATAGGGACTGGAAGTGCATCCCTTCCTGCATCGGTGATAACGGCAGGAGATCTTCAAGCCCCGATGCGCTCATCCGACTCCTCCCGATATCGTGGCACGAGAAGTGACACGGCGTGCCCCGAGAACCGATCTGGGACGACACTCTCCGCGGTTACCGGGGAGACGTTACGACGACTATCTTTCAGCTGGTTATCTGATCGATTTTTCACTCATCGTGGGGGTTCGCGAGTGGGGTGCACCCCCGAGCCGCTACGCTGATATGACCAGCGTGGCTCGACCACTGCCGTTGTGGACGTCGACCAGGAAAGGGTGCGATGATGGAGGGTCAGTCAGTGTTGATACTCGGTGTGCTGATCTGCGTATGCGGGGTGGTGGCCGCGATGATCGTGTGGGCGAGGTTGCAGCGGTATCGGGCGGAGATCCACCACCGGTCCAGCTACCAGGAGCTCTGCCACCAGGCCGTCACGAGTCAGCACGAGCTCTGCGACCGCATCGAGGAGCTCAACGGACGGGTGATCGCGATCCAGCATCTCCTGGAGGACGTCGAGGAGGACCGGGCCGGTGTCATGAGCGGGCCGCAGGTCACCGGCGCAATGGATCGCTGAACGGGCTCGAAGGTATGTCTAGCCCTGTCGTCGGCTCACCGTATTGGGTGATGGAGGTGCCCACACTCCCATCCGGTGCGTGAGACACCGGAGAGCACCTCGTCCGAGTGAGTGGTAGCGCACGGGAGTGCCCATTCACGGGTTGAGCCGTGAGGTGAGGCCTGGTTGGATCTGGGGAGCCAGGGGTTGCCGGAGAGGGGCGTTGTGGCCATGTCGAGTCCTGAGGCTCCCCCAAGATCGACCTTCTACGACGGCCCAGCGCAACTGGACGCGTGCGTAGAGACGCACGGTACTGGGTAGCCTGCGAGTACGACGACCAAGGGGGGAAAGATCGTTTTGCTGGACTTTCGTATCCTCGGGCCTCTCGAACTCTACGTCGACGGACAGCGCACAGCAGTGGGCGGACCACGCCAATGCAGGGTTCTCGCGATGCTTCTCGTCACGCCCGACCGGGTCGTCTCGATCGACAGCCTCGTCGAGGCCGTGTGGAACGGTAGGCCACCTGCCACCGGCCGAACCCAGGTGGCGATCTGCGTCGCCGGGTTGCGCAAGACGTTCCGTACCGTGGGCTGCCCCGACACCGTGATCGCCACGACGGCTCCGGGCTATCAGCTGCTCTCCGGCGACCACCTGATCGACTCGGTCGAGTTCGAGCGGCGACTCACGCACTCCCGTGAACTCGCCCAGACACGCGAGACCCGGCCGGGGAGCCTCGAGGAGGCGACCGACGAGTACGCCGCTGCGCTGGCGCTGTGGCGCGGCCCCGCACTGGCAGGCATCTCGGCCCACGTTCTCGATGTCGAGGCCGCGCGCCTGGAGGAGCAGCGGCTGACCGCAATCGAGGAGTGGTCGGCGCTGCGGCTGGACCAGGGTCAGCATCGGAGCCTGATCAGCGACCTGGCCGGGCTGGTGCACGAGCAGCCGCTGCGGGAGCAGACCCGGGCGCAACTGATGCTGGCACAGTACCGCTCGGGGCATCGGGTGGAGGCGCTGGAGACCTTCAGACAGGGACGCCGGCACTTCATCGAGGATCTGGGCCTGGAGCCGGGCCCGGCGCTACAGGAGCTACACACCTCCGTCCTGCGCGACGACCCGGCACTGGAACTGGCGCCGCCGGCCACGGAACCTGCGGAGATCACCGTTGCGCCTGCGCAACTGCCCTCCGACATCGCGGCGTTCACCGGACGACAGCACGAGCTCCCGATGCTGGACGAGTTAATCGACGACCAGTCCGGCGAAGGGCCACTCGCTGTCGGCTTCATCACGGGCAGCGCGGGCGTCGGCAAGACGGGCCTGGCGACACACTGGGCGCACCGGTCGGCGGCTCATTTCCCGGACGGCCAGCTGTACGCCGACCTGCACGGGTACGACTCGGGTCACGAACCGACGGATGCCTCCATGGTCCTCGACCGGTTCCTCCGCTCGCTGGGGGTGCTCGCCGAGAAGCTCCCCGTCGAGCTGCACGAGCGGATCGCGCTGTACCGCAGCATTCTCGGCGGCCGCCGGGTCCTGATCGTTCTGGACAACGTGCGTTCCTACTGCCAGATCCGGGCACTCCTGCCGGGCTGTGGGCGGTGCTGTGTCCTGGTCACCAGCCGGAACTCACTGCCGGAGCTGATGGAGGGTCATGGTGCCCGGGTGCTGCGGCTGCAACCGTTGTCCCGGACGGAGTCGGTCCGGTTGCTCGCCGACGTCGTCGGCGACAGCCGCATACCTGAGGACCGGAGCAGCAGCCAGCAGCTGGCCGAGCTGTGCGACCGGCTCCCGCTCACCCTGCGGATCGTGGCGGCGAGGCTCGTCGGCAAGCCGCACTGGACGGTCCGCAGGCTGGTGGCCAGACTGCAGGACCCGCGCAAGCGGCTCGACGAGCTGACCCATGGCGAGCGCGGCGTGCGGAGCTGTCTCCAGCTGAGCTATCGGATGCTGGAACCCGACGCGGCGAAGACGTACCGCAGGCTTGGCCTCATCGAAGCCGCGGACATCGACGCGCAGCTCGGTGCGACCCTGCTGAACACCAACCCGGACGAGGCAGGCGACATGTTGGAACAGCTGGTCGACGCCCACCTGCTGGAGGTCGTCAACCCCGGCGCGGACGACGACGTCCGGTACCGGATGTCGAAGCTGAACCGGTTGTACGCCGAGGAGCGGGCGTTCCAGGACGAGAGCGTGCCGGAGCGGACCGCCGCCCACGGCCGGGTGTTCGGCGGCTGGGATCCCGCCCGCGGCGGCAACGGACGCACGCGCTCCCAGCGGGGGGGTTCCGTGTACTCGCCCGCGCCTCGACCCGGCGGCGAGCTGAGTTTCGGCGCGGCACCGTGAGACGAGTGGGGCCGGTGGGGAACACCCGGCTCCTCCGCTCCCTGACTGGCGACGGTGGTGTCCACCCGGCGTTGCTCCGGCGGAGCCTGGACCTGTGGCTCGGGATCGCCGATCTGTCGGATGGCCACGTGCGGGCCGGGCCGTGCCGTTGAAGTGCCGGGCCGTTGAAGTTCTGAGAGCGACTGCCACCGCTGCGGCGGACACAGCCACCGGGGTACGCGCCGGGCGATGCCTATGCCAGGTCGTAGCGAGACTCGGCAACCGAGCCACAACGGACCGCGGACAAGCAACCCGGCTTGACCGCCGCGCGCACCTGTCCTGGGAGCCGGTTCGATATCGGGCGCTGCCAGTGGGCTCGATCAGGTGAGGACGTAACCTGACCGGTGCACCCCATTCACCGAGGTGGACTGCGCCCTGGGGCATCGGTGAAGGGAGGCTGCGAGGAGAGGGGTGTCCCTTTTGGGCGCTGACGAAGCGAGCTCGATCGGCCAGCGGCTGCGCATGATCCGGCGCCGTCGCGGCATGGGCCTGACCGTGGCGGCCGGGCTCGCCGGCATCAGCAAGGCCTACTTGTCCATGCTCGAACGCGGCGAGCGTGGGTTCAACCGCCGCGGCCTGCTCGAAGACCTCGCCGAGGCGATCGGCTGCGCCGTGGCCGACTTGACCGGCCAACCGTACCTGCCCCCGGACCGTGCGACGGCCGAGGCGATGACGTCGGTGCCGGGTATCGAACTGGCGATGTGCGACTGCGCGCTGGATGACGTCCCGGACATCCCGGCTCGGCCATTGGCCGAGCTGGTTGAGCTGGCGCGACAGGCCAACTCGTCGTGTGATGAGACCCGTTACGCCCTTGCCGGGCGGGAGTTCGGCGCGGTGCTCGGTGAGCTGCACGTCCACGCCGCTACCGGCAATAGCGACACCCGCCGTATCGCGCTGGCCGCGCTGGTGGAGGCGTGCATAGCAGCGTCGGGCACCGTCCGGGCATTGGGACACGGCGCGCTGGCGGTGATCCTAGCCCGGCGCGGCTACGACGCCGCGGAGCAACTCGGCGACCCGGCACTGGCCGGGTTCGCCGCGATGCAGCGCTCCGGGGCCCTGATCAGGGTGGGTGCTCGACACCGCGCGGCGACGGTGCTCGGTGATGCCCTGCTGACGGTCGAGCCGGCCGCGGACCCCGCAGCGGCCGACAACGCCCCGGCGCAAGCGGCCGGAATGCTGCACCTGGCGTCGGCGCAGCTGTCCTCACGTGAGCAGCGCGACGGTGACGCGGATGCCCACCTGGTGCAGGCCGCGGAGTTGGCCCGGTACACCGGTGAATGCAACGACCTGAACTTCCACTTCGGAGCGGGGAACGTCGCAGCGTGGTCGGTGGCGATCGGGGTCGAACTGGGACGCGGCCCGGAGGCCGCCGAGCGGATCATCCCCGACGTGCCACAGCTGGCGGCAGTGCTCAGCTCTGCGGACCGCCGCTCCGGGTTGCACTTCGACATCGCCCGGGGATGGGCGCAGGCGGGGGGCGACCGTGACTCCGAGGCGATCCGCTACCTGGATGCGGCCGAGCGGATCGCCCCCACGCGAATCCGCAACGACCCGATCGCCAGGGATCTGGTGCTGACGCTGGACCGGCGGGCAACACGTCGGGTATGGGAGCTGGACAGCCTGCGCAACCGGTTCAGCCTCGGCAAGGCTTAACCTGTCGCACTCCGCTGTTGGCGACCGGTCCGGTCGGCAACCACGGTGAGGAGGACACAGCGGGCCAAGAACCCGCGATCATGCAGCGGGACAACGAGCTGGCCCGCATGGTGGCAGACGGCAACCGCAGCGACGACGGTTCCACGTGCTCGCTGGTGCTGGTGCGCCGCACCGGTGGGGACTGGCTGCTTTACCCGCACGGCGTAGACCGGTTCGGCGTACGAAGCGCCGCGGTTTCCAGTCCCAGCGTGGGTGACCCCATGCGGCCTTGCTCCCAAGCGCGCCCTCCAGCGCGTCGATCGCACCGCGTGACCGGTCGTAGCCCGTGGCTCCGCGCGGACTCGGCGGGTGCGCTCGTCAACATGGGACGCCGTGATGACGCGTCCGAGGAGCTAGCCGCCGCGTGTCGCGGGTGGCAGCCGGTGGGTGGGGACGACGCCGCCGAGCTGGACTTCGTCTCCGCGCTCGTGAACATGGGCCTCGGTCGCCTGGATCCCGCCGAGCAGTCGCGGCGTCAGCCGTGCGGCACCGGGAGACGTCCTCGGATCGTCGGGCGTCGTTGGTGGAGCGCATCGCGTGGACGCGCGCCCGTGATCGTCTCGCGCCGCTGGCCGACGCGCTCCAAGCCCGGCGGGACGGGCGGGAGCTTGCCCACCTCGCCCGGCGGGTCGCGGCCGTCACCGCGTAGCCGTCCCTCGCGCCGCTGAGCGACTCGCTCAGCCCACCAGTCTGAGCTTGGCCCTGACTGTGGGCGGGGCCGTCGTGGACACCCGGGGGTCGGACTGGGCACGTCCGGGACGGGCGCCGGCGCCATTTATGCTCGCCCGGTGACCCGCCCCGGGACGCGCGTCGCCGCGTTCTTCGACCTGGACAAGACGATCATCGCCAAGTCCAGCACCCTGGCGTT
>Ga0136614_10000457_pt1 | contig 20288 bp, 17 predicted proteins | sample AntDrymUQ2792106_2_FD_106643 | JGI IMG/M metagenome (GOLD analysis project Ga0136614, IMG submission 106643) | Polar desert sand microbial communities from Dry Valleys, Antarctica - metaG UQ279 (21.06) | ecosystem: Environmental > Terrestrial > Soil > Desert | place: Antarctica: Dry Valley... | reverse complement strand
CCGTTGGTGATGAACATCTTGCGCCCGTTGACCACCCAGGTGTCGCCGTCACGAACCGCACGGGTGGTGATCGCGGCGACGTCCGAGCCCGCGTCGGGCTCGGTGATCGCGATCGCGGCGATCTTCTTACCCGCGATCGCCGGTCTCAGGTAGCGCTCGAGCTGGTCGTCGGTGCCGAACTCGGCCAGCGCCGGCGTCGCCATGTCGGTCTGCACCGACACCGCCATCGCGATGGCGGCGGCGCCGCAGCGCGCCAGCTCCTCGACGAACACGATCTCGGCGGCGAGGTCGCCGCCGGCGCCGCCCCAGCGCTCGGGGTAATGGAGCCCGAGGAAGCCCAGCTCCCCGCAGCGCTCGAAGACCCAGTCGGGGAAGTACCCCGCCTCTTCCCACTCATCGACGTTGGGGGCGAGCTCCTTCTCGACGAAGCGGCGGACCGCCGACCGCAACTCCTCGTGCTCGGGAGTGAAGATGGCGTGCGGAGTACTCATCGGAAGCAACGGTATCCCCCGGATCCGTAGGCCCATGGCCCGTAGACTGTTCGTCCCATGCCCCAGTCGATCCTGCAGCGGCGGCTCGTCGACGTCAGCGAGCGGCTCAAGCGGCTCCGGGCCGAGCTCGCCGTCACCGACGAGCAGCTGGCCTTTCTCGAGGACGAGGCCGACGACGCCCGCCTGCGCGCGCTGGTGGCCGAGACGCCCCTGGGCGACGTCGAGGCGAGGGACGCCCGTCGCCACGCCGATGCGCTCACCCGCCACCGCGACGCGCTCACCCGGTCGGTCGCCGACCTCGTGCGCGAGCAGGATGCGCTGCTCGACCGCATGTCGGCCGACCTCTCCGCGCACTGAAGCGATCGGAGCCGGCGCCCGTGCCCGACCCGACCCGCGTCGTGATCGCCGAGGACGAGGCGATCATCCGCCTCGACCTCAAGGAGCTCCTGGAGGAGGAGGGCTACGAGGTCGTGGGCGAGACCGGCCGCGGCGACGAGGCCATCGACCTCGTGCGCCAGCTCCAGCCCGATCTCGTCATCCTCGACATCAAGATGCCGGGCACCGACGGCCTCTCCGCCGCCCGTCACATCTCGGGCGAGCGCCTCGCCGCGGTGGTCATCCTCACCGCCTTCTCGCAACGCGACCTGATCGAGCAGGCCACCGAGGCCGGCGCCTACGCCTACCTCGTCAAGCCGTTCCAGAAGAGCGACCTCATTCCTGCGATCGAGGTGGCGTTGAGCCGCCACGCCGAGCTCACCGCGCTCGAGCGTGACGCGGGCGACCTCGCCGAACGCCTCGAGGCGCGCAAGGTCATCGACCGCGCCAAGGGCCGGCTGATGGACGAGCACGGGCTCGGAGAGCAGGAGGCGTGGCGCTTCCTCCAGCAGCGGGCGATGAGCAACCGGGTCAAGGTGCACGAGATCGCGCAGCAGGTCGTCGACGGTGACGTCGCTCCCTGACGGCGGCGCTAGGAAGCAGCGACGAGCACGATCACACCCGGGACGAGGAAGCCCACGCCTAGGAGCACGATCAGGCCGGGGCCGAACCACAGGCGGAACCCGGTCGCGATGCGGGCATGCTCCGGGTCACCGGGGTCGTACTTCACCGGCACCGTCTCTCCAACGTCGTGGGAGGGCGGGCTCCCCCCGACCTGGTCGGTGAACTCGACCGATCGTCCCTCGGCGGTCGCGAACTGCACGACGGGGTAGTAGCTGGTCGCGCTCCCGCCACTCGTCGACCGCGATCTCCTCGACTGATGTCCGAGCACCGTTCCCTCGACGTCGACGGCGGTCGCGAGAAAGCGGCGAACGCGCATGAACCAGAACGCGCCGATCGAGAACAGCAACGCGCCCAGCCCGGCAAAGACCAATCCCGCGATCTGCCCGCCGCTCATCGCTTCCCTCCTTTCAGCGCTCGAGGCCGCGAGTCTCGCGGCTACCAGAGAGCGGCGACGAGCACGACGACCACACCGGCGAGCAGGAACGCCCCGCCGATGAAGGCGAACAGGCCGGGCAGGAACCAGTCGCTGCCGGCGATGCGGGCATCCGTCGGGATCGGCAGGGTCGTGGCGCACCATGACCTTGTCTCCGACCGCGTGGGAGGGCGGGTTGGTCCCCAGCCGATCGTGAACCGGACGGTTCGACCCTCGGCGGTCGCAAACCGCACGACGGGGGCATAGCGGTGGCTGCCCTCGCCCGTCGTCGACTCGCCTGCGCGACGACGGTCCCGGGCACGGTCGCCGTCTGCCGGAAGCGCCGGGCGCGCCCGATCAAGAACGCGGCGATCCCGAGAATGAGCCCCGCTCCCGGCGAAACCCAACCCGACCTCCACCGGCCATCTCCGTTTGCCACGCGCTCGCGCCCGGGTAGATGCAGAATGGCAGTGCCGGTATCGCCGGCACTAGCGAGGGAGGGATAAATGCTCGCAGCTCTATTCGGGCCCAAGGATGAGATCACTGCGATCTTCTATCTGGTCGCCGTGGTGCTCTACGTGCTGGCTGCGTTCGCCGGTGGAACCATGGGTCGGCGGACCGGTGGCGCGGTCGGCCTCGTCGCTCTCGGCTTGGCGTTCCAGGCGTTCCCGACCATGTGGACCACGTTCGACGCCGCCTTCGGCGATTGAGCCTGGCGCATCTGCACTGACCGGGAGCGCCCGGCCGGGTCATCCGGCCGGGCGCTCTGGTGCCCGGCGTACGATGCGCGCGAGATGCCGAAGCTGCTCCTCCTCGACGGCCACTCGATCGCATACCGGGCCTTCTACGCCCTTCCCACCGACCTGAGCACCCGCGCCGGGACTGTCACCAATGCCGTCTTCGGCTTCACCTCGATGCTGGTCAAGGTCCTGGGCGATGAGCAGCCGGACCACATCGCGGTGGCGTTCGACACCGGCGCCCCCACCTTCCGGGACGAGATGGACCCCGACTACAAGGCGGGAAGGAAAGAGACCCCCGCCGTCTTCTCCTCCCAACTCCCGCTCATCCGGGAGGTACTCGACGCGCTCAAGATCGACGTGCTGGAGGTGGAGGGGGTCGAAGCCGACGACGTGATCGCCACCCTGGCCACCCGCGCTGCCGCCGACGGCCTCGACGTCATCGTCGTCACCGGCGACCGCGACACGTACCAGCTCGTCGAAGACCCTCACATCAAGGTGTTGTACAACCGCCGGGGTGTCTCCGACTACGTGCTCTACGACGAGGCCGGCATCTTCGAGCGCTGCGGCGTCACCCCCGCGCAGTACCCGGAGTACGCGGCCCTGCGGGGGGACACGAGCGACAACCTCCCCGGGGTCCCCGGCATCGGCGAGAAGACCGCATCCAAGCTCATCTCGACCTACGGCAACCTCGAGGGGGTCTTCGAGCACCTCGACGATCTCCCACCCAAGCAGCGTCAGAACCTGGGCGAGATGCGCGACCGCGTGCTCAAGAACCGCGCGATGTCGGTGCTGCGCCGCGACCTTGACCTCGACGTCAAGGTCGACGAGTTGCAGCAGGGTGGCTGGGACCGCGAGCAGGTCCGGGTCCTGTTCGACCAGCTCGAGTTCCGCACACTGCTGCCGCGGCTGTTCGAGGCGGTAGGCGAGTCGGCGGCGGAGGAGACGGTCGCGGACGCGTTCGAAGCCGACGTCAGCGTGCTCCGCGACGCCGACGCGGCCGTGCAACGGCTCAAGGCGATCAGCGCTGCCGACGACCCGTACGTGCTCGAAGCCCGGTGGGCGGCCGTTCCGGGACGCAGCGACCTGCTCGGCCTGGGCGTGGCCGACCGCGACGACGAGGCCGTGTACCTCGACGCCGCGCTGCTCGGCGAGCCGTCCGTCCAGGACGCGCTGCGGGAGCTGCTCGGGCGGGACGGGCCACCGCTGGTCGCGCACCGGGCCAAGGACCTCATGCACGGCCTCCACGTCGATGTCCGGTCCCTGCACCAGGACACCGCGGTGATGGCGTACCTGCTCGACCCGGCCGAGGGGAACTACCGCCTCGACGACCTCGCACTCCGGTACCTGTCGCTCGAGGTGCGCTCGCCCGACGCGCCCGAGGAGTCAGGAATGCTCGACCTCGACGGTGAGTCGGGTGCCGACGACACGGGCCGGCGGGCGCTCGCCGTCCGGCGGCTGGCGGGGGTGCTGGCCGAGGCGCTCGAAGCTCGCGAGCTCACCGACCTCTATGAGCGGTTCGAACGGCCGCTCGTACGGGTGCTCGCGCGCATGGAAGAGGCGGGGGTCCGGATCGATCGCCGTTTCCTGGACGAGCTGCGCGGGGAGCTGAGCAAGAGCTGCGAAGACCTGATCGGGCGCATCCACGCCCACGGCGGGGAGGAGTTCAACGTCAACTCGACGCCGCAGCTGCGGCGGATCCTGTTCGAGAAGCTCGGGCTCGTGCCGGTCAAGAAGACCAAGACAGGCCCGTCCACCGACGCCGACTCCCTCCAGAAGATGGCGGCCGAGCACCCGATCGTCGAGGACCTGCTCCGGTACCGGGAGGTCGAGAAGCTTCGCAGCACGTATGCCGACGCGCTCCCGCCGCTGATCGGAGACGACGGCCGGATCCACGCCACCTTCAAGCAGACCGATACGACCACCGGGCGGATCTCCAGCGAGGCCCCCAACCTCCAGAACGTGCCGGTACGCACCGCCGACGGTCGGGAGATGCGCCGGGCGTTCGTCGCCGACGACGGTTGCGGTCTGCTCACCGCCGACTACTCGCAGATCGAGCTGCGGGTGCTCGCGCACCTGACCGACGACCCCGGGCTCGTCGACGCGTTCTCCCGCCGGGCCGACATCCACACGACGACCGCGGCCCGGGTGTTCGGGGTCGAGGAGTCGGACGTCGACGAGTTCCAGCGCCGGTTCGCCAAGGTCGTGAACTTCGGGCTCGCGTACGGGATGGAGGCCTACGGCCTCGGACAGCGTCTCGACATCCCCACCGACCAGGCGAAGGAGATCCTCGACAGCTACTTCGAGAGCTTCCCCAACGTGAAGGTGTTCATGGACGAGACGGTCCGGGAGGCCAAGCAGCGCGGCTACACGACCACCATCTTCGGCCGGCGGCGCCAGATCACCGAGCTGTCGTCCGACAACTTCCGCATCCGCCAGATGGGTGAGCGCATGGCCCAGAACGCGCCGGTGCAGGGGTCGGCCGCCGACATCTTCAAGCTCGCCATGATCGAGCTCGACCGTGCCCTGGAGGACGCCGGTCTCCGCTCGAGGATGGTCCTCACCGTGCACGACGAGCTCGTCCTCGAAGTGCCGCTCGAGGAACGCGAACGGGTGGAGGCGATCGTGCGCGAGGTCATGGAGTCGGTCTGCGAGTTGAAGGTCCCGCTCGAGGTCGACCTCGGCTTCGGCCCCAACTGGGCCGAGGCGAAGTAATTCGACGTCCTTGCGTCACCTATCCCGGATAGTTGTGGGTACGTGACGCCGAAACCCCCTCGACCGGACTGGTTCAACCCGATCGCCGCCTTCCTCGGGGCCGCCTACCTGCGCAACGCCTTCACCAAGGGCACCGAGCAGGAGGTCGAGTTCCTGGTCCACGCGCTCGGCCTCGAGCCCGGCCAGCGGGTGCTCGACGTCGGCTGCGGCCCGGGACGGCACGCGCTCGCCCTCGCCCGGCGCGGGATGGAGGTGGTCGGCGTCGACCTCTCTCCCGACTTCGTGAAGCTCGCCCGGGAGGTCGCGACCGCCGAGGGGCTCCCCGCCGCGTTCGCGGTGCTCGACGTGCGTGACCTCGCCTACGACGGCGCGTTCGACGCCGCCATCTGCCTGTGCCAGGGCGGGTTCGGGCTCCTCGGCGGAGCCGACGACGCCGCCGTGATCGAGCGGATCGTGCGGGCGGCCGAACCGAACGGGGGTGTGGCGATCACCGCCTTCTCCTCCTACTTCGCGGTCCGGGGCCTCGAGGACCGCGAGGACTTCGACCCGGGAACGGGTGTCCTGCGCGAGGTGGCGACGGTTCGAGACGAAGCGGGCGAGGAGCGCGACTTCGACGCCTGGACGACCTGCTTCACCGCCCGCGAGCTCACCCTGCTCGGTGAGACTGCCGGCCTCCGCGTCGACGCCGTCCACGGCGTCACCCCCGGGCGGTACCGGGTCGCGCCGCCGGCGCTCGACCAGCCAGAACTGCTGCTCCTCGGCCGCCGCCGGGCCTAGGGATCGAGGACGACGACCGGGATCTCCCGGTCGGTCTTCGTCTGGTAGTCGTCGTACGGCGGCCACACCTCAGCGGCGCGCGCCCACCACTCGTCCCGCTCGTCGCCGGTCACGACCCGGGCGCGCCGGTCGCTGACCGCGTCGCCGTCCTGGAGCGTGACCTCGGGGTCGGCGAGGAGGTTGAGGTACCAGACCGGATGCTTGGGTGCGCCGCCCAAGGACGCCACGACCGCATAGGCGCCGTCGTGCTCCACCCGCATCAGCGCGCTCTTGCGGAGCTTGCCGGTGCGGCGACCACGGGTGGTCAGGATCACGCACGGCTTGCCCTCGAGCGTGCCACCTTCGCGGCCCCCGGTCTCCTCGTACTGGCGGACGTGCTCGGCGACGAAGTCCCAGGGGCTGGGTTCGTACTCGCCCTCGATCGGCATCAGTTGCTCCTCCCGTCCTCGGACAGTCCCTACTACCACGCGGCGCCGTTCGACCTGTACGCTGGTTGACCGGCCTACGCGCGAGGTGCGCGCGAGGTCGAGGTCTGGTTCCCGAGGAGTCAATCAGTTGTCCGAGCAGGAAGCGGCGGAGGCGGTCGACAGCGCCACTGCCCCCGAGTCGAGTGAAGCAGCGCCGGCAGCAGCGGCTGCCACCGCCTTGAGTGGCGAGAGCGGCGCCCAGGACGGCACCGTCGTCCTCGACGACCTCGGCAGCCAATCGTTCTCTGATGCGGTTGACGAGACCATCGTCGCGTTCGACGACGGCGACATCGTCAAGGGCACGGTCGTCAAGATCGACAGCGACGAGGTTCTGCTCGACATCGGCTACAAGTCCGAGGGCGTCATCCCGTCGCGCGAGCTCTCGATCCGCAACGACGTCGACCCCGGCGAGATCGTCCAGCTCGACCAGGAGCTCGAGGCCCTCGTCCTCACGAAGGAGGACAAGGACGGCCGGCTCATCCTCTCCAAGAAGCGGGCTCAGTACGAGCGGGCCTGGGGCACGATCGAGGAGATCAAGGAGAAGGAAGGCGTCGTCGAGGGCCCGGTAATCGAGGTGGTCAAGGGCGGGCTCATTCTCGACATCGGGCTGCGGGGCTTCCTGCCCGCGTCGCTCGTCGACCTCCGTCGGGTGCGCGACCTGCACCCGTTCGTCGGCCGCACGCTCGAGTGCAAGATCATCGAGCTCGACAAGAACCGCAACAACGTCGTCCTCTCGCGCCGGGCCTACCTCGAGGAGACCCAGCGGGAGCAGCGCGACGAGTTCCTCACCAACCTCAAGCCGGGCGAGATCCGCAAGGGCGTGGTCTCCTCGGTCGTCAACTTCGGCGCCTTCGTCGACCTCGGCGGCATGGACGGGCTCGTCCACGTCTCCGAGCTGAGCTGGAAGCACGTCGACCACCCCAGCTCGGTGGTCCAGGTCGGCGACGAGGTCGAGGTCCAGGTCCTCGACGTCGATCTGAGCCGCGAGCGCATCTCGCTCTCGCTCAAGGCGACCCAGCAGGACCCGTGGCAGGAGTTCGCCAACTCCCACGAGGTCGGCGAGCTCGTCTACGGACGGGTCACCAAGCTGGTGCCGTTCGGAGCCTTCGTGCAGGTAGGTGACGGCATCGAGGGGCTCGTCCACATCTCGGAGATGGCGGCCCACCACGTCGAGGCGCCCGAGCAGGTCGTCACCCCGGGCGAGGAGCTCTGGGTGAAGATCATCGACATCGACCTCGACCGCCGTCGCATCTCGCTGTCGGTCAAGCAGGCGGCGGAAGGTGGGGTGGTCGCGGCCGAGTACCAGGAGCAGTTCGGCGAACACGCCTACGACGATCAGGGCAACTACATCGGCCCCGACTACACCGAGGGCGCGGCCGCACCGCCCGCGCCCGGGAACGTGCCGACGACCGACGAGGAGATCATCGTGGGCAGCGCCGCGGTGGCGGGGACCGTGGCAGCCGCGCCCGAGGTCGACGCCGCGCCCGAGATCGAGCCCGCACCCGACGTCGACGCCGCTCCCGAGGTCGAGGCCGCGTCCGAGGTCGAGGCCGCGCCTCCGCCCGAGCCTGACGTCCCCGACGCCTGAGGCGATACGTAGCTTGCTCCTCGTCGGGCTGACCGGCGGGATCGGCGCCGGGAAGTCGACGGTCGCGGAACTGCTGACGGCCAAGGGCGCGGTCGTCGTCGACGCCGACGAGGTGGCCCGTGCCGTCGCCGAGCCGGGGCAGCCCGCGTTCGACGCGATCGTCGAGCGGTTCGGGCCGGAGGTCGTTACCGCCGACGGCACGATCGATCGTGCCGCCCTCGCCCGGGTGGCGTTCGCCGACGACCAGTCGCGTCAGGATCTCGAGGGCATCACCCACCCCGCGATCAATACCGAGTTCACCCGCCGAGTGGCCGAATCGCCCACCGATCGGGTCGTCGTGCTCGACGTTCCCCTCCTGGTGGAGTCGTCGAAGGCGCGGGAGCGGCCGTACGAGGCGGTGATCGTGGTCGAAGCTCCTCGCGATGTCCGTCTCGCCCGGCTGGAGGCCCGAGGCGTGCCCCGAGCGGATGCCGAGCGGCGCATGGCCGCCCAGGCCAGCGACGAGGACCGGCGGGCGGTCGCCACGCTCGTCGTGGACAACTCGGGCGACCGCGACGACCTCGCCCGCCAGGTCGACGAGGTGTGGGCCGAGCTCGAGCGAATACACCGCGAGAAGGGTTGACCGCGCCTACTCGCGAGTAGGGTTCCGCCTTCGTCCGCGTAGAACCAGGAGCCCGCCCATGCGGCGTGCCAGCACGCTCACCACCACCGCCCTGCTGACTCTCGGACTCGCAACTGCCGCCTTCGCTGGTGTCGCCGCTGCCGGCGAGCTCAGCAAGAAGGAGTACAAGGCCGAGATCAACGATGTTTGCGTGAGCGCAAACGAGGACCTCGGCGTGGTCTTCGAGGAGGTCTTCGCCGACCTCGAGGAGGACGAGGAACCGTCGCCGGAGCAGCAGCAGGCCGCCGCCGACGACGCCCTCCCGATCTTCCGGCAGATGCTCGACGACATCGAGGACCTCGACGGCCCGAAGGCGCTGAAGAAGAAGGTCGACAAGCTCGTGGACGGGTACCGGGACGTCGCCGACGAGATCGAGGATGATCCCGAGATCGTCTTCAGCGCGGACGCCGAGGACCCATTCGTCAAGCTCGACAAGCAGGCGGCGAAGCTCGGCCTCGACGACTGCGTCCAGAGCGGCTGATCTCCGGGGGGTCGGCACCGGGCGTAACCGTCACACCCCGCCGGTACGATCGGGGGCGGTGCCGCCCCTCGAGCTCGTTACCGAACTGGAGCCTGCCGGCGACCAGCCGGCGGCCATCGAAGCGCTCGCGCGCGGGCTCGAACGGGGTGACCGTTACCAGACCCTGCTGGGCATCACCGGGTCGGGCAAATCGTTCACGATCGCGGGGGTGATCGCCCGGGCGCAGCGGCCGACGCTGCTGCTCGCGCCCAACAAGAGCCTGGCGGCCCAGCTCGCCAGCGAGTTGCGTGAGCTCTTCCCGAAGAACCGGGTCGAGTACTTCGTCTCGTACTACGACTACTACCAGCCCGAGGCGTACCTCCCCACGACCGACACGTACATCGAGAAGGACTCGTCGATCAACGACGAGATCGACCGCCTCCGCCACTCGGCCACGAGCGCGCTCATGTCCCGGCGGGACGTCGTGATCGTGGCGTCGGTGTCCTGCATCTACGGGCTCGGCGGTCCCGAGGAGTACGCCCGCCAGGGCCTGATCCTCGACGTGGGGGAGGAGCGCGACCAGCGCTCGATCCTGGGCCGGCTCGTCGACCTCCAGTACGAGCGCAACGACTTCGACTTCGCCCGCAACAAGTTCCGGGTCCGAGGCGACACCATCGAGGTGTTCCCGGCGTACGAGGAACGGGCGGTGCGCATCTCGCTGTTCGGCGACGAGGTCGAGCGCATCGCATCGGTCGACCCGATGACCGGCGAGGTGGTCGAGGAGCTCGAGCGGCTGGTGCTCTTCCCGGCCTCCCACTACGTCACCTCCGAGGCCGGCATGAAGCGGGCTATCGCCCAGATCGAAATGGAGCTGAAGGACCGGCTGGCCTGGCTCGAAGAGCACGGCAAGCTGCTCGAGGCGCAACGGCTGCGGATGCGCACCACCTACGACCTCGAGATGCTGCGCGAGATCGGTGTGTGCTCCGGCATCGAGAACTACTCCCGTCACCTCGACGGGCGCGCCCCCGGCGAGATGCCCTACACGCTCCTCGACTACTTCCCCGACGACTACCTCGTCGTGCTGGACGAGTCCCACGTCTCCGTGCCGCAGCTGCACGGTCAGTACGAGGGCGACCGGTCCCGCAAGGAGACCCTGGTCGAGCACGGGTTCCGGCTCCCGTCGGCGATGGACAACCGGCCGCTCCGCTTCGACGAGTTCACCGAGAAGGTCAACCAGCTCGTCTTCCTCTCGGCCACGCCGAGTCCCTACGAGATCGAGGTGTCGAACCAGGTCGTGGAGCAGATCGTGCGACCCACCGGCCTGGTCGACCCCGAGATCGTGGTGAAGCCGACCAAGGGCCAGATCGACGACCTCGTCGCCGAGATCAAGGTCCGTGCCGAGCAGGACCAGCGAATCCTCGTGACCACCCTCACCAAGAAGATGGCCGAGGACCTCACCGACTACCTGATCGAGCTGGGCATGCGGGTCCGGTATCTGCACAGCGAGGTCGACACACAGGAGCGGATCGCGATCCTGCGCGACCTGCGGCTCGGTGAGTTCGACGTGCTCGTCGGCATCAACCTCCTGCGCGAGGGCCTCGACCTGCCCGAGGTCTCGCTGGTCGCGATCCTCGACGCCGACAAGGAAGGGTTCCTACGGTCGGAGACGTCGCTCATCCAGATGACGGGGCGCGCCGCCCGTAACGTCGACGGGTCGGTGATCATGTACGCCGACCAGGTCACCGATTCGATGCGGCGGGCGATCTCCGAGACCGGGCGGCGACGCAAGAAGCAGCTCGAGCACAACGCCGAGCAGGGCATCGACCCCCAGACCATCCGCAAGAAGGTCACCGACATCCTCGAGATGGTGCGCGCCCGTGAGGGCGAGGAGGTCACCGTCGGCGGGGGCGGTGGGCGCCGAGGCCGGGGCCGGGCCCGCCGTCAGGTCTCCGACTTCGCCGAGCTTCCCCGCGACGAGCTGGGCCGGCTCATCCAGAGCCTCCAGGAGGAGATGCACGAGGCGGCCAAGGAGCTGCGCTTCGAGGAGGCCGCCCGCTTGCGGGACGAGATCAACGATCTCAAGCGCGAGCTGCGCGAGGTGTCCTGAGGCGCGTTCGGGGTACGACCGCGGGGCAGCCGCCCGGAGAAGCCGAGCACTTCGTCGAACATCCGTTCGATCCGGGCCCGCGCCCGGTAGGATGAGCGCGTGGCGGAGACGCTCACAGTCCGCGGGGCGCGGGAGCACAACCTCAAGAACGTCGACCTGGAGCTGCCGCGCGACCGGCTGATCGTCTTCACCGGGATCTCGGGCTCGGGAAAGTCGTCGCTGGCGTTCGACACCATCTACGCCGAGGGCCAGCGCCGGTACGTCGAGTCGTTGTCGGCCTACGCGCGCCAGTTCCTCGGTCAGATGGACAAGCCCGACGTCGACTTCATCGAGGGCCTGTCGCCGGCGATCTCTATCGACCAGAAGTCGGCGTCGCGGAACCCGCGCTCGACCGTCGGGACCATCACCGAGGTGTACGACTACCTCCGCCTCCTCTACGCGCGCATCGGCATCCCGCACTGCCCGAACTGCGGCCGGGTGATCACGCGCCAGACGCCGCAGCAGATCGTCGACCGCGTCCTCCAGCTCCCCGACGACACCCGGTTCCAGGTGCTGGCCCCGGTCGTGCGGGGTCGCAAGGGGGAGTACGAGGGGCTGATGTCGGAGCTCGCCGGTCAGGGGTTCACCCGCGCCCGTATCGACGGCGAGGTGGTCGAGCTCGCCGACGTGGTCGGATCGGGGGCGGGCAAGTCCCGCCTGGCGCGCTACGAGCAGCACACGATCGAGGTCGTCGTCGACCGGCTCGTGCGCCGCTCGGGGATCGAGCGGCGCCTCACCGACTCGCTCGAGACCGCGCTGCGTCTGGCCGAGGGCGTCGCCGAGGTCGAGATCGTGCCGCGCCAAGAGGACCGCAAGACCGACGACGAGCCCGAGATCCTCACGTTCTCCGAGCATCTCGCCTGCACGCACTGTGGGCTGTCGTTCGAGGAGCTCGCCCCTCGCAACTTCTCGTTCAACTCGCCCTACGGCGCCTGCGACCGCTGCGACGGCCTCGGCACCCGCTTCGAGGTCGATCCCGAGCTCGTGGTCAACGACGACGACCTGAGCCTGGCCGAGGGCGCGATCGCGCCGTGGTCCGGCTTCCGGAGCCAGTACTTCGACCGCGTGCTCTCGTCCCTGGCCGAGCAGTTCGGCTTCTCGGTCGACACCCCGTGGCGGAAGCTGCGCAAGCGCGACAAGCAGGCGGTGCTGTACGGGTCGGGCACCAAGGAGGTGCAGGTCTCGTACAAGAACCGGTACGGGCGGCGTCGTTCGTACAAGACCCGGTTCGAAGGTGTGATCCCGTGGCTCGAGCGACGCCACTCCGACAGCGAGAGCGACCGGGCGCGCGAGCAGATCGAGGGCTATATGCGCGAGGTGCCCTGCCCGGCGTGTGACGGCGCCCGCCTCCGCCCCGCGTCGCTGGCCGTCACCATCAACGACAAGAACATCTTCGAGGTCGGCGAGCTCTCGATCGCCAAGGCGGCGGTGTTCCTGGGCGGGCTGGAGCTGTCCGAGCGCGACCGGATCATCGCCGAGCAGGTGGTGAAGGAGGTCAACGAGCGCCTGCGGTTCCTCCTCGATGTCGGCCTCGACTACCTCACGCTCAACCGGGCGTCGGGGACGCTCGCCGGAGGAGAGGCCCAACGCATCCGGCTGGCGTCCCAGATCGGGAGCGGGCTCGTCGGCGTGCTCTACGTGCTGGACGAGCCGTCGATCGGCCTCCACCAGCGCGACAACCGCCGGCTACTCGACACGATGGTGCGACTGCGCGACCTCGGCAACACCGTCATCGTGGTCGAGCACGACGAGGAGACGATCCGAAGCGCCGACCGTGTCGTGGACATCGGGCCGGGGGCGGGGGAGCACGGCGGCGAGATTGTCGTGGCGGGGAGCCTCGACGACGTTCTAGGCGAGCCCCGGTCGATCACCGGCCAGTACCTGAGCGGCGAGCGCGAGATCCCCATCCCCGAGATGCGGCGCCAGCCCGGTGAGGCGTGGTTGACGGTGCGGGGTGCCCGGGAGCACAACCTCCAGGACATCGACGTCGAGTTCCCGCTCGGGTGCTTCGTCGCCATCACTGGCGTCAGTGGCAGCGGCAAGTCGACGCTGGTCAACGACATCCTGTTCCACGCCCTGATGCAGAAGGTGTACCGGTCGCGCACGGTGCCGGGAAGACACAAGACGATCGAGGGCGCCGAGCTCCTCGACAAGGTGATCAACATCGACCAGTCGCCGATCGGGCGGACGCCCCGGTCCAACCCCGCGACCTATACGGGCGTGTTCGACAAGATCCGGGCGCTGTTCGCCTCGACCCAGGAGGCGAAGATCCGGGGCTACCAGCAGGGCCGGTTCTCGTTCAACGTCAAGGGCGGGCGGTGCGAGGCGTGCGCCGGCGACGGGACGATCAAGATCGAGATGCACTTCCTGCCCGACGTGTACGTGCCCTGCGAGGTGTGCAAGGGCGCCCGCTACAACCGCGACACGCTCGACATCACGTTCAAGAACAAGAACATCGCCGAGGTGCTCGACCTCTCGATCGAGGAGGCGCTCGAGTTCTTCGCCAACCAGCCGACGATCGCCCGCCAGCTCCAGTGCCTGTTCGACGTCGGGCTGGGCTACGTGCGGCTGGGCCAGCCGGCTCCGACGCTCTCGGGCGGTGAGGCCCAGCGGGTGAAGCTGGCCTCGGAGCTGGGGAAGCGCGCGACCGGCCGGACCGTCTACATCCTCGACGAGCCGACGACCGGGCTGCACTTCGAGGACGTGCGCCGGCTCCTCGGGGTGCTGATGCGGCTGGTCGAGACCGGCAACACCGTGCTCGTGATCGAGCACAACCTCGACGTGGTGAAATCGGCCGACTGGATCATCGACCTCGGCCCCGAGGGCGGCGACGCCGGCGGCCGGGTGATCGCCGAGGGCTCACCCGAGCAGGTGGCCAAGACACCCGAGAGCCACACCGGCCGGTTCCTCGCCCCGATCCTCGGCATCGACTGACTCTGTCTCTGGCGACGACACCTAGCGGCCGATGGCGTGGGTGGCCATGCGCTCGTACAGGCCGATGACCTTGCCGGCGTAGCCGGGGTCGGTGGCCCACTTCCCCTTGCCCATCATCTCCCAGATGGGGGCCCAGCCCTTGGCGTAGAAGGTTTCGAAGTTCCGCGCCGCGGTCGCGGGGTCGGAGCCGTACCAGTACGGCGACGGGGGATTGGTCAGCGCCGCCGCGGTGGACTGCTCGTCGGCGTAGTTGCGCAGGTGCTGGATCTGGGCCCGCACGCCGTCGCGCGCGGTCGGGAACTGCCGCCCGGTCGAGCACGAGTCGCACGCTCCCAGCCCGGCGAAGTTGTTGTCGTCCGCGCTTACCTGGCCGTGGCCGGGGAAGGCGAAGCCACCGGTCTCGAGGTACGCCTGCGCGAACGCGACGTCACCCCGCACGCTCTCGGCGGCACCTTCCTCGATGAAGAGCGTGGCGAGTCCGTCGATGGTCAGGCCGTTGGCTAGGTGGGGCTTGGCGCTCGTCGTGCGGTACCAACCGGCGAGGTCGGCGGCGGTGAGCACCGACTGACCGAGGACCGGCGTCCCGCTGGCGAGGACCGCGCCGAGGGCTTCGGCCTTCTCGAGCGCGGCGTCGGCGGCGGCCACCGTGGCTTCGAACTCGGCCTTCTCGCCGTCGAGGCGGACGATGAGGGCATCGAGCTCGACCCGCTTCTGCTCGAGCTGGGTGCGTTGAGTGTCGAGCTCGGTGTGCTTGGCCTCCAACTGGCCGGTCGTCTGGGCCAGCTCCTCGGCGTTGGCGAGGTCGGCCTCGATCGCCGACTCGCCGAGCTTGCGCCGCCGGCCCGCGGTCCTGCTGTCCTCGAGCGCCCCGAGGACGTCGGACGGGTCGCCGCTCCGGTACAGCTCGGCCGCGCGCTCGTTCACGAGCTCCTTGAGCGCCGCCCGCCGCGCCTTCAGCAGTGTGATGCCATCCTTGACCGTCACGATCTCCTGCTCGAGCCGGGCGACCTCCTGCTGGGTGGCGTCCCGCTCCGACAGCGTGCCCTCGTAGCGATCGGCCGCCGCGGCCGCGGCGCTCTGAGCCTCTTCGAGGCGGGCCCGGGCATCCGCGACCGGATCACCGGCGGCGACGGGTGGACCCGTGAGCGCGAAGGATCCCAACCCGGTGACGACGGTTGCGATCGCCGCGAAGCAGCCCTGGCGGCGAGGCATGGCGCACCAGTCTAGGTGGGGGCCGAGACTCGTGTTGCTGGTGAGGGCTATGTGGTCAGGATGTCGCCGACGCCCATGCCGAGCAGGACCAGGCCGAGTACCGCCACGGCCCCGAGCAGCAGCTGTCCGCCCCGCTGGACGCCAATCGATTGCCAGCGCGAGGCGAGCCCACGGAGCCGGGGCAGGTACATCGCGACGACGGCGCCCAGCGCGACGGTGAGGGCGAAGGGGGGCGCGAGCACAAAGAGAAGAAGCGGAGCGTGAGCCGCGATCGGGCCGGGTCGCGCCGCCAGCGTGGGGTAGGAGCGGTCAAGACGTTCGATGAGGGCGGCCAAGACGATCCCGTACAGCGGCGGCAGGATCACGAACAAGAGCACGGCCAGCCAGCGGGGGCTCAGTATCTCGAAGTCGACGTTGTCGGGGTCGAGAGCGGCCGCCCGTCCGAGGACGGCCAGTCCCAACACGCCCAGGACGAGGCCGGCGCACCAGGCCGGTCCGCGTAGCCACCGCCGGATAGCGATGTACAGGAGACCTCCCGTCAAACCGCCGAACAGTCCGACGAAGATCACGAGCCCGATCGTTCCGCCGAGCGTGATCTCGCCGACGGTCTCCTCGGCTTCGGTGAGCGCACCCTGGACCCGATCGTCCGACGTGGCGGCCGTGATCCTCATGGCCAACCGTCCGCCGAACCCGAGCACCAGTGGCCCGGCGATCGCGCCACCGACGAACGCCAGCGCCGCGGCTCGGAGATAGCGGAGGAGCGCTTCACGCTTCGATGGTGCCGGGTCGGCCGACAGGAACGGTTGTGGATCCACTGGAAGCCGGCCCCAGCGGAGCGCGAACAGCGCGGCGAGGCCGAGTGCGGCAACGCACACGACCGTGAGGATCACGAGATCCACGAGTCTCCCTCGCCCTGCGTCGGTTCGGGACACACTACGGCTGGTGACGACCGATCCGCTCGACCCCTGGGAGCGCCACGCCGGCTGGTGGCAACGAGAGTTCACCGACGGCGCCGACCCCGAGTACGAGGAGCAGATCCTCCCGCTCGTCGATCGCCATCTCGTCGACGCCGGGCGCGTGCTCGACGTCGGCTGCGGCGAGGGTCAAGTAGCCCGGCGAGTGGCGACGCTGGGCGCGTCCGCCGTTATCGGGATCGATCCGACGGACGCACAGCTGGTGGTTGCGCGTCAGCGCGCCGGTGGACCGCTCTACACGGGCGGTAGGTCCGAGGACCTTCCGTACCGGGACGGGTCGTTCGACAGCGTCGTCGTCTGCCTCGTGCTCGAGCACGTCGACCCGTTCGAACCCGCCATCGCCGAGATCGCGCGGGTCCTCGCGCCGAACGGGCGGCTGGTGCTGTTCCTCAATCACCCGCTGCTCCAGGCACCCGGCAGCGGCTTAGTCGACGACCATGTGCTGGAGGAGCAGTACTGGCGGATCGGCCCCTACCTGCCCGATGACCGGGCCATGGAGGAGGTCGCGCCCGGCGTCGACCTGCCGTTCCTGCACCGACCGCTCCACCGGTACGTCAACTGCATGGCCGAGCACGGCCTCCTGGTGGAGCACATGGACGAGCCCGCGCCCCCGACCGGCTTTCTGTCGCGCGCTCCCGAGTACGAGGAAGCGGCGCTGATCCCGCGCCTGCTGGTGCTGGTCACGCGCAACCAGGCGGCGTGACGGGCTAGTCACCGTCCTTGGGCGAGCCTCCGGGCAGATCGAGCATGCGCTGCAGCGCGACGCGCGCCCATTCGGTGGTGTGCTCGTCGACGGTGATCTGGTTGACGATCTCACCCCGGGCGAGGGCCTCCAGGCACCACGCCAGGTGGGGCCCGTCGATGCGGAACATGGTCGAGCACGGGCAGATCAGCGGGTCGAGGGAGACCACCGTCTTGTCGGCGTGCTCCCTGTCCATCCGCTGGACCATGTGGATCTCGGTGCCGATCCCGAGCACCGTGCCCGGGGGCGCGCCGTCGACCCATTCGAGGATCCGTTCGGTCGATCCGACCTTGTCGGCCAGCTCGACGACCTCGTGGGAGCACTCGGGGTGCACGATCACTTCACCGTCGGGGTACTCGGCCCGGAATGCGGCGATGTGCTCGACGGTGAACCGCTGGTGGACCGAACAGTGGCCCTTCCACAGCAGGAGCGTCGCCTCCTTGACGTCGCGCTCCTCGAGGCCGCCGAGGTCGAAGCGCGGGTTCCAGACCCGCATGTCGGCTTCGCCGAAGCCCATGTCGTGGCCGGTGTTGCGGCCGAGGTGCTGGTCGGGGAAGAACAGCACCTTGTCGCCACGGGCCAGTGCCCAGTCGAGGATCGCCCGGGCGTTCGACGACGTGCAGACGGCACCGCCGTGCTCGCCCACGAACGCCTTGAGGGCGGCCGACGAGTTCATGTAGGTGACCGGCACGATGCGCTCGACCGCGGTGACGGCGCCGAGCTCCTCCCACGCTTCCTCGACCTGGTCGATGTCGGCCATGTCGGCCATGGAGCAGCCGGCGTTGAGGTCGGGGAGCACGACCCGCTGGTGGGGGCCGGTCAGCACGTCGGCCGACTCGGCCATGAAATGCACGCCGCAGAACACGATGTCGGTGGCCTGGTGGTTGTCCGCGGCGAACCGGGCCAGCTTGAACGAGTCGCCGCGAGCGTCGGCCCATTTGATGACCTCGTCGCGCTGGTAGTGGTGTCCGAGGATCAGGAGCTTGTCGCCCAATGCCGCCTTGGCGGCGGCGATCCACTCGTCGAGCTCCTCGGGCGTCGCGAGGGTGTAACGGTCCGGAAGCGGAGCCTGAAGTCGCAACATGAGAACGCCCCTAACGGGTGCGGGCTCCGGTCTTGGCCGGCGGGGACAGCCTGGTCGCCTCACCGCGGGGTTGTCGGCCCCGGAGCCGATATGTGGCCGGAAATCCAGGCCGGCCTTCATTCAGCATAACGCCGGAAGTGGCGTGTGAGCTTCCCGGTTCGCGGGACAATGGGGGTCGTGCTCGCCCGTCCCGAAACCGGCTCCATCCCCACCGGGCCCGGGGCCTACCTGTTCCGGGACGCCCACGGCCGGGTCCTGTACGTCGGGAAGGCGAAGAGCCTCCGCAGCCGGCTCTCCAACTACTTCGCCCCACCGGCGTCGCTGCCGGAGCGGACCCTCCAGATGGTGGCCGCCGCCGACGCGGTCGAGTGGATCGAGGTCCGCAACGAGGTCGAGGCGGTGTTCCTCGAATACAACCTCATCCAGCGGCACAAGCCCCGCTTCAACATCCGGCTCAAGGACGACAAGTCCTACCCGTTCCTCTCGGTGACGCTCGACGAGGAGTGGCCCCGGGCGATGGTGATGCGGGGATCGAAGCGCAAGGGTGTCCGCTACTTCGGGCCCTACGCCCACGCCTACGCGATTCGCGAGACGCTCGACCTGCTGCTGCGCACGTTCCCGATCCGGACCTGCACCAAGAACAAGTTCGAGCGGCACCAGCGGCTGGGCCGCCCGTGCCTCTACGCCCACATCGAGAAGTGCGCGGCGCCGTGCGTCGGGGCGATCGAGCGGGACGACTACGACCGCCTCGTCGCCGAGCTGCTCGAGTTCCTCGACGGCGATACCGCTCCGGTGCTCGACCGCCTCGACAAGCAGATGCACCAATCGGCCGACGCCCTCGAGTTCGAGCGCGCCGCCCGGCTGCGCGACCAGATCAACTCGGTGCGCAAGGTGATCGAGCGCCAGCAGATGGTGGCGCCCAAGGAGGAGGACCTCGACGTCGTCGGACTCGTCGAGGACCCGCTCGAAGCCCAGGTCGAGGTGTTCTTCGTCCGCCGGGGTCGTGTTGTCGGCCGGAGGGGGCTGGTGGTCGACAAGGTCGAGGACGTGCAGACGCCGGCGCTCGTCGGCAGGGTGATCGAGCAGCTCTACGCGGCCGCGCCGGCCGAGGACGTGCCCCGCGAGGTGCTCGTCCCGGTGGCGCCCGACGACCTCGGGCTGTACGAGGAGTTCCTGACCGAGGCGCGCGGGTCGCGCGTGGGGGTACGCGTCCCGCAACGGGGCGCGAAGCGCGAGCTGCTCGGCACGGTGACGCATAACGCCCAGGAGGCGTTCGCCCGCCACAAGCTCAAGCGGGCGTCCGACCACAACGCTCGCGCCCGGGCCCTGACCGCGCTGCAAAACGCCCTCGGGCTCCACGAGGCGCCGCTGCGCATCGAGTGCTTCGACATCTCCCACATTCAGGGCAGCGAGATCGTCGGGTCGATGGTCGTGATGGAGGACGGGCTGGCCAAGCGGTCCGACTACCGCCGGTTCAAGGTGCGGCGCCAGGAAGGACAGGACGACCTGGCGGCGATGGAAGAGGTGCTGACGCGGCGCTTCCGCAAGTACCTCGACGAGCGCGACGAGGGCGCCCGCAAGGGCCGGCGCTTCGCCTATCCGCCCAACCTGCTGCTGGTCGACGGGGGCAAGGGGCAGCTCGGGGTCGCGACGCGCGTGCTCGAGGAGCTCGGGCTCGAGGAGATCGACGTGGCCTCCCTCGCCAAGCGCTTCGAGGAGGTGTACGTGCCCGGGCGGTCGGAGCCGGTGCAGGTGCCCCGCGACTCGGAGGCCCTCTACCTGCTCCAGCAGGTGCGCGACGAGGCCCACCGGTTTGCGATCACCTATCACCGCCAGCTCCGGGACAAGAAGATGACCCGCTCGGTCCTGGACGACGTCCCCGGGTTGGG
>Ga0136614_10000456_pt1 | contig 20289 bp, 20 predicted proteins | sample AntDrymUQ2792106_2_FD_106643 | JGI IMG/M metagenome (GOLD analysis project Ga0136614, IMG submission 106643) | Polar desert sand microbial communities from Dry Valleys, Antarctica - metaG UQ279 (21.06) | ecosystem: Environmental > Terrestrial > Soil > Desert | place: Antarctica: Dry Valley... | reverse complement strand
GCTCGTCCCGCTCGTCCCGCTCGTCCCCCTGCCGCGATTTCGCCCTCCCCGTCGATTGGTTGGCTTGGGCTTGACTCGGACAATCGCGTCCCTCCCCCCCAAACCGAGAAACCCCTTCTCGGGCTCTTGGACAACCTCAACATCGACCTCACTGCGGTCGCCTACCCCCAACTCATTCATCGCGGCGGCAACCGCCACCTCGATCGTTTTGCCCCGGACCTCTACCCACTCAACCACGTTTTCACTTCCTCTTGCGGCGTCGTCGTTTATCGGTCGCCCCCGGTTGGGGGCTTGCCGTGCTTGCTTCCTCAACCACCTTGGCTTTGGCGTTCGAGGCCTCGATCGGCGCGAATTGCGGCCGACCGTCGATCCTGAAAATCACAAACTGCTGGAGAAGCCGGAAGATATTTCCAGTCATCCAGTAGAGCACCAAACCGGCAGGGAAATTGTACGAAACGATGCCGATGAATAGCGGCATGATTCGGCTGACCGCCTGGCCCGCCGCCGCCTGAGGGTTGTCGGATTTCACCTGGCCCGAGGTCGCGTGCCAGGTCTGGATGTATTGGCTGGCAACCATGATCACCAGCATCGCCAGATAGGGCAAGGCGGTGCCGATGCCGAGGGCAACCGCTTCTGACACCCTCGTCCCAAGGTTCATCCCCAGAAAACCGGTCTCGCCGGCGGCGATCGCCCGTGCCAACTCCGACTCGGCGGGGATGCTGCCGGCGGCATTGAGAACCTGAAAAAGAGCAAGCCAGATCGGAAACTGGACGATCAACGGCAACAGACAGCCGCCGGGGGTCGCACCCGCTTCGCGCTGGGTGCGCATCAACTCCTTTTGCAGCTCTTCAGGCCGATCCTTGTATTCCTTCTGGATTCGGCGGATCTCGGGCTGGATCGATTGGAAAGCCCTGGTCGATCGAGTCTGCTTGAGGGTCAAAGGGAAAAGGAGCAAGTTGACGCTTATTGTGAGAAGGATGATCGACAGCCCGTAGGAAGGGATCAGGTCGTAGAAAAAGGCCAGGGCCGAGCCCAGAAAGTTCTTGAGCCCGTCGAAGACGGCGCCCATCAGCGAGTCACCGGGTCGTAGCCGCCCTCATGCCAGGGATGACACCGCAGAAGGCGGCGGAGCGCCAGAGACGACCCCCGGAAGGCGCCGTGGATCTCGACCGCTTCCCGGGCGTATTGCGAGCAGGTGGGCCGAAAGCGACAATTGGCTCCCAACTGCGGGCTTAGTAACCGCTGATAGAGAAAAATCAGCCCAGAGAGCAAACGCCGGGGGAGATTCTTCACCGCGCCGCCTTGTCGACCCACCCTTTAAGGGTGGCAAAATCGATTGCGGCTACTTCGGGGCCAGCCAAAAATACGTAGTCGAAACCCACTGGCAAGGAGGCCGCGCTGATCGCCGCCCGGAGCCGGCGTTTGATTCGATTTCGCTGCACTGCTGTTCCTGTTCGTTTCCCGGCCACTAGCCCGTAACGGGCGAGATTGGGCTGGCCGGGAGCCTTGACTACTACCAGGTCACCGGCTCGTTGCCTGCTGCCAAGGTCGAGGACCCGGCGGAAGTCGGCCGGGCGACCGAGCGATTCAGGCCGAGAGACGTTTACGACCCTTTGCCCGACGAGCCTTGATGATCGCCCGTCCGGCGCGGTCCGACATGCGATGACGAAAACCGTGATTGCGCTTGCGACGCCTGACCTTGGGTTGAAAAGTTCGTTTCATGATTGATTAAAACCCGCCTCGCGGGTGAGATAGAGGTGGACGGCTTTAGGTTATTGCCTCTCCCGATGCTCTGCAAAGCCTGCTGTCTCGCGAAAAAAACATTCCGGTTAACCGCGGGTGAACGGCCGGAGGCGGCTGGCAGCGCTCACCGGATTAGCTCGGTAGCAGCGTCGTAAATCGGATAGCCCGGTTGTCGACAACGTCGAATTCCGCGCTCTTGACGACGTGATAACCCCGTGGTCAGAATCTCTCCTCGCTGCGATTGCAGTTCGACTCACTTCCCCTAGCTGAGGTCTATTCGAGCATGTCCCGGCGTAGTCAGAGAGATCTGACACGAGAGATTTGGCAAAGGTCGGTGGTGGGCCACCGAGGAGTGACTGGTTGGTTTTCTATGGCCGATTGGTTTTCCACACCTGTGGAAGAAGCTGTGGAAAATGATCGCGGAGGAGGGTTTTAGTGTACGGAGTACCGCCTTTTGAGGGTCATGACCCCTCGCGATGGGAGCAATTCACCCGAAGTCTGCAGGCGTCGGTGCCGGCGTCCATGTGGCAGAGGTGGTTGTCCAAGCTGGAGCCCGAGATCTCCCCCCGCCGAGTCACGCTGGTGGCTCCGAGCGAGTTCCACCTCAACTTGGTCAAAGAGAGGTACGGCGAGCTGCTCGCAGCGACCAATGCCGAGTGCTTCGGCCCCGAAACCGAACTGATCCTGGTCAGCCTTGCCCAGCCGCTCGAGACAATTGACAATTCGGTGACCGAGGTCGAGGTTCGCCCCGAGAACGTGTCCACGATGCTTTACAAGCGATACCGCTTCGACCAATTCGTACTAGGCGACTCCAACTTTTTCGCGTACGGCGCGGCGATGGCGGTGGCAAATCAGCCGGGCATTGCCTACAACCCCCTCTTTATCTTTGGCGGGGCGGGCCTCGGCAAGACCCACCTTCTCCATGCCATTGGCAACCACAGCCGCGAGACCAAGCGGGCGACGACCGTCTGCTATGTGACCTCGGAGAAGTTTCTCAACGATTTCATCGACGCCATCCGCCGCCGACGGGTCGACGACTTCAAGGCGCGCTACCGATCGACGGATGTCTTTCTGCTCGACGATGTCCAATTCTTCGAAGGCAAAGAGCAGATTCTCGAAGAGTTCTTTCATACGTTTAACGATCTTCACCAAATGGGGCGACAACTGGTGATCACTTCGGATCGTCATCCTCGCAATCTCGCCACCGTCGAGGACCGACTCCGGTCGCGCTTTCAATCCGGGTTGGTGACCGACATCCAACCTCCCGCGCTCGAAACTCGTATGGCGATTCTGCAGCTTCACGCCGACCTCGGGCCAAAACTGGTGTCGACAGACGTCCTCGAGTACATCGCCGCTACCGTGTCGGAGAACGTACGCGAGCTCGAAGGGGCCCTGATCAAGGTGACCGCCTTTGCCGCTATGACCAGCCGCCCGCTCGATCTCGAGATGGCCAAAGAGGTGCTCGGCGAGCTCGCCATGGGACGGAAGAAGGCGATCGAGGCCTTCGACATCATGCGGGCGACCGCCGAGTCTTTTGGATACACCGTGATCGACGTACAAGGGAAAAGCCGACGCCAGCCTCTGGTGAGTTGCAGACAAATTGCCATGTTCCTTTGCCGGGAGCTCACTGACCTCTCACTTCCCAAAATTGGCCGAGCCTTTGGCGGCCGCGACCATGCGACCGTCATCCATTCGGTCAACAAGGTCAAACAGGAGATCCGCAGCGGCGGCGATGTCTCCGAACGGGTCGAGAGCCTGTCGAAAGCGTTGCGGAAATGATGTGGAGTAGTGAACGGCGCGCCCGTGCGCTACCGGGCGATGCGGACAACTCCTGATTGCTCAACACTTGCTTGTGGACTGAACTCCCAGTAGTCACGAGGCGATTGCGGACTTATCCGCATTTCCCCAGCCCCTACTACTACTCCTAGATTTCTATTAAATAGATCAGCAGAAGAAGAGAGGAACCCGCACCTGTGAAAATCCGTGGCGAGCGAGACGACCTCGCCGATCTTTTTAGCCGAGCGAACCGTGCCGTTGCCGCCCGTTCGGCGCTACCGGTGCTGCAAGGGTTGCTCTGTGATGCCTCGGCTGGGAATTTAACGGTGACGGGGACCGACCTGGAGGTCACCGTCACCACCTCCGGTCCAGTCGAGGTGATGGAAGATGGGCGGGCGGTCATCCCTGGGCGTCTCCTGGCAGAGGCGGTCCGAAAGATGCCTCCCGGTGTTGTCACCATCACGGTCAACGGCGGGGAGGTGGAGATCCTGGGCAAGGGTCCCCGGTTTACCTTGCGTACCCTCACCCTTGACGACTTCCCAAACCTTGACATGTCCGCCGTCGATGGAGTTGAGGTAGATGGCGAGGAGCTAGTTAATGGCCTGACTCAGGTTGTCGTTGCTGCGTCGTCGGATTCGGCTCGACCGATCCTGACCGGTGTGCTGTTCGAGCCGAGCGAGGAGGGACTACGACTCGTCACGACTGATTCGTATCGACTTGGAGTGCGCGAGCTACCGGGGATGGGAAGCATCGGTTCCGGCCTCGTCCCGGCGCGCGGTCTGCGAGAGCTGGGTCGGACGATCGGGGCGGAGAAGATCCGCGCGGGGATGGCGACGAGAGAAGCCGTCTTTACCTCTGAGCGGGGGTCGCTCCGGCTGCGCCTGATCGAGGGTTCGTTCCCCAAGTATCGGACTCTGTTCTCCGACAGCTACCCCTCGCAGGTGACGATGAAAAAGGAGGACGTCTTGGAGGCGCTGGGAAGGGTGTCGTTGGTCGCCGAAGACCATATCCCGGTGCGGCTCAAGATCGGCAACGGGGGAGTGGAGGTGAACGTCACTCGCCAGGACGTGGGCGGCGAAGTTGAGCACCTCGACGCCGAGTTCGTCGGGGTCGAGGAGATCACGATCGCTTTCAACCCTCGCTACCTCGGCGATGGGGTGGCGGCGATCAATGGCGACAACATCCGGATTCAGATCATCGACCCGCTAAAGGCCACTGTGCTCGACAACGGCGAATCCGACGGCTTCGTCTACCTGCTGATGCCGGTCAGGATCTAGCCCCTCTCCCCCCTTTCGGGGGGAGAGACGGTGACTCGGATCGAGGAAACCATTCCTTCTCCGAGCCGAGCGTCAAGCCGGCGCAAGAGATCGCCGGTGGCATAGCGCAACATCGCCACCAGTGCCGGCTCGGCGACGCTCACCACTAGCTCTCCGTCACGGAGATAGGCCGGCTGGGATCGTCGCGCCCAAGGGTCGCCGGCGATGTCGTCCCACTCGGCGATCAGGGTCTCGACCAGGAGAGGGTCGGGGAGCCCGAGGCGCGTGAGCAGATCGCGCAGCACAACCTCGAGCGGCTCTGGCTGTTTCATGACAATTGGGCGATTGTCCCGTGCCCCACCTGCCAGGCGCGCCCGTGCAGCGGGACTTCCTCAGGCCGAGTCGTGCTGATAAACGTCTGGGCGGCCGGAAGGGCATCGGTGAGTGACTTCGCTCGGGCGTGGTCGAGCTCTGAATAGACATCGTCGAGCAGGAGCAGTGGCATTCGCCCGACCTGCTCGGTCACCGTGCGATGGGTGGCAAGCCGCAGGGTCAAAGCGAGAGTGCGCTGCTCTCCCTGGCTCGCCTGATAACGCGAGCTTTCGCCGGTGAGGAGGATGGCGGGTTCGTCGCGGTGGGGACCGGCACCGGTGCTGCGAAGCTCGAAGTCGACCCGGCGGCGGTGGGCCAAAGCGGCGAGCAAGGCCGCTGACCACTCGGCCGCGGGGGTGGTGGGGTCGAGGCTTCCTCCCCATTCCGATAGATAGGAAAACCCAACCTCGGAGGACGTACCGGCGATCTGGCTGTACAGCTCGGTGAGGGGCGGCTCGAGCATCTGGGCAGCTCGCGCTCGTCGAGACATGACCCGCGCCGCGGCTTGGGCGAGGCGAGCGTCCCAGACTTCGAGGGTCGCGATGTCGCGCTCGCCGTGCTTGAGGAAAGCGTTCCGTTGTCGGAGCGAACGGTCGAACTCGGCTTGGTCTAGGGCCGCGGTGGGCCAAAGCTGCACTGCCACTTCATCGAGGAAGTCACGCCGGCCGCCTGGCCCGCCTTTGATCAGGTCGAGGTCTTCAGGGAGAAAAGTCACGACACGTAGCACGGAAAGAACGTCAGTTGAGCGCGCCACCGGCTTCTTTGCGACACGCGTCCGGCGACCCCCGCGGCGGCGGATCTCGACCTCCAACAGCTCGTCGGCTTCGCCCCTAAGGACGGCTGTGTCCTCGCCATTGGCCACCAGCGCCTCGTCGGGAGCGGACCGAAACGACCGCAGGGTCGAGAGGTAGCCGATGCCTTCGAGCAGGTTCGTCTTGCCGGCGGCATTGTCGCCCACGAGGATGTTGACGCCCTCGTCCGGGGCCCACTCGAGGGAGCTATAGGAGCGGAATCCGCTGAGCGTCAGCCACTTGAGAAGCACGTGTTCAACGGTACCGCTCGGCTACGACAGGGTTCTCACCCCGCTCTCCAGAAGCTATAATTACACACGTGCAATCAGGCCCCCTTCCAGGCCCTGCGCGCCGCCTGTTTTGCGCTTCCAGGAGATGATTTGAGCAACGGAAACACTTCATATGACGCACGCGACATCAAGGTCCTCGAGGGCCTCGAGGCGGTGCGGAAGCGTCCCAGCATGTACATCGGCTCGACCGGACCGCGGGGGCTTCACCACCTCGTTTGGGAAGTAGTCGATAACTCGGTCGACGAGGCCATGGCGGGCTTCGCGACCCGCATCGACGTCTCCTTGCTCGCTGACGGCGGGGTCAGGGTCATCGACGACGGGCGCGGCATCCCAGTCGACGTGCACCCCAAGTCTCGCCAGTCGGCGCTCACTGTCGTCTTGAGCACACTGCATGCCGGGGGCAAGTTCGAGGAGGGCGCCTACACGGTGTCGGGTGGTCTCCACGGCGTCGGCGTGTCGGTGGTCAATGCGCTCTCTTCGCATCTTTCGGCTGAGATCCGGCGCGACGGGTTTGTCTGGGGGCAGTCCTTCCAGCGTGGGAAGGCCCTCACCAAGGTCGAGAAGTTGAAGCCCTGGAGGAAGAACACCGGAACCACGATCAACTTCTGGCCCGACAACCAGATCTTCACCGACACCCTCGAGTTCGACTACGACACGGTCGCCACCCGCCTGCGCGAGTTGGCATATCTCAACCGCGGCTTGGAGATCTCCCTCCGCGACGAACGGGAGCCCGATGAAGGGGAGGAGCCGCGGGATGACCTGTTCCATTTCAAAGGCGGCTTGGTCGACTTCGTCAAACACCTAAATGCCAACCGGGAGCCGGTCCATGCACACGTGATCGAGCTGATCGACCGTTCAGACGAAGCCGAGTTGGAGCTGGCGATGCAATGGACCGGGACATACACCGAGTCGATTCTCTCGTTTGCGAACAACATCAACACACACGAGGGGGGAACCCACGAAGAAGGCTTCCGCAAGGCAATGACCAACGCTGTCAATGCGTTCGCCCGGCAGAAGGGCTTGCTCAAGGAGAAGGACGACAACCTCACGGGTGAGGACATCCGGGAGGGACTTACCGCAGTTCTCTCGCTTCGAGTTCGCAACCCCCAATTCGAGGGGCAGACCAAGACCAAGCTCGGCAACACCGAGATCCGCTCCTATGTCGAGAAGGTCCTCAACCGTTACCTGCCGGAATGGCTCGAGCGCTACTCAACCGAGGCCCGCCGAATCGTCGAGAAGTGCATCACTGCCGCCAAGGCAAGGGAGGCGGCCCGCAAGGCCCGCGACCTCACCCGGCGCAAATCAGGCCTTGAGTCGGGCGGGCTCCCCGACAAACTTGCCGACTGTTCGACTCGCAACCCCGACGAGGCCGAGCTGTTCATCGTCGAGGGCAAGTCCGCGGCGGGGCCCGCTAAACAAGGGCGTAACTCGCACACCCAGGCAGTGCTCCCGATTCGGGGGAAGATCCTCAACGTCGAGAAGTCACGTCTGGCGAAGGCCCTCCAAAACACGGAGATCATCGATTTGATTACCGCGGTGGGTACCGGGATCGGCGATGAGTTCGATCTGGCCAAGGCCCGCTATCACAAAGTGATCCTTCTGGCCGACGCCGATGTCGACGGGTCTCACATCCGCACGCTGCTGCTGACGTTCCTCTTCCGCCATATGCGCGGCTTGATCGAAGGCGGATTCGTGTATATCGCCCAGCCTCCGCTCTACCGGGTGAAAGTCGGATCGCAGGTGCACTATCTGAAGGACGACTCCGCTCTCGCCGCGTTCCGCCAAGACCACCCCAAGGTTCGGCCCGCTCGCTTCAAGGGACTGGGCGAGATGGACGCCGAGGAGCTGCGCGTCACCACGATGGACCCCGAAACTCGCACTCTGCTCCGGGTGGAGGTAGAGGATGCCTTCCGAGCCGATCAGTTGTTCTCGATCCTCATGGGCGACGACGTGGCCGAGCGCAAGCACTTCATCCAGCAGAACGCCAAAGACGTTCGCTTCCTCGACATCTAAGGACCCGTTGGATGACTGATCAAAATGACGAAAGACTGAGCGGACTCACTTCGATCGACATCAACCAGGAGCTCGAGCAGTCCTTCGTCGACTATGCCATGTCGGTGATCGTCTCCCGAGCCCTGCCCGATGTCCGCGACGGTCTCAAACCCGTCCAGCGCCGGATCATCTACTCGATGTTCGAGAACAACATCGGTCCCACCACCCCGCATCGCAAGTGTGCCAAGGTGGTGGGCGAGGTGATGGGCAACTATCACCCCCATGGCAACCAGGCCATCTACGACACCCTCGTCCGCATGGGCCAGGACTTCTCGATGCGCCATCTGCTCATCGATCCCCAGGGCAACTTCGGGACGATCGATGATCCACCCGGTGCCGACCGCTACACCGAGTGCCGGCTCACCCATCTCGCTATGCGCCTGCTCGAGGGGATCGGTGAAAGCACGGTCAACTTCACCGAGAACTACAACGGTGAATCCGAGGAGCCGACGGTCCTCCCCGCGCGATTCCCCAACCTGTTGGTCAACGGCAGCCAGGGGATCGCGGTCGGGATGGCCACCAACATCCCGCCGCACAATCTCGGCGAGATGGTCGATGCCTGCCTTCACAAGTTGGAGAATTCCGAGGCCGACTCCGAAGAGTTAATGCAGTTTGTCAAGGGGCCGGACTTTCCCACCGGCGGTTACCTGGTGGGAACCAGTGGGATTCGGGAGTATCTCGCTTCGGGACGAGGGTCGGTGCGGATGCGGGCAATGGCCGAGCCCCAGGAGATCCGTAAAGGACGCATCGCCCTGATCGTCACCAAGATGCCCTATCAGGTCTCGATCGAGCGGGTGATGGAGAAGATTCGAATCCTGGTCGACGACAAGCGCCTCAACGGGATCGCCGATGTCCGTAACGAGTCCGACAATCGCCGAGGGATTCGGCTCGTGATCGAGCTGAAAAAGGACGCAGTGCCGCAGGTGATCCTCAATCAGCTCTACAAGCTGACACCGTTGCAGGAGAGCTTTGGGGTAAACATGGTTGCCCTCGTCGATGGCGTGCCGCGGACCCTGAACCTGGCGGGGATGGTCGGCTACTACCTCGACCACCAGATGGAGGTCATCGAGCGCCGGACCCAACACCGGCTGGAGGTCGCCGAGGCCCGGGCCCACATCCTCGACGGCCTCATCGTGGCCGTCGACCACATCGACGAGGTGGTCGCGATTGTCCGTTCGTCGACCGACACTCCCAACGCCCGGACCCGCCTGATGGATCGGTTCGAGCTGTCCGAGATCCAGGCCAACGCCATCCTTGACATGCCGTTGCGCCGCCTGACAGCGCTCGAGGTCGAGAAGCTCCGTGAAGAACTCGCGACGCTGATCGAATTGATCACCGATCTGAAGGCGATCCTGGCCGACCCGGCCCGACGCCGAACCATCATCCGCGAGGACCTGACCGAGATCAAGGAGAAGTCGGCCAACCCGCGGCGGAGCGTCATCATCCCCGACGAAGGCGAGATGTCCCTAGAGGATTTGATCGCCGACGACGAACTGATCGTCACCGTTTCCGCTTCCGGATACGTCAAGTCGGTCCCAGCCAACACCTATCGGACCCAGGGCCGGGGAGGGCGCGGGGTCAAGGCCGCCGAGGTGGCGAAGGACGATGTGGTGACGCATCTGGTCCACACCACCGCCCACGCCTACTTGCTGTTCTTCACCAACAAAGGCCTGGTCCATCGGGCGAAGGCGCACGAGATTCCGCGCCAGGCGAGAACCTCAAAAGGCGTTCTCGCCCAGGCCGTCCTGCCGCTCGCCCCACAGGAGCGGATCGAGGCCATCATCGACACTCGTGACTACGAGACCGCCCGTTTCTTGGTGACCGTCACCAAGCTCGGCACCGCTAAGAAGACCCCCTTCGGCGACTACGACAGCCGCAACCAGACTTTGGTCGCGATCAAGCTGACCGACGGCGACGAAGTGGTGTCGGTACGGACCACCGGCGGCGAGAACGACGTGTTGATCTTCACGGCCAACGGCCAGGGCATTCGCTTCCCCGAAGCTGACCTCCGGCCAATGGGCCGGGCTACGCAGGGCGTGAGGGGTATTCGCCTGCGAGCCGGCGATGAGGTCGTGGCGGCAAAATCGTCCGCCGACGGCGAGGAGGTCTTGCTCCTCACTTCCAACGGCTATGGCAAGCGCACGCCGATTGCGCAATTCCCTCGCCAGGGACGAGGCGGGATCGGAGTGAAGGCAATCAAGCTGACCAAGGCCCGCGGCTCGCTGGTCGGCGCGCTCGGGGTCGCCAAAGGCACGGAAGTGTTTCTGATTTCGTCCCGGGGGACGGCGACGCGCATCCCCGCCGATCAGATCAGCCGCCAGCAACGCGACTCCACCGGCGTGAAGGCGATGAAGCTCGATCCCGGCTCGCATCTCGCTGCTTTCAGTGTCGTCCCCCTCGAAGAGGACGATTAGGCCAGTTACCGCCGGTAAACTGACATCACTTCATGACCACGGTCCGGCGTGTTCGCCGCATCATCCGCAAGATCGACCCGTGGACGGTCCTCAAGGTCTCGGCGCTGCTCAATGTGGTGCTGGGTTTGGGACTCGTCCTCGGCTTGGTGATGTTCTGGTCCATCCTGACCGCCGCCGGCATCCCTGAACGGATCACTGACATCCTCGTCAGGATCACCTTGCTCGACGAGGGCGAGAACCCCTTTGCGAATAGCGAGCGCTTCTTGCGGGCTGCCGTGTTTGGTTCGGTGGTGTGGGCAGTGCTGACCACCGGCCTGATGACGCTCACCGCGGTCATGTACAACCTGGTCACGGATGTGGTCGGCGGGGTCGAAGTCGTCGTGCTGGAAGAGTCGCTGACGCCCCTCAGTGTGGCCCAGGCCCCACCCCGCCGCTTCGCTCCCAATCCTCCGAACGGCGCTGTAGTTACAGTTCCCGCCGACGAGCCCACCGAGGAAGTCCGCACCTAGCTTTTTGCGAACCCTGGGTTCGCAGCCGTGTACAACACGGGTAGCAGCCCAGAGAATGGACGATTAGGTCCGTTCGGCCGCTACCAAACCCATCGCCTCGGCGCGGGCGAGATAGGTCTGCGGCGAATCCCAGACCCGGACGATCCCTGCTGGCGGGACTAGCGCGATCGCGGCAGCCAGGGCGACCGCTTCTAGGAAGCGATAGTCGTCGACGACGGCTTGGCCGGTGTTCCCCGCCTCCACCATCACCGCTGCCCACGGCGTTTGCGAGCTGGACTCAACGACTCGCACCGGGTGGTCCACCAACTGCACGCCGTCGATACGTCCGACAGGGCGGGGGAAAGAGACCTTCTCCGAGCCCGCTTTCGAGCTCGCACCATTGGGTTGGGCCGTCGCCACCCGATCAACCCTGACCCCGGTCGACTCCAAGCGCGCCGCCATTGCCAGCCCCAACCCGCGGAGCGACGCCCCCACCACCGCGGGCACCGGGCTCATGTCAACCTCGGCAGCCGTGATAACTGCCGCACCTACCTCGGTGGCAACCTCGAATGACTTGGCCCCATGTCCCACAACCAGATCGAAGCCGTTGGCCGAGTCGACGCGCTCAACGACGGTGGAGCGCGCCTCTCCCAGATAGGCGACTCGTTCGACTGCGGCCTCGGAGTTGAGGATGTGCGCGACTCGGAGGTCGTGATCGTGATCGGCGAGGACCAGGACCCGCATCTAGCCGAAGCTGACGGGTTCCCACGTCTCCGCGGGCTTTGCGGCTTCAAACCGCTTTTGAAGCAGGGTGGCGAAAATCGCTGAGACAGCGCCGATGGCGATGAAGACAGGCAAGGATTTCTTCACACCTTGGAGTCTATGCCAGCGTGATCTCAACCGAGAGGCGATTAGGTTCGGGCTTGATGCGGATCGCCACGTGGAACGTCAACTCGCTAAAGGCTCGTCTTCCCGCGGTCGAGAAGTGGATCGCCAGGGCTGAACCGGACATCTTCCTCCTGCAGGAGACCAAGTTGGCCGACGAGCAGGTGCCCGAGCTGCCTTTCCGCGCCGCCGGCTACGACCTCATCCATCACGGCGAAGGGCGCTGGAACGGGGTCGCCATCGCCAGCCGGGTCGGCGCCGGGTCGATCGTCAGCAACTTTGGGGACGGCCCCGTGCGGGACAGCCGCCGAGCCGGCGCTGAGGACGACTTCGACCCGTTCGACGAGGCGCGCATGCTCGCGGTCGTCTGCGAAGGAATCCGTTTCGTCACGGTGTATGCGCCCAATGGCCGGGTAGTCGGAACCCCGTTCTACGAAGGCAAGCTCGCCTGGTTTGAGCGGTTACGGCACTGGCTTGCGGAGAGCGCCTCGCCCTCGGATGACCTCGTGCTCGCCGGCGACTTCAATATCACCCCGGCCGATGAGGACGTGTGGGACCCCGCCGCTGCCCACGGTGGCACCCATGTTTCGGAACCCGAACGGGCCGAGCTCGCCAGTCTCCGCGCTTGGGGTTTGGTGGACGGTTTTCGTCAGGTCCAACCGGAGACCGGTCGTTTCTCGTGGTGGGACTACCGAGCCGGGATGTTTCACAAGAATTACGGGATGAGGATCGACCTGCTCTATGTGACGGAATCGATTTCCGATCGAATCGTCTGGTCGGAGATCGATCGGGAGGCGAGGAAAGGCCCGCCGACGCCATCCGATCACGCTCCGGTGGTGCTCGACCTCGATACGCCCGGCGCGGTCTTCGATGCAGGGTGGCAGTCGGCTTTGGTCCGTGTCGCCCAGCGACAGCGGCCTAAGCGTTCACCTCCGCCTCCGTGAGGTCGCGGTGCTCGACCCGGCCGTCAGCATGGATGGCGAAGCGTCCCTGGGTGCGATCGTGGACGGGCTCGATCGTCGGCCAGGGCCAGCCGCCAAAGGCCGTGGTCCGATAATCGATCATCGCCTGGGAAATCTCTTCGGGCGTGTTCATGACGAAAGGACCCATCTGGAAGACGGGCGCGCCGATGGGCCGGCCTTGCAACAACAGGAACTCGGCCGGACCGCCGTGATTGCGAATCGGAGCGTCAGCCTCGTCACGCAGGCGAACGCCGGTGTCCTTCCCGAGGCGAGTGCCGGCAACGTCGACATCGTCACCATCAAAGAAATGCAACATGCGATTGATTCCGGAGGGTGCTCCCGGCAAGGTCCAAGCTCCGTCGGGAGCGATCCGGATCAACCAGATGCCAAAGTCGGTTGCCGTTTGCGAGGCCCATGAATCCGGCGGGGGAGACGGGGCGCGATGCCCGGCAAGGTGGCCGGCGATGACGTCCATCGTGGCCTTGCCGCCATCGGCGACAATCGTTGGGATCTCCTCGGACCACAACATTCGGAAATAGGGCGGCACCATCTTCGAACGCGGAGGCAGATTCAGCCAGATCTGGAACAGCTCGAGCTCGTTAGGCCCAGTCGTCGAGACCAACGGGAACATCTCTGAGTGTTGGATCCCGCCGCCGGCAGTGAGCCACTGCGTGTCACCGCGGCCAAACCGAGCCGTGGCGCCGAGCGAGTCCGAGTGATCGATGAACCCTTTCCGCACAACCGTCACGGTTTCGAAGCCGCGGTGGGGGTGCTGGGGAAAACCAGGCACCCGTTTGCCGTGATACATGCTCCAGCCGTCGCGGTAAGAGAAGTCGGAGCCGAGCATCCGCCCTACCAGCAGCGCCGCCGGCCCTTGGATGTCGTTGCCGGCCGGGTAGTGGTCGACGTGGTGGACAGTAAAGATGAAGGGGTCGAGTCCGACCCACGGCATTCCCAGTTCGACTATTTCCAGAATCGCGTTCATTGCCCGCATTCTCGCGCCAACATCAGCAAATGACGATCCTGCTCGAGACCGAACGGATGCTTCTCCGTGAGTTCACCACTGAGGACAGCCAGTTGTTGTTCGAACTGAATAACGATCCCGAGGTCATGTTCTACATCAACGCTGGTCAGCCGGTCCCGATGGCGGAAATAGTCGAGGAGACCCTCCCGGCCTTCCTTGCGTACTACCGAGACGGGGATCGCTTTGGCTTTTGGGCCGCGAACGAGAAGGCCACCGGGACCTTCTTGGGATGGTTCCATCTCCACCGGGGTGAGCGCTCGACCGACCCTGAGCTCGGGTATCGCCTGCATCGGGCGGCGTGGAACCGAGGTCTGGCCACCGAAGGTTGCGCAGCGTTGATCGAGAGGGCCTTCCAGGATCCCACCATCTCCCGGATTTATGCCGAGACGATGGTCGTTCACACTGCCTCCCGCAGGGTGATGGAAAAAGTGGGAATGCGGTTCGTCCGGATCTTTCACGCCGACTGGCCGTTTCGGATTCCCGGTGACGAGCACGGCGACGTCGGGTATGAGATCACCCGCGCTGAATGGGGAAACCGCTAGCGGACCCAGAGCGCCAGCGAGGTCGGTTGCATCGTTCGTTGGACGACAGCCGCGATCTCGTCGCCCAGAGAAGCGAGACTGGCCTCCGCCCGGAGCCTCTCGCCGAAATCGGTGAGGGCGAGCTCGGCGTTGTAGCGCGCCCGGTTGAAGCGGCGGTCGACGAGGCGTTGGACGCGGCGCCGGAGCGGGTTGAACAGAGCGGCGATCGCCAGGGTGGAGATGGCTACCGGCAGCTGACCTTCGATCGGGAGGAATGAGCGGATCAGAAATACCAAACCGAGATAGGCCCCGACCGACAGCACCGTCAGGAGCCCATAGGTGACGGTCCGGCCGATGATCCGGTCGATCTCATAGAGCCGGTATCGAGTGACGGCGATACCCACCGACGTTGGCAGGGCCACGAGCGCAGTCAGCAACAGGGCTTCGCCCACGATGCCCCCACCCTCGTCGATGTCGAACATGATCAGAAGGCCCTGCGCGGCGAAGAGGAAGCCGGTCAACAAGAGCCATTTGATCTGGAGGCGCACAGTCTCGGCGCCGCGTCGCCATCTGATCACGAGCGACACCACCGACAAGAGAAGCGGGATCAGCATGCCGAAGATCCCGATGTTCAGGATCAGGTCGACTGCGGGCGATGGAGCCGCTTCGTTGAGGATCGCAGCACCGTCGTCGCGAAAGCGCCAACTCTCAATGGTTCCAACCAGCACAACGGTGGTCACCGCGAGAACGTCGACGAGGACGATCGGTACCCAGCGCCGGGAGAGCAGCTTCCCTGTCGGATAGACCAGGAAGAGGGCCGGGATGAATGAGAACGGAATGATCCATATGGTCTGCGATAACACTCCGACCTCGCCGGCAGCTGGGAGCGAGCCGGGATCCATCAGCAGCCCACGGACGGCGTACTCGGCCGCCGTCTGATAAAGGAGAATCCCCACTCCGATGATGGCGACCAGCCAGCCGATGTTGATCTGCGGGCGGAGTCGAACGATCAACAAACCAACTGCGAGATATACAACTCCCGACAGCCCCAGGAGCAGGGCGGCGGGACGAAAGTAGTAGGTGTTGGCGACGTCGCTGTTCCACGAACTGACCACGAGCCAAAGTTGGAACACGGCGAGAGTCGCTCCGACGACGGCCATCGCTGCGACGAATGCGCTGTCTAGAAGTCATCGACCTGGCGGACCGTACCCATGCGTCGTTCCTACAGCGTTACGGCGAGTGGCCTGACCACCCGGGCAGGGATTCCCACCGCGACCACGTTCATGGGGAGATCCCGCGTAACGACGGCGCCGGCTCCGACCACTGTGTTCTCCCCTATGGTCACCCCTGGGCAGACGATGACGCCCCCGCCGAGCCATACGTTGTCACCAAGCGTGATCGGCAGTGCCGACTCCCACTTCTCTCGGCGTGACTTGGGGTCGAGCGGATGGGTGGCGGTGAGCAGTTGGACGTTGGGTCCGATCTGGACATCGTTGCCGATGGTGATCTTCGCCACGTCGAGGCACACCAGCCCGTAATTGGCAAAGCTCCTTGCTCCGAAGGAAGTCTGGTACCCATAGTCGCAGTAGAACGGCGGTCGGATCCCGCTTCCCTCCCCAAAGGCACCGAGCAGATCAGTGAGGATGGCCTGTCGGACATCGGCTGCGTACGCCTCGTTGAAACGTTGGAGCAGTGATTGCGCTCGCTCGAGTTCGCGGGCGAGTTCGGGGTCATCGGCGATGTACAACTCACCGGCGAGCATCCGCTCGCGCATGCTTTTTTCGGTCGTCATCTCGACCAAACTAGAGGTGATGGAGCTCGGCTTCTTCTATCGAGTGCGCAAGTCGGGTGAGGTCTCAATCGAACGGGAGGGTCGCGAGGTAACGGTCTTGCGTGGCGGCGCCGCGGCGAAGTTCCTCAAGAGAGTGGCGACCGAGGATGATCCCCAACAGGTCATGGCTCGGGTGACCGGCAACTACAAACGCGGCAACGAGTGGCAGTGAGTCGCCGGCCAAGTGGCTCGGCCGACGTCGACCTGCAGGAGTGCGGAGGCGATTTCCTCTACTGGAACGGGATCAACGGGTCAAGGTGGCACGGTGGCCGGCCTGGCGCTCGTAACGACGTCTGGCTCCTGGACATCAACGGCAACCGCGTTGCGATCCAGACATCTGCCCTTCGCGGCACGCCCGAGACCCTGGTGACGGAAGCCCGCGGGATCGTGGAGTCCACCGACTTCAACCCATGAGGTAGGCAACAGCCCTCGCACGCCTCGGAAAATTCGCGCGTTGCGGGACACGGTTCTGGCGTAGCGCGCAGACCGCGAAACCGGTCGCGCTCCGACAGAGCTGTTCTGGCAAGATGTGGCAGTGGCAGGGGTACTGCAGACGCTTGAACACATCACCATGCGATGGCTTTCGGTACTCGGTTGTGCGATCGCCCCCGTAGAGGTCATCCCTGCGGGTGAAGGAGTCGGCTTCGTAGGGCGGGCGGCGCGGGTCCGGCCGCACCGTGACGTTCCACGCGCGCCCGCTTCGGTGTTCGCGAAGCTGCCAGCCGACGGTGCGGCGTGTGGGATCGGCGTGGCACGGCGCGTGGACGAGCGAGCAGTGCTGTTCAATCGGGAACTTGCAGCGTCCGCGGGCGTGGCTCGGCGGGTCGGGGGATGCAGAGCGGGATGACTTCTCGGCTCGTCGCTCTCTGCTTCGATGCGAACGATCCGCTCCGTCTCGCGCGCTTCTGGGCCGACGCTCTGCACTGGGAGATAGACGACGAGACCCATGATGAGATCGGTCTCGTGCCGATGGATGACACCAGATTTCGGATCGAGTTCCAGGCGGTCCCGGAGCAGAAGGCGGGCAAGAACCGTATCCATCTCGATCTGACAAGCACGTCCATCGATGACCAGAAAGAAACGGTCGAGAGGTTGGTCGAGCTCGGCGCCCGCCACATCGACATCGGTCAGGGCCCAGACGACGGTCATGTCGTGCTCGCCGACCCCGAAGGCAACGAGTTCTGCGTCATCGAGCCGGACAACTCCTTCCTCGCTGACTGCGGACGTTTCGGCTCGATCACCTGCGACGGTACGCGGGAGGTCGGATACTTCTGGAGCGAAGCCCTTGGATGGCCGTTGGTCTGGGATCAGGACGAAGAAACCGCGATCCGCGCGCCGGACGGCACCGGTCCGTTCATCACCTGGGGTCCGCCGCTTGCCCCGAAGGTCTCAAAGAACAGGCTTCATCTCGACATCGCTCCGCCCGGCCACGTTGATCAGCGAGCGGAAGTAGACCGCCTCGTCTCCCTTGGTGCGACTCGAATCGACATCGGCCAAGGCGAGGTCGATTGGGTGGTCATGGCCGATCCCGATGACAACGAGTTCTGTGTGTTGAGCCCCCGATAGCGCGTCCTGGGTTACTTGAACCCCATTACTTGGGGCAACGACCCCATGAGAGTGGGCCCACGTGGACTTGAACCACGGACCTCGTCCTTATCAGGGACGCGCTCTAACCGAGCTGAGCTATGGGCCCAAGAAGGAGTGAAACTCTACAAGCGCTGCGGAGAGTTGACTTCTACCTACTTGCATGACGATGCTATTGCATGCAAAATGCAGCTATGCCGACATCCATCACCGTTCGCGACGTGCCTGATGAAATCCGAGACGAGCTCGCTGCCCGCGCTGCCCGCGGCGGCCGCTCGCTGCAGGAATTTCTTCGTGGCGAGTTGATCGAGCTCGCTCGCAAGCCGGACATCGAGACTCTCCTCGCCAGAGTCAGAGAGCGGAAACGAGCAACGCGCTCAAGGGTGTCAGCTAGGAAGATTGTTGCGGCGCGAGACGCCGGACGTGAGTGACGCTCGTCGTCGATTCCTCGGCCGTCGTTGCCGGCCTTGTTGACTCTGACTCCACCGGCCAGTGGGCTGAAGGGCTGTTCGCCGAGAATCGCCTCGCAGCACCCCATCTCGTCCTCGTCGAGGTCGCCAACATCCTTCGGCGCCTGGAACTGGCCGGAGTCATCTCAGCCGACAACGCGGCGATGGCTTACGCCGATCTGCTGGACATGCCGATCGCCTTGTACCCATTCGAGCCTTTCGCGGCGCGGGTGTGGGCTCTACGCCAGACTGTGACCCCCTATGACGCCTGGTATGTGGCATTGGCCGAGTCACTGGACGCCTCGTTGATCACCCTCGACGAGAAGCTGGCGAACGCGCCGGGTCCGCAGTGTTCGATCCAAACGCCTTGAACAAAGTTCGCGTCCTCGGTTATTGCGTAAAACGAGTTAGCCCAGAGCGGCGTAGCATTGGCTCGCTTGGGGACGTAGCTCAGCCCGGCAGAGCGCCTGCTTTGCAAGCCCATCGGCTTTCCCGGTATCCATCGAGTCGAAAATCCTTATAGAACCTGGGGTCGGTCTTCTCCGAGAGTTGCTCAGTTATTTGCTGTAGAAACGGAGGAGAACAAAGTGAAAAGGCAGGAGCCTCTCGGTTTGCGTTCCTCATGATCAGTGGTAACTTCGGCTCTGCACGCATGGCCAAATCCAAAAGTATTCGATTTGGGCTGGTTGCTGTGGCCTTCATCGCGGGTCTGGCGAATCCGTCACACCAAGCCGTGGCAGCCATCGGTCCTAACGGCCTGATCGCTTATTCGGCGTTCGAAGGCCTCGATCGGGATATCTACACGGTGGATTCCACCGTCCCTTCGGCTGCACCAGTTCGGCTCACCACTGATGGCAAATCCAATGAGAATCCGGATTGGTCGCCGGACGGCTCCCAGATCGTGTACGACAGCTTTTTGTCGACCAACCAGCCGACCATCCACGTTATGAACGCCGAGGGAACTGGGATCACCCAGATCAGTTCCACCCCATGTTGCAACCGCGACTTCCAGCCGAACTGGTCGCCCGACGGGCAGCGGATCGCATTCGTCAGCACCCGGGACGGGGACGGCGAGTACGAAATCTATGTCATGCAGGACGAAGGAGAGTTCGCCGGACCGCCGGCGATACGACTCACCGACGACCCCGCCCCTCCGTTCGGCCAGGGCATCAGCGATTCGCAACCCACCTGGTCACCGGACAGTTCAAAGCTTGCCTTCCTATCGAACGGCAGAGGGGCGGGACCCGATTCATGCGACCTGTTCGTCATGGACGCGGCTGACACCAATGGTGACGGATTCGGTGACAACCTGACACGTATCACGTTCGACGATGGTTTCAATTGCAGCCACTCTGACGACGTCAACCCGGCTTGGTCGCCCGACAGCAGCATGATCGCTTTCGACAGCCCCCGCAGCGGCGACTTCGAAGTCTGGGTGGTCGATGCCAACCGCACCTCCGATATCCGCAACGTCACCGCCAACCTGGGCTACGACGGCCAACCGGAATGGTCTCCAGACGGGACCCAGCTCATGTTCGTCAGCAGTCGAAGCGGCTCGGCCGAGTTGTGGTCGGTCGAGGCCCCTCGACCGTTGGCGACTTCCGTGGCCTCCTCGGAGTCTCTGGTCACGTTGGCAGCCGCTACCCAGCTCACCGACAATCAGTCTGATGAGACCAAGCCGTCGTGGGGTTCAGCCTCCGGCAATGGCGGCTCCTTCACGCTGACCGCGATGAAGGCCGGTACCGGTGCTGGCACGGTCATTTCCAGCCCCGCCGGAATCAAGTGTGGTTTGGACTGTTCGGAGCCTTACGCCTCGGGGATGGTGGTGACGCTCACCGCCCGGGCGGCATC
>Ga0136614_10000455_pt1 | contig 20346 bp, 19 predicted proteins | sample AntDrymUQ2792106_2_FD_106643 | JGI IMG/M metagenome (GOLD analysis project Ga0136614, IMG submission 106643) | Polar desert sand microbial communities from Dry Valleys, Antarctica - metaG UQ279 (21.06) | ecosystem: Environmental > Terrestrial > Soil > Desert | place: Antarctica: Dry Valley... | reverse complement strand
TACTACGGCTACAACGCGTCGGGCGGCCCGGTCGGCGTCGGTACGGCGACGGCCAAGTCGATGGTGCTCAACACGGTGCTGGTGCACCTGGTGGGCATGCTCGGCACGCAGATCTTCTGGGGCTCGAATCCACGAGCGCCGATAGGCGGATGAGAGCGAGGGGAGACAGGTGACCGAGCAGCGACCAGGGCAGGGAGGGGAGGAGCCGCTCGACCCGCGCGAGTGGGAGGAGACACGCGGCTACGAGGATGCGCCCACCGTGCAGGCGCAGCAGCCGCCTCCGCCGCGCGTGGTCGACGAGGACATCCCGGCCAACATCCGCGAGCAGACCCGCGAGGGGGAGGACCCCTACCTGTGGCACAGCGGCCGCACGCGCGAGCACGGCTCCGAGGACGCCGTGGAGTTCATCGACGTCACGAAGTCCTTCGGGCGCAACACGATCCTGAACGGGCTCAACCTCGGGTTGCCCGACAACCAGATCTCGATGATCCTCGGCCCCTCCGGCACGGGCAAGTCGGTGTGCATCAAGCACATGGTCGGGCTGCTCTACCCAGACGAGGGCGACGTGCTGGTGCACGGGGAGTCGGTGCCCAACCTGGCCGACGAGGAGCTGTTCGAGATGCGCAAGAAGTTCGGCGTCCTGTTCCAGGACGGCGCGCTCTTCGGCTCGATGAACGTGTTCGACAACACCGCGTTCCCGCTGCGCCAGCACACCGACAAGAGCGACGAGGAGATCAGCGAGATCGTCAATCGCCGCCTGGCCGAGGTGGGTCTGACGAGCGCGCTGGACAAGATGCCCAACGAGCTGTCGGGCGGCATGCGCAAGCGCGCCGGCTTCGCGCGGGCGCTGGTGCTCGATCCCGACATCGTCCTCTTCGACGAGCCCGACTCGGGGCTCGACCCGGTGCGCACCGCTCTCCTGTGCGAGCTCATCCAGGAGATTCACGCCGAGAACGGCGGCGCCTACTGCGTGATAACGCACGACATCATGTCGGCCCGCCGGGTGGCCGACTACATCGCGATCCTCTGGAAGGGCAGGATCGTGGAGTCCGGGCCGGCGAGCGAGCTGTTCAACTCGGACAATCAGTTCGTGAGGCAGTTCCTCTCCGGCGAGGCGCAGGGGCCACTTGGCATGGAATAGCTCTTGCGACCTTCGCGCAGGCCCTGTTCCGATGGGATACTGGCCCGGCGCGGAGGGCGTAGGTCGCTGATCACGCTTGGAATCCAAGAGGAGAGAGGGTTTGGCACGAGACGCGCTCCAAGGTGAGCGGGGATCGACGCTGGCCCGGGTCGTGGCTCTGGGCGCACTCGTGGCGGCCGTCGCGGTGGTTGCGCTCGCCATGTTCGGCGGCGGCGACGGCTACAAGGTCAAGGCGGTCTTCCAGAACGCCGGCCAGCTGGTCAAGGGCAACCCGGTGCAGGTGGGCGGGGCCAAGATCGGCACGATTGACGAGATCGAGCTGAACAACAGCGCCCAGGCGGTGGTCACGCTCAAGCTCGAGGACGACTTCAGCCCGCTCCACGAGGGCAGCGCGGCCACCATCAGGTCCACCTCGCTGTCGGGAATCGCCAACCGCTACGTGTCGCTTCAGCCGGGGCCCAACAGCGCCAAAGAGATCGAGGACGGCGGGGAGATCGGCGCCGACGAGTCCAACGCGCCCGTGGACATCGACACGCTGTTCAACACTCTCGACGCGCGCACGCGCAAGGGGCTGCGCAACGTCATCCGCGGGCTCGGCGACTACTACGACAACAAAGGCCCCGAGGCCCGCAAGGCCACCGAGTACTTCAGCCCCTTCCTCGTCAGCACCACCGACCTGACCCGCCAGCTGGCCCTGGACCAGAAGGTGCTGGAGCGGTTCGTGACCGACACCTCGGACACTGTGACCGCCATAGCCGAGCGCCGTGACGACCTGGCCGATCTGGTGTCCAACACCAACACCGCCTTCCGCGCGATCGGCGACGAGAGCGTGGCGCTGGACCGCGCGCTCGAGCTGCTGCCCGACACGCTGCGCAAGGCCAACACGACGTTCGTGAACCTGCGCGCCACCGTCGACGACCTGGACAAGCTGGTGGCCGTGTCCAAGCCGGGCACCAAGGACCTGGCGCCGTTCCTGCGCGAGCTGCGTCCGCTGGTGCGCGACGCCCGCCCGACCATCGCCGACCTGAACACGCTGATTCGCACCCCGGGGGCCAGCAACGACCTGATCGAGCTGACGGCCAAGCAGCCGCGCCTGGCCGAGCTGACCGGGGACGTGTTCCCGCGCGCGATCGAGACCCTCGACCGCGCCCAGCCAGTGTTCGAGTACGCGCGCGCCTATACGCCGGACTTCGCCTCTTGGCTCGCCAACTTCGGCCAGCTGACCGCCAACTACGACGCCAACGGACACTACGCGCGCGTCACGCCGATGTTCCTTCCCTCCACCTTCTCGGGTGGCACGCTCGCCGCCAACACGCCGGCCCAGAAGCTCCAGAACTTCTCCAGGAGCCTCACGCGCTGCCCCGGGGGCATCACCCAGCCCTCGGCCGACGGCTCCTCGCCGGCGCCCGTGGGTGACGACTGCGATCCGTCCTCGACCCCGCCCGGCGGATGAGACGCCTGATCTGGCTCGGCCTGGCCGTGGCCATTCTCCCGTGGCTCGTGATCGGCGTGGTGGACGCCACGGGCGAGCAGGACCGCGAGGACGCCTACTTCGTTCGCGCGATCTTCGACAACGCCGCCTCGCTCGTGGAGGGCGAGGACGTGAAGATCGCCGGCGCGGTGGTGGGGCTCGTGGACTCGCTGGACGTGACCGAGGACAACAAGGCCGCGGTGGTGCTCCGGATCGACAACGAGGACTTCACGCCGTGGCGCGCCGACGCCCAGTGCGTGATCCGGCCGCAGTCGCTGATCGGGGAGAAGTTCGTGGAGTGCGAGCCGGGGTCGAGCTCGGAGGCCAGGCTCGACATGATCGAGGAGGGCGAGGGCGAGGGCGAGCTCCTGCTGCCCGTGTCGGGCACGAGCTCTCCGGTGGACCTCGACCTGCTCAACGACACGCTGCGGCTGCCCTACCGTCAGCGCCTGGCCATCCTGCTGAGCGAGTTCGGGACCGGCCTGGCCGGGCGGGGCGAGCAGCTCAACGCGGTCATCCACCGGGCCAACCCGGCGCTCAAGGAGACCGATGAGGCGCTGAAGATCCTGGCCGACCAGAACCAGGTGCTCGTGCGCCTGGCACGGGACTCCGACCAGGCCCTGGGGCCGCTGGCCCGCGAGCGCGAGCGGGTGGCCGGCTTCATCGTGGAGGCCAACGAGACCGGCGAGGCGTCGGCCGAGCGCCGCCAGGACATCAGCCGCGGCATCGAGCGCCTGCCGGCGTTCCTGCGCGAGCTGCGACCCCTGATGGCCGACCTGGACACCCTCGCCGTGCAGGGCACGCCGCTGCTGCGTGACCTGGGCGACGCCGCTCCCCAGATGGGGCGCCTGATCCGCACGCTCGGCACCTTCTCCGAGGCCGGCCGTGAGTCGCTGCCCAGCCTCGGCGACGCCCTGGAGCGCGGCCGCCCGGCGCTGATCCGCTCGCGCCCGCTGATCCAGGACCTGGCTCGGCTCGGGCGCCAGGCCCGTCCCGCTGTGGACAACCTCGACAAGCTCACGGCCAGCCTGCGCGACACCCAGGGCGTCGAGCGCATCAACGACTTCCTCTACTACCTGGCCCTCGGCACCAACGGCTTCGACTCCGTCGGCCACTACCTGCGCGCCAGCCTGTACGCCAGCGCGAGCTGCTCGAACTACGTCGTCGAGCCGAACCAGAACAACTGCTGGGCCACGTTCTTCAACCCGAACGAGGACTCCGAGTCCGCGTCGGCCTCCACGCGCGCCAACCTCGCCCCCGAGCCCGCCGCGGGAGCCAGCGGCGGCAGCGAGGCCCCGACCGGCGGCTTGCTGCAGGATCTGCTCGGCACACCCTCCACGCCCGAGCAGGACCGTCAGCGCGAGGAGGGCCTGGAGCGGCTGCGAAAGCGCTCCGAGGGCGCTTCCTCGGCGCTCAGGTCGGCCGAGCCCATGCTCGACTACCTGCTGGGAGGCGAGCGATGAGCCCGCGTCGCTCTCGCGCAGCGCTGACGGCCAGCCCCGTGCTCGTGGGCGCGGTCACCGTGCTGGTCACGATCGTCGCCGTGTTCCTCTCCTACAACGCCAACACCGGCCTGCCGTTCGTGCCCACCTACGACCTGAAGGCCAACCTGCCGAACGCCGCGCAGCTCGTGCAGGGCTTCGACGTGCGCATCGGCGGCGCGCGCGTGGGCCAGATCTCCAAGATCGAGCCCCAGCGCCGGGAGGACGGCTCCACCTACGCCCAGGTGACGCTGGCGCTGGACAAGGAGATCGAGCCGCTGCCCGTGGACTCCGAGCTGCTCGTCCGCCCGCGGTCGCCGCTGGGGCTCAAGTACCTCCAGGTGGTGCCCGGCGACGGCCAGGCCGGGTTCAAGGCCGGCGCCACGATCCCGCTGCGCCAGTCGCGCCCCGAGGTCGTTGAGTTCGACGACCTGTTCAACATGTTCGACGAGCCGGCGCGCGTGGGCTCGCGCAACTCGCTGGACGGCTTCGGCACCGGGTTCGCCGGCCGTGGCCGCGACCTGAACACGGCGATCGACGAGCTGCAGCCGCTGCTGGACGACCTGGAGCCCGTGGCCAAGAACCTCTCCGACCCGCGCACCCGCCTGGACCGCTTCTTCCGCGCCCTGGCCGACACCGCTCGCGAGGCCGCTCCGGTGGCCGAGGAGCAGGCCTCGATGTTCGCGAACCTGGACACGACGTTCTCGGCGCTGTCGGTGATCGCCCGGCCGTTCCTGCAGGAGTCGATCTCCGAGGGACCGCCGACCGAGGACGTGGCCATCCGCGACTTCCCGCTGCAGCGGCCGTTCCTGAGAAACAACGCCGCCTTCTTCCGCGAGCTGCGCCCCGGAGTGGCCACCCTTCCGCATTCGGCCCCGATCTTGGCCGACGCGTTCGAGGCCGGGACCGAGAACCTGCCCAAGACGATCGAGCTGAACAGCGACCTGGCCGACACTTTCGACACGCTGGCCGACTTCGGCACCGACCCCCTGGTGCGCGGCGGCATCGACCAGCTCACCAGGCTGTCCGCCTCGCTGCGACCCACGCTGCGCTTCCTGACCCCTGTCCAGACCACCTGCAAGTACGCCACGCTGTTCTTCCGCAACGCGGCAAGCGTGCTCTCCGACGGCGACGCCAACGGCAACTGGCAGCGCTTCACGATCATCCCGACCACGCCCACCCTGGGCGCGGGCCTCACCTACGCGCCGCTGAACAACGAGATCGGCCCGTCCGCCGCGCCCGCGGACGGTCCGGGCGAACTGAACCACCTGCACTCCAACCCCTATCCGAACACCGCTTCGCCGGGCCAGACCAAGGAGTGCGAGGCCGGCAACGAGCGCTATGTGACGGGTAGGACGCTGATCGGCAACGAGCCCGGCAACCAGGGCACGAAGACCAGCGACAAGTACGGCCCGAGGGAGGGTGGGTTCTGATGCGCGGCCGTCGTCGGCTCTCGACCTTCCAGGCCGGCCTCGTGGCGCTCGTGGTGATCGCGATCGGCGCCTATCTGGGATTCACCAAGGACATCCCGTTCACGAAGCCGTACGAGCTGTCGGCGGTGTTCGAGAACGCGCCTCCGGTGCGCAGCGGCACGGCGGTGCGGATCGCCGGGGTGGACGTGGGCAAGGTGTCGAAGGTGGAGCCGATCGGCGGCGACTCGTCGGGCGTCAAGGTGACGATGAAGCTCGAGGACGGGGCGCTGCCGATCCACGAGGACGCGGAGGTCAAGGCGCGCGAGCGGATCTTCCTCGAGGGCAACCTGTTCATGGACATCAAGCCCGGGTCGCCGAGCGCCGAGACGGTGGACGACGGCTACACGATCCCGGCCTCCCAGACCTCGGCGCCGGTGCAGATCGACCAGGTGCTGGGCACGCTCAAGACCAACACGCGCAAGGACCTGCAGGACCTGCTCGTGGGCTACGGAGAGGCGATCAACGGCGAGCCGCAGCCGGGCGAGGACGACGACCAGGACGAGGACGTGCAGGGCGAGACCGCGGCCACGGCGCTCAACGACTCGCTGGACTACGCGACCGGGGCGCTGCGCGGCGGCGCGGTGCTCAACCAGTCCACCCAGGGTACGGAGGCCGATGACCTGTCCAAGCTGATCGGGGCGCAGCAGAAGGTTTTCAGCGCGCTGTCCAGCCGCGAGGTTCAGCTCAAGGGCCTGATTACGAACTTCAACGTCACGATGAGCGCGCTGGCCTCCGAGGAGGGCAACCTGCGCGAGACGGTGCGCCTGTTGCCCGAGGTGCTGGAGGCGGCCAACCCGGCGTTGGACAACCTCAACGCCGCCTTCCCGTCCACCCGGGCGTGGGCGCTGGAGATGATCCCGGGGGTCCGCGAGACGCCGGCCACCCTCAAGGCCGGCTTCCCGTGGGTGCGCCAGACACGCGCCCTGGTCTCGCCGGCCGAGCTGCAAGGGCTGGTGGAAGACCTCACGCCCGCGGTCGGCGACTTCGCACAGTTCGTCGACGGCCAGGTCAAGCTGCTGCCCGTGCTGGACCTGTTCAACCGCTGCCAGTCCGAGGTCGTGCTGCCCGCGGGCGAGCAGGTGATCGAGGACGGCAACCTCACCACCGGGATCGAGAACTACAAGGAGTTCTTCCAGTCTCTGGCCGGCCTGGTCGGCGCGGGCCAGAACTTCACCGGCAGCGGCGTGTACGCCCGCGTCCAGCCCGGCGGCGGTGCCTATGCCGTGAACACCGGCCCGTCCCAGGCAGACACCCGCACGCGCTACGGCAACGCGACCGCGCCGCCCGCAGGCACGCGCCCGGCACGCCAGCCCAAGCCGCCGTACCGCCCCAACGCCAGCTGCCACCAGCAGCCCGTGCCCGACTACAACTCGGCCAAGATCGGACCCGGCCCGTGAAGCGCCAGATCAGGAAGCAATGGCGCGTGTTCGCGGCGATCATCGTGCTCTTCGTGGTGGCCATCGGGATCGCCGGCTACATCCTGTCCAACCAGCGCTTCTACCTGCCCGCGTGGGTGCCGGGTCTGGGCACGGACTTCTACGAGGTGGAGGCCGAGCTGCCGACCGCCCAGGCAGTCGTGCCCGGTCAGGGTCAGACGGTCAACGTGGCCGGCGTGAAGGTCGGAGAGGTGGGCGAGGTCAACCTCGAGAACGGTCGCGCGGTCGTGAACATGCAGATCAAGGATGAGTTCAAGCCGATCTACAAGGACGCCACGATCCTGCTGCGCCCCAAGACGGGGCTGAAGGACATGATCCTCGCGCTCGACCCGGGCACCGCGAACGCGGGCGAGATCGAGGAGGGCGGCCGCGTGCGGGTGGGCAACACGCTGCCCGACGTGAACCCGGACGAGGTGCTCTCGGCGCTCGACGGCGACACCCGCGCCTACCTGCGCATCCTGCTGAACGCGGGCGGCACGGCGCTGCGCGACACCGACCTCGCCGAGGGCGAGCAGACCGCCGCGCAGGACCTTCGCGAGACCTTCAAGCGCTTCGAGCCCACCGCGCGGGACGGGCAGCGGTTGACCAAGGGCCTCATCAGCCGGCGCAAGAACATCGCGCGCGTGATCCACAACTTCCAGGAGCTCTCCACCGCGCTGGGCAAGAAGGACCGCCAGCTGGCCGCCCTGGTGGACTCGGCCAACGCCAACTTCGAGGCCTTCGCCCAGGAGGAGGGCAGCCTGCGTGAGGCGCTGCAGCTGTTCCCGGGTGCCCTCCAGCAGACCGCCACCACGCTCCGGGACGTCAACTCGCTGGCCGTGGAGCTGGGGCCGACGCTGGAGGGCCTGCGCCCGTTCGCCCGCGAGCTGGCGCCCTCCCTGCGCCGTCAGCGTCCCTTCCTGCGCGAGACCACGCCGGTCATCCGGGACCAGATTCGGCCGTTCGCCCGCGACGTCCAGCCCACGGTGCGCGACCTTCGCACCGCCACCCGGAACCTCGCGCCGGTCACGCCCGGACTGACGCGCACGTTCAAGGTGCTCAACCGCTTCTTCAACACGCTGGCCTACGACCCGCCCGGCGACACGCCGTCCTACCTCTTCTGGAGCGGCTGGGCCGCCCACGCCGGCACCACGCTCACGAGCCTCCAGGACGCCCACGGCCCGATGATCCGCGCCATCGTGCTGATCTCCTGCACGGAGTACGGGGTGCTGGCCCCGCTCGCGCAGGGCAACCCACAGCTCGGACTGCTGGCCAAGGCGGCCAACTTCCCCGACGACCGCGTCAATTGCCCCGGCAACCTGACCGGCTTCCTGTCCCAAGTCCCCCTCGCCCCTCCCCCCAGCGAATGATCAAGCAGGCTCCAAGCGTCGGCCGGATCCTCACGATGGTGGCGTTCGCGCTGTCGTGCTTCGGGATCCTGATCTTCCTGTGGCTGTCCTTCGGGGGCTCGGTGCCGCTCCAGCCCGAGGGCTACCGGGTCAAGGTGGCCTTCCCGGAGGCCACGCAGCTCGCCCAGGAGGCCGAGGTGCGGATCTCCGGGGTCAAGGTGGGCAAGGTTCGCAAGGTCGAGCCGAACGATCAGACGGGCCTGACGGACTCGATCGTCGAGCTGGAGTCCAAGTACGCGCCGATCTCCCGGGACGCCCGCGCCGTGCTGCGCCAGAAGACGCTGCTGGGCGAGACCTACGTCGAGATCGCGCCGGGGAGCGCCGGCGCGGCCAAGGTCGCCGACGGCGGCTCGCTGCCGACCGGTCAGGTGGCCGAGACCGTGGAGCTGGACGAGATCCTGCGCACGTTCGACCCGGCCACGCGCGAACGCTTCTCCACCTGGCTCGACCAGCAGGGACAGGCCGTGGTCGGCAACGGCGAGGCCATCAGCGACGCGCTCGGCAACCTTACGCCGTTCGCCGAGGAGACCGACGACGTGCTCGAGGTGCTGCGTGCGCAGAGCGGCGCCACGCGGCGCCTGATCCGCGACACAGGTGAGGTCTTCACCGCGCTGTCCGAGCGCCGGGGACAGCTGCGCGAGCTGATCCGCAACTCCAACCGCGTCTGGGAGACCACCGCCAACCGCGACGCCAACCTGGCCGACACCTTCCAGGTGCTGCCCACCTTCCTGCGCGAGAGCCGCACCACGACCCGGCGGCTTACGAAGTTCGCCCAGGACACCGACCCGCTGATCACCCAGCTGCGCCCCGCCGCACGGGAGCTGTCGCCCACGCTCCAGGACCTGGATGCCCTGGCCCCCGACCTCCGCGGGCTGTTCCGCAACATCGACCCGCTCGTGCGCGTGTCTCGGCGCGGACTGCCCGCCACCGAGGAGGCGCTCAACAACACGCGCCCGCTGCTGGGCCGCGTGGACACCTTCCTCAAGCAGTTCACCCCGATCGTGGACTACCTCGGCCTGTACCGGCGCGAGATCGCGGCGTTCTTCGGCAACGTCACCGCGGCCTCCAACCCCTCGGAGAACGGGCTGCGTTACCTGCGCACCCAGAACCCGATGACCCCCGAGATGATGGCCGCCTATCCCAACCGCCTGGCCACGAACCGGTCGAACCCCTACATCGAGCCGGGCGGCTACTCCAAGCTGTCCACGGGGCTCGAGTCCTTCGCCGCCTGCGGCAATCGCATCCCGGTCCCCGAGCCGCCGGCGGCCGGCGGCGGCCTGACCCAGGAGCTGGCCACCAACTTCGCCTACTACGCCTTCGGGGGCACGGCCAACCGCAACGCGGCCCCCCCGTGCACGGTGCAGGCCCCGCTTGGCCCGCGCACCAACGGCGGCAGCGGAGCCTTCCCGCGCCTGCAGCCGCTGCCGTAGCAGTCCCTAAGCTGACTGCGTGAGCGGCAACGCCTTCGGTCGGATCGTGCGCGTGGTGGCGCGCCGCCCGCTGCCGGCCCTCGCGGTGACCCTCGTGCTCGCGCTGGCCGGCGCGGCCCTGGCCCTGCGCCTGGAGCCCAGCGCGGCCACGGACACGCTGGTGAGCTCCTCGTCGGACTCCTACCGGGCCACCGAGCGCTTCAAGCAGGACTTCGGCGGCGACGCCGTATTGGTCCTGGTCAGGGGCGAGCTGACCAAGACCGTCCTGACCAACGACCTGCTGCGGGTGCTGGGCCTGGAGGGGTGCCTGGGGGGCAACATCCCGGAGAAGGACCTGACCAAGGCCATCCGTCAGAACCGCAGGGACCGCGAGCGCGGCCTGCCCCCGGTGTGCGCGGAACTGGCCGGCTTGAAGCCGGCCAAGGCGGTCTATGGGCCGGGCACGTTCATCAACACGTCGGTCACCCAGATCGGCGACCAGATCACCACCGAGCTGGGCAACCTGCAGCAGCGCTCGGAGCGCGCCGCCCGTGCCGCCCAGAAGCTGTCGGCGGCGCGAGGTGACAGCCCGGCCGAGCAGCAGCGGCTGGCGCAGGGCGCGCGCGACACCGTTCGGAGCCGCTTTGCACGCGACGCCGCCCTCCTCGGCCTCAGGTACGGCATCACGCGGCCCCCCAGCCTGGCCGACACGACGTTCGTGTCGCGCCTCGTGTTCGACGACACGCGGCCGGGGGTCCCCAAGTCGAGGTTCGGCTACATCTTCCCGAGCAGCGACGCCGCGCTGATCCAGCTGCGCATGCGCCCCGACCTCTCCGAGGCCGAGCTCAGGCGCGCCATCGACATGGTCGAGGAGGCCACGCGGGCGCGGGTCTTCCAGCCGCGCCAGGGGGCGCGCTACCTGGTCAGCGGCGTGCCGGTCGTGACCAACGAGCTGGCCGACGCGGTCCAGCGGTCGATCTTCGTGCTCCTGGCGGCCGCGCTTCTCGTGATGGCCGCGACCCTGGCGCTCGTGTTCCGCAGCCGGCTGCGGCTGCTCCCTCTGGCCCTGGCGCTGACCGCTGCGGCCATCACCTTCGCCGCGCTGTCGCTGGCCGGGGGCAGCCTGACGATGGCGTCGATCGCCGTGCTGCCCGTGCTGATCGGGCTGGCGGTGGACTACGCGATCCAGTTCCAGGCCCGCTGGGACGAGCAGCGCGCGCGAAGGCGCCGGCCGGGCGAGACCGCGGACCCGGTGGCGGACGCCGTGGCCGCCGCCGCGGCGGGAGGGCCCACGATCGTGACCGCCGGCGCGGCCACGGCGGTCGGCTTGCTGGTGCTCCTGTTGTCGCCGGTCCCGATGGTGCGCGGGTTCGGCCTGCTCTTGGTGCTGGGGATCGTGGTGGCCCTGGCCAGTGCGGTGCTGGCCGGGTTCGCGGCGCTGGTCCGCTTCGGCGGGTCGCCGCCGCGCCCGCGGCGCGGAGGCCGGCTGCACGCCTCCTCGGCGGCGATCACCTCCCATCCGTGGCTGGTGCAGGCGCGGGAGTGGCTGGCCGACCGCTCCTGGCGGGCGCTCGGGATGTCGCTGGCGCAGCCGCGGCGCGTGCTGGCCGTGGCGCTGGCGATGGCGGTGGTCGGGCTCGCGCTCGACACCCAGAGCGAGGTTGTCTCCGACGTCCAGGAGCTGGTCCCGCAGGACCTCCAGGCGCTGCGCGACGTGACCGAGCTGCAGGAGGCCACCGGCGTCTCCGGCGAGATCGACGTGACCGTCAGGGCCGACGACATCACCCGCACCGCCGTGCTCGAATGGATGACGCGCTTTCAGCGGGACGTCCTCGAGTCCAACGGCTATCGGCCCGGCAAGAGCTGCTCGCAGGCGCGAGACGCCCCTGAGCTGTGCCCCGCGCTGTCGCTTCCCGACCTGTTCTCGGCCACGCCGAGCCAGCGGCAGGTCCGGGGGCTGCTCGACACGATCCCCACGTACTTCTCGCAGAGCGTGATCACGGCGGACCGCAGGACGGCCAACCTGGCGTTCGGCATCCGGCTGATGCCCCTGGACCGCCAGAAGCAGGTGGTGGACGACATCAAGCGCCGGCTGGACCCGCCCGTCGGCGTGACCGCTGACGTGGTGGGGCTCCCGGTGCTCGCCGCCGAGGCCAACGGCGCGCTGACCTCGCCGCTGCGCCGGGCCCTGACACTGCTTGCGGCACTGGCTGGCGTGTTCCTGGTCCTCCTCTTGGTGCGCCGCTCGGGGCGGGCGGCGGCCGTGCCGCTCATCCCGATCGCGCTGGCCACGGGCTGGTCGGGTGGCATCCTGTTCGTGCTCGGCCTGCTGCCTGGCCCATTCGAGGTACAGCTCAACCCGATGTCGGTGACCCTCGGGGCCCTGGTCATCGCGATCTCGACCGAGTTCAGCGTGCTCCTGTCGGCCCGCTACCGTCAGGAGCGGGACAACGGCGCCGGGCCGGCGCGGGCGATCGAGCTCGCCTACGCCTCCACCGGCGCCGCCGTGCTGGCGTCGGGGGCCACGGCGATCGCCGGCTTCGCCGCCCTGGCCGCCTCGGACATCCGCATGCTGCGCGACTTCGGCATCGTGACGGTGGTGGACCTGACGGTGTCGCTGCTGGGCGTGATGCTGGTCCTGCCCGCGGCACTGGTGTGGGCCGAGCAGCACGGCCCGTTCAGCCTGCGCGACCTGGACCCGCGGCCGTGGATGCGCGGCCTGCGGGCGCTCCGGCGGCCGGCGGACGCTCCGTGAGCGACGACCGCTTCGAGGACCTCGGCGCCGAGCCGCCACGCCGCGGGGCCCGCGCGGTAGGGGATCGCCTGGCCGACCGCGACCAGACCCACCCGGAGCCCGTCAAGCGGCCGCAGGTGCCGCGCCCGGGCAACAAGTACGCGTGGGCGATCGGCATCGTTGCCGTGATGGCTCTGAGCGTCCTCCTGTTCGCCCAGACGCTGCCCAACCAGGGCGAGGGGCTCAAGGGGCCCGACGAGGGCCGGCGCATCCCCGCCTTCGCCGCTCCCTCGGCGGTCGGGAGCCTCGAGGGCCAGGCCAACGTCTGTCAGCGAGCGAAGGAGTGCAACGACCAGAACGGGGAGCTCCCCGCGTGCGAGGTGCAGGGCGACGGGGTGGTCAACGTCTGCGACCTGCGCCGCCGCCCGCTCATCCTCACCTTCGTCTTCGACCGCGGCGGCGACTGCCTGCCCCAGGTGGACCGCACCGAACGGCTGCGCGGCGACCTGCCGGGCGTACAGTTCGCCACGGTGTTCTTCACCCGCAAGGACCGCGAGGAGCTCAAGCGGATCGTCCAGTCCCGGGGCTGGAAGCAGCCGGTGGCCGTGGACGAGGACGGTGCCGTGGCGACGCTGTACGGTGTGGGCGGGTGCCCGACGACGGTGTTCGCGCGCGCCGGGGGCCGTGTGGTGGACACCCGCCTCGGCAACATCACCGAGGACGATCTGCGCCGCTGGGCCGAGCGGCTGACGGGCTGATGGACCTGACGCTCACCGACGGTTGGGTCGAGCCCGAGCTGGCGGACGAGTTCCCCGGCCTGGCGCTGGTCACGACGGCGATCGCCCACCGTCCGCGCTCGTCGCCGCCGGAGGTCAAGCGCCGCCTGCGGGCCCTGGCCGACCGCTACACCGGCGGCAAGGTGATCCACATGCGCCAGGACGCGGTGCCCTGGGCCTACCGGGTGTTCTCCCGGCAGGTGGGCATCGATCCCGACACCGACCGCACCCCGGTCGAGCGCATCGCGCTGGAGCGGCTCAAGCACGGTGGGCTGCGCAGCGAGAACCTGCTGGACGACGCCCTCACGATCGCCATCGCCGAGACCGGCGTGCCCGTGATCGCGCTGGACGAGGACCGCGTCAGCGGTGAGCTCGGCCTCCGGCTCTCGGTCTCCGGTGAGGTCCTGGGGGAGGGCCGCCCGCTCTCCGCCCGGCAGATCGTGGTGGCCGACGACAGCGGCCCCGTGGCCGTCGTCCTGGGCGACGTGTCGCTGCACGCCGGGGTCACGAAGGCGGCCGAGAACGTGCTGCTGTGCGCCCTGCAGGTGGCCGGTGTCCCGCGCATCAGCGTGGACGAGGCACTGTGGACCGCCGCCGAGACCCTGCTGTACAGTTGATCGGGTTCCAAGTGCGGGGAGGCACGTGCCCGAGGTTCTCGAACCCACAGTAGGTCCGCTCAGTCCGCTCACGAGGCCGGACGAGCGCGCCGCGCGGCGCACCCTCTTGGACCAGATCGGGCGCCTGGAGGCCGAGCTCGCCGGCTTGTTCTGCTCGGCATGGCCGCGCAAGGGGTTCTCGTGGGACGGCGCCGGCCGCGGCGGCCCGCGCATGCTGTCCCTGGCTGAGCTGGAGGAGGTCCGCGACGAGCTGGCCGGTCGCGTTCAGCGAGCCCGCAGCGCGCTCTCGGACTGCACCTACGCCGAGGAGCAGAACCGGCGGTTGATCGAGGAGATGCTGCTGGAGCCCGAGCGGCACCGCTGGGTCCAGGTCTCCAACGAGGACATCGGCGAGCCCGGTTGCAGGCACTGGCACGTGCGGCCCCGCCTCGGCATCATCGGGATGCTGATGAACTGGTGGCGGGTCGTCATCTCCTCCGGCTGCCCGTTAGCCACCTGACATCCGATGGGTAGGCGTAGCCGCAAGCGGGCCCTGGCCACGCGCGCCGAGCGCGACGCAGCCCGGCGCGAGCGCGCGATGTCCACCGCTGACCCGCGCCCTCCGCGGCCGGGACGGTCGGCCGGCTCGCAGCGGCCGGCGGCCCCCTGGGGCAACTTCCCGCTCAGCGAGCTGCTGGTGCTGCTCGGGCTCGTGCTGATCGTCTGGGGTCTGCTGAGCGGGAGCGGGGGCAGGGAGCGCCTGGCGGCGGGCCTAGTGATCGCCTCCCTGGGCGGCGGCGAGCTCGCGTTGCGCGAGCACCTGGCCGGCTTCCGATCCCACTCCACGCTGATCGCCGGCGTGGCCACGTTCGTGAGCATCACCGGCCTCGCGGTCGGGACGGGCCCGGTGGCGCTCTGGGTGCTCGGGGTGGTCGGCCTCGCCGTCTTCGGCGGGACCTTCTACGCGATGCGCGAGTTGTTTCGCCGTCGTTCGGGCGGCTTGGGCTTTCGCTGAGCACTACAGTGGCCGCCGTGGAGCGTCGCCTGCGCATCTCGGGTCTGCATCACGTCACGGTGATCAGCCGCGACGTGGAGCGGTCGGTGGACTTCTACCGCAACGTTCTGGGCATGCGCCTGGTCAAGCAGACCACCAACAGCGACGACCGCGCGGCGCGACACCTGTTCTTCGGCGACGAGGAGGGGCGGCCGGGCACGATCGTCACGTGCCTGGAGTACCCCGAGCTGGAGGAGGGCGCGGTCGGCCCGGGCTCCACCCACCACTTCGCGCTCTCGGTGGAGACCGAGGAGGAGCTGGCCGGGTGGTACGAGTACCTTCGCGGGCGCGGTTTCCCGTGCACCGAGGTGATGGACCGCACGTACTTCAAGTCGCTCTACCTGCGCGACCCCGACGGTCACATCGTCGAGCTGGCCACCGTTGGTCCGGGCCTGACGGCGGACGAGCCGCTGGAGGAGCTCGGACGCCGCCCCGTGTAGCGCCGCTCCGTAGAGGAGCGGCGGCCGGGCCCAGGCCCGGCCGCCGCAGCACCGGTCAGGCGGCCGTCAGCACCCGCGCGTCCATGGCTGGAGCGGCGGCGGCGTTCTCTCCGACCGGGGCTTTCTTGGCCGACAGCATCGCGGCGACCGCGATCCGCTGACGGTCGGTAAGAGTCCCGACCTGCTTGTTCTCGGGCACCCCGAGCGACACCAGCAGGCGCCGGCAGCGCGTACGACCCCAGCGCTTCTGGCTCATCAGCAGGTCGCTGATCGACATGCTCTGTGCCTGCCAGGGGCACTCGAGGATGACCTCCGCCGCGAAGACCTCCCCCGCGGCGACCTTCCTCTTCAATCGCGCTCGGGCCAGGCGTACGCGGTTGGCGTACTCAAGAGCGCGCAAATGCTGCTCTTGCCCGGCATCGACCGTGGCTGACGTTCCCATCAGACCTCCCCGCACAAAGTGCGCGTTCAAAAAGCGAATGCAGTTCCCCGTGGGCCACGAATAAGACGCCCGCGATCCGCAAGAGGAGGGAGATCAACCACCCACCGGGGATCCGTCCCAGTGGCGGCGCCGCTCCCCTCGCGCCGATCCCGGCCGCCTACGGCCGGCGCCCAATAAAGCCTGTTAGCTCTCAGGCGTCAACCGCGATTTGCCCCGACCGATCGCTAAGAGCGGCCTTTTCTGACGCTCCGGAGCCCGTCCGATCTCGGGACGAGGAACGAGTTGCCGAGGAGTAGATTGAGCGGCCGATGCGCTCCACCAGGATCGTCGCGACCATCGGCCCGGCCTGTCACGAGCCCTCTGTGCTCGAGCAGATGATCACCGCGGGCATGGACGTCGCGCGCCTCAACTTCGCCCACGGCGACGCGGCCCAGCACGCCGAGACGGCAAGACGACTACGGGCCGCGGCGGCCGCCGTCGGACGCGAGGTGGCGATCCTCGGGGACCTGCCGGGGCCCAAGCTGCGCATCGGCCCGGTCGCGGGCGGCGTGGCCGAGCTCCATCGCGGTACGGACGTCGTGTTGACCCAGGACGATGTCGAGGGCAGCTCGCGGCGGCTGCCAGTCGCGTGGGTGGGTTTCTCGGAGCTGGTGGACGAGGGCGACGTGCTCTACCTCGCTGATGGTGCGGTGCGGCTCCGCGTGTCCAACCTCCAGGGACGAGACGTGGTGACGAAGGTCGAGGTGGGCGGGAGCGTGGCGTCGCGCCAGGGCCTGAACCTCCCCAACGTCACGGTTTCGCTACCGGCCGTCAGCGAGGAGGACCTGACCCTCATCGACGCCGGGATCGACATGGGGCTCGACTACTTTGCGCTCTCGTTCGTCCGGCGACGCGAGGACCTGGAGCCGGTCCGGGAGCACCTAAGGGCGCGACGGGCGGACGTGCCGCTGATCGCCAAGATCGAGAAGCCGCAGGCCGCGGCCAACGGCGAGGAGATCGTGGATGCGGCCGACGGGGTGATGATCGCGCGCGGCGACCTGGGCATCGAGCTGCCGTTAGAGGAGGTGCCACTGGTGCAGAAGCGGCTGCTGGCCGTGGCCGGCCGTCGCGCCACCCCCACCATCACGGCCACGCAGATGCTGGAGTCGATGGTGCACTCCACCCGGCCCACCCGGGCCGAGGTGGCGGACGTGGCCAACGCGATCTTCGACGGCACCGACGCGGTGATGCTGTCGCAGGAGACAGCGGTGGGCGACCACCCGGTCCTGGCCGTTCAGATGATGGCCAGCATCGCCGAAACGACCGAGCGCGAGCTGCCCTACGGGCGCTGGCTGGCCGAGCGCGCACCGCAGGCGAACAACCAGTACCACGCCATCGCCTTCGGGGCGGTCGGCGCGGTCTACCAGCTCGGCCTGAAGTGCATCGTCACCCCCACGAACACGGGCACGACGGCTCGCCTGATCTCGAGCTACCGACCGCGGGCGCCCGTGCTCGCCCTGTCGCCGAGCCCGGACGTGGTGCGACGCTGCCGCCTGCTGTGGGGAGTCCAGCCCCAGCTGCACGCTGAGCCGCTCGACACACTGGACCTGATCGAGGCCTGCGCCGACGCGGCTCGGCGCGCCGGGCTCGCCGAGCCGGGGGACAAGATCGGCATCACCGCCGGCCTGCCGGCGGGTACCGCCGGCGGCACGAACCTGTTCAAGGTGCACACGGTCGAGTAGCGCTAGGTTGCCGCTCCGCGGCGCCGCTCGCGGAACGCGCGCGCCTTCTCCACGTTGCCGCAGCTGTCCATGCTGCACCAGCGCCCCGACCGGTTCTTCGAGTGGTCGTAGAAGGCCCACATGCAGCATTCCCGCGGGCAGGCCTTCAGGCGCTGCCAGGTGCCCTTCTGCGTCGCCTGGGCCACGATCGCCAGCAGCTGAGCCAGAGCGCCGTCCACGCCCGTGCAGTCGGGCACGAGCTCGCACTCCGCGTCGGAGCCGAATTTGACCCGCACCGCCGCGCGGGAAGCGACGTGATCCAGGCGCTCCACGGCGCCGGGGTCCAAGGGCGTGCCGTTGTGGGACATGAGCACGGCCCGCAGGCCCTCGCGGATGGCGAGCGCCCGCTCCAGGTCGGCGGCCGTCACCGTCGCCGAGGCGTCCAAGAGGTCGCGCTCGACCAGCCAGTCGCGCAGCGCCTCCGGGCTCGGGAGATCCTCGTCGTCCTCGAGGGTCTCGTTGTACTCGCGGCTGTTGACGAACTGCTGCACCACGCGCAGCGGCCCGGGAGCCCTCTTCTCGGGAGTCGTCTCTTCGATCACGAGTCGAAGCGGGGCTTATCGCGGCCATCAGCATTCATAACTTCCTAAAGATGATAGCCGGTGATAGAATTACCGATGAAATGAGAATGATGGTTACGCAGAGAACGGACCTCACAACCAACCGGCGCGGGACGTCAACTTCACGGACTCCCGTCAGGAGGTACGAGATGAAGGACTCGATCGAAATCAGAAGCGCCACCCCGGCCGACAGTCTCGCGGTGGCCTACCTGGCCGAGCTCGACAGCCGGCCGGCGCCCGTCGGGGAAGCCCTGCTGGCCCGCGTGGACGGCATCTTGCGGGCTGCCGTGGGCGCCGACGGCCGGGTGGTGGCCGATCCGTTCCACCCGACGGCAGACCTGGTGAGGCTGCTCCAGCTGCGCGTCAGCCAACAGCGGGCCACCCAACGCCCCGCCAACGGATTGCTCTCCCGGATCGCGCCCGTGTGGCGTGCGGAAGCGAGGCAGACATGACTTCGGCACTCAACTGGGGCGTGGCGAAGGGCCGCGCCGGCGAGATTCCGGCGCTGGGGCACCAGCACAGCATGCGGCTCGGCCAGCGTTTCGTCCAGCGCAGCGCGCCCGCTTCCCGGGTGAGGTCCGCACCGCCCGCCCGGAGAGGCCAATGACATGAGACCCCTGCTCCTGCACACCGCCAGCCGCGCGCTCGTACCCCGTCGCCCGCGCCTCATCGGCCGCCGTTAGTCAGGCGCCTCGTCGGCGCCGGCCTCCGGGGCGGTCTTCGGCGCATCGACTTTCGGCGGCTCCGGCAGGTCGTGTCGCACGCGGTCGAAGGCCTCCAGCGCCTGGTCGAGGTGCTCGCGCTCGTGCGTGGCCATCACGCTCGTGCGCAGCAGCGCGCCGCCCCGCTGGACGGCAGGGTAGATCGCGACGTTCACGTACACCCCGGCGTCGTAGAGCGCTTTCCAGAGCATGACCGCGCGCCAGTCGTCGCCCACCCGGATGGGCACGATGGGCGTGATGAGCTCCGAGCCGTCGGGCATGGGCGTGGGCTCGTTGACGTCGTAGCCGATCCGCTCGAGGCCCGCGTGCAGGTAGCGGGCGTTGTCCAGGACCTTGCCCATCAGCCCGGGGCCCTCGGGCGAACGGATCACGTCGAGCGCGCCCAGCGTGGCCCCGATCGCGGCGGGCACCGCTGCGGCCGTGAACATGAAGGCCCGGGACTGGACGCGCAGGAAGTCGATCACCTCGCTCGGCCCGGCGATGAACCCGCCGCACGAAGCCAGCGACTTGGAGAACGTGCCCATGCGCAGGTCCACCTGGTCCTCGACGCCGAAGGCCTCACAGGCGCCCGCGCCGCGCTCGCCCAGCACCCCCACGCCGTGGGCCTCGTCGACCATCAGGCGTGCCCCGTGCGTGCGGCACAGGTCCACGATCTCCGGCAGCGGGGCCACGTCGCCCTCCATCGAGAACACGCCGTCCACCACCACCAGCACGCCGCCGCCGTCCCCGGCGGCTCGCTCCAGCACGTTCTCGAGCTTGTCGAGCCGGTTGTGACGGAAGGGGCGGATGCGCGCCCGGGACATCGACACCGCGTCGAGGATGGAGGCGTGATCGCCCGAGTCGCAGATCACCGTGTCCGAGGGGGCGAGCAGCGTGCTGATGCAGCCCGTGTTGGCCAGGTAGCCGGTCGTGTAGACGAGCGCGTCCTCCGTGCCCATCCACGCGGCCAGCTCGCGTTCCAGGTCCAGGTGCAGCGACAGCGTGCCATTCAGGAAGCGCGACCCGGTCAGCCCGGTCCCGAACCGCTCCAGCGCCTCGCGGGCGCGCTGCTTGACCCGCTCGTCGCCCGTAAGCCCGAGATAGTTGTTCGAGCCCAGCATGATCCGCTCGTGTCCCTCCATGTCCACGACCGGCCCCGCAGGTCCCTCGAGGACCCTGAAGTAGGGCAGCAGGTCGTGGTCGCGCGCCGCCTGGAGCTGCTGCAGCCGCTCGTGGCTGCGCGCCTTCTGGAACAGATCGATAGCCGTGGCCATGTAGGGTCCCGCGCCGTGTCCGTAGACGTGGCGCCCGTTCGCTCGCGCGCCGAGCGGCGCGACTTCATCGAGCTCCCGTACCGCCTGCATGCTAACGGCACGCCCTGGGTGCCACCGCTTCGGCTGGAGCGCCGGCTGTTCCTGAGCCCGCGCTTCAACGCGTTCTTCAAGCACGGCGAGGCCGAGCTGTTCCTGGCCCGCCGCGGCGGGC
>Ga0136614_10000454_pt1 | contig 20354 bp, 21 predicted proteins | sample AntDrymUQ2792106_2_FD_106643 | JGI IMG/M metagenome (GOLD analysis project Ga0136614, IMG submission 106643) | Polar desert sand microbial communities from Dry Valleys, Antarctica - metaG UQ279 (21.06) | ecosystem: Environmental > Terrestrial > Soil > Desert | place: Antarctica: Dry Valley... | reverse complement strand
TTCATCGGTCGCCCACGTCGACGTGCTCGGTGATCCACTTTTGCAGAGCCTCGGTCGGCACGCGGCGCGCGCTGCCGATCGTGATGCTGGGTAGCTGGCCTGAGGCGATGAGCTCGTAGACCTTCGTACGCCCGACAGCGAGCGCCCGCGCGACCTCCTCGACGCGCAGCAGGAGCGGCTCGGTCACACTCGGTCCTGGTGGCCGTGGCTCACAACGCGGCCCATTCGACCTCGTCCGCATCCACCGCGAGGACCCGCGAGAGGGCCATTAGCAGCGCCGTCGGGCCGGCGATAGTGCCGGTGCTCTTCTCCGCGTCGGGCTTGAGGTCGCCGTCGGCGTTCCGGCGGGCCTGCAGGTTGCGGATCATGTGCGCGAGCAGCCGGTCCCCGGAGTGGGCGATGCGCCTTGCGCGCACGAGCTTCTCGAGCTCGTTCATCGCCGGGCTCATCGCGGCAAAGCTCGGCAGGACACTCGTCACGGTGAAGCCCGCCTCGTCGAGCGAGCGCATCAGCGCGGTCGCGCCGCGGGGATTGCAGGCGATCTCCTGGACCGCGAAGCCGGCCGCCTGGCGACGCTCGATGCTCCGGACGATCGCGCGCTCGTCGATCACGTCGCCGTCGGTGAGCGCCAGCCAGCCCTCGTCGATCCAGGGCCGGTAGCTGATCTTGTGCTCGTCCTCGAGCCGGGCGATGTTGTCGGCGGGGACGAACGCGTCGAGCAGCGTCGCCCACATCAGGTGACCGGACATGAACGGGTTGGGATGGCGCAGCAGCTGGACGTAGTCGCTGTCCAGGACGCGGGAGCGCACGCCGGAGGATGCATCCCGCCGCCACAGCGCCGGCGGCGCCTCGGGGAAGGTGCGCGCGATCCAGTTCACGCACGCGCTGACGATCGAGTTGCCGGAGCCGTCGCCGACGCTCGACACGTAGTCGCGGCCGGCGTGCAGCGGCCCCCACGACAGCGGCGTGTAGGCGTAGCCCTGCGTCGGGAAGGTCAGGCGCTTGAGGCCCGGGATGCCCGCGAGCGTCTTGGCGAGGAAGCCCATCTTAGTCCCCCAGTCCCGCGACCAGCAGGAACACGCGCACGCACAGTCCCAGCCACGCGCCGGTGATCAGCATTGCCGCTGCCCAGATAACGGCCCGCGTGAGCGCTTGCGCGTCTTCTCTCATACGGCCCGCCAGCCGCGCTGCGCCGCGATCGGCTCCAGCGTCCGGCTCAGTCCCAGCAGCAGCGCGATCGCGCCGGAGATGTCCACCCGCGCGTCGGGGTCGGGTGCCAGGTCGCCGGACACGTTCCGTCTGGCGCGCAGGCTGCCCATCATCGACGCCAGCAGACGGTCGCCAGAGTGGACGATGCGCTTGGCGCGCACCAGGTCGTCGAGCTCGTTCATCGCCGGGGACATCAGCGTGAAGCTCGGCAACACATCAGTCACCGTGAAGCCCGCCTCCATCAGCGCCCGCCGTAGCGCGGCTGGACCGCGCGGGTTGTAGGCAACCTCGCGCACCAGCCAACCCTGCGCGGCGCGCCGCTGGACGCCGGCCACGACGGCGCGCTCGTCGACGAGGTCGCCCTCGGTGACCTCGAGCCAGCCATCCTCGATCCACGATCGGTAGCTGATCTTGTGCAGCTCCTCGAGACGCGGGATCGCAGCACCGGGCACCAGCGCGTCGAGCACCACCCGGTACGGCTGGTCGCCCTCGGGCGGGAAGACGTAGCAGGCCGAGGCGACGTCGGCGTTGCGCGTCGCCACCACGCCCACCACGCACGTCCGTCCGGCGAGCTCGTGCTCGACCACCATGCCTGCGGTGGCGGCCCACGCCTCGGGCGTGATCCAGGTGACCTCGTCGTCCTGGGTCCAGATGTTGAAGTGGTTCTGGAGGATGCCGTTGCGCACGCTCGGGCGTTCCACGGCGCGCTTGACCTGTTGGCGCAGGAAGTCCTCGTAGACGCTGATGCCGAGGTTGGGGTTGGCCTTGCGCCAGACGGCGGGGTCTTCCCAGTCGTCGTCCCGCTCGGCGTAGTGCAGGTCCACGAGCAGCTCGTCGTCGAGCGCGGGATCCTGCAGCACGCGCAGGGCGTGGTCCCACTCCTCCCAGCCCACCGACTGGTTGTCGGAGCCCGCGGTCATGCACGACACCATCAGCGGGTCGGCCACGGTGCCCTGCGAGGTGGTGAGCGCGGTGAGCAGGGCGCGGGATGGCTGCGCCTGCAGGTCGTCGATCAGCAGCCGGGTGGGATGGTCGCCCCAGGCGTGCTGTGCGTCGGAGGAGATGACCTTGTACCAGCCCAGGCTCAGCGGCGGCTGTCTGAGGATGCGCTTGGCCGTCCCACCCAGCACCCGCAGCCGCTTGGACAGCCGCTTGTCGTGCCGCACCATCGCCGCGGCGTAGTCGAAGATGATCGCGGCGTTGTTCCGGTCGGTGCCGGCAGAGATGACCTTGGGCACCGTCACACCCTCGCCCACCAGTCCCTTGAGGCCCAGCGCAGCAGCGAAGGTGCTCTTGGAGTTGCCGCGTGCGACGCCGATGAGCGCCCGCCGGTACCGCCGCCCCCCACCCGGACGGCGCCAGCCCTCGAGCGCGCCGACCACAGCGGCCTGCCAGGGCGGCAGGACGTAGCGCTCGCCGGCATGCGGGCCGTCGGGCAGACGGATGTATTTGGCGATCCACGCCACCGCGGCGTCGGCCGCGTGGCGGTCGAAGACGTAGACGCCGTCTCGCTCGCGGTGCTTGGGCGCGCGCTCGCGCAGAGTCCAGGTCAGCGGCACGTCAGAGTCGCTTCCGGCGCTCGAGGAGCTGCTCCAGCGTGTGACGACGGTTGCCGTAGCCGCCGTCGCAGTAGCCGGTCTTGAGCGCGCTGTCGCGGGCGCAGAGCGGCTGGAGGTTGTCGCGGGCGTGGGTGCCGCCGGCATTACGCGGGATGATGTGATCGACCACCACGGCCCGTACCTGCTTGCCGTCGGCGGCGCACATCCGGCACCACGGCTCCGCGGCGAGGACGGCGGCGCGGATCTTGGACCAGGCCCAGCCCAGGTGAGCGCCGGAGCTGCGGCGGTGGCGGTGACGTGGGCAGGGCTCGAAGTGGGGACATGGTTGGCGCAGACAGGGCCGGCGTGCGGACCAGGGCACCTAGACGACATCGAGGCCGGCCTCGTCCCATTCAGCGCCCGCGTCCGTCGTTGCGATACGCGTGCGTGATGCGGGCGTCGCGCCTACCTCCGAGCAGCAGCGCAGGTACGCGGCGAAGGCGTCGCGGGCGAGCTTGACGTGTGGCGTCGGGCGCAGCCGCGGGCCCTCGCGGTAGACCGGACCGTGCTTGTGCAGGAACTCAGTCGCCTCGCGCCACTGGGCGAACGACTCGCACAGGCCAGCCAGGACGCCGCCGTCGAGCGCCGTGAGCAGGCCGGGGATGTACGCGAACTCGGCGACCAGCAGCCGCCAGTGCCGCTTCGCCGTGGGGCTCAGCCAGTCCGGGCAGCGCGGCACGATCGCCCGCGGGCGGGGCTCGTGCTGCGGGATCGGCCGGTGGCCGCGGTTGCCCTCGAGCACGCGGATCGCCGTGGGGGTCGGCTTGCGGCCGTTCATGCCGCGACCGTCTCGCCGGCCGGGATCCGCTCGGCCTTCCGGCCGGCGAGGTTCTCCCAGCGTTGCACGATGACATCGCAGTAGCGCGGGTCCAGCTCGAGCGCGTAGCAGGCCGCGCCCAGCTGCTCAGCCGCGATGAGCGTCGAGCCGCTGCCCGCGAAGATGTCCGCGACCACGTCGCCCCGGCCCGCGCTGTTGCCGAGCGTGCGTCGGATCAGCTGGACCGGCTTCATGCTCGGGTGGTCCGGCGCGGCGTGCGGCTTGTCCTCGCGCAGGACGTCGCTGCCGTCGTGCGCCCGGATCTCCTTCATAGCCGCGAGGAGCTCGTCCCTGGTGAGCCTCGTGAGGTCGACGTCGTCGTCGATGACCGTGGTCTTGTCGCGGCCGCCCCACCAGGGTCGGGTCGCCCCACGCTTCCAGCCGTAGAGGATTAGCTCGTGCTTGTGGTGGTAGTCGGCATGCCCGACGACGAGCGCATTCTTGACCCACACGAGGGTCTGGTGGAGCAGCCATCCGGCAGCGATGAATCGATCGGCGAAGAGGTTCCCGAGCCGACCGGACGGCGAGGCGACGTAGATCGGCGCCCCGGCAGGAAGGTGCGCATCGAGTGCGGCGAACGCTGCGGCCAGCAGGCCCTCGGTGACCTCGCTCTCGTCGTTGCGGATGGTCAGGGCGTCGGCGGTGCCGCCGACGACGCTCACGCCATAGGGCGGATCGGTCCAGACCGCGGTCGGGCGGACGTCCCCGAAGAGGAGTGCGAGGTCCGCCGGGTTGGTGGCGTCGCCGCAGACCAGCCGGTGCCTGCCGAGCCCGTAGACGTCGCCGGCCTTCGTCGTCGCCTTTGCCGGCAGCGGCGGCACTGGCTGCTCTTCCCCGGAGTCATCAGCCCGGCGGTCGACGAGGATGTCCTCGATCTCGCGCGGGTCGAAACCGGTGATGCTCATGTCGAAGGCGCCGGTGTCGAGGTCGATGAGCAGGTCGCCCAGCAGCGACAAGTCCCAGGCGCCCTGGATCTTATTCAGCGCGAGGTTGAGCGCCTTCTCGCGCGGCTCGTCGAGGTCGACGACGACCGTCGGGGCGGTCGTGTGGCCGAGATCGCGCAGCACCGTCAGGCGCTGGTGGCCACCGACGACGCGCTTGGTCCGGCTGTTCCAGATGACCGGGTCGACGACGCCGAACTCCTCGATTGAGCGGCGGAGCTTGGCGTACTCCGGGTCGCCGGCCTTCAGTGCCCTGCGGGGGTTGTACGGGGCGGGGACAAGCTCGGACAGGGCCATTTCCACGAGGTTCATGCGGTCCCGGCCACAGCGGGGCACAGGTGGGCACACGGGGCGCCTACGGGGGCGAAGGTGGCGATAAGTGGCGCCTGGTGGCGGCCTTCGTGGGTCGCGTCCCGGCGGCGGAAGCCCGCGAAACGGCCTGTTTCCGCGCGATTACGGCTCATCCGGCGCCCCGGCGGCGAAAATCCTGATTTCGCGGGCGTGAATATGGGCCGGGAGCGTGCTCCCCTGCGCGATCTGTCGAGAACGAATCGACCCCGCCCCCCACCCCTGCTTCGACCCACACCGGACATCGAGGCGAAGGCGGCGGCGCTCGTGGCGAATCGGCCCGCTGGATTCATGCGTCGTCCCTCGTGAGCGGTGGAGTGCGCCCGTCGAGCGTCCCGCGGTAGCAGTCGTCGCAGAGCACCCCGTCATCGAAGACGTGGAAGATGGGCTGGTCGATCGTGCCGCCGACCAGGATCCGCAGGTCACACGCGTCGCAGGCGATGATCGGTGCCGATGGCCTCGCCTCAGCCACGATCGCACGACCGTTGCAGAGCCCGCTGCAACGGATAACGACGTTTGCAGACCCCACCCTTAGGGGGTCTGCAACGGTCGCCGTTGCTCCTTGACCGTTGCGAGACCACCGCAGGCCCATTGCAAAGGTCGCTCACTGCGTCATCCCGGTCTCGGTGAGGCGGTAGACGGCCTCACGGCCATCTTTCCGCGTCGTCACTTCGTCCGCGACCTTCATTGCCTTGAGCGCGTCGTCTAGGGTCCGCTTGCTGACCTTCGCCGCAGTCGCTCCCTCGTGCAGCTCCTTGCGCGTCAGCTCGCAGTCCGGCGCGGCGCCGAGCGCGTCGATCACGTAGGTGTGCGCCTGCTCGGCCTTGCCCAGCGCGTCAGCGGCCTCACCGGCGTAGACCAGGCGCAGGCGGTCCTTACCGCCCTCGACGTTGACCAGGAACTTCGTCCCTTCGGGTCCCCAGCGGTTCTTACTGAACGTGACGAGCACCTGGCCTGAGCCGGTCTTGGTCAGGTACAGCCCGACGTCGGCTTGTCCCAGGATGTCGCCCGATCCTCTGGCCATCGTCTCGGCGGCGTTGCCGAACATCCGCGGCTTCGGCGCGTGGTGGACGAGCACGATCGTGAGCGTTCGGCCGAGCTCGTCGCGCACGCGGCGCTTGAGGCCGCGCAGGCGCGTGAACAGCTGGGCCATGTCGCCCGCGACGTTCTCGTCGAGGCGATGGACTCGGATCAACGTGTCGATGAAGATCACATCGAGGTGATTGGCGCCCACCATCTGGAAGGCGCGCTCGATGCCTTCGTCGGTGTCGATCCGCAGGCCGCCGCCGACGGCGAAGACAGGCAGGCAGTCGTCTCCCGGTCCGATGTCGTGGGCGCGCGCGAGGAGCGCCAGCCGGCCACCGAGGCGGCGGATCTCGCTCTCCTCATCGAAGATGCCAACGTGGGCCTGGCGCGTCGGAAAGTGCCCGAGGAACGGCACACCCCGGTCGATCGAGAGCGCCATCTCGAGCGCGGTGTTCGTCTTGTGCGCACCGGTGAAGCCGTGGATGAGCGCGGTGTCGCCCGCGGCGAGGATCTCGCCGACAAGCTGATCGGGGGGATCGGCGGCCGCCAGGGCTTCGATCTCGCGCCAGGAGACCATCACCGCGCTTACTTGGCTCGGCTCTCCAGAGTCGGCGGAGAGCGCTTCCTCGGGACGTCCTTCTGCGCTCCACTCGGGCGTGCCGGCCGCGATCCGGTTGAAGTCAACTTTCGTTCCTGCAGTGGCAACCCAATCCGTCAGGTCCTTGACCCCGGCGCCCGGCAACTCCAGGACCCTCAGCGAGCGGGCGGTCGCATGCAGCGATCGAGCGATCTCCTGGGCGTGACGACGTCCGGCAGGATCGTGATCGGCGACGATGACGACGCTCGCCCCGACGAGCTCCCCCGAGTACGCGGGCTTCCATTTGCCGGCGCCGCCGAGGTTGCAGGTCGCCGTGAGCCCGATGCCTTCGGCGGTCTCGACGTCGCGCTCGCCTTCGACGATGACGACCGAGCCTTCGCTGCTCGTCCCAAGGAGGCGATCGACGCGGTAGAGGCGCGGGGTGAGCTCCGGCAGCTCGAGGTGCTGACAAGCGCAATCCGCCCGATCACACCGAGCGCGAACGTGCCAGACGTACTCGCCGGGTCGAGTCGGGTGGCGCCGTCGCTGGCGGAAGGTCTTCTCTGGCCCGTAGCGGACGACCTCGATCAGCTCGCCCTCATGCGTCTCATACACGTAGGTGGCGACGATGTGCTGGGGCGTGGTCGGACCGGCTTGAACGTTCGAGACGGCGGGCGCCGGGGGGTTGTGAGCGGTGCCACAGCGACAGGGTCCGCTGAGGCGATGAGCGTACGTCGCGGCGTCGCCTTCGATCGGCAGCGTGCCGGCGTGCTCTTCTCGGGTGCAGTGGGCATAGGTACCGTCGCTCGAGAGGAAGCCGAAGCACCGCTGGCCATGCCCACGCCGCGCACCGTCGAAACCGGCACAGATCGGGCACGGCGTCGTACGCGTGAACCGCTGAGCGACGGTGACGGTCACGCTCCACCGCTTCCGTCGACGTCGTCAGCGGTGCGGGGAGGACGGGCTTGCGCAGCCCGCGACGGCGCGACGCGCTCCCGAGCGGCGGTCACGGCGTCGGCTCAACGCCGGGCTCGGGCGCGATGGCATCGAGCGCGGCACAGAACCTCGCCGCCGTACGCCGCGGCACCCAGGCCGTGGCTTCGATCAGCGTGATGCGCTGCCGCGACAAGTCCATCGCCCGGCCGAGCGCGGCTTGCGTGACGCCTCGCCGGCAGCGCCTCTCGGCGAGGACCGAGCCCGGAACGCTCTCGAAGCTCTCGACTCTCATCTGGAGTCGAGTAGAAGGCGTTAGCCAGGCTAGGTCACGTTAGTTAGGACAAGTGCTCCCTCGAGGCTTTTGTCAGTCGGCCCTTTGGCCATCCCGCAAGTCGATGCTGAGCAGATCCGCGAGCCGGCGCGCTCCCCGCGCGGCGGCTGCGTCCGTCCCCTTTCGTCCGTGCCGCATCCACTCGAACAGCGAACGCGTGTCGCGCTCAAGCGTCTTCTTCGCCTTGCCGCGGCCGATCGCGTAGCCGCGCTTCGACCACCACTCCTCAACCTCGTCCATCTGCTCGCGGATGCGGTCGAACACGGCCTTGCGGGGTTCGTCCGCGATGTCCCACTCGACGACGATCCTCGGCGAGGCGCCGTCCGGCTCTGGCTCGTCGCCTGGACTGACGAACCGCACCGTCGGGACCGGGCCGCCCCAGCCTCCCGCGAGCGCGAACCGTTCCGGCTTGCGCGTCGATGCGGGCCGGCGGCTGCGATTGGCGGCCCACCTGTGCAGAAGGTCCTGCCCGCTGGGATCGCCGCCCACCGAGGGGAGACGGTCGAGGCCGAAGTCATGCGCTGTGTCGGCGAGCGCGTCCCGGTAGCGCGCCTCCGGTGCGTCGCGCGAGACGAATGGCGGCTGGCGCAGCTGCCATTCCTCGAGCGGCATCCGATCGACGGTATCGGCGAGCATCCCGAGCTTGCCGAGCGCCGCGCGGAACTCGGCGTCGGCGCTGTACATCTTCATGAGTGCCCAGATGAGCTGGCCGCGCGCGTCTGGAGAAATGGTCCTGGGTGCTCGCGTCTTCGCCCGCATCGGGCACCTCCTCGACGGAGTGAGAGCCAGGTCTCCGAAAGGTTTCGTGGCGCAAGCCCCGTTGCGACGACGTCAACGTTACCCTCAGTGATGTCCTGTTGCGTCTTGCCCGGCGGTTCGCGCATCGTCATCTCGAAGGCGGGTTTCGTCCGCGAGGGGGTGTGCTTCGCCCCTACCGGCGGCTCCGTCGGCCAGACGAACCAGCGACCTTGAAATTTCCCGCCGTGCCTGCGTCGGGATACGCAGGGCCGCATTTGCGCGCGGTTCTTGCACCGGCCTGCAGCGCAAAAGCGACGTTCCGTACCGGCGGGCGTTGCATCAGCACTGGTTGTCAATGTTTGATGGGGAGGCATCCGGACGGCGACCACGAAACGTTCGATTCGTGTAGCCGGGGTCGCTAGGACTACCGGACCGCTGACCGTTATTCGGTCGCTGCCAGATACTCATGGCGTTCGAGAGTCAAGTTGGAGGGGCCAAGCAGATGGCAAGGTCGTCAACCCGAAAGCACGGCGGAGACCTCGGGTTCGAGGCGACACTGTGGCAAGCCGCCGACAAGCTCCGAGGCAACCTTGACGCGGCCGACTATAAACACGTCGTCCTTGGGCTCATCTTCCTCAAGTACATCTCTGACGCTTTCGAGGAGAAGCGCGCCAAGCTCGGGAAGGACCGGGAGGCCGACCCTGAGGATCGCGACGAGTATCTCGCGGACAACGTGTTCTGGGTGCCGACCGATGCGCGCTGGCCCAAGCTCCAAGGCGAGGCGAAGCAGCCGACCATCGGCAAGACCCTCGATGACGCGATGAAGAGCATCGAAGACGCGAACCCACGACTCAAGGGCGTACTCCCGAAGGACTACGCGCGGCCGACGCTAGACAAGACCCGGCTCGGTGAACTCATCGACCTCGTTAGCACTATCGGCCTCGGTGGCGCAGAGAGTCGGTCGCACGATGTCCTGGGGCGCGTGTACGAGTACTTCCTCGGGCGGTTCGCTTCTGCGGAGGGCAAGCGCGGCGGGCAGTTCTACACCCCGCGCGTGGTCGTGCGGCTTCTGGTCGAGATGCTGGAGCCGAACGAGCGGTCGCGGATCTACGACCCGTGCTGCGGGTCGGGCGGGATGTTCGTGCAAAGCGAGCGATTCATCGAGGCGCACGGCGGTCGCCGGGGCGCCGCCGCGATTTTCGGCCAGGAGTCCAACCCGACGACATGGCGGCTTTGCGAGATGAACCTGGCGATCAGGGGCATCGAAGGGAACATCGCACGAGGTGATACCTTCCACGACGATCAGCACAAGGACCTGCGCGCGGACTTCGTTCTGGCGAACCCGCACTTCAACGACAGCGACTGGGGCGGCGATCGTCTGCGCAAGGACGCGCGCTGGGAACTCGGCACCCCGCCGGTCAGCAACGCGAACTTCGCGTGGGTCCAGCACTTCATCTACCACCTCGCCCCTAACGGGTACGCCGGCTTCGTGCTGGCCAACGGCAGCCTCAGCGGTACGCAGTCTGGCGAGGACGTAATCCGTCGGAACCTCGTCGAGGCGGAGCTCGTTGACTGCATCGTGTCGCTCCCTACGCAGCTCTTCTACTCGACGCAAATCCCCGTATCGCTGTGGTTCATAACACGGAACCGCCGCGGCCCGCGGCCGCGTCTCGGCGAGGTCCTCTTCATCGACGCGCGCAAGTTGGGGCACCTCACCGATAGGACGCATCGCGACTTGAGCGACGCGGATATCGAGCGGGTCGCGTCGGTCTACCGCGAGTGGCGGCGGGGTACCGCGCGGCCCGCGGATGCGCCAGGCTTCTGTCGGGGCGCGACGATCGAAGAGATCCGCAAGAACGAGCATGTCCTGACGCCCGCGCGCTACGTCGGCACGGAGGAGGTGATCGAGGAGGGCGAACCCTTTGAGTCGAGGATGAGTCAACTCGCGGGAGCTCTGGCCGAGCAGTTCGATGAGAGCGACCGCCTGCAGGCGGACATCCGGGAGCGTCTTAAGTTCTTCCTGTGACGGGCTGGGACAGCCGACCCCTCGACTCCGTGGTAGCGCTCTCGTCCGGGAGCACTCCGTCGAAGGCAGACGCCGCGAACTGGGGCGGGAGCATCCCGTGGGTGAGTGCGAAGGACATGAAGACCTTTTACGTGTTCGACTCCGAGGATCACCTCACGGAGAAGGGTGGGGCGGCGGCGCGGATAGCACCGCCGCACACGGTCCTCCTGCTCGTGCGAGGCATGACGCTGCACCATGACGTCCCGATCTGCCTGACGAAGACCGCCGTCGCGTTCAATCAGGACGTGAAGGCGCTCCGTGCGCGCGATTGCTTGGACTCTCGCTTCCTGGCGTATTGGCTCCTCAGCCAGAAGGCCACCCTGCTTCGGTCCGTGGACTCCGCGTCTCACGGCACGGGCCGGCTCCCCACCGAGTTGCTGCAACGTCTCGAGGTGCCGCTGCCCGCGCTCGACGAGCAGCGTGAGATCGCCGATGCACTTGCGGTGTTGGACGACAAGATGGCAATCAACCAGCGGATGAACCGGACTCTCTTGGAGATGGGCCAATCATTGTTCCGGGCGTGCTTCATCGACTTCGATCCGGCGATCGGCGCAGAGTTCCCGCCGATCGATCTCTACCCGGGTGGTTTCAGGGAGGAGGCGGGGCGGCGCGTGCCCGTTGGTTGGGAAGTGCAACCCATCGGCGAGGTGGTCCGCATCGTAGGTGGTGCGACGCCAAGCACGAGGCGCCCTGAGTTCTGGAACGGCGTCTTCCATTGGGCGACTCCGAAGGATCTGGCGCCGCTGGAGATGCCTGTGCTGCTCAGCACGGAGCGTAGGATCACGGACGTCGGCGTGCGCGAAGTCTCGTCGGGACTCCTGCCGACGGGCACGGTGTTGCTCTCGTCCCGCGCGCCGATCGGTTATCTCGCCATCACCGAAGTTCCGGTCGCGGTGAACCAGGGGTTCATCGCCCTGCGGTCGGACGGCGAGCTCGGAAAGCTGTACCTCCTCCACTGGCTCGCGACGCACATGGATCTGGTGCTCAGCCGGGCCAACGGCACGACCTTCCTCGAAGTGAGCAAGGCTGCGTTCCGACCACTTCCCGTCCTGGTCCCGCCCGCCAACGTGCGCGGGTGGTTCGAGGATGTCGCTGGTCAGTTTCACTCCCAGATCGTAAGCAACCTCCGTCAGAACGCCGCGCTGCGCATCGCGCGGGATGCCTTGATTCCCCAGTTGATGTCTGGCGACCTACGCGTGGTGGACCTGCACCGCGAGGTTGCGTAGCTTGTCGTTCTCCGAGTCCACCGTCGAGGACGCCGCACTCGATTGGCTCCGCGACCTCGGCTACACGATCCTCCACGGACCCGAGCTGGCGCCCGGCGAGCCGGCGGCCGAGCGTGAGACCTATTGCGATGTCGTGCTGGACGGTCGGCTCCGCGCGGCGCTCGTCCGGCTGAACCCGAAGGTTCCCGCCGCTGCGCTCGAGGACGCGTTCGCCCGGCTCACCGCCATCGAACTTCCCTCAGTCGTGGAGCGAAACCGCAGCCACCACAGGATGCTCGTCGACGGCATTGCCGCAGAACGCCTTAATGATGACGGGCGCGTCGTCGGGGAACTGGTCCGGCTCATCGACTGGAACGAGCCCGCCGAGAACGACTGGGTAGCGCTCAACCAGTTCACCGTCATCGAGGCTGGACGCAACCGTCGCCCGGACATCGTCCTCTTCGTCAACGGCCTGCCATTCGCGCTAATTGAGTTGAAGGACGCGACCGACGAGCAGGCCACTATCTGGAGCGCCCATAACCAGCTCCAGACCTACAAGGCAGAGATCCCGTCGCTGTTCGACTTCAATGAGGTCCTCGTCATCTCCGACGGGATCGAGGCGCGGGTCGGCTCGCTTACCGCGAACCGCGAGTGGTTCCTGCCCTGGCGCACGATCAAAGGGGAGGATGTCGCGTCGAACCTTCAGCCGGAACTGGAGACCGTACTCAGGGGGCTGTTCGATCACCGCCGACTGCTGCTGTACCTCAGGCACTTCATCACGTTCGAGGATGACCGGGGCAAGGTCCGAAAGATCCTCGCCGGGTACCACCAGTTCCACGCGGTCAACCGCGCGATCGCAGCGACCCTCCAAGCAGCTTCACAGTCGGGTGATCACCGTGCGGGGGTCGTCTGGCACACCCAGGGAGCGGGCAAGAGCCTGACGATGACGTTCTTCGCGGGGCGCGCCGTCCTACACCCGGAACTTGCCAACCCGACCATCCTCGTCCTCACTGACCGCAACGACCTCGACGACCAGTTGTTCGGCCAGTTCGCGCGCTGCCAGGAGCTGGTTCGCCAGACACCCCGCCAGGCGGAGAGCTCGTCCGAGCTGCGGACCCTGCTCGCCGTGCCATCAGGCGGAGTGATCTTCACCACCGTCCAGAAGTTCCTGCCCGACGTCGCGACGCGGAAGATGCCGATGCTCACAGACCGGCGGAACGTCGTCGTCATCGCCGACGAGGCGCACCGGAGCCAGTACGACTTCGTTGATGGGTTCGCGCGCCACCTTCGGGACGCACTGCCGGGTGCGACGTTCATTGGCTTCACCGGAACGCCCATCGAGCTCGGTGACAAGAGCACCAAGGCGGTATTCGGTGACTACATCAGCGTCTACGACATCCAGCAGGCGGTCGCCGACGGCGCGACCGTGCCGATCTACTACGAGAGCCGACTCGCCAAGCTCGAGCTCGACGCGAGCGAGAAGCCGCGTCTGGATGCGGAGTTCGAGGAGGTTACCGAGGACGAGGAGTCCGCCGCGAAGGAGCGGCTCAAGACGAAGTGGGCCGCACTCGAAGCCGTGGTCGGCACCGACAAGCGCCTGGACCTCGTCGCTCGCGACCTTGTCTCCCACTTTGAAGAGCGGCGCGCAGCCATGGACGGCAAGGGGATGGTCGTGTGCATGAGCCGCCGGATCGCCGTCGAGTTGTACGCCCACATCCGAACGCTCCGACCGGAGTGGCACAACGACGACGACTCGCTCGGCGCGCTGAAGGTCGTGATGACCGGATCGGCATCCGATCCGGTCGACTGGCAGATGCACATCCGGAATAAGCCTCGGCGCGAGAAGATGGCCGACCGGTTCAAGGACCCCGTCGATCCTCTGAAGCTCGTGATCGTGCGCGACATGTGGCTCACCGGCTTCGATGCGCCGAGCCTGCACACGATGTACGTGGACAAGCCGATGCGCGGGCACGGGCTGATGCAGGCCATCGCGCGGGTGAACCGCGTATTCGCCGACAAGCCGGGTGGCTTGGTCGTCGACTACCTCGGTCTCGCCAACGAGCTGCGCGAAGCGCTGACGAACTACACGCAAAGTGGCGGGAAAGGCCGGACTGCCATCGATCAGGCGGAGGCTGTCGCGCTGATGCAGGAGAAGCACGAGATTGTCGCCGCCATCTTCCACGGCTTCGACTCCTCCGCATTCCATCGGCCCCCGGCCACTCGGCGGATCGCGGTGCTCAAGGGTGCACTGGAGCACGTGCTCGCGCAGCCGGACGGCAAGAAGCGGGTCCTCACGTCCGTGAGCGCGCTCTCCCGCGCGTTCGCGCTCGCGGTGCCGCACGAGGAGGCGCTACGGCTGCGCGACGATGTCGCGTTCTACCAATCCGTACGGGCCGCACTCGCGAAGGCGACGGCCCTCGACGGCGGCAAGCGCCCGGATGAGATGGAGCTTGCCATCCGCCAGATCGTGTCTGGCGCGATCGTAAGCGAGGGCGTTATCGACATCTTCGCCGCCGCCGGCCTACCGAAACCGGACATCTCTATCCTCTCCGACGCATTCCTCGGTGACATCCGGGACCTGCCGCAGAAGAACCTTGCGGTCGAGCTACTGGAGCGATTGCTGCGGGAAGACATCAAGATCCGGATGCGCAAGAACCTCGTCCAGGCCCGCGCGTTTTCCGACATCCTGGAGCGGTCACTCCACGCATACCAGAACCGAGCGGTCGAGACCGCGCAGGTCATCGAGCAGTTGATCGACCTCGCGAAGCAGGTCCGTGCGGCACGGAACCGTGGCGAGGAGTTGCACCTCACCGAGGACGAACTCGCGTTCTACGACGCACTCGAGGTCAACGACAGCGCGGTCGCGGTGCTCGGGGACGATGCGTTGCGGGCGATCGCGCGGGAGTTGGTGAAGAGCGTCCGCGCCAACACCACCATCGACTGGACCGTGAAGGAAACGGTGCGGGCGAAACTGCGGGTTACGGTCCGCCGCATCCTCCGGCGCCACGGCTACCCGCCCGACAAGCAGGAGCAGGCGACCCAGACCGTGCTTAAGCAGGCCGAATTGCTCTCGTCCGACTGGGCGCTTGAACCGGCATCGCCGGAGCCCGCGCTGGAGGCGTAAGTAGCGCAAGCCTCGGTCGATTGTTGCTGCGTGGTCGAACAGTCGCGGTCGGGTCGCGCGCGCTACGTGCTTGTGCTCGACTTCCCGGATGGACGACGGATCCGCTGGTCCATCCACGACACATATTCGGAAGCTGATTGGGCTGGATTCGACCTCTTGTGCCGGTGGCTTGAACCAGAGAGTTATGCCATCTTGAGAGGTCCGAGTCCGCGATCGCCGGCCGCGGCTAATCCGTAACGGCCGCCATCGACTCAAGGTACATGCGATAGCCGTTGTCCAGTGCGGACCTCTCCGGATTCAGACGACCAGAAAACGAGGGTTTCGATGACCCGGGCCCCGTTCACCGATATGACCCACCCGGCGTCGTCGCGTCCACTTTAGTCCGTCTTCGTCTTCACCCCCCTCGCCCCGGAGTGTCACGCCCCTCGCCCGTTCCGTCGCGGGTGTCCTGGGGCTTCGTAGCGCCTCGTTCTCGGCGAGGTCACCTGTGATCACGCCCTCTGAGCGCTCTCTCGCGTCCGGGCGCTGAGATCTTGATTGAGATGCAGGTCCATCCGTATACGTGGTACCAGTGGGGCTTCGCTTACAGCACCGATGTGCCGATCGGACAGTTGTATATCGCGGATGTTTTCGAGAGTTCATCGAAGGGCTTCGAAGAAGCATCGTTCGTCGTAATCAACATGAACCTGATCCAGCCTTGGACCAATTACTACGTCAACGCAAACTGGAACCAGGAGAACGTCAATGCCGCTGGCTACTTCGTCGGTCTGACCCAGTACACCGACTTCTGGTTGAATGCCTACTTCACTGAATGCGTGAACGCCGACAGTACTGGTTCGCTCAAGATCTAAAAATCGTCCAGAGTCCGCCGATGTGCGGGCGCTGGGTTACGGGGGTGATCCGATGGAGCGCTTCTCAGAACAGCCCATGCTGACCGCGGGCATCCGCCGGGCCCCGCGAATGTCGCTGCGTCCACTCATCGGCCTTGCCGCCTTGGGCCTGATTGCATGCGCTGGAGCGTCCGCGAGCAGTTGGCCCACGGCGAACGCGGCCTGTCAAGGAGCAGGCCTGGAGATGGCACGTGCCTACGGTCTTGACGCGCAATTGCTTGCGGGCTTCGAAGTGCCGGCCGCGCGAATGGCGGCTTGGGACGAGCGAGCACCGTCCGACGGCGGTCCCCAGATAGTCAATTCAAAGTGGCGTCAGCGTCCGGTCAATGAACGTGTCGCGGTCTGCTATTACGGCGGCAATTTCGACAAGTTCGGACTGCGCCCCGCTCCGGTCGACGCCACGACCGCGGTCCAACTTCGCTTCGAAAGGCTCGTCGTCACCGTCTCTGCCGACGGGACAGCCGGCTTCCGATCAATCGGCCCCGCGCGGTCGCTGCCTGTTGAGGACCCGGCCAAGTAATAGCCGCCGCGATCGTGGGCGTCCGCAGCCGCCCGCGGTGGCACCGACTCGTCGGAGGGTTGTCTAACGTTGGCCGCGCAATGCCACGGTCGCCGGGGCCCGGCGCACTCTTAATCTCCCGTCCAACTGAAACCCGGGTCGCCTTGTCGAGGGCCGACCGGCAGTTTGTGGCGGCAGTCGGTGCCAGCCGGACTCCGCAAACTCGCGGAGTTTCCTCGAATCTGCCTTCAGGAGGGTGACAGCAACTCCCGGTCACCGCTGCCATTTAGTGTCGGTCGAAACTAACGGCGACCACCGACGGACTTTGGCGCGTACCGGGAACTGACGCCACACCTAGGGTCGACGCAAACAGGCTGGCAACCTTAAAAAACCACCCGCGTGCCACGTGCGGACTCCGACAGCCTATGTCGGGCCGCGGAGAGCGGTTGACTCGTAGGCTCACGCGAGGATGGTGGCTTGAGAGTTTGGGCCGAGGTCTTGGTGCTGGCCGCCGGTCTGTTCGTCCTCGCGCTCGGGGTCGTCCAGGCGGCGCGCGACCGCCCCTCGGAGTGGTGGGTCTGGGGCACCGGACTGGCGCTGATCGCGTTCGGCCTCTTCCGGCAGCAGCTGCGGCACATGAAGTTCGGCCCGAGCGGGATCGAGCTAGCGGTCGCGGCCGCGCTCGAAACACCCGCCGCGCAGCTCACCTCGCGGGACGCTCCCGGCCGACCTAACGTTGCTCATCTCTTCCGGCATCCCGGTGGGTGGGGCGGAACTGAGGATGGGTACAGACCACATCGTCCAGGGTCACAGCTGTGAACACCGGCTCGAGGCCGATCGGCGTCAGCAGCCTCGGCCTCAACCTGTCTGACGGTCGCTACATCCCGGTGATCGAGCCGCTGCTGACGACCGGCAGTGTGAGGCTGCCGGCGGTCCTCCAGCCGCAGCAGAGCGCGACGGTCTGGCTGGCACACGACCCGCTGCGGGCGCGGCTCGCGCGTCGCGGCCTCATTCTCTTGGCGCCTGTGGCTCTCTTTCAGTGCTCCCGCGCGGCGGCGTGCGGACGTTTCCTACAGCCGGGCGCGGCGCGCGATCGCAAGCAGCGCGATCACGGCGACCAAGAGTGCCGCGATCCCGATCAGCAACGTGGTCGTCAAGGACGACTGCTGAGCTTCGGGAAGCGTCGCGCTCGTCGTTGACGGCAGCGTGCTCGGCGCCGCGGCGCTCGGGCTGGCTGCGGCCGTCACAGTGAAGTCGAGCAGCAGGCCCGAGTCGTCAACCGTTCCGTCAACGCACACGCTCGTGCCGACCTGCACCGTAGGCAACGGGCGCGTGCGCTGAAACGAGGCACTCGACGCGATGGGGTAGTTCTTACCGTCAAGTTCGATCCGCCCCCCGGACGCGATGTCGCTGACGAAGTACGCCGTCACCTTGCCGCAGACGTGAATTGGAGTGGCGGCTGCGGCTGGACCGCTTGCCAGCAGGAGCGCGATGACGAGTAGCCCCAACGTGCTTCTCATTCGAACATCCCTTCTGCCGATCCTGTGCATTATCACGAGCACAACAGCAGCACCGTTCTTGCGCAGGCTCCTAGGTAGATGATCTAGCCATGTAGTCCTCGGTTTAGGGTCGGATCGGTCCACCGCCTTGGCCGCTAGCTGGCGTCTGGGGTCTTCCGAGCGGCAGCGGCGCTACAGAATGTGTCTGTGCGCTTGCGCCTTGCCCTGCCGATGCTCGTCGTTTGGGCCGCATGCACGAACGCGGGACCGAGCGTCCCTCTGTCCTCTGTTTCCGCGGCTGCGCCGTCGCCGTCGCCCGGGCTGACCTACGTCGCCACGCCGTGGACCGCAGTCGCGCCGGTCATACGCTCAACCGATGTTCACCGCACTCGCACGTAGGGTCGCGCCCGCAACGATGCTGGGTGTGTTGTGCGGTGGCGCCGTAAAGGTGCTGGCTGAGTCCGGTGCGCAGCACCCCTGGGCCCATTGGCTATTGAGGACAGACCTCAATGTCGTGTTTCTGGTCGCCGCACTTCTGGTCGCCGTGTCGGCTCTCCTTATTGCCCGATCCAACCGCGCCGCTGGGAGCGGCTGGGCATGGCGCGGTGCGATGCTGGCGTGGCCGGCATTTGCCCTCGCGGCCGCGGTGGTCGCGGGTCCGGTCTGGACGGTGTACCTGCTCGGATTGCCGCTGTTGGTAGTGCTCACCGTCGGAATGCTTGTGACGCGACCCGCGACCTGACCTCCCTGCCGCATCATGGTCGGCGCCAGCCGTCAACTTCCAACTGTCGGCTAAGTCCCTGCCCGCGACGCAACGCAAGGACTGTGCACCCAACAAAAACAATCGCCCCAAGCGCGACTACCGACGCCCCATGTAGACCAGCCGACGACGTGCTGGTGCTCGGTAATGAGCCGGCACTCGCCGTCCGTAGCTCAATCGGCGATACGTAGTCAGAGCACTAGCGACGGTCGGCGGCGAAATAGCGCATTGCCCGTCAGCGTTTCGGACCCGCGGTCGAACCCCGCCGACCAGGTCGCGCACGCCGTTGAGGTTCTCGGCCGCGCGAAGCAACGGATCGCCGTGTTCAAGGCCGTGTATCGCGGGAAGCGGCGCGCGAAGTCGGTCAATGACATTGCATCCACGACCGGTCTCGACCGAATTCGGGTACTTCAAGAGGGCAGGCGACTAGCAGACAACCAGATCGTTCGCCAAATCGGCGCGGCCGGCATGACTGCGTACGAAAAGGACCCCTTCTACGCAGCGCAACGGAACAAGATCCTGCGGCTCGTCCGCGATCCCGTGGCGTTTGCCAGCTTCCCGACTAAGTCAAGGCCGCGCGCCGCGCCAGCGAGCGTCACGATTCGGATGCCGCGCCGCCGCATCAGCGCAAGGTACCTCTGCGTGGAGGACATCGAATCCTTCGCGCGCGTGCGTACGGTCAAGATCGCACCAGACGACGACTACACGCCGATTCCCGAGGCTCGCTTCAAAGCGGGCGTCGCGAAAATACTCGGCGAGCGAGGGCGCTTCCAGGACTGGGGTGGCGAGCGGAATGACTTGTACACCAGCCGGGTGGTGCTTGCGGGTCACCGTGTTATCGGTGCTTTCGCCTTCAAGGGTCCCGGAACGAAGGGCATTTTGACTCCGGGCCGAATGGGCAAGAATGGGGATCAGATTCAACGGCTATTCAAGACCCCAGCGAGCCTGTTCATCGTTCAGTACTGGGGTCAGGTCGCCGAGTCTGTGACGGAGCAGATGGAGGAGTTCGCCAAAGCAAAGTCCGCCGTCGAGGGCACGGTCGTCCACTTCGGCGTAATCGACGGTGACGACTCGAACCGGCTGCTGAAGGCCTATCCGCGAGCTTTCAAGCGCTAGTGGCCCCAGATCCGACTATCGAAGCCAACTCGTGCAACCCCTCCACTTTGAATGTCCCAGGCAAACACTGGCGGGTTCAACCCCGGTCGAACCGGCGATCTGTGGAAACTGAACCGACACGCATACCCTAACGAGAGTGGACATCGATAGCCTGAGCCCCGTCGAGCGTGAGAACCTCCGGGCGTCGGCCACTCGAGCGCTGGTTGCGTGTTGTGACGAGTGCCGCGATCTGTTGCGTGCCCAACCGCAGGCTGAGGAGAATCGTCTCTAGTCATGCACCCCGCAAGGTCACGCGCCGACGGATTGCCGAGGTGCGAAACCTGGCGTGTCGGCGTTCACGCATATGACCCGGGCCCCGTTCACCGATATGACCCACCCGGCGTCGTCGCGTCCACTCTAGTTCGTCTTCGTCTTCACCCCCTTCGTCCCGAGTGTCACGACCCTCGCCCGCTCCGTCGCGGGTGTCCTGGGGCTTCGTAGCGCCTCGTTCTCGGCGAGGTCACCTGTGATCACGCCTTCTGAGCGCTCTTTGACGTCGGGCCGCTGCCGCGGGCGATAGCTCTTGCCCTCGAGCGTGACGTGGTGCGCGGCGTTGATGAGCCGGTCGAGCGCGCCTTCGGCGAGCACGGGGTTGGGGAAGAGCGCGTACCACTCCGCGGGCGGCCGATTGCTCGT
>Ga0136614_10000452_pt1 | contig 20382 bp, 23 predicted proteins | sample AntDrymUQ2792106_2_FD_106643 | JGI IMG/M metagenome (GOLD analysis project Ga0136614, IMG submission 106643) | Polar desert sand microbial communities from Dry Valleys, Antarctica - metaG UQ279 (21.06) | ecosystem: Environmental > Terrestrial > Soil > Desert | place: Antarctica: Dry Valley... | reverse complement strand
ATCCCCGAGGAGAAGGACGACGTCGGCTCGGGAGCCTATGACGAGGACGGGATCGTGCAGCAGGCCGTGCGCGCGCTGCGCGGCGCCACGCCGTCGCTCGTCCTCCTGACGGATGTCTGCCTCTGCGAGTACACGTCGCACGGTCACTGCGGCCTCGTCGAGGACGGGGAGGTCGCGAACGACCTCTCGCTGGAGCTCCTCGCCCGCACCGCTCTCAGTCACGCCGAGGCGGGCGCGGACGTCGTCTGCCCCAGCGACATGATGGACGGGCGGATCGGAGCCGTCCGCGGCGCCCTTGACGGCGAGGGCTTCGATCAGGTTCCGATCGTCGCCTATTCGGCCAAGTACGCCTCTGCCTTCTACGGGCCGTTCCGCGAGGTGGCCGACTCCGCCCCCGCCTTCGGTGATCGCCGGAGCTACCAGCTCGACCCCCCGAACGTTCGCGAGGCTCTGCGCGAGTGCGAGCTCGACCTCGAGGAGGGCGCGGACGCCCTCATGATCAAGCCGGCCCTTCCGTACCTCGACGTGATCGCCGCCGCGCGAGCCTCGTTCGACGCCCCTGTCTTCGCCTACAACGTGAGCGGCGAGTACGCGATGGTGAAAGCGGCGGCGCAAGCGGGCTGGCTGGACGAGCGCCAGGCCGCGCTCGAAGCGCTGACGTCCATCAAGCGCGCGGGGGCCGACGTGATCATCTCGTACTGGACGAGAGAGCTCGTTGCGTGGCTCTAGCCGCTGGCCGCGCCTCCCTCTGGGAGACGCTGGCGCGCGAGGCGGCCGACGAGAGCCCGCTCTGGAGCTTGGCCTTGCGCCCGGCCCATGAGCGCGAGGAGACGCCCGTCTTCTCGCTCCTGGCGGCCGACCCGTTCGCGCTTGGCCTCGAGACGATCTACGAGGGCTACCTCCTCCACTACGGACGGCCTCGGCTCTTCGAGACGAGCGACCGGGACACCGCGGTGCTCCTCGGTGACTATCTGTACGCGCACGGCCTCGTCCACGTCGCCGAGCTCGGCGACGTGGACGTCGTCGCCGACCTCGCCGAGCTGATCTCGGTCTGTGCCCACCTGCGCGTCGAAGGACGCCCGGGCGATGGGGCCGCCTGGGCCTCGGCCGTCGCGCTGCTCGGCCGCTGGCGCCATGCTTTCGACGTCTCCGGTGACGCGGCAGCCTGGGTCGAGCTGGCCGAGGCGGGCGCCCCCGCCGAAGCGGTCGCGCACTCCCTCACGCTGCACGCCGAGCGGGTTTCGTAGAATCGCCCCGCCATGAGCTTGCTGACGGCCTCCCTTCCCTTTGCCCAAGAGTCCGTCGCCGAGGAGGGGCGGCAGATCATCATCGTCATGCTCATCGTCGCGCTGGTCTTCCTGGGCGTGATCGCCCTCGGCCAGCTGACGCGCTACGCGGCGCACCGCCGCGCCGAGCGCAAGGCGCAGCGCCGCGCGTTCTGATCCCGAGCGCGGTCCGCTTCAGGCGAGTGCGTCGGGGCCCGCTCGCGCCTCGTTAAGCTGACCTCGGTGGTCGCGTCCGACCTTCGCTCCTGGCTCGACCTGCTTCGGCGGGAGGGCGAGCTCGTCGAGGTGGACGCCGAGGTCGATCCGTACCTCGAGGTGACGGAGATCGTCGATCGCACGGTCAAGGCTGGAGGGCCGGCGCTCCTCTTCCGGAACCTGAAGGGCTCCGAGCACCCTCTCCTCATCAACCAGTTCGGCACCGAGCGGCGGATGGCGATGGCCTTCGGCGCGCCGAACCTCGACGCTGTCTCCCAGAAGCTCGAGGACGTGCTCGAGATGCAGCCGCCCCAGGGCCTCATGGAGAAGGTCAGGGGCCTCGGGAAGCTCAAGAAGCTCGCGGACTCGATGCCGAAGCGGGTCGGGGGCGGTCCCTGCCAGGAGATCGTGCTCGAGCCGAATCTCGACCTCCTGCCGATCCAGCACTGCTGGCCGGGCGACCCCGCGCCCTTCATCACGCTCCCCGCGGTGATCACGAAGGACCCGCGGAACGGGACGCGCAACGTCGGCATGTACCGGATGCAGAAGATCGACTCCCGGTCGACCTTCATGCACTGGCAGATTCATAAGGACGGGCGCATGGACTGGCTCGCGACGGAAGGCCGGATCCCGGTCGCCGTCGCCCTGGGATGCGACCCCGTGACGACCTACTCGGCGAGTGCGCCGCTTCCGAAGCACATCGACGAGTTCATGCTCGCCGGCTTCCTCAAGGGCTCGCCGGTCGAGCTCGTCCCTTGCCGGACGATCGACCTTGACGTTCCGGCCAACGCGGAGATCGTCCTCGAGGGCTACATCGAGGCGGGGGAGCTCGGCACCGAGGGGCCGTTCGGCGATCACACGGGCTACTACTCGCCGGCGGAGCCCTTCCCGATCTTCCGCCTGACCGCGATGACCATGCGCCGGAACGCGATCTACCCGTCAATCGTCGTCGGCATCCCGCCGCAGGAAGACGCGTGGCTCGGCAAGGCCACCGAGCGGATCTTCCTGCCCGCGATCAGGATGACCGTTCCGGAGATCGTCGACTTCGACCTCCCGGTGGCCGGCGCCTTCCACAACTGCGCGATCGTCTCGATCAAGAAGGCGTTCCCCGGCCACGCCAAGAAGGTCATGCATGCGATCTGGGGCCTCGGGATGCTGAGCCTGACCAAGACCGTGGTCGTCGTCGACGAGTTCGTGGACGTGCACGACTACAACGAGGTCGTCTTCCACGTTGGCGCGAACGTCGACCCGAAACGGGACGTGATCATCTCGGAAGGGCCTCTGGATCAGCTCGACCACGCTGCCTCGATGTACTGCTACGGCGGGAAGCTCGGGATCGACGCGACACACAAGCTCACGGTCGAAGGCGCGCGCGAGTGGCCCGAGCGGATTGCCATGTCGGCCGAAGTTCGTGACTTGGTCGACCGGCGGTGGTCCGAATACGGAATCGAAGCGTCGGCAGAGGAAAATGGCGGTATTTCCAGGGCTTTGCGGCAAAAGCTACGTCTTTGACACCGTCCGGCAAACACGAAAGAATCCGCGGCGCTTGTAACAGCGGCGTTTGCGCGAAGGGAGCAGGTTGGCCGACGAGCTAGAGCGGCCCGGAGAGAACGGCGAGAGCCAGGATCCTGCGGCCCCTCTCCCGGCGCCCTCGATCTGGCCGTTCGGGTTCGCGCTCGGTGTCGCACTCGTCCTCGTCGCCCTGATCATCTCAAGCTGGGTGATCGTTGCCATCGGCGCGATTCTGGCCCTCGTCTTCGGCTTCCTCTGGATCCGCGCCGCGACCCGGGAGGTTCGCGCCACGCCGCCTCCCGAGCCCGCCGCATTGACTGCGGACGTCGAGGAGGAGGAAGGAGAGGAGGACGACGGCGAGCCGCGTCTCTCGCGCTCGCTCTTCCTCGAGGGCGCGACGCTCGGCATTGGCGCCGCGATCGGAGGGATCGTCACTCTGCCTTCGGTCGGCTTCATGGTGCTGCCGGCCTTCCTCGACCAGGAGTACGAGCAGATCGACCTCGGGCCGCTCGAGAGCTACCCGCGTGACCAGTGGGTGGTCGCGAAGTTCAGGGGTACCCAGGCCCAGCCGGACGGTGTCGCCAGGCGCACGGCCTACATTCGCTACAACGGCCAGCAGGACGGAACGCCGAGCTTCACGATCCTCTCCAACCGCTGCGTCCACCTCGGCTGCCCCGTGCAGCCACAGGGCCTGACCGACGAGGAGGCGCAGATGATCGAGACCGAGGCGGGGGGCGTGGAGCTCTTCAAGATGGCGCCGTCCGGCTTCGGCTGCCCTTGCCACGGCGGCGCCTACGACATCGAGGGGAACCGGACGGCTGGACCACCCGTCCGGGCGCTCGACCGTTACAAGTACTCGATCCACAACGGTCGCCTGCGGCTCGACGAGCCGTACAGCGTTGGGAAGGTCAAGGGCACGGGCTCCGACGCCCAGATCGCCGCCTATGACCTGGTCGACCCGGGTCAGCACGTCGATGGGCCCGAGCAGTTCTTCTACCCCTACGTGCCCTGATGCCGAAGACCAAGTCCAAGCGCCAGCAGCAGATAGAGGCTGTCGCCCTCTACCCGGTCGATTGGCTAGAGGAGCGCTCGGGCCTCATCGGCGGCCTCCGCTACTTCCTCTTCCGCAAGGTTCCGGCCGAGACCAACTGGTTCCATACGCTCGGCTCGGCCACCCTGACCGCTTTCATCGTCCAGGCGGTCACGGGCGTCATCCTCGCCATGTACTACAAGCCGAGCGCCGAGCTGAACCCGGAGACGGGGAAGCCGATCGCCTACGAGTCGATCGAGACGATCACAAATGACTTGACGCTCGGCTGGCTCGTGCGCGGGATGCACCGCTGGGGCTCGAGCGTCTTCATCATCCTCCTCTTCCTCCACATGGGCCGCGTCTTTCTCTTCGGCGCCTACAAGTACCCCCGTGAGCTGAACTGGCTCGTCGGCGCCGTGCTCCTCCTCATGGCGATGGGCGAGGGGCTGACCGGGTACCTGCTGCCCTGGGATCAGACGTCGTACTGGGCGACGGTCGTCGCGATCAACATCAATGCGAACGCGCCGATTGCGGGCCCCTTCCTGGCCGACTTCCTGCGAGGAGGGCAGGAGATCGGCTCGGAGACGCTCACGCGCTTCTACTCATTGCACATGCTCGTCATACCGGGGGGTCTGGCCGGCCTGATCGCGCTGCACCTCTATCTCGTCGTGCGCCTCGGCATCACGCCGCCGCCCTGGACGAAGGCCGCGGGTGGCTACGAGGCTCAGCCGAACGGCGGGCGGCCGGCGCGCACGGGCCTCGTCAACCCGAGCCCGCGAGGCAACGGCAACGGCGGTCGGGAGAGGCGCGAGTCCTAATGGCGTCCAAGGAGCAGCGGGAGCAGTTCAAGCTCTACAAGGAGGACGTCGAGCGGCGCGGGAAGCAGTTCTACCCGTACGCGATGTTCCACGACACGGTCATGAGCTTCGTGGTCGTGTCCGTGATTGCCGCGCTCGCGGCGGTCTGGTATTTCACGGCCGAGGAGACGGCCGGGGAGGCCGGGGTACTCGGGCCGCGCTACGCGGAGCCGGCCGATCCCGCGACGACCTCGTTCGTCCCGCGACCCGACTGGTACTTCTACTTCCTCTTCTACCTCCTCCGGATCTTCAAGTGGCCGGAGTCGGTCATCCTCGGGACCGTCGGCATCCCGACGATCCTGATGATGCTGCTCTTCGCGCTGCCCTTCCTCGACCGCCGGCGCGAGCGGCGCATTGTCCGTCGGCCCGTCGCCGTCGTCGTCGCCCTCATGGTGATCGCGTCGATGGGGATCCTCACCTACAAGGGCGCAACGGCCGAAGAGCCGAGTGCGACGAGTGGGGAGGCGCTTCTCGTCGGCAACGACATGCCGACGGACGACGAGCAGGTCGTCGCCGGGGCAGACCTCTTCGCCAAGGTCGGCTGCCTGAATTGCCACGCGTACGGCAGCCAGGGGGCGGACGGGCCGGGGCCGGACGTCTCGGAGGTCGGCGACCAGGGCAAGGGCGAGGAGTACTGGGTTCAGTGGATCCGAAACCCGCAGTCTCTGAAGCCGGGAACGTCCATGCCCGCCTTCCCGAACCTCACGGACGAGCAGTTGCAGAACCTCGCCGTCTTCCTCGAAGCGTCGAAGAGCGGCGGCGGCGGCGGATAGCGCCGCCGGGATGCGCGTCTTCCTGGGGATCACCGGCGCCTCGGGCGCGCCCTATGCCGCGCGCGTGCTTCAGGGTCTGACGGCCGCCGGGTGCGAGGTCGGGATCGCCGCGTCCTCCTCGGGCGTGGAGGTGCTGGCGACCGAGCTCTACGGGGATCCTGGCCTGCCTCGCGCCGAGGTGCTCGAGCGCTTCGTGGCCGGCGCCCAGGGCGTGACCGTGTACGAGCCGAACGACTACAAGGCGCCCTACGCGAGCGGATCGGCGCGGGTCGACGGCTACGTGATCTGCCCGTGCTCGATGGCGACGGTCGGCACGATCGCCGCGGGCGCGATGGACAACCTGATCCACCGCGCGGCCTCGGTCGCCCTGAAGGAGGGCCGCCGCCTGGTCGTCATGCCGCGCGAGACGCCCCTCTCGACCATCCACCTGGAGGGCCTCCTGCGCCTCCGAACAGCGGGCGCGGTCGTCCTCTTTCTCGCCCCCGGCTTCTACCACCAGCCGCAGACGATCGACGACCTGCTGGACTTCGTCGCCGCGCGTTGCCTCGACCAGCTCGGGGTCGAGAACGCCCTCTCACGGCGCTGGGGGGAGGGGTGAGCACGGGAACCGGGACGCTTCCGCCCGACGAAGTCCGGGTGATGTTCGACCGGATCACGCCCGTGTACGACGCGATGAATCGCGTGATGACCGTGGGGCTCGACCAACGCTGGCGGCGGCTCACGGCCCGCGCCGTCGTGCGGCCGGGCGAGCGCGTGCTCGACGCGTGCTGCGGGACGGGCGATCTGGCTGTCGCAGCGGAGCAGGCCGGCGGGCGCGTCACGGGTCTCGACTTCTCCCGCGGGATGCTCGAGCGGGCCAAACGCAAATCGTCGACCGTCGAGTGGGTTGAAGGCAACCTGACCGCGCTGCCCTTCGAGGATGAGTCGTTCGACGCTGCGACGGTCGGGTTCGGGATTCGGAACGTCCCCGACCTCGAGTCCGGTCTGCGCGAGCTTGCGCGCGTGCTGCGGCCGGGCGGGCGGCTCGCCTGCCTCGAGATCACCCGCCCGCGTGGGCTCCTGCGCCCCTTTTTCGGGATCTGGTTCGACCGGGTCGTCCCGCTGGTGGGCCGGCTGCTCCCGGGCGGCGCGGCCTACACCTACCTCCCGGCGAGCGTGCGCCGCTTCCCGGGCCCTGCCGACCTCGGCGCCGCGTTCGGGCGGGCCGGGCTTCGCGACGTCTCCTGGCAGCTCCTCGCCGGGGGGATCGTCGCCCTGCACGTCGGGACGAAGGGGTGAGCGCACTCGCGGCGGTACGGGAAGCTCCGGGGCTCGCCGGCTACCTCGAGGTGCTCGAAGACCGGCTCGCCCAGGCGGTCGCCGCGCACGGCGGTCTCGTCGCCACGATCGGTTCCGAGACCCTCGAGGCGGGAGGCAAGCGCCTTCGCCCCGTCCTGGTCTTCCTCTCGACGCCGCCTGACCTGCGCCCCGGCGAGCGCCCGCTTGCCGCCGGCGCGGCGGTCGAGCTCGTCCACATGGCAACGCTGGTACACGATGACCTCCTGGATCGCGCCGCCCTGCGACGAGGGAGCCCGACTGTCTGGGCGTCGTACGGCGAGCTGGCTGCTAAGGCCTCCGGCGACTACCTCTTCGCGCGAGCCTTCGCTGAGCTCGCCTCGGTGGGTGACCCCGCAGCCGTCGGAGTCCTCGCGAACGCCGCTCTCGACCTCGCGCGCGGCGAGGCGCTCCAGCGCCGCCAGGCCTTCCGCCCGGACACGGCGGTGGAGGAGTACCTCGCCCGCTGCTCGCTTAAGACGGGAAGGCTCTTCGAGGCCGCCTGCCTCCTCGGGGGCGGCCGGCGCGAGCTCGGCGATTTTGGTCTTGCGCTGGGGATCGCCTTTCAGATCGCGGACGACATTCTCGACTGCGTCGGGACTCCGGGTGCGACTGGTAAGGCTCCTGGTGTGGATCTTCGCGACGGCACTCCGACGCTCCCCTTGATCCTCGCCGCACGCGAAGACGATCAGGTCCGACGAGCGCTGGCCGGCGAGCCGCTCGCCGGCGCGTTGGGGCGAGTCGCGGCGACAGGGGCGCTCGAAGCCTCGCGAGACCTGGCGCTCGAGTACGCGCGCCGAGCGCGAGCCGCGCTCGACGGCGAGCCCGATCGCCTGTCGCTCGAAGCCCTCACGCACCTTGTCGTGGATCGGGAGAGTTGACGATGGCGATCGCAACCGAGCAGGCCGCACTCGATCTGATCCGCGAGAAGGTGGAAGCGGGCGAGCGCCTCGGCTTCGACGACGGCCTGACCCTCATGGAGTCGGATGACGTGCTGCAGATCGGCGAGCTCGCCGACACGGCCCGGCGCCTGCGTGGCGGCACCGACGACGTCTACTTCGTGCAGAACCTGTACTTGAACCAGACGAACGTCTGTCGCGTGAAGTGCAAGTTCTGTGCCTTCGCGCGCACGCAGAAGCAGGAAGGCGCGTACACGTTCACGGCGGAGGAGCTCGTCGAGGACGCGCTCCGCCAGCGCGAGCTGACCGGGTTCACCGAGATCCACATGGTGGGCGGGGAGAGCCCGCACGTGGCCTTCGCGTACTACGTCGAGATCGTGCGACAGCTGAAGGAGGCGATGCCGGACGTCCACCTGAAGCTCTTCACGGCAAGCGAGATCCATCACATGACGAGGCTTTCAGGGCTCTCCCACGAGGAGGTCTTGCGTGAACTCCGCGACGCCGGCCTCGGGTCGCTCCCGGGCGGAGGGGCCGAGATCTTCGCCGGCCGGGTGCGCCGTCTGATCGCTCCCGGGAAGGAGCATCCGGACTTCTGGTTCCACACGCACCGCGCCGCTCACGGCCTCGGCATCCCGACGCACTGCACGATGCTCTACGGACACGTCGAGACCTACGAGGAGCGCGTCGACCACCTGCTTCGCCTGCGGGAGCTGCAGGACGAGACGGGGGGCTTCCTCGCCTTCATCCCGCTCGCCTTCCACCCCGAGAACACGGTGTTCGAGCGCCGCGGCTGGACGCAGAGCGCAGGGACCGACGACCTGAAGGTGATCGCGGTCTCGAGGCTCCTCCTCGACAACATCCCGCATGTGAAGGCCTACTGGATCATGATGGGGATGCCGCTCGCGGCCGTCGCGCTCCACTTCGGAGCGAACGACGTGCAGGGGACAGTCGTTCGAGAGGCGATTTTTCACGCGGCCGGTGCGCGGACGGAAACGGAGCAGAAGATCGAGGAGCTCGTGCGCTACGTCCGCGGTGCGGGGCGCACCCCTGTCCAGCGGGACACGCTCTACAACGAGGTGCGGCGGTGGAGCTGAACGCACGAAACCGGCACAGTCCGCGCGCCTCGCGCGCGCTTTTCGGGGTTAGGCTGAACGCCGAGCAGGGGGCGGGTCGGGACCCGAAGTCAGACGCGCGCGCGTCGATCGGAAGGGCGGAGCAGTGATCCGACTCGGCCGCATCTCCTACGTCAACATGGCGCCGCTCTTCTTCCGGCTCGACGCGGCCGTCGAGGAGGTTCCGGGCGTCCCGACCGAGCTGAACCGCGCGCTCCTCGCGGGCGAGATCGACGTCGCGCCCATCTCGTCCATCGAGTACGCGCGGCACGCCGACCGCCTGCGCATCCTTCCCCGCCTCTGCGTGTCCTCCGAAGGTGCGGTCGACTCGATCCAGCTGGTCTCACGCGCGCCGCTCGCCTCCATCAAAAGCGTCGCCGTCACACCCGAGAGCGCGACCTCCGTGGCCCTCGTTCGGATTCTCCTGCCCGAGACCGAGCAAGTCCCGCTCGAAGAGCACGCCGACGCGCGCCTCCTGATCGGCGACGCTGCGCTTCAATCCATGTTCGAGGATCCCACACCCCATCACGACCTCGGCCGCCTGTGGCTCGAGCGCACTGGCCTCCCGATGGTCTACGCCGTTTTTGCGTGTGCCGAGCCGGCGCCCGAGGGGACAGCCGAGCTCGAGGACGCCCTCCTCGCCGCGCACCGCGCGGCGCGCGAGCGACCCGAGGAGCTCGCTCGGGAGGCGAGCGAGCGCTACGGCTATCCGCCCGGCTTCCTCGCGCGCTACTTCGAGAAGCTTCAGTACCGCTTCGGCCCGCGAGAGCGCGCCGGGCTCTGCACGTTCTTCGAGCTTGCTCGCGACGTCGGCGAGCTCTCGTCCGTACCTGACCTCCGTTTCCTCGCCACTGAGGCGGTCGCTGCGTGAGGTCGGCCGAGGTCCTGGACAAGGCGCTTTCGGGTGAGCGGATTTCGGAGGACGACGCGCTCGCCCTGCTCCGCGGCCGCGACCTCGTGGCGGTCGGCCGCGCGTCCGACGAGCTGCGAAACCGCCGCGTCGACCCTGACCGGATCACGTTCGTGATCGACCGCAACGTGAACTACACGAACATCTGTCACACCGACTGCGACTTTTGCGCCTTCTACCGCCGGCCGGGCGACCGCCGCGAGGGCTACCTCCTGCCGAAGCCGGTCATCTTCCGGAAGATCGAGGAGACGCTTGCTCTGGGCGGCACCGCCCTCCTCATGCAAGGCGGACACCACCCTGACCTCGGCGTCGACTTCTACGTCGACCTTTTCACCTCGATCAAGGCGCGCTACCCGATCCATCTGCACGCGCTCTCGCCCCCAGAGGTGCAGCACATCGCCCGCCGCTCGAAGCTGACGGTCCCGCAGACGCTCTCACAGCTCCGCGACGCAGGCTTGGACTCCCTCCCGGGCGGCGGCGCCGAGATCCTCGTCGACCGCGTGCGCGACATCATCAGCCCGAAGAAGACGAAGTCGGCCGACTGGCTCGGCGTCATGCGGGAGGCGCATCGACTGGGCATGTCGACGACCGCGACGATGATGTACGGCCACGTCGAAACGATCGAGGAGCGGGTCGAGCACATGCGCAAGATCCGTGCCCTCCAGGACGAGCTGGGCGGCTTCCGCGCCTTCATCTCCTGGACGTTCCAGTCCGACGGCAACCGTCTCGCGGCGAAGGTGCCGAAGGAGCGCATGCCGACGTCCTTCGACTACCTCCTGACGCAGGCGGTGAGCCGGATCTACCTCGACAACGTCGACCACATCCAGTCGAGCTGGGTCACGCAGGGAATGAAGGTCGGTCAGGTCGCGCTCGCCTTCGGCGCGGACGACATGGGCTCGATCATGATCGAGGAGAACGTCGTCTCGGCGGCCGGAACGACTCATCGTGCGTCCACCGAGGACTTCGTTCGGGCGATCAAAGCACTTGGCAAGACCCCGGTCCAGAGGGACACGCTCTACCGGGACGTCCGGGTCTGGAATTAGTGAAGGCGCTTCCCAATTCGGGAAGCGTGTGCTTTCCTGGTTTGGGGTCTTCGATGCGCCGCTTCCTTGTCGCATCCGTTTTCGCATCGCTCTTGCCGGTCGGCGGAGCCCTGGCGACGCCGTACCCGCTTCCGCCCGAGCCGTCCGCTCCCTACGTGAGCCGGGCCCCGCTTCCGCCGCCATCGACCCTTCACGCCCGGCCGGCGGACGATGCGGCCGCGATCTCGCGCGGGCTTCGTGCGGCCGTCGTTGCCGGTCGGCTCTCGAGAGCCGAAGCGGAGGAGTATCGGGCGGTCGTCCGCCGGGCGCGCGCGGCAATCGGGCGGCTTCCGAGCTCCCGCAGCTCGATCATCGGGCGTGTCCTCCACCAGGTGCGAATCCAGGCGTCCGCGTTCAACAGAGCCCGGGCGCTCACGCTCTTCTCCATGCTCGAGCAGAATGCGACCTACCTCTCGCGGCGGGGTCTGCCTGGGAACGAGACCGACGTCGTCGGGAAGTACGGGATCGTCTATCGCGTCGGCTGGGGGTACGGCCTCCAGTTCCACCCACTCGCGAACGTGATCGCGCTGAACGCGCACCTCTACGCGGACCGGCGCGAGCGGGCGATCCGGCTTGCGTCCGCCCTCGCCTCCCGGGCCGTCCCGACGTCGCAGGGGGCCGTCTGGGAGTACTACTTCCCCTACGCAGGGGGCTCGCCTCCCTGGACGTCCGGGATGGCCCAGGCGATCGGGGCGCAGGCTTTCGCCCGGACGGCCCGGCGCTTGACGGCTCCCCACTTTTTCGAGACCGCGGGGCGGGCGTATCGTGCGATCCCGGGTCGCCTGGCCTTCCAGGTTTCGACCGGCCCCTGGATCCGGCTCTACAGCTTCAGCGGGCTCGTCGTCATGAACGCCCAGCTCCAGTCGGCGCTCTCGCTCGTCGATTACGGGCGGATCACCGACGACGTCGAGGCGATCGGGCTCGGTGACCGCCTGGAGGACGCCGCCCGCAACCTGATGCCACGCTTCGACACCGGTCACTGGACGAACTACTCCCCGGGCAGCGAGGCGCCGCTCAAGTACCACCTCTACCACGTGGAGCTCGCGGAGGCGCTTGCCGGGCGGACGAACGCCGATTTCTGGCGAAGCGCGCACGCGCGCTTCGACCGCTACAGCCACGAGCCGCCCGTCTTCAAGTCGGGTCCGCAGCGCGCGACGCTCTACCCCTGGCCGTCGGACGGCTACCGGGACAGCTCGAGGATCTCCCTCTGGGTCTCGAAGATCTCGACGGTCAGCGTGACGGTGGGCGGGGAGACGCGCCGGCTGGGTCTTTCGCGGCGCGGCTGGCAGGCCTTCACGTGGAGCCCGGGCCGTCGCCAGGCCGGCATCTACCGGCCGGTCGTCACCGCGGTCGATCTCGCGGGGAACCGGGGTCGCGGGGAGCTTCGGCCGCTGCGGATCGCGATCGACCGCGATCCGCCCAAGGTCTCGGTAAACGTGACGGGCCGGCGCCTCACCTGGCGTGCTACGGACAACGCCACGCCGTGGGTGCGCCTGACCCTTCGCCTGGAGCGCGGGGCCGAGGCGCGGATCGCGGCCCTCGGCCGCCGGCCGCTTTCCGGATCACTTCGCTTGCCCATTCCGGCCGGGCGCTGGGAGGGCACGCTCGTCGTCGCGGACTCGAGCCGAAACCGCACTAGGGTCGCGCTCGGAAGCCTGCCAGCTGGCTAAATTCCGGCTACCATGCGCGGGTGGGAGGACTGACCGAAGCGATCACCTCGTGGATCGCTGATTACGGCCTGTACGCCATCTTCATCCTCTCGCTCCTCGACGCAGTTCTGCCTGCCGCGAGCGAGCTCGTGATGGTCTACGGAGGGGCTCTCGCAGCCGGCGCCTTCTCGGCCGAGCGGGTGAACCTCGCGGGCGATCCGATCGAATCCACTCTGTGGGCCTTCCTCGCAGTCGCCGTTGCGGGTACGGTCGGTTACATCCTCGGCTCGATTGGCGGCTGGGCGATCGGGCTCTACGGCGGCCGTCCCTATCTCGAGCGCCATGGGCGCTGGCTCCACCTGACCCCGGACAAGCTCGACGAGGCCGAGCGCTGGTTCGAGCGTTGGGGAAACACGGCCGTCCTCGTCTCGCGCTGCCTGCCGCTCGTGCGCTCCTTCATCTCGATCCCTGCCGGGGTCGCTCAGATGCCGCTCGCGCGCTACACCGGGCTGACTACCCTCGGAACGATCCCGTGGTACTTCGGCCTCGCCGCGATCGGGGTCGCTGCAGGCGCAAGCTGGGAGCGCGTACACGAGAGCTGGCACTACGCCGACTACGCGATCATTGCGCTCCTCGCGGCCGCGCTCGCCCTGTTCGTAGCCCGGACATACCGCAAGCGCACCCGCCGCCGCGCAATGGAGTCCGCATGAGGCTCGCCCGCGTCCTCGCGCTCCTTCTCTCGCTGGCAGCGTTGGCGGCACCTGCCGCTTCGGCCCATCACCCCGCAGGAGTGCCCGCGGAGGACGCTGCGCGAGGCCTCGAGTACGACGGCCTTCGCCCCGCCACGGCCGACGGGCCTTGCAACGGAGTGGGATACGAGCTCACTGCCGGGGTTCGGATCGGCTGCACGCATGGCCCCGATCCCGCACCCGCCGGCGTCGACGTGCGCGAGACCCCCCCGCTTGCAGAGCTTCGGGCCAGCACGGAGGCCGCCGCGCCGGTGCCCTGTATCGGCGACGGGACCTCCGGGATGCGGGTGCAGGCAATCTACGCGCGCCCCTCGGACCGCCCGAGCCAGTACGCAACGGTCGAGCCGCTGATCCAGGGCTGGTCCGCGGAGATGAACGACATGGTCCGAGCCAGCGCGCGCGGAGCGCGCGACGTTCGCTTCGTGACAGACGAGGCGTGTCGGGCGACCGTCCTGAACGTGACAGTCACTCCAAACGCCGCGGAGAACTTCGAGGCGACGATCCAGGAGCTCGCGCTGCAGGGCTTCGTCAGGAACGACCGCAAGTACCTCGTCTGGATGGATGCTTCGAAGTACTGCGGAATTGCAGGGATGTACCCGGACTCCCGTGTGAGGCAGCTGAACCGAAACAACGGCCCGCTCGGCGTGGCGGCGCTCGTCGCGCGAGTCGATACTGGCTGCTGGGACGGCCACACCGCGACCCACGAGCTGGTGCACACGCTGGGTGCCGTCCAGGGTGGGTCGCCGAACGCGACCGCTTACGGACACTGCACCGACGAGTACGACGTCATGTGTTACACCGACGGGGCGGGGACTATGCTTCGCATCGTCTGCTTCCCGCGCTCGACCTATGAAGCCCGGCTGGACTGCAACGGAGACGATTACTTCAACGTCTCACCGGCGCCGGGCAGCTGGCTCGGGCTCCACTGGAACGTGGCGAACAGCGTGTTCCTAGAGGGAGGCGTTGTGCCGCCGCCTCCCGCGGCTCCGACCGCCCTGCGTGCGACGAGCGCGGGACAGACGCAGCTCGCCTTCGAGTGGGCCTCAGTCTCCGGTGCTGTTGCGTATGGCATTTCGCTTGATGGGATGGTGCGAGAGAACACCGGATTCCCGAGGATCGAGCTCAACGGCCTCCCTTGCGGGCGCTCCTTCGAGCTCGGGGTGGAGGCCCTTGACGCACGCGGCGAAACCTCGGCGCGTGCCGTCGCGTCTGCGTCGACGCTCGCGTGCCCCGATCGCCAGCCGCCCGTCGTCACGCCTCGCGCCGTTTCGGGCAAGCGCGGACAGTTCATCAAGCTCCGCTACGGGGTGTCGGACGCCGCTCACACTCGCGAGACCATTTCGATTTACCGGGGGACGACCCGCACGAAGACGTTGACGACAGCCTTCGGCCCGAGCACGAGCGGCCAGTCGGTCAGGTGGAGGATTCCCGCGAACGCGAAGGGCCCCCTTCGGTTCTGCGTCCGGGCCGCCGACCGCACCGGCAATCCCAGCGAGACGCGCTGCGCTCCGATCCGCCTCCCCTAGACTCATCGCCGTGAGCATCCCGCTCGTCGACGTGCGCGCACAGTACGCGCCTCTTCGCTCGGCCATCCTCGACCGCTTCGCCGGCGTTCTCGACTCCGGCCACTTCATCCTGGGGCCGAACGTGCGGGACTTCGAGCACGAGGCTGCGGCTTATCTCGGGACGAGCCAGACGGTCGGGGTCGCCAACGGCACGGATGCGATCGCGCTCGTGCTCGACGCCCTCGGGATCGGTTCCGGCGACGAGGTGATCTGCCCCGCCTTCACGTTCTACGCGACGGTCGAGCCGCTGCTGCACCGGGGCGCGGTGCCCGTCTTCTGCGACATCGACGGGCTCACGATGAACCTCGACACGGCCGACGTTGCCGCACGCGTGACCGAGCGGACGAAGGCGATCATCGCGGTGCATCTCTTCGGGCGGCCCGCTCCGCTCGACGAGCTCCCTGAGGGGATTCCCGTGATCGAGGACGCCGCGCAGGCATTCGGCGCCCGGCTCGGCGACCGCCGCGTGGGATCGATCGGCCGCGCCGCGACCTTCAGCTTCTTCCCGACGAAGAATCTCTTCGCCCTCGGCGACGGCGGACTCGTAGCGACGAGCGACAAAGAGCTCGCGGACACGGTGCGCCGCCTTCGCTTCCACGGCTCGCGCGACAAGCAGACGTTCGAGCTCGCGGGCTACAACTCCCGTCTCGACGAGCTGCAGGCGGCCGTCCTGCGCCTCTTCCTCCAGGAGCTCGACGGCTGGAACGAAGCCCGTCGCGAAGCGGCGGCGCGCTACGGCGAGCTCGGGCTCGGCGATCTGGTCGAGCTACCTGAGGACGAGCCGGGCCACGTGTACCACATGTACGTCGTCAGAAGCCCGGAACGCGACCGTGTGCTCGAGCGCCTGAAAGCGGAAGCGATCGGCTGCGCGAGCTACTACTCGCGACCGCTGCATCTCCAGCCGGCTCTTGCCTTCCTCGGCCATGAGCCGGGCTCGCTGCCAGAGACCGAGCGCGCGGCTGCCGAGAACCTGGCGCTGCCGCTCTGGGCTGGGATCGAAGCGGCCGACCAGGAGCGAGTCGTCGACGTGATCAGCGAGGTCTTTGGTGCGAGGCCAGCCCTGAGCGGCCGAGCCGGATCCGCGCACGCAGCGTCCTGAGCGCGCCTCGAGGAGCCGCTTCTCGCCGGGTCGCGGTCGCGGCGCTTGTCCTTGCACTCCTCGCCGCCTCCGCGACCGCCTTCGCCGTGGCGCAGCGCCTCAAGCTCCAGCGGGCGCCGGTCACCCAACCGCGCTTCACCCGCGTCTTCGGCCCGACCTGTGAATGCGACAAGGCCACGGCGCAGCTCTCCGTGCGGCTGCGCCGCGCCGATCGTCTGGGCGCGGCGATCGTGAACGTCGACGGCGAGCCCGTGCGCACTCTCGCCACCGGTCTCGAGCGCCCGCGCGGTCGCACGCGGCTCACGTGGGACGGCCGCGACGACGCCGGTCGGGTTGTCCCCGAAGGCCGCTATCGCCTGCGCCTCCGACTCGAGCGTGCAGACCGGACGATCGTCGTCCCGACACCCGTTCGCGTGGACACGACAGCGCCGCGCGTGGAGCTCCTCTCCTTGAAGCCGCGCGCGATCTCGCCGGACGGAGACGGCCGCGCGGACCGGGCCCGCTACACGTACCGCTCGAGCGAGTTCGGCTACCCGGTCGTCTACGTGAACGGGGAATACACGGCGCGCGGGCGGCACTGGCCGGCCGGGATCGGGAAGGCACAGTGGCGCGCGGGCGCGGGGGACGGCACGTTTCTTCCCGCTGGCACGTACCAGACCTACCTGCAGGTTGTGGATGTCGCAGGCAACCGCTCTGAGCCGACCGAGACCGTGGCGGTGCGGATCCGCTTCACCGAGCTGCCATGAGGCGCGAGCTCCCGGGCGGCGTGGAGATCGACGACGACGCCGGCCGCATCGACGTCGCGGAGGTGCACCGCTTCCTCTCCCATAAGTCGTACTGGGCGCGCGGCCGTCCCCGCGACGTCGTCGAGCGCCTCGTGTCGGAATCGGCTCGCGTCGTCGGCCTGTATGAGGGAGAGCGTCAGATCGGCTTTGCACGCGCGGTCTCGGACGGCGTAGCGATTGCTTACCTCGCGGACGTCTACGTGCTCCCCGAGGTCCGCGGCCGGGGCCTGGGAGTCGAGCTCGTGCGCGAGATGGTGGACGGCGGCCCGCTTGCGCACTGCCGCTGGGTTCTCCATACGGCCGACGCCCACCGCCTCTATGAGCGATTAGGCTTCCGCCCGCCCGACGACCCGTCCCTCATGGTTCGCCCGGCGCCGACTAGCGGCAGCTAGCGCAGAGACCCGCCACCTCGAGCCGGTGCGCGGTGGCGACGAAGCCGTGCTCGGCTGAGAGGCGCTGGAGCCACGGGTCGAGCTCGCAGTCCGCGAGCTCGACCACGCGATGGCAGCGGTCGCACACGAGGTGGTGGTGATGCTCCTCGCCGCACCAGCGGTAGCAGAGCTCGCCGGGGTGGTGCGAGAGCGTGTCGACTGCCCCCGCGCCAGCGAGGAGCGAGAGCGTCCGGTAGACCGTCGCGAGCCCGAGCTTCTCCCCTCGTGCCTTCAGTCGCCCGTGCAACTGCTGGGCAGTCACGTCGTCCGACTCGCCCATCAGCTCGGCGGCCACGGTGAGCCGCTGGCGTGTGGCCCGGACGCCGTGCTCTCGAAGCGCCTGCTCGGCCGTCGATCGCCGTTCGTTGCGCGCGCGTGCCACTCGTGGGTACTGTAGCCCCGAGATGACACTGAGAATCATTCTCATCAAGGGACCAGAGAGGTGACGACCGCCTTTCTCCAACTCTCGAGCGACTGGGTCGACTACGGCGTTCACTTCTTCGTCGACATCTGCGCCACCTTCGCCACCATCTACGCGCAGCGCTTCTGCCACCACTTCTGGCACCAAATCGGCATCTGGTTCGCCCTCTCGGTGATCGTCACCGTCACGACGGTGAACCTGGTCGGCTAGTAGTAGTAGGAGGGTTCGACGAAATAATCGAAGGGCGGCCAAGCCCTGATTCCCCAACCGCTTCCGTGCCCGGAAAGGCTTGACTCCGGCGTCGCGGAGTACGTTCGCGCTCTCCCAGCGCACGGAGTCGAGACGTTTGAGTCGCGCGAGGGTGGCGAGGGCCACGCCTTCGTTGAACCTGTCGTCTTTTTCTTTGGCGACAAGTCCGAGGGCTTCCGCGCCCTGGATGTAGCGCTAGAGCACGGGCTCCCGGTCAACGACCTGCGCACGCGCTTCACGCCGACCTGACCATGCTCGTCCGCCTCAGCCGCGCCCTTGCGAGGGGGGAGCAGTTCCGCTTGTGGCCTAAGACGCAAATAGCGGGACATGCTGCCATTGGGTCGACGGGCCGCTTGTCAAAAGTGTGACATGGTGGACGGAAGCGGCGCGGGTCGTGGGTTGGGGGTAAGCCGCAGCCCCCCAACCTGCCCCGCGTCGCCCTTCTAAGAGTGAACGGGGCGATTCCCGCCGCATCGGATCGCCCCGTTCTGGAGGATTCTTTCGTTTCACCAATCGAAACGCCAACCCCTCTTAGTACTACTAGCCGAGGGCCCGCGCTAGCGCGGTTGCGGCTGCGGCCACAAGTACGACCACGACGATCGGCGCTCGCGCGAGGAGTGCAAGCGCAGCGGCTAGGAGCCCAGGGACGCGCGCGTCGAGGACCAACTCGCGGTCGCCGCCGAAGATCTGCACCGCGACCAGCGCGGCGAGGAGCGCCGGTGCCAGGAGCTCCACGACCCTGAGCGCGAGGGCCGGTAGCTCGCGTCCGCCGAGGAAGACCGGGCCCGCGCTCTTCAGCGCGACCGTCGCGGCTCCCACCACCGCGACCACGATCCAGAAGTTCCTCACCGGCGCCAGAGCCCGACGAGGCAGGCTGCGGTCGCGGCAATGATCGGCACGCCGGGGGAGGAGAACGGGACGAGCACGAGCGCGAGCCCGGCTCCGGCGAGCGCGGCGGCGAGAGCCCGCCGAGAGCCGAGCTGCTGGATCAGGAGCGCCAGGAAGAGCGCCGGGAAGGCAGCGTCGAGCCCGTAGGTCTCCGGGTCGCCGAGGAGCCCTCCGCCGAGGACGCCCGCCGTCGTCCCGCCCACCCAGCAGGCGTAGAGCGTCAGGCCCGCTCCGATCAGCAGGCGCCGGTCGACGCGACCGCTCCCGACCTGTGCGACCGCCCAGGACTCGTCCACGATCGCCTGCGACTCGAGGAGGCGCCTCAGTAGGGCGCCCCCCAGGGAGGGGGCCACCGTGAGGGAGATCGGTGCATAGCGGGCGTTCAGGAGGACGGCGGCGCTGATCGCCGCGAAGATCCCTCCGGCGGTTTCGAGGACGGAGATCGCTGCGAACTGGGCCGAGCCGGCGAAGGTCGTCGCGGACATGACGATCGGGGCGAGGACGCCGAGCCCCTCCGCCTCCGCGAGCACGCCGAACGAGACCCCGAAGACAAGGGACATCGGCGCGATCGGCAGCGCGGCGCGCATTCCGTCCCGGTAGGTCGGACGGGGGTTCGTGATGTCGGCCGGAGCGGCGATACTTCGCTTAACGATGAAGGGCGACGATCTCCTCCTGCTTCATCTCGCTGCGCTTCCAGCGCCCGATGAGGAGGACGTCCCGGAGCGCTCGCCCGCGAGAGAGCGGCTCGAAGCGGAGCTCGGGCTCGAGCTCGCGGGCGGCCTCGTAGCCGCGCTCACCTCCCCGTCCTGACGCCACGGGCCGTCGCTAGCATCGCCGAGGGGATGGCCTCGAAGGCTCTCGTCATCGGTCTCGATTGCGCGCCGCCGCAGCTCGTCTTCGACCGCTGGCTCGACGAGCTGCCCACCATTCGCTCGCTGACGGAGCGCGGCTCCTTCGGCGTCCTCCGAAGCTGCGACCCGCCGATCACCGTCCCGGCCTGGTCGGTCATGACATCGTCGCGAAGCCCCGGGGCGCTCGGCATCTACGGCTTCCGAAATCGACGCGACCACTCGTACGACGGCCTTTCGTTCGCGACGTCGCGCTCGGTGCGCGTCCCGCGCGTTTGGGATCTCCTCTCGGCCCGCGACCGGCCGGTCATCGTCCTCGGGGTTCCGGGCACCTACCCCGTGACGCCCGTGAACGGCGTGATGGTCGCGTGTTTCCTGACCCCCGACGTCGAGACGAGCCAGTACACGCACCCGCCCGAGCTGAAGGACGAGATCGCCCAACTCGTCGGGCGCTACCTGATCGACGTCCCGGATTTCCGCACCGAGGAGAAGGATCGCCTACTCGCCGACCTCGAGGAGATGACCGAAAAGCGGTTCCGGCTCGCGGAGCACCTGCTCGAGACCCGGCCCTGGGACCTCTTCTTCATGGTCGAGATGGGCACCGACCGGATCAACCACGCCTTCTGGCGCTTCACCGATCCCGAGCACCGGCTCTACGAGCCTGGGAACAGCTACGAGTCGGCCATCCTCGACTACTACCGCCGCCTCGACGAGCGGATCGGACGCCT
>Ga0136614_10000450_pt1 | contig 20428 bp, 22 predicted proteins | sample AntDrymUQ2792106_2_FD_106643 | JGI IMG/M metagenome (GOLD analysis project Ga0136614, IMG submission 106643) | Polar desert sand microbial communities from Dry Valleys, Antarctica - metaG UQ279 (21.06) | ecosystem: Environmental > Terrestrial > Soil > Desert | place: Antarctica: Dry Valley... | reverse complement strand
TCACCCTCCGCCTCGCCCGCGCGGTCGAGCCGGACGGCGTCGTGTATGCGCTCGACGCGAGGCAGAGCACCCTCGATGATCTGCGTCGCGCGGTCGACGATCGCGGGATCACGACACTCCGGTCGGTGCTGGTGCGTCGCGACCGCCTCGAGATCCCGGAGCCGGTGGATCTGCTCTTCGTCTCTGCCACCTATCACCACGTCCCAGCGACGCCGAGGTACTTCGCGGAGGCTCGGGAGCACCTTCGGCCCGGCGCGAGAGTCGCGATCCTCGAGTCGCGCCGCGAGGGCCCGCTGGCCCGCTGGCGTGGCCGCCACGCCTCCTCGCCGCGACGCGTGCTGCGCGAGATGGCGGAGGCCGGGTATCGGCTCACCGCGACGCACGATATCGTCCGCGGGTACTGGTTCGGGCTGTTCGAAATCGCTTCCTGAGGCAGCCCAAGCGCAAGTAGCGGATCAATGGTCGCTGCGCTTGGGACGTCTCAGTCTCGGCCGAACGCCGCCTTGACATTCGGCCGGAACCAGAGCACCAGGCCGAGGGTGGCGATGGCTGCCACCAGCACAGCCATCCACGCGAGCAGCGGCGCATCACGCATCAGCTCGCCCCACTGCGTGACGAGAATCGCGGCGACGTACACGATCGTGGCGGCTTCGGCGAACACGCCGAGCGTCCAGGCCCACGACTTGAGCGTCCGCGCTCCGTAGGCCAAGGCCAGGTACAGCACGGCCACGGCGACTGGCGGGGTGACGATGATCGCGTCGTCAGCGTCGAGGCTGGCGAGGCCATGGACGACGAACGCGCCAGCGAGTACGCCAAGGATGGCACCGATGCCGCCGATGGCCGCGAGGATTGCCACGACCGTGACGGTGGCCGGGCGTTCTGGTGACGGAGCCGGTCGGGTGACGGATGGTTGCATGAGAACGGAAACCCCTATCGAGTTCTTGACGGATTCGCGCCGGACGTTGCGATGGCGGTGGGCATGACGATCACGAAACTCGGGACGGTTCGACGCTCGCCTGCCGGAACAGCAGGGCCGATGCGACCCACGCCGCAATGAAGAACGCGTCCGCTCGCAGCTCCGGCCCGAGGCCGGCGATCAGCGCGATCACGACCACCACTACATGGGCGGTCGCCGTCGCGAACATCGCGATCGAGGCTTCACGGGGCTCGAAGCGGGCGATCGAGGCGCCGATGAGCGCGACGGCCAGCACCAGGACGTACATCAGGTTCGCGGGCTCGGCGTCGATCATGCCGACCGCGAGGTTGGCCCAGACGAGGAACAGCCCCGCCGCGGCGGCGATGGCGACGGCAGCCTTGTGGGCCGTGTTCGTTGCCCGCCGGGTGGCGTACTCGTACAGGAGGCCGGCGCCGAGCACGAGCACGCCGATGATGGCGAAGTCCATTGGGCCCCAGTTCACGCCGTCGGTGCCGCTGCCGGGATCCGGGACGCCGATCCGGAACACCATCGCCAGCAGCGGCACGAGCAGAACGGCAGCCGTGACGAGCACCCAGCGGAGGTAGTTCCTGTTCTCCATGATCATGTGCGTCATGTTCTCCCTGATGATTTCCGCGGCTGTTTCGGCGAACGTCCCGAGGGCGAACCCGTGGAGGTTTCGGTTCTCGTCGCTGCGCTCGCGCGCGAGATCGGTGAAGGTCTGCACCATCGGCTCGCCGAAGCGCTGCTGGTACGGCCTCGGGTAGAGCCGAAGCAACGATGCATACCAGCGCCGATACCGGCGGATCGACCGATCAGATGCCATCGGCGAACGCATTGCGGGTCAGCCGCTTCTCGGTGGCGACGGCCACGACCTCGCGGTATCGGTCCAGCTCCGCGTCGAGCGCCTTCCGCCCCAGCCCGGTGAGCGTGTAGTAGATCCGCCGCTCGTCGTCCATCGCTGGGTCGACCTTCTTGTCGCCCTCGCGGATCAGCCCCCCCTCCATCATCCGGCCGAGCGACCCGTACAGCGTGCCGGGTCCCATTCTCACCTTGCCCTGCGACTCCCGCGCGACCTGCTTCATGATCCCGTACCCGTGCCGCTCCTCGGTGGAGAGGGCCAGCAGGATGTGAAGCACCGCCGGAGTGAGAGGAGCGTCTCCCTGAGCCTTCATCGCGCCTCCGCGCTATATCCGTGACGGAGGCAGAGTATATCCGTAGCCGATATATGTCAAGGGCCGGGTGGTCGGTTCGTCAGCCGCCAGCGGCCGCGACGGGAACCGCCGTGACTGCAACGCCCGGCCGCGTCGTCTCGTTCACGTCGAAGTCGCGCGTCCACTCGCTCGTCAGGACGGTCATGCCAATGAGCACGGCGCCGCCGGTCATCAGCAGCAGCGTCTGGTGCACTCCGAGCAGGTCGATCAGGAAGCCGGTCGCCAGAACGCCGATCGGCGCGGCGACTGGAATGCTGGCCGAGCTCAGCCCGACGACGCGCGGCAGCAGGCGCGCGGGGGATCGTTCCTGGCGGATCGTGGCCTGCAGCGGCACGAGCGAACCGGCAGCAGCTCCAAGCGTCAGCAGCATGGCCAGGGTAAACGGTAGGAACGGAACGAGCACGATTGCCGCGTAGGTGCACGGCCACGCGACGAATACTCCGATGTACAGCCGCCGCCGAGGAATGCGCGCACCGAACGTCCCGAAGCCTGCGGCCAGCGGTAGAGAGAGGCGAGATGAGCCAGACCCGTGTGTCGGTTCGGCCACAGCTCCGAAGCGGGCACTCCACACACTTGGATGTGGGCGAGTCTGCTCGACGCCCTCGACCGATCAGTTTCCCGGTACGGATCTGTCTACAGGTTCATGAGCAAAGTACGCGTGCACATCTCGACCTCGCTGGACGGCTACGTTGCCGGCCCGAACCAGAGCATGGAGAACCCGCTCGGCGACGGCGGCGAAGGGCTTCACGACTGGTTGGTGGAGCTGAAGTCGTGGCGCGAGCACGCCGGCATGGAGGGCGGCGTGGAGAACGTCAGCAATGATCTGTTCGCCGAAGAGATCGGGAACGTCGGCGCCGAGATCATGGGTCGGGGCAAGTTCGGTCCACCGAGCCGCGGTCCGTGGGGCGACGATCCATGGCAGGGCTGGTGGGGCGAGGACCCGCCCTTCCACAAGCCAGTCTTCGTTCTCACCCACCACGAGCGCGAGCCGCTGATCCTCTCGGACACCACTTTCACCTTCGTGACCGATGGCATCGAGTCCGCCCTCGACCAAGCGAGGGAGGCCGCCGGCGACAAGGACGTCTTCATCGGCGGTGGCGCCAAGGCCGTCAACCAGTATCTGGCGGCCGGACTGGTCGACGAGCTGGAGCTGCACGTGGTCCCCATCCTCCTGGGCGGAGGCGAGAGTCTCTTCGAGGGAGTCGGCTCGGACGTGAAGCTCGAGCCGCTGCGAGTGGTCGACGCGCCCGGGGTCGTGCACCTCACGTACCGCCTCGTCAAGTGAGGTGGCGGCCACACTGGACGGAGCTGGTCGGGGAGCGGCGGTGAGCGCAGCGGCGCCAGCACATGCCGCGCCATTGGCGTAGCGTTGGGGTGTGAGCCGGGACGTCGAGGAGCTGAACCGGCGCATGCTCCGTGCTCGCGACGCGATGGATCGCCGCTACGCCGAACGGCTCGACGTCGGCGCCGTGGCCGCGGGCAGCCCGGCGACGAAGACGAGGCCGCCGAGCGCTCCCTTGGTGATGAGCTCGCGGATCTGCGCCGCTGTGGCGTCGTCATGCAACGGCGGGCCCGGCTCCTCCAGGTTGACTGACATGGGCGTCCGCGACCCGTTCGGCAACGCCATACGAATCCTCCAGCAGTGAAAGGTCCCTCAGTAGGCCACTGCGTGAAACCGTCCGCGCTGCCAGCCAGTGGCGCTGGGCGTTAAGCTCGAGCTGGGAGCGAATGGCCGCCGACTGGGACGCAACCACAGTCCCACGAGGGCTCAGCGCGCTTCGTCCGACTGGCGGTATGACTCCATCAGGTGGACAAGCTCCGCAGGACGGCTGAGCGCGGGCGTGTGGCCGCTGGGCAACTCATCGGGCTCGGTGCCGAGCCGGGCGCGCACGACGCCTCTGAGCCAGTCCGCGGGGAAGAACCGATCGGAGCGGCCGATGATGACGTGCGTCGGCACGTCCGGCCATGCCGCGAGGGGCCACGGTTCGCGGCCGGTCGTCTCCGATTGGCGGCGTTCGCGCGACATCGCCTCGGCGGCAACGACCGGGTCCACGTCGTGGTAGCAGGCGCCGATCGCGCCCGAGTCCGACCTCGGCATCTGCCAGCCCGTCGCCTCCCACATCTCGTCGGCAGTCTCGCCGGGGCTCAGGATCATAGGGGCGACCAGAATCAGTCGGTCGGCACACGCGCGCTCGGCGACGATCGGCGCGATGTACCCGCCGTACGACTGCCCGACGACGACGAGCTCACCGCCGTCATCCGTTCGGCCGATCGCATCCAGAACGACCTGGGCGTTGTGGATCAGGGTCGCGTCGTCGTCCTCGATCGGAAGGTCAGGCGCAACAGTCTGGTGTCCTCGATCGTGGAGCTCGCGTTCGACGAGGTGCCAATACCACCCCACGTCGCCTGCTCCATGGATGAGTGCGTAGGTTGCCATCGGTCAATGCCTCCGACTGTCAAACACCGCGCCGCCGATATCTCGTCCGGCGCCAATGAGCGAGTTCTCTCGCCGTGAAAGTGCTCAATCGCCCCGCCCCGTACCGTCGGGCGGCCGCGCTGGTACGGTGAGTGGCGGATACCATCCCTGCATGGCCCGGCCGAGCAATCCTGATGCAGACCAGTTGCTCAGGCTTCACACGTGGAGCTTGTTCAACAAGTACGGCGGCGATTTCGCCGCCGTAATGACCGTAGCGTGCATTCACGAAGGGCATGAAACCGATGCCGAGAGGTGCGCGTGTCTTTCCGCAGTTGTGCTCCATGAGTTTCTCGTTCACCCGCTGAATCGTGACGCCGTGTTGGCGGCGATGGTGGGCGCGCAGGAAGCTGCGTAGGGACGATCGATGCGTCGCTACGATGGCCGGGTGACCCAGCGAGCCCCTGATCCGAGCCGGGACGGCGACTTCGTCCACCTCCACGTTCATTCCGAGTTCAGCCTGCTGGACGGCCTGAGCCGCATCGGCGAGATGACGAAGCGGGTGGCCGAGCAGGGCATGCCGGCGCTGGCGCTGACCGACCACGGGTCGATGTACGGGGTCATCCCGTTCTACGCCGCCGCCAAGAAGGCCGGCATCAAGCCCATCATCGGGCTCGAGGCGTACGTTGCTCCCCGCGGCATGACCGACAAGGAGGGCAAGCAGGACGCCGACTACCACCACATGATCCTGCTGGCCAAGGACGACGTCGGCTACCGGAGCCTGCTGGCCCTGACGACCGCCTCGCACCTCGAGGGCTACTACTACAAGCCGCGGATCGACAAGGAGCTACTGGCCCGGCACAGCAAGGGGCTCATCGGTACATCGGCATGTCTCGGTGGAGAGGTGCTGAAGCGCCTGGGCCAGGGCGACGCAGCAGCGGCGGCCAGGGCAGCGAACGAGTATCGGGACATCCTGGGTGACGGCAGCTTTTTTATCGAGGTCCAGGAGCACGGGATCGGCGAGCAGAAGCGCCTGCACGCACAGCTCGTGGAGCTGGCTAGGAGCCAGAACATCCCGCTCGTCGCAACGAACGACACGCACTACACCTCGCCTGACCAGTACGAGGCTCATGACCTCCTGGTCTGCATCCAGACCGCGTCGAACGTCGACACGCCGGGTCGGATGCGGTTCGAGAACAACGAGTTCTACCTGAAGTCACCGGCCCAGATGCGCCGCCTGTTCAATGGCGAGCTGCCGGACGCCATGGACAACACGCTCCTCATCGCAGAGCAGTGCGAGGTGAACCTCGACTTCACCGGTCTGCGCCTGCCGCACTTCGAGGTTCCCGCCGGCGAATCCGAGGCGAGCTGGCTGCGCAAGGAGTGCGAGCGCGGGCTCCTGGACCGATACGGCACCATCACAGATGCCATTCGTACCCGGCTCGATTACGAATTGGGAATCATCGACCGGATGGGGTACAGCGCGTACTTCCTGATCGTGGCCGACTTCACCCGATTCGCCCGGGAGCAGGGGATCATGATCACCTGCCGCGGCTCGGCGCCGGGATCCATCGTCACGTACTCGCTCAAGATCACCCCGGTCGACCCGCTCGAGTACGGCCTGCCCTTCGAGCGCTTCCTGAACCCCGACCGGGTGACGATGCCGGACATCGACATCGACTTCCAGGACTCGCGCCGCGACGAGGTGATCCAGTACGTCACCGGCAAGTACGGCGACGACCGGGTGGCGCAGATCATCACCTTCGGGACGCTCGGCGCGAAGGCCGCCATTCGCGACGTGGGGCGCGCCATGGGCCTCACGTACGCCGAGGCGGATCGGGTCGCCAAGGCAGTCCCCAACGAGCTGAACATCTCGCTCGCCCGGGCGGTGGATACCTCCCCGCCGCTGCGCGAGCTGATAGCGGGGGACGATCGAGTCGACAAGCTCATCGGCATCGCGAAGCAGCTGGAAGGGGTCAGCCGCCATGCCTCGACGCACGCCGCCGGGATCGTCATCAGCCGCGAGCCGCTGACCGAGATCATGCCGCTCCAGCGCGCGACCGACGGCAAGACCACCATGACCCAGTTCGAGATGCACGCCTGCGAGGCGCTGGGCCTCCTGAAGTTCGACTTCCTGGGCCTCATCAACCTCACGATCCTGGCCGATGCCGTGGACCTCGTGCGGACGCATCGGTCAATTGAGCTGGACGTCGACAAGCTGCCGCTGGACGACAAGAAGACGTTCGACCTGCTCTCCACCGGAGAGACGACGGGCATCTTCCAGCTGGAAGGCTCCGGCATGCGCCGATATGTCAAGGAGCTCAAGCCGACCGAGGTGCGCGACCTGGCCGCCATGGTCGCCCTCTTCCGCCCGGGACCGATGGCCAACATCCCCGCCTACATCCGCCGCAAGCACGGCGAGGAACCGGTGACCTACCTCCACGACTCCCTTGAGCCCGCCCTGCGGGGCACCTACGGGATCTTCGTGTACCAGGAGGACATCATGACCGCCGCCATCGCGATGGCGGACTACACCGGTCCCGAGGCCGACAACCTGTGCTACGCGATCCGTAAGAAGAAGGAGGCCGTCCTCCGCCAGCACGAGGCCAAGTTCAAGGCCGGGGCCAAGAAGAAGGGGATCCCGCCGGGGATCGTGGACCAGGTCTTCCACGAGTTCGAGCCCTTCGCCCGATACGGCTTCAACAAGGCCCACGCCACGTGCTATGGGCTGATCGCCTACCAGACGGCCTACCTGAAAGCGAACTACCCGATCGAGTTCATGACCGCCGTCATGAACGGCTTCTCCGGCCGCGCCGAGAAGGTGGCCGCGGTGATCGCGGAGTGCCGACGCCTGGGGATCGAGGTGCGGCCGCCGGACGTGCAGAAGTCGTCCGCACCGTTCACCGTCGAGACCGATGCTGGTGGTGTGCCTGAAGCCATTCGCTTCGGCATGGCGGCCATCAAGAACGTGGGGGAGGGGGCTATCGAGGCGATCGCGTCGGTGCGCGATGGGGGAGCGGAGCCCGGCCCGTTCGCGTCGCTCGACGACCTGTGCCGGCGCGTCGACCTGCGGACCGTCAACAAGCGTGTGATGGAATCGCTCATCAAGGCCAACGCGGTGGCTTCATTGGGCACGGCCGGCGCGTTGCTGGGCGCGCTCGACGGGGCGCTGGAGAACGGCCAGCGTCACCAGCGTGACGTCGCCGCTGGCCAGTTCACCCTGTTCGACCTGTCCGCGCCGGCTGCCGCCGATGGATCGGTCCAGTTCCTTGACGGCGGTGAGGAGATACCCCGTCGCGAGCGGCTGCGCTGGGAGAAGGAGCTGATCGGCCTCTACCTGTCCGAGCATCCGCTGGGCGACATCGCGGATCAGCTGCCCGACTACGTCAGCGCCTACACCGGTGACCTGGCCGAGGAGGCGGAGGCGGCGAAGGTGACCCTCGGTGGCATCCTCATCTCGTCGCGCCGGGTCGTGACCCGCGCCGGATCGACGATGCTCGTGGCCACGCTCGAGGACCTCCAGGGATCGGTCGAGGTCGTCGTGTTTCCGAAGGTCTTCGAGCAGACGGCGCAGTCGTGGGCCGATGACTCAGTCGTGCTCGTCACCGGCCGCATCGATCGCCGCGACGAGACGCCGCAGATCCTGTGCGAGGCGGTGCACGCCTGGGACGATGCCGTGGGCATGGGTTCTGCGGCCTTCGGTCTGGAGCGCGACCGGCTGCTGGCAACCCGTGGCGGCGGCCGCCGCTGGGAGAAGCCGGTGGATCGCAAGCAGGGCGTCTGGAGCGATGCCGATCGCCATGCGATCCCGGTCGAGGTGCCCCCGGCAGCGGCGGTGGCGGTTGCTGCTCCCGAGGTCGTCGCCGCCGACATCGGCGCACCCGAGCCGGCGGAAGGAACGTCCGCGCCGGCAGACGCCGTGCCGATCCAGACGACGCCGGTCGGCGCCGCCGCCATCGTCAACGTCTCGTTCGGCGACGACGTGTCGGTGGATCGGCTGCTGGGAGCGATCGAATCGGTCAAGGCCGCGCTCGGAGGCCGCCCGGGACCGCTGGCCGTGCTCCTCAACGTGTCGGTCGCAGGTGCCGTGCGCCAGGTGCGGTTGCCGGACCACGTCGCCTGGGACGCGAGGCTCGGTGAGGCGCTGCGGCGCGCCGCCGGCGTCCCGATGACCGTGGAGCTGCGCTCGGAAGCCGAGGAGCGGATCGCCTGACCGGATGCCCCGTCCTGCGGGGCTAATGACCAACGAGGGGCGGCTCCGTCGTCAGATTCCCGTGGTGCGGGTCAGAACGCCAAGGAGCTGCCCGTTTGCGTGCCTTCCTTGGCTGTTAGCCCCGCCGTGCGGGTCAGGCGGTGCGTGACCGCCAGTCGCCAGCCCCACCAGCCGAGCCACCCGGCAACCGTGGCAACCTGCAGGCGGACCGGGAGGCGAGCGGCGCGGGTGGCAATCACCTCGGCACCGCTCGGACTCCACGCACCGACCGAGATTGCCGCCAGGACGGCGGGGCCGAACGGATGATCGCGCAGTGCTCGCACGGGATCCAGCCGGGCGACCGAGTGCCACGAGCGGGTCATCCCGCAGGTCGGGCAGGGATACCGAGAAAGGAGCCGAACCGGGCAGAGGAGCGGCATCCGCTCGAGGTGCCGCCTGGGGAGCAGCGCCGCCGCCAGGGCGATACCAGTGAGGGCAAGGCGCCGCCGCTTCAGCTCGCCGAGCGACATCGGGGCGCTACTTGCGCAGCGGGCGTCCTTGTGCGTCGGGCATTCGGTTCACCAGGATCAGGATGAAGTCGATGAGTGCCCACACGCCGCAGCCGCCGAGCGTGACGAGCTTCAGCACGCCGAGGCCGGTGTAGCCGAGGAAGAATCGGTCGACGCCGAGGAATCCGACGAACAGTGAGATGAGGACGGTCATGAGCCAGTCCTTGTCCGAGAAGAGGCCGGGGACCTCCACCGCTCGGAACCACGCTCCCTCCGCGCTTGATCGGCGGACCATCGAGTCGACTCGCAGGTCGCCGGTCCTCACCTGCGCCTGCAGGTCCGGTAGCGAATATGGGCCCTGCTCAGCGCCCATGCGCTGGACCATGAAGGTGTCGGTGCCGCTCAACGTCGACATCCTCCCTGCGAATGTGGATGCGGACACCTTACGCCACGGTCAGCGGCTCCGGTGTCGTTCGCCGATGCCCCGCGGGATGGGGCCCACGACCAACGAGGCCAAGCTCCTCGGCCGATTCCCGTGGTGCGGGTCAGAACGCCACGGAGCTGCCCGTTTTCATCGGTTCCTTGGTGGTCAGCCCCGCCCTGCGGGTCAGGCGGTATGTGCGCGCCATCCGAACGTTCAGGGGTCGAACTGGACCGAGTCGAGCACGGCCTGGATCCGGTCCAGCATGGCTGCCTGCTCGAGCCGCTGGCCGCCGATATCGGCGCGAACCTCGATCCATCGGTCGGGAAAGTCCGGGGGGCTCAGCTGCCACCAGGCGATGGTCGTGTCGTCCTCGCTCTGCCGAATCTCGAAGGCGGCGGGCTTGCCGCCGATGATGTCGTCCGCATCCAGGCCGAACGGTCGCGCCACCACCGGATCGGGCACCGGTGGCGTGCCGGCTGCCCAGGCGGTGACGACGATCGATGCCTCGCCGGGCGGAACCGCGTCGCCCGTCAGCTCGCACGGCTCGTCGAAGCTCGTGCAGAGGCTTGCCGGCTCCACGCCGTAGGTCACCAGGTGCGCGAGGACGCGGTGCTCGGCCGACTGTTTCTCACTGCCGGGAGCCAGGACCCAGTCGGGCGGATAGGCGAACTCGAGCTCGTCGCTCGTGAAGCGCAACCTCTGGTCGGCCGGTTGCGAGGCCACCGAGACACCGATCATGAGCGCGCCGACCAGCACGGCCACCGCCGCCACGACCCCGAACGCGACCCAGCCCGAGTCCATGCGCGATCGTGGCGCCTGTGGCGTCGGGGGAGGGCGTGGCATGCGGCCGACGGGCGGTGCGGTCCACGGCCGCGGCTCGACCACGGTGTGCAGCCGATCCCATCGGGCCCTGCGGTTCGGCTCGGAGAGGACGTACCAGGCGTCGTTGACGCGCGCCATGGTCGCGCTCGGTGGTGCGCCCACATCGGGGTGATGCTGCTTGGCCAGCCGCCGATACGCCCGTGCGATCTCCTCGCGCGACGCGTTGCGCGCGACCCCGAGGACGGCGTAGGGATCGATGTCGGGCACAGCGGTCGAAGTCTACGCCGCGACGCTTGCTATCCTGTCGCCCGTGATCACGAAGCGCCCCAGGCCGGTCCAGCCCGCGGATCCCGACTCCACCGTTCAGCCCGCCGCGACCGATGTCACCGTCACCGCGCCGTTGGACGTCGCTCAGCTGGACGCGGCGATCCTCCGCTTCGTGCGCCGATTCCCGAACCAGACGGTGGACCTGGCCCCGTTGGCCGAGGAGCTCGGCACGGAGCCAGCTCGTGTCCAGCTCGCCGTCGAGTCGCTGGCGCGTCGCGGGATGGTGATCGCGCCGTTCGTCGAGCCGGGTCCGGCCGGGGGCGCCACGCTGACCGCCATCGGCCTTCGCTGGCTGATCGATCGAGAGGGCGGATCACCGGCCGACACGCCCACGGCATTGAAGCCCGCCGACGAGCGCATCCGTGCGGAGGACGAGGCCGCCCGCCTGCCGCGCGCACAGGTCTACGGGGTCAGCCGCCGGGACTGATCGGGTCGCCGACCCGCAGCGTTCCCGGCGTGACCACGTCCGCGTAGACGCCGAAATCGAGATGGCGCCCGTCGCGCAGCCCGCGGTACGCCCTGATCACGTGCAGGGTGGGGATGTCGCGCAGGCCGGTGTCCGGGTGCTGCGTCGTGATCACGCATCGCGCGTCTAGCTTGGTCACCCGAACCACCACCTCGCCGATGCGAACGTCGCGCCCGAGCCACTCGTCCTCCTGGTGCGGTCGTGCGCCGGCCACCTCGATGAGCATCCGGAAGCGGCGCCCATCGACCCGGTCCGGTGGATCCAGGTGCCGTCCGAGCTCCTCGACCGATGCGTCCGACACGATCGAGACCGGATGCCGATCCAGCGCATCCTCCCGGCGCTCGACGCGAACGAGCTGGAGGGGCCGGCCGGCGTAGGCGGAGAGCGCATCGGCCCATGGACCGATGACGGGCCTGGCGCTGAACGCGCGTCGGTAGGCCTCGAACGGCATCGGCGCATCGAGGGCAATCTCGCTGGCGACGACCGTTCCATCCGGGAAGGTGAGGCTCAGCCGTTCGGGGTCGTGCTCGAGATCGGCCGAGACCTGGACCAGCGTGCCGAGCTTCGTGCCGTCGAAGATTCGGCCGTCGGCGCTGAACAGCACGTAGCGCCGGTCATCGGAGACGCCATGGTGCTCGATGTCGACCTGATCCGGGTGCCGGAGGCGCAACGCACGCACCGGAGCGATCGAGAGGCGCGAGACGGTGAGCATGGGACGTCACTGTGCCACACGCGGAACGGGCACAATGGCGGCCGATGATCAGCCGCCTGCTCTCCAGCCTCGCTCGACTTCCCGGCGCCATCTGGCGCGGGACGGTCGAACGGCTCGTGTCACGGCCGCCCGAGACGGACACGCGGGTCGCCGTGATCGAGCCGGTCGAGCCGCGGGGCGTCGCCGGCATCACGCTTCGAGCGAGCCTCGTCGTCGCGGCGGTCGCCTTCGCCGCCTATCTGCTCTACCAGCTGCGGCTGCTCCTGATCCTCGTCTTCCTCGCCATCCTGCTGGCGGCAGGCCTGCACGGTGGCATGCGCTTCTTCGAACGGTTCACCCCGCGCATCGTCGCCGTGCTCATCACGTACGTGCTGCTGATCGGCGCATTCGCGCTCGTCCTGTTCCTCATCTTTCCGCCGCTCGTGCGCGAGGCGGTGCAGTTCGCCGAGGACGCCCCGCGAATCGCCGGCGAGCTTCGCACCGGAGCCATCTCGCTGATCGATGGCATCGCGGGCGCGGGCTCCGGGGAGGAGCTGGTCGACAGCCTTACCTCGGGTGCCCAGGGCGCACTCCCCGAGGTGGGATCGCTGCTCAGCGTCCCGTTGACCCTGGTCGGCATCCTGACGAACGCGATCATCGTGGTCTTCCTATCGGCATTGATGCTCATCGAGCGCGACCGCGTCCGGGGCTGGGCCCTCGAGTTCGTGGATGAGCGCGACCGCGATGCCGTCCTGGGCGTCACCCGGACCGCCCTGCTGCGGCTCGGGGCCTACGTGCGCGGCCAGCTGCTGGTCATGGCGATCATCGGGGTCGGCTCAGCCGCCGGCATGCTCGTCCTCGGTGTGCCGTTCGCCGTGCCGCTCGGCACGCTCTCGTTCATCACCGCGGCGATCCCGCTGGCCGGCGCGTTCATCGCTGGGGGGCCGATCGTCCTCGTCGCCCTCACCGTTTCGCCGGGCACGGCGCTCCTGATGGCCCTCTGGCTCGTCGTCCTCCAGCAGCTGGAGGGCTCGGTGATCACGCCCTACATTCAGGGGCGCGTGGTGAACCTGTCCGCCATCGCCGTCCTGCTGGGCGTCGTCGCCGGCACCTCGATTGCCGGCATCGTGGGCGGCATCATCGCCATTCCGCTGGTGGCCGTGGCCGATGTCGTCCTGCGGGACATCGTCTTTCCGCTTCGCCGCCGTGCGGAGCAGCAGCGAGGGACGTCCGGTCCGGATGCGCCAGGACCCTGACAGCACGGTTCTCTTCCAGTTATTCGCGTGGTGACTGATAGGGCCCTGAATTCGCCTCGAGCCCGACCGATCTTCCGCTGCTGCGAGCGGACGATCGCCGCTCCTGGCGTACCCATCGGCGGATTCAAGGCCTTGTAGTCATCCCAGGAATATCTGGCCTCGAATGCGACCGAACCAACGCATTGCAGTCTGCCTGCGAATAATCGGCCGGTAAGGGCTCGATAAGGCCGCCGTCGCAGACTCGGCGACATGGACATCACTCGATTGGGATCGGTCCTTCGCGCGGTGCGGGTTCGCAAGGGGTGGGGCCAGGTCGACGTCGCCGTCGCGGCCGGGGTCTCGCAGCCGATGATCTCGCGCATCGAACGCGGCCATCTGCGCCGCCTCAGCCTGGCCGTCATTCTGCGGGTCGCCGAGGAACTCGAGGTTCGGATCGATCTCCTGCCGAGATGGCGCGGTGGCGATCTCGACCGGATGCTCAATGCCGGGCACGCCGCGCTGCATCAGAGAACCGCGCGACTCTTCGCTGGCACGCCATGGATACTGTCCCCGGAAGCAACCTTCGCGGTCTATGGGGAGCGTGGGGTCGTCGACGTCCTTGCGTTTCATCCGCCCAGCGGTGCGCTCCTGATCATCGAGCTCAAGACTGATCTGGTTGATGTCCAGCAGCTCATGGCCGCGGTGGACCGATACCGCCGGCTCGCTCCGAGGATCGCGCGGGACCGCGGATGGCAGGTACGGTCGGTCGGCGTCTGGTCGGCGCTACGCGATACCAGGACCAACCGACGCCGGGCCGCCGAACACGCGGACGTGCTGCGAATCGCGTTTCCGAACGACGGTCACGCAGTGCGCCGGTGGCTTCGTGCACCCGGCGGAACCCTGGCCGCCCTGTCGTTCGTTGCCGATGGAGCTGACCGGCCGGGCGCGGCCTCGTCCAGCGGCGTGCGCCGTGTTCGGCGGCGTCGATCGGCATAGGGGCGACTCCTGCCCTCGTATGCACGGCTTGATTACAAGGGCGTCAATTGCCGCGGAAAGCGCGCGTGCTTCTCGGATGCTGAGGGTGGCTGAGACGGCGCGGCAGCCCGATGGCGCTCGGTTCCCTCCCCAGTACTCACCGGCCGAATAGATGACAGGCGGCCGGTCCCATCCGCCCCAGACCAGTCACCAGGCGAATGTATGACCAAGGAGCAGAGAGGCGGGACACTGGTCCGCAACGGCGCGCCGCTACCGGTCGAGGAACCGGCGGAGGAAGTGGGTGGTCTCCTCATGGCGCGGGTCGTTCAGGACCTGCTCGGGCGGCCCCTGCTCGACGATGAGGCCGTTCTCCATGAAGACCACACGGTCGGCGGCCTCCTGCGCGAAGTGCATCTCGTGGGTCACCACGATCATGGTTGTGCCGCTGTGCGCGAGGTCCTCCATGACCCCTAGCACCTCGCCGATCAACTCGGGATCGAGCGCGGAGGTCGGCTCGTCGAAGAGCAGGACCTTGGGCTCCATGCAGAGGGCGCGGGCGATCGCGGCGCGCTGCTTCTGCCCACCGGAGAGGCGGGCGGGATACTCGTCGCGCTTGTCGATCAGACCGACGACCTCCAGGTAGTACTCGGCCCGTGTCGTGGCGTGCTGGCGCGACTGCCGCAGCACGCGTTGCGGGGCCTCGATGCAGTTCTCGAGCACGCTCATGTGCGGGAAGAGGTTGAACTCCTGGAAGAGCATCCCGGCCCGGAGGCGCATCTGCCTGATCTGCTCCTGGTGGCCCCGGCTGCGGGCGCGCAGCGGATCGGCTTTCAGGCGGAGCCCATCGACCTCCACCCACCCGGCGCTTGGCTCCTCGAGGAAGTTTATGCATCGAAGAAGCGTCGTCTTTCCTGAGCCGGATCGGCCGATGATCATCACCGCCTCGCGTTGGCGGACCTCGAGATCGATCCCGCGAAGGACGTGGTTTTCGCCGAAGTACTTGTGGATCCCTTCCGTGCGCACGATGACGTCGCCGACGTGCGTCGGCAGGGTCTGCTCGTAGCCCGAGGCGGTCGATGCGCTAAGCCCTTCGAGTTCGGAAGAATCACGACGTGAGGTCGTCATCGGTCACCGCGTGCCATGCGTCGCTCGAGCCGCTCCTGGAAGATGCTGAACAGGATGGTCAGGACCCAGTAGGCGAGTGCCGCGATGAGAATCGCCGGGATCGTCTGGAACTCCGAACGTCCGACTCGCTGCGCGCGCCACAGCAGCTCCTGGACGGTGATGATCGAGACCAGCGAGCTGTCCTTGATCATGGCGATGAACTCATTCCCGATTGCCGGCGTGACGATCCGGATCGCCTGCGGCAGCACGATGCGTCGAAAGATATGGGCCTCGCGCATACCCAGCGCCTGGGCCGCCTCCCGCTGGCCTCCGGCCACCGCCTGGAGTCCGGCGCGGAAGATCTCGGTCATGTAGGCGCCGTAGTTGAAGCCGAGTGCGAGGATGCCGGTGGGGATCGGATCGAGCACGATGCCCGCCTGCGGGAGCGCGTAGTAGGCAAAGAAGATCTGCACGAGGAGCGGCGTCCCGCGGACGATTGACACGTAGAGCGACGCAATGGCGTAGATGACGGGATTTGTGCTGAGGCGGCCCAGTGCGCCGATGACCGCGAGCGTGGTGGCGAGCAGGATCGAGAGGACGGACACCAGGACCGTGATTCCGGCGCCCTGGAGGATGTACGGCCCGCTCCGCGTGATGAACTCCCACTCCACGCGACCGGCATTCCACAGGAAGAGCCCGAGACCCCCGACGAGAACGACCCAGACTCCGATGAAGATGAGCCGGCGACGCCAACGTTCCGTTTGCTGCGCGTTCGCAATCTCGGCAATGATCGGGGCGGCAGGCTCGGCGCTTAACGCACCGTGCGCGTGAGCGTCCCCGCCTGGATGCGTCAATGACGGCTCCTCAGCCTCCGGGACGCATCGACGGGGAGACCGTGCTGGTCGTCCCCGTCGCGCGTCGCCTGAGACGCTAGTCCTGCGTGGTCAGGTCGATACCGCCGTACCACTCCTCGGAAAGAGCGGTCAGGGTGCCGTCCTCATGCATCTCGCCGATGATCTGGTCGACCGCCTCGACGAGGGAGTCGTTGTCCTCGACGGCCTTGTCGAAGGCCACGGCGAGCGGCTCGAAGAAGATCGGGTCGCCGATCGCGGTGACCGGGTAATCCTCCTCGATCGCAGCCTCGACGGTCGTGATCGAGCTGATCCAGCCGTCGAACTCCGATCGACCTGCCTGCCACGCCTCGGCGCAGTTGATGTCGGTGGGCAGCGTCGTTGCGGTGATGCCCGCCGGCGGCTCGGTGACCTCCCCCGCATCCTCGGGCAGCGTGAGGGTTCCGTCGATCCAGTCGAGGTATGTCGTGGCCTCGGCCACGCAGACTGTCGTCCCGGCGAAGTCCTCGATTGCCGAAATCTCGGTCCCCTCCGTCGTGGCCATCTGGGCGGGCGTGTAGTAGTAGGGCTCGGTGAAGTCAAGAACCTCCCTGCGGTCCTCGGTAATCGTCACTGAACCGACGCTGACGTCCCACCGCTCTGACCAGTTACCGGCCACCACGGCGTCGAAGAGCGGGTCAGTGAACTCGTGGTCCACGCCCAGCCGGGTCGCGACCTCGATGGCCACGTCGATGTCGAAGCCCTCGTACTCGCCGGTCTCGCTATTCAACGACGACTGCGGCGGATAGGCCGGATCGGTCGAGATGACGAGCACCCCGGCTTCGCAGATGCGGGCGAGGGCATCGTCGCCCGAGGCGTTGTCGCAAGGCACGCCCGCTGCGGCGCTTGCGCTCGCGGCCGGCTCTGAGGCGGCAGCTGACCCGGTTGCCGATTCGGTTGCCGACTCGCTCGCCGGCGCAGTCGCCGACTCGCCGTTGTTCGCCTGGCACGCGGCCAGCACGAACATCGCCATCGCCAGGACAGCAATGCATCGCTTGACTTCCATGTGTCTCCTCATAGTGCGGGCACGCCGACACCCTCGCGGCGTCGTTGGGGGCCATTCGGTCGGGACGTTGTAGCACTTCGCGGCGTCAGGCGGCAAGAAATTCGGGGTCGTCGGTACACTCACGGCATGACGACGACCCAGCGAGCGATGGTCCCGGCGCCTCCTATCAGCCGCGCCGCGACCCTCCCGTCACGCTACTACTTCGACGCCGACATCCTTGCGGCTGAGAAGCAACGCGTCTTCGGCCGAACCTGGCAGCTGGTCGCGCGGACTGATGAGCTCCGCCGGGTAGGGGACTTCGTGCCGGTGACGGTCCTCGATGAGCCGATCGTGATCACCCATGGCCTGGATGGTGGGCTGCGCGCCTTCTACAACGTGTGCCGGCACCGCGCCGGACAGGTGGCGCTGACGAAGGGCAACCGCAAGTCGCTGCAATGCCGCTATCACGGGTGGACCTACGGCCTTGATGGCGGTCTGCGCGCCTGTCCCGAGATGGAGGCGACCGAGGACTTCCGCAAGGAGGACTTCGGGCTGGTGCCCGTTCGTGTCGAGCGCTGGGGGCCGTTCGTCTTCGTCAACCTCTCGGACGACGCGCCACCGCTGGCCGACATGATGGACGGCATTCCGGGCGAGGTGGCGAAGGCCGGCTACGACGTCGACAGCATGCGCCTGGTCGAGCGGCGCGAGTACGAGATCGAGTGCAACTGGAAGGTGTATGTCGACAACTACCTGGAGGGCTATCACCTGCCGATCGCGCACCCTCAGCTGTTCCGCGAGCTCGACTACGACAGCTACCGCGTCGAGGAGTTCCGCTACTACTCGAAGCAGCATGCGCCGATCCGGGAGCTCAAGCCGGGGGAGGAGCTCGGGGTCGACCGCCGCTACCTGCGCCAGCCGGGCGTCGAGGACTCCGCCCTCTACTACTGGCTCTTCCCGAACACGATGTTCAACATCTACCAGGACAACATGTCCTCGAACGTCATCCTGCCACTCGGACCGGACAGGACCCTCACCATCTTCGAGTGGTTCTTCGCCGAGCCGGGCTCTGGCCCGGGATGGGAGTCGATGCAGCAGACGATTGCCTTCTCCGACGAGATCCAGCAGGAGGACATCGTCCTCTGCGAGCAGGTCCAGCGCGGGCTGCGCTCCCGCGCCTACGACACCGGCCGCTTCAGCGCCAAGCGCGAGAACGGCGTCTACCACTTCCAGAACCTGGTCCGCGAGTTCCTCGACGAGCAGGAGCCCGGATGACCTACGAAGAGCTGCTCGACCTCGCGCGGCGGTACGAGGGCAAGACCCTCGAGACCGTCACGGGCAAGCCGTTCACCGTCGGCATCTACCGCGACTGTCCGTTCTTCACGCCGGCGTCGAGCGGGTACGGGCAGAGCGACGGCCGCAGGGCAGCGGAACGATTCCTCGTTCGCTATAACGAGATCGGGAGTTTCCGGCCCGGTGATTACAGTGACGTCACCCGCAACGCGTCCTACTACGTGGCCCTGGTGCGCCAGCCGCGGTGACCCAGCAGCCCGGATTCACATGAGGCGTGCACTACGTCCGGTGGAAGCGCCAGCGCCGGAATCACGACCCGGACATCGGTCCAGCCGAGGTCGTGCGCCAGTTGCCGGCCGAGCCGAACCTTCACGTCGAGCCGTCCGAGAGTCTCCTGGAGGTCGCCGAGCGCAGACTTGATCTCGACGATCACCAAGATCCGCAGGATCGGATGGAAGGCAACGATGTCGGCGCGGCCTCAGTCACCATAGTGGTTGAAGGTGACCTCGACGCGCAACCACCCAGCCCAAGAGACGAGAATTGTTCGGCCACCGACTGTTGAATAGCGGCGTGGGGCGGCATCGATCAGCCGGTCGAGCTGCTCTCCATGCCACCGGAGCTGAAGGTGGACCGTTGCACCCAACGCTCCGACGATTCGATCGATTGAGCCGAGGGTCATGCCGCTCAGGTCGCCGCGCTCCGTCCGCGAGACCATCTCCCGAGACACCTCGGCCCGAACACCGAGGGTCTGCTGCGCCCACCCCTTCTTGAGCCTGAGGAACCGTACGGCCCGCTCGACGTTCGTGAACATGCGCCGATTGTCGTGATCGGCGATGACGGGCGGCGTACTGGCCGCTCACCAGTGGTCCGGATTCACATGACGCGTGCACTACGTCCAGTAGAGCCGCTCTGGACCGTCTCAATGCACGCCGGGTGTGAACCAGCGCGCTTCGAAGCGCGATAAGCGCGCCTCTTGGTTACTCGATGTGAATCTGGACCGTTCCCCGCGCTACGCTGCGCCCATGACCGATCCCGCCGCCCCGCGCGCCGATGGGCGCCTGACCGTCGCCCTCGTCTCGGAGGTGTTCTGGGAGCCCGACGGCGCCATGCGCCTGAGGGAACGCCTCGCCGAGGCGGCTGATCGCGGTGCCGACCTCGCGGTGCTTCCCGAGCTGCCGCTCAATCCGTGGCGCCCTTCCACCAAGCAGGCGCATGACGAGGATGCGGAGGGGATGGGCGGCGATCGCGCCCGGACCCAGGCCGAGGCGGCGGCCGAGGCCGGCATCGGCCTCGTGGGCGGGATCATCCACCGCGATGCCAGCGGGCGGCGAACGAGCCGCTGCCTGGTCTACGACCGCACCGGAGCGCTGCGGGCGACCTACGAGAAGCTCCATCTGCCCGAGGAGGAGGGCTTCTGGGAGACGAGCCACTATGAGCCGGGGACGGAGCCGCCGAGGCGCATCGACGTCTTCGGGGTACCCGTCGGCCTTCAGCTCTGCTCGGACAGCAACCGCCCCGAGGGGACGCATCTGCTGGGCGCGCAGGGGGTCGCGGCAACGATCAACCCGCGCGCCACCGAGGAGCGGACCTACCAGCGCTGGAAGACGGTCTGGCGGGCCAATGCGCTGACCAGTTGTTGCTACGTGCTGAGCGTGAATCGGCCGCATCCCGAGGACGGCGTGCTGATCGGCGGACCGAGCGTCGCCTTCGATCCGACCGGAGAGCTGCTGGTCGAAACGACGGATCGGATTGCGCTCGTCACGCTGCAGGAGACGGTTGCGGCCGATGCGCGCCGCGCGTACCCGGGCTACCTGCCGATCCGCGCTCGCCTCTACGCCGATGCGTGGGCGGAGATCGCCGGCCGGGTCGGATAGGGGGCGGCTCAGCCTTCGGCGAGCCGGAATTGGCCCCGAGCGATCAGGGTCTCGCCCACGTAGATGCGCATCTCGTACAGCCC
>Ga0136614_10000449_pt1 | contig 20460 bp, 11 predicted proteins | sample AntDrymUQ2792106_2_FD_106643 | JGI IMG/M metagenome (GOLD analysis project Ga0136614, IMG submission 106643) | Polar desert sand microbial communities from Dry Valleys, Antarctica - metaG UQ279 (21.06) | ecosystem: Environmental > Terrestrial > Soil > Desert | place: Antarctica: Dry Valley... | reverse complement strand
GGTCATTCCGCGCATGTACTTGTGACACCACGATGCCTGATTTTTTCATTTCCTCCATAAATCGCTGTCGCTCTCGCACCCGAACTGTGAACAACCAGTAGGAGCTTTCGCGGTCCAAGCGATAATTCAGCAACGTGAGCCCCTTGAGAGCCTTAAAACGTTCGCGATAATACGCCCCGTTTTCGCGATGGCGTCGGAGCACGTCGCCGACAAATTGAAGTTGGTGCAATCCAATCGTTGCGGCAATATCGTTCATGTGAAACTTGTAACCCCACTCTTTGACGTCCTCCTCACACCTGAAGTCCTTACGTTCTGACTCACGATCAATTCCGTACCATCTCAGCAATTTCCCTCGCTTATAGGCTTCTGTATCACGGCAAATGAGAGCCCCGCCGTCCACCGTGGTCAGATGCTTAATCGCCTGAAACGAAAAACAGACAAAGTCCGAGTGACTTCCAATCGGTTGACCCTGATACGTTGCTCCGAACGCGTGGGCAGCGTCTTCGATAATTGCTACGTTATACTTCTTACCAATTCGATTGAGCTCATCGATGTCGCTCGGATAACCGCCCCAGTGTACCGCCATGATGGCTTTGGTCTTTTTAGTAATCTTACGTTCCACATCAAGCGGATCAATATTCCCGGTCGTCGGATCAATGTCTGCCCAAACAATTTTCGCACCCATCGCCATGATGGGAACATTCGTCGCAGTACAAGTCATCGGTGTTGAGACCACGTCATCACCGAATCCGACATTTGCAAGGCGCAAAGCCAACTGCAGTGCCGACGTGCCGGAATTCATGGCAAGCACATTTTGACTACCAAACCAGGGTGCTAGCGCCTGCTCGAACTCATCCACTCGCGGTCCCTGGCCTACATAGCCTCCCAACAATGTAGCGGCCAAAGGCTCCAAGACGCTGGCAGGCAGATGCACTTTGAAGAGCGGAATGGATTGACCAGCACCTGAGACCAGATCTCGGACATCCTTTGACCGACTTAAATCAGGGTTCAAGTTTGACACCAACTCTGAAATTTCGCTCGAGGCATTTTGCGGCTCCTGTCGAAAGGCTGAGCGAATTCGATCCTGTGAAGAATCCGCATCTCCTAAGAATGTCTTGCTCCATGTTAGCCTGGGCCGTATTAGCCCCGGATAATTGTGCGCGATGCGCCCGCGCGCCGAATTCCCGTCCATGTTATCTACAACCTGAAAGACCAAAATATTCTCTTCAAAGACGTGAATCTTGACCGGCACTTGAAGCTCCACGATGCTTACCCTAATAAAGAAGGTCCCTTCGGTCATCAGGTTCTCAGGGATCCAACATGTGCTGAGGTGCTGGCCAAGTTCGTGAGGAGCCAGGAACCGATCGTCGTATTGATTGGCTGAGGTAAACAGCAGATTGCCATTACCGTCGTACAGTACGAATTCCGCCGCGAGGTTGCTGACAGGCTTAAGCGCCGTGTACCCAATTTCGATCCCAATCGGTTGGCGGCTATCAAAAATCTGTTGACTCTCCCCCCCTCCATTCCGGGTTCGCACTAAATTCAAGCGAACCAAATCATTACCGGGGGCTGTTTTCAAGTTCGACCATGTTTTTTCTGCAAGGAGACCCGAACCGGAATGCAAGTACATGGCGATGACGTCTGCAGTATTGCCCGAGTTTTCGATCTTCCCTCGCTCCAGTAGGAGGGCCTGAGGACATAGTCGGGCAACAGACTCCATGTTGTGACTTACAAACAAGACTGTTCGTCCCTCTCTAGTGGCGTCTGCCATTTTACCCAAGCATTTCTTTTGAAAAGCCCCATCGCCCACTGCCAGCACTTCGTCCAGCAGTAAGATCTCCGTCTCCAAGTGCGCAGCCACCGCAAAGGCCAATCGCACATACATTCCACTGGAGAAACGCTTCACTGGTGTGTCAATAAACTTTTCAACATCGGCGAAGACCACAATCTCGTCGAACTTGCGATCGATGTCGGATTTGCGCATTCCGAGGATGGCGCCATTGAGGTAGATGTTTTCGCGGCCGGTCAGTTCGGGATGAAAGCCTGTCCCAACCTCTAACAGAGAACCGACGCGACCGTGGATTTCTGCATGCCCGCGGGTGGGTTTGGTAATGCGCGAAAGAATCTTGAGCAAGGTGCTCTTTCCCGCTCCGTTGCGACCGATGATCCCGACTACTTCGCCACGCTTAACTTCGAACGAGACATCGTCGACGGCCCAGAAGGAATTTCCGGTTTCGGATTGCGAATTGCGAATTGAAGAACCATCGGGAGAATCTCGAATCTCGGATTTCGGATTTCGGAGTGAAGAGCCGTTGCCGTTGCAAACCGCAGAGCGAAGGCGTCGGAAGGGCGCTGCGGCAACGTCAGTAATGACTTCACGCAGCGCCTTGTACGACTCTCGCTCGCCAATGCGATACTGCTTGCTCAGGCCTTCACAGCGAATGGCGATATCAGACATGAGAATTTCGGATTTCGAATTCCGGATTCGAATTTAAGTTAACAACAGCCAATCCAGAGTTTCTGCAATCGAGGCCGGCACCGTCTTCGCACTGCTTTCAAATTCGAAATCCGAATTCCGAATTTCGTAATTTTCTAGACTACGTCTGCAAACTCTTGCTCCATCCGCTGGAAGTAATAGAGTCCGCCGACGAAAATTAGATGACGACCGCCACGGAAACAGCTAGCAGTGCTCCCGGGGGTTCCGGTTTCCCCAGCAGCGCCCAGCGAAAACCTTCCACTACGCCGGCCATTGGGTTCAAGCCGTAAAGTGGTCGCCATCTCTCAGGGACTATGGAACTCGAATAAGCGACGGGTGTGGCGAACAACCAAAATTGGATCAGAAAACCAATGGTGTAACGTACGTCCCGATACTGCACGTTAAGCGCCGAGAGCCAGAGACCCACCCCGAGTGCCGTCATAATGGCCAAAAGAATGAAGGGGGGAAGGGTAACTAGGGCCCAGGTAGGAACGATCCCGTAATAAAGCATCATCACCAGCAGAATCGCGAAAGCTACCGCGAAATCCACCATTCCTCCGAGGACGGCGGCAATGGGAACGACCAGACGAGGAAAATAAACCTTGGTAATCAAACGCTCGTTTGCCACGAGACTATTACTTGATTCGGTCAAAGCGTGAGCAAATAGTTGCCAGGGGAGAAGCGCGCAAAAGGTGAAGATTGGGTAAGGAATCCCGTCAGATGGCACTCTTGCCAGATACCCGAAAAACAGACTGAAAACTACCATCATCATTAGAGGCTGGATGATGGCCCAGGCAGCGCCGAGCGCAGTCTGCTTATAGCGCACCTTTACATCGCGCCAGACAAGGAAGTAAAGCAACTCTCGATATTCCCAGAGCTCCTTCAGTCCAATCGAACTCCAGCTACTGGCTGGACGAATTAAGAAAATGGGCATTTCACCCACTACTAATTTCGGTTCTCGAATTTCAGCTTGCAAGGTTGGGATTAGGATGTAGTTTGCATTGGTTGGGCACAGGCTGGCAGATCGACCGCTCAAGCCTCGCTAATTTGCAAGCCCGGAAGGCGGACCCTGTCCCCGCTCTTACGATGAAGACAGAAATCGTCTGGACAAACCATTCACCTCATTCTTATGCGCCGACTTCATCCCGCAGATGGTCGAACTGAAGTTCACAGGCGTCGCTACGTGGCTTTCAACGTTGAGGCGGGGACAGGGGGTCCGCCTTCCTGACTGCAAATTAGCGTACGTCCTGGCTTTATCATTGCCGGATTTCGATGTTGATACCAGATCTATCTACCGGCGACTGCTTGCTGGTCGACATCTTTGTCGTAGTACCGCTGGCTGTAATGGCGCTGATAGTAGTAGTAGTCGTGCGACTGTAGACTAACGTTATTCAGCACCACGCCAAAAATCTTCGCCCCTACATCCTGAAGCAGCTGCCGCGAACGTTTGACGATATGGCGGGAGCTTTTGCCTCCGTGGACTACCAGCAGCACTCCGTCGACCATCGAAGAAATCAGCACGCCGTCGGTGAAGGAGCTAATGGGAGGAGAATCTACGACCACGTGACTAAAGTCTGATTGCAAGATCGCGATAAGTCGGCGCATCTGATCCGATCCCAGCAACTCCGCAGGGTTGGGCGGAATGGGTCCTGAAGTAAGCAGGTGCAATCCGGTAACTTCGTCTTTAAACACGAGCTCAAGAATGCCCGCTTCTGACAAATTACTCGACAAGATTGAACTCAGCCCGGCCCGACCGCTCAGGTTGAAAATCGAGTCCAGCCGCGGGCGCCGCATATCGGCATCAATGATCACGACACTGGCCCCGGTCTGTGCCAGACTAATCGCCGTATTCACTGCCGTGGTTGTCTTCCCTTCGCCAGGCAGGCTGGAAGTGACCAGCAGCGATCGGGGAGCACGGCCAGCTGTGGAAAGCAATATAGAAGTGCGTAGGTGGCGGTATGATTCGGCCAGTGGTGAACGGCCTTCTACGTTCATCAGAAGCTCCGGATTTGAAGCCGGGTTTCCGTTATGCTTTTGAAGTGCGCCCGGCCCGCCAAGTAGGCGTCGCCGCGTGCCCCCGCCTACCGAGGGGATAACCGCCAAGGCCGGCAATTGCAACAAGCGTTCGACTTCATCAGTTGAATGGACGGTGTCGTCCAGATATTCAAGAAATAGTGCGAAACCAATTCCCAGACCAACTGAAAGGAAGAGGGCGATAAACACCGTTCTCATTCGATTTGGCCCAATGGGACTATCAGGTGCGATTGCGTAATCAATAATGGAGATATTATTGGGCTTGCCGGCCATGACGACGTCGTTCTCTTTAGAACGCTGCAGTAAATTATTCAGCAAGCTCTTGTTGGTTTCGATCTCTTGCTGAATGATCCGATAGTTAATAGCCGCTTCGTTTTGCGTCAGAGTTTCCGAGCGCTGCTGGTCGAAAGCTTTCCTAAGCGATGCCTCGCGTCCCAGGGTCTGGCGGTAACGTGTCTCCAGGTTCGTCAGCAAGGTTGTGCTTTTGCGACTGCGAAGGTCTTTGACCTGGTTTTCCAGCTCCTGAATTTGTTGGGTTACTTCCTTAACTTCGGGGGCCTCCTCGGTTGCGTCCACCAGCAACTGAGCTCGCTTCTGACGCAACTCCACCAGAGTCGACTCAGTTTCGGCAACCCGCTTTTCATCGGCATCTACCAATGCCGTAGCGGCGCCGGGAGCTCTGGCAGCATTGAAGGCAGCCTCCGCGCTCTTCCTGTCATTCTCGGCTTCCAGTAATTGTCTGTTGAGCCCAGCGAGACGATCCACCACCGTATTCTGACTGGCATCAAGGGACAGGATCTGATTGTTTTTGGCGTAGTTAACCAGGCGCTCTTCATCTGTGCGGATTTGTTGTTGTAGTTCGGCGACTCGCTTCTGCAGAAAATCGCCGGTACTGGTGTTGGTCTCAGTTTTCTTCTCGAGGTTTGAAAATACGTACGTTTCAGCGATCGCATTGACAACTTTTGCCGCAACTTGTGGGTCAGTGTGCGTGAAATTTACATCAATAAGGCGAGTCTCTTTGTAGTAACCGCGGGTTTCTTTGACTGGGTCGACCTTCAAGGCAGCCAGTATGCTGCGTACGTAACGCGAGAGTTGTTTAGCTTCCACCAAATCTTCTCTGGAACTAGCGGGTGCAATGGTTGTCCGGAGCGGCAATTCGTTTTGCGGTTTGGTGTTTGGGTCGCTCTTTTCTTCACCGCCGATACCAGACATTCGCAAAACTGTTTGCCAGGTAGATCGCTTTTGGGTTGAGCTCCCCTTGAAAAAATCAGGATTATGTTCCAGATCCAGCGTCTTGACCACCCGTCGAAGGAGACCCGGGCTTGTCAGAATTTGCAACTGGGTGTTGAAGTAGGTTGGATCGTTCGCGGAACCGATGACATACGGCCTGCCTACCAATGCCGAATTGTTTTCCAGATCCACTTGCACGCGAGCTTCCGCCTGGTAGAGATCGGGCTTGCGAGCCATATAGAGCACGGCGAGCATCGTTACCAGAACGACAATGCCGATCACCAACCACAATCGTTTTCGCACTGCCCGCCAGTAGTCCAGGAGATGTACCTCTGTCTCGGCATTGGGATCGACTCCGTAACTATAGGAGTGCGGAGCGGCGCCCCCTTCAATCGGTTTCTCGATCGGGGCCGGCTCCGGCTCTCTCTTAACTAATTCACGAGATGGATTCATTGGTCACCCTCTGAATTTCGAATTGCGGAATAGAATTTCCAATTTGAGTGACAGCATTTAAGTGTGCCCTCGGTTTGCCTTGCTGGTTACGATCCACGAAATTCACACGAAGTAACTCGAATAAGGCGTCCCACTTCGTCCGGTTTTCGTGTCGTTTCGTGGATCGTGGTTGTTTTCACCGCATGCTCGATCAAATTTGCGCATCCGCCTGTTAATCAAAATCCAAAATCCAAAATTCTTTCAAGGAATGATGCGGATGGGCAGCTGCGAGACGCTCGAACCCGCTCCGCCTATCAGGCTGCGGAGGAGCGCTTTTCCTTCCGAAGTCTGCACTTCAACAATGTCATTGGGCAGTAGGGCGATGTCTTCCGCTCGTTTTTTCTCGATAGCGGAGAGATTGACGATTATCTCTTTCTTAGTCACGCTTCCCGGCTCTTGTCTTAGCACACGGATTTTGTCCTTCTTAGTGTCCTGTCTGACGCCGCCTGCCATGGCAATTGCTCGCGATAAGGTGATCGGCTCCTTCAGAGGAATCGTCAGCGGAGTAAACACATTGCCAACAACGTATGCCTGGTCAGCTTCGGGGAGAGAGACGATGTCCCCGGGTTCGAGATAAGGGTTAGCGCTGGGGTGGCCCAGGAGCGTTTCGCTAAGCCTATAACTGGAAAAGGCGGAGGCGACCTCACCCGCGCCGGGTTTGGTGCAAGCCCAGGCTTGCGGCGAATGGACAACGTTGATCGTTTGCCCAGCTCTTGCGGATGGACCTTTAGCGTAAGTGAGCAATTCAAGCAGCCGAACCCGCCGCTGCAATTCAAAACGGCTTTGGTCGTTGACGGCGCCGATGATGGCAACCTGTCTGGAATGATAACCCTTGATGAATACGTCCACTTGAGGATTCCGATAAAACTTCAGGTACCTACCCGCTATTTCCTTCGCCAGCTCACCTTAAGTCTGGCAGGCAGCCTTGATCTCATTATCGATCAAAGGCATGCGAATCATTCCATTGCCTTCCACGCGAACAGACTCCCGCGAGAGATTCGGACGATTGAGTATGCGTATGTCGAGCACATCGCCCGGCCCGATACGATAGCGATCATCGGGTTCGGGAGTGGTGCCGAGTGTAGCTACAGGCTGAGGTGTGACAGCTCTATCCGCGATAGTTTCAGGGGCGGTCGTGACCGGATGCTGCGCTGGTTGCTGGCCAAAGATTAACTGCGATGACGCAACACACAAAACAACCGTACAAATGTACTTAATCATCACCGTTATTTTCCTCCCATCCCGATTCGCCGGGACAACAATGCCTCGCGCATGTGGTTGGGATGCGCCAGGTTTAGTACCGTATTACTCAATATAACTAGCAATTCTTCGTGTTCCCGCTGAAACGTTCCGGTCAAGGGCCAGTCATCTGTCTTAACCACGATGCCTTCTCTTACCCACTGCCAAAACTGTGCTTGAGTGGTCCAAAACTCCTTTCGATCGCGGCAAATCACCAGCGCCGTCTTTTTCTTCTTTACCTTTTTCTTCTTGTCTTTTTTTGTATTCATTTTTGTTGTCCAACAGCTAAGTACACCCGTGCCCTTGCATGTACTTCGGATTAGCATCCAGAAGTGGTCACACACAGTACCCCGCGGGGAAGCCTCTTTTGCGAGGCAGCAGCAGGTTGTCAAAATAATTTCGAATTTCGGAATTTATAAATATATCTGCCGCGGGGATCAACGCGGATTCCGCAATTCTGAAAAAGCTTTCCCTTCGATCTTCTGTTTTGCTTCGTCATCGTACTTTCGTCACCGTAGCGTGTATACCTTCTTTCTCTGACTCACACGTTTCTCCTCTGGATCCGCGCTTGACCTGCGCAAATCCGCGGCTGAAATTCCTTTTCTTCGTACCGCAATCCGCAATCCGAAATCCGCAGTCCGAAATTCACATGAGCAGTCTCGATATCAACTCCGCTCGTCTCCTCACTCCAAACTTGATGAAGATATGGCGCAGATGGAACTTCACCGTCTGCTCGGTGACCTGGAGACGACTACCAATTTGCGCGTTGGTTAATCCTTCGACGCAACAAAGCGCGACCTGGGCTTCTCGCCGGCTCAGGTTTCGATGCTCGACGACCCTGGTTATGGCGCGCTCAAACGACTGGTTCAACTCTCCACGTTCAATTCCGGCAAACCCACTCTCGCGGCGTCTGGAAATCACCTCTTCCGGCGGGTAGACGCGATAAGCGGCACCACCCTCGCGAGCGACATTCCCGTCAATCTTCCGTTCGCGCTCAATACTGAATTTCGACAGTAAGCCTTCCAGGCCGCGACGGATGGTGCTGAGGCTGCGGATGCCGGTGAGGGTCATTAAGCGGCGAGCAGTCAGCAAGGCGGCAGGCTTTGCGTTTTCCTCTAATGCAAAAAGCATCGCTCGATAGAGCCGATGTTCAACTAGAGTGTGGCTCAAGGCCACGAGAGCCATGGTGAGCCGGCCCTGGAAATGTTCGCTGTACTCGCCTAAAGGGTAGGTTTTTGAATCTACTTCGGAGATAAGCGAGGGTTTCTGGGGGAACATTATGTGTTATTGAAAAGTTACTGGCGGCAGGAAGTGGAACGAACAACTTTGTTCCAGCCTCTGGGTAAACGGGCCGCGCGTTGCGTTCTTAAACAGGATGGAAGACTGTACCGGAACTGCACTTCTCCCGGGTTCTCCTCATGTAATCAAAATAGATTTTTTTTTCTAAGTATCCGGCCCTATCGGGGTAAAACCATTGGGGAGCCGGATAAGCTGACTGATTGTGAGGCAGAGCCTAATTCCATCGACTACTTCTGTCAAGGAAATTCCTAAGGTGGGTACTGTGTAGTCTGAATCTCCCGGTTGCGTAAATTCGCAGGTCAGGAAGGGTGGTTTACCCCCGCCGACTCCCATCGCCAGTCAAGCGGGGGTAAACCACCCTTCCTGACCTGCGAGGCACTCCAACTTGAGAGATCCCGCACAAAGCTCGACCAGGGCTATTGACTGCGATCCCAACGGGCTTTAGCTAAGCTGCGCGTCCACCATTTCACACCACAGATGTCCAATAGTTATGTGTGCTTCTTGTATGCGTGAGGTTCGCTGGGAAGGAACGCTGACCGCTATATCGCAGAGTGAAGCAAGAGGCTCGCCGTTCCCGCCAGTTAGCGCAATTGTCCGGCAGCTCAGCTTTCTGGCCGCCTCCGCGGCCTTGATTACATTCGCAGATGAGCCGCTCGTGCTGAGTGCGATTAAGACATCACCCTCGCCGGCAAGCGCCTGGACCTGGCGTGCGAAGACTTCTTCGTACCCAAAATCATTGCTTAGAGCGGTAAGAGCAGAGGTATCGGTGGTGAGGGCTATCGACGGCCAAGCGCGCCTTTGCCGCTCATATCTACCCACGAGTTCCGCGGCAATGTGCTGAGCGTCGGCAGCACTTCCGCCGTTTCCGCATAGTAAAACCTTATGGCCCTGGTCCAGTGCGGCACAGATCATTTCGCCGCTACGCTCAATCTCAACGATTCGTGTGTAAAGCACTGCTTGGATCGCTTCCAAATGTTCCTGCAGAGAACGCTGCAAAAGCGTTGCTGCAGTCAGGCTTCCTGATTTCGGCGCGTTATCCACCTTGCGATTCACTCCGCCAAATAAGTTACCATTCGCGAATCCGCGCCGGCGTTAACGTAGCGGCAACTATCGCGACCACCGAAAAGTTGAGGCTGGAAATTACCATATATTCTGCTGAATCGTGAATGGTGAATGGTAAATGTGATAGGGTGACTCGGATCATTTCCATTTGTGATGACAGTTTTCATTTTGTCATTTCTCTGAATCTCAATTCGTGGTGTTTAGTGTTACTTCATGGATTCGTTTGTTGGGCCGAGAGAACAGAACGATCCAAGAATCACACGAACAGACACGAACAAGTAGTAAACAACGCCCAATGACAAATGAAAAATAACCCGGTCGCTCTGACTTCTTGAGACTGTTATTTAGCTAGCTACTATGACCTCCAGACTCTGCTGTCACTGCTTACTATTTACGAATCACGATTTTCGGTTTAATATTTGCGCGTTTAGCCTTTCAATCCTCACTTAGTCATGACCATTGTCAATTCCACTCCAATGCTGCGCCAGTACCTCGAGCTGAAGCAGCAGCATCCAGGGACCTTGCTCTTCTTTCGGCTGGGCGACTTTTATGAGCTCTTCTTTGAAGACGCCGTTGTTGGCTCTCGCGAATTGCAAATCACCCTGACCGCGCGCCACAAGGAGCGCGGTGATCCGGTGCCAATGTGTGGCGTACCTCACCACTCTGCGGCCAACTATATCGCCCGTCTGGTCCGGCGTGGATTTCGAGTCGCAATCTGCGAACAGACCGAAGATGCGTCCAAGACGAAAAAGCTGGTACGCCGCGAAGTAGTCCGTATCGTCACGCCCGGAACGCCCATCGACCCCCAACTTCTGGAAGCACGCGAATCAGTCTTTCTGGCGGCGGTGTGCAGCGCCGGGGAGACCGTCGGCGCCGCGTTCCTCGATATCTCCACTGGGGAGTTTCGGTCCACGCAGGAAAGTGGTCCAAACGCCTGGGAAAAGATTCGAGCGGACCTCGAATCCTATGCGCCTCGCGAATTGCTATTCCCTGCTTCGCTGACTCTCCTGATAAAGACTGGACTCTCAGGAAAGGTGCAAACTGCACCTTTGCCCCTCTCTATCGAAGCCAATTCAGGATCAGACTCCCAAGGAGATCAGTCTCAATCGGGCAACGGATCCTCAGAGGGTTCCTCACAGGGTTCCTCAAACGACCAGTTAATTGATGCGACTTTAACCCCGCTCGACGATTGGCTTTGGCAGGAAGACGAAGGCGCTACCCTCTTGCGGAATCAGTTTGGCGTGCGCTCGCTCGAAGGCTACGGCCTCAAGGGCAAGCACGAAGCGATCCGGGCCGCCGGAGCATGTTTGCGCTATGCCCGCGATACCCAACGCGCGGCTGCCGCGCACGTCACGGATCTGGTCTACTTCGAACCCCAGGACCACCTGGTGCTCGATGGCATTACCGTTCGGAACCTCGAATTGGTTGAGTCGTTGGGCGGCGCGTCCGGTCGATCACTGCTCGACGTGATCGACGAAACAGTGACCGGTATGGGGGCCCGTCTGCTGCGGTCGTGGATGCTGCGTCCCTCCGTACGACGAGGAGGAATTGAAGCCCGCCTCTCAGCAGTCGAAGATCTAAGCGCGTCACACATCTTGCGAGACAAACTCCGAACGCTCCTGAAAGAAGTTTCAGATCTCGAACGTTTGAACGGCAGAATTAATTTGGGCTCGGCTACGCCGCGCGATGTGGACTGCATTCGGCGTTCACTGAACCAGATTCCTCATGTCCGGGCTCTTCTGTCAGACGCCCAATCCTCTCTATTGCAGGTTTTGTGTGAAAGTACTGACGAGATGCCGGAACTGCGCACCCTCTTGGCCGGAGCTATTAGTGATGATCCACCGGCGAAGCTGAGCGACGGCGATACAATTCGTGCCGGCTACTCCGCCGAACTTGATGAATTGCGCTCAACCAGCCGCAATGCCAAGCAAACCATCGCCGCGCTGGAGGCTACCGAGCGTCGTCGCAGCGGCATTGGAAATCTTCGCATCAGATACAACAGCGTCTTTGGCTATTACATAGAAGTGTCGAAGGCTAACGCGGGGCGTGTGCCCGAGGACTACGAGAGACGACAAACCCTCGCCAACGCCGAAAGATATACAACTCCGGAATTAAAGGACTGGGAAAAGAAGGTCCTGGGTGCGGAAGAGCGAATCATTCGGCTGGAAACCGAGCTCTTTACCGAGGTGTGTCGTCAGGTTGCTGCCGAGTCAAGGCGCATTCAAGCCACAGCTAGGGCCCTCGCGGCAATGGATGCGCTGGCTTCTCTCGCCGAAGCCGCTGTGCGACGTCGTTTTGTTCGGCCCGTCATACACGACGGCGATGAAATCGAGATTGTTCAGGGGCGCCATCCAATAATTGAAATCTTTAACGAACATCCCTTTGTCCCCAACAGCCTCTACATGAACAACTCTACAGACCGGTTGCTGATCATCACCGGTCCAAACATGGGTGGCAAGAGTACGGTGCTGAGACAAACTGCAATCATCTGTCTGCTGGCCCAGATGGGTGGCTTTGTTCCGGCCGACAAAGCCAGACTACCCTTGTTTGATCGCATCTGGACACGAGTGGGCGCCTCCGACGATCTCACCCGCGGTCGTTCCACTTTTATGGTAGAGATGACTGAGACGGCCGCAATTCTACACAACGCCACGCCGCGCTCCCTGGTGCTGCTGGACGAGATTGGACGAGGCACTGCAACCTTCGACGGACTGTCGATCGCCTGGGCAGTGGCAGAATACTTGCACGACTCCGCCGAACACGCCGCCAAGACTCTCTTCGCTACTCACTATCACGAACTGACTGAACTCGCCGAAAGACTGCCGGGTGGCCAGAACTATCAGATCATTGCCACTGAGCGCGAAGGTGAGGTGGTCTTTCTGCACCGGCTTGAACGCGGTCGCGCTTCCAAGTCTTACGGAATCGAAGTGGCGCGATTGGCAGGTCTGCCGCCCGCCGTGCTCGCAAATGCGCGATCGGTTTTAGCGCGACTTGAGCGCTATGAACTGGATGTTTTTGCGGAAGAGGACCAGATTCTGGAGCAGCGAACAAGGTTCGCGGAAGAAGCAAGAGCGGCTTCCGCTGCTGTGGGGGGAGCGGCGGGTATAGGGCGGCCTGGGGAGGCAACCTCTGCAAGCGATGCCCTCTCGGAAGTGACGAAACGAGCGGGCCGCAGAAAACTCGCCGCGCAAACATCACTCTTCGATCTGGCCAATCAAAAGATCGTCGACGATATTCGAAACCTTGACACCGACCACCTTTCGCCTGAAGAAGCGTGGGAGTTGCTGCGCGCGTTGCGTCAGCGGTTGCTCTAGAACTGGGAAAGCCTTCAAGATGGCGAGTCTCCTGACCACGAAAATCTCGCAGGTCGGGAAGGGCGGTTTACCCCCACCTCAAGTTGGCATAGCCTTCGACTTTAACAAGCAACCATTCAGGCCTATGTTGTCAGCGAACTTTAGAGTCAACACACTGGATTCTAACTGCCAGTGGCACCGGCTATGGCTTAGGCGGTGTAAATTTTAGAGGCAACCTGATCACTAGCGCGTCCTCTGGCTTAATGGCCAAGCGATAAATGGTTTGGGGTACCGGATCGTCTTGTGACAGTGACGCCGCATCTGCGGAAGCTGCCGATTGCTCCTTCTCCGTCATGACTCGACCGGCGCCCCCTTCCATCTCAAACTTGGTCGCTTGAGTTGCCCACTGCTTCTCCCAGCCTTCGACAGTTTCTTTCGGCAGGGTGATTTCAGAGAGCTGTCTGGGATCGATGAGAGGTTTTGACGAGACCAGCACGGTCAGGACTTCGGCAACATGTCCCTTGGGGCTCGAACTGGGCTTGATGCGGAAATAATTTGGCGGTCCGGGAATGTAGACCATCTTCCCTGCCTTGACGCGATTCGCGCCCTCAAGAGTTTTCTTAGTCGGAAAGATAAGCCGTGCGTCGCCGAATGAACCATCGGCATACTCTTCCCGATTGATTACGTAGAGGTAGCCGTCCCTCGAAAGGGATTCAATGCTGAGGCGTACCTTCTGGCCAGGAGTCAGGAGAGTTCCCTCCTCCATTCGTTCCAGGCTCCACTCGGTCCGCTCCGATTCTCCTTCTTCCACCAGTTCCTTTGTCTTGTCGCCTGACGTTGACGGGCGAAAGCGCCAAAGGGTAACGCCGACTTGAGCAAACACTTTGCCCGGAGGCGGAACTGCCGCGGCGGCCGCGATGTGGGACGACTTATAGGTGGGTTTCTTGGGCGCAACGGTTCTTCTTCCGCCGGCAGGCTTCGTCGGCCGGTCCCTAATGAATTCTTCGGCTTTGATTCCTTTAGTCTCTGCGTTTTGAGCAGTTGCACTGATCTCCGCTACTTGGCAGACGATGAAAACACTCAGAACTGACAATAACGACCTTATCTTCACATTCATCATTCCTCCATTCCGGCGACACGCGCCTTCTAGTAAGGTTTGTGATTCAGTTCCACAACACTAACTAGAACTTCGGCTCGTCCCCTAACCGTTATAATCTCTTTGCTGTCGTTTTCCTTTGTATCAAGACGCTGAGACTTGTATTTGTCCAGGTAAGTCCGCAACCTAGTAATCTGTTGTTCTCCGGATATCTCCCCTGCCTCGTCGAACGCCCTGCTAAAGATCGCATCTAGTTCTGGAAGCGTTTGCGCAGACCATATAACCCAAAGCTTCTCGATCCCAATATTGTTGTCGAAAACGTTCCAAGCGGTTTCAACTCTCCTGTTGGCGGCTATCTCGGGTGAACCAGAGTTGTTCTTGGGTGTCGGAAACAATACGTTGTATTCGGAAACCTCAGACTGGCCTGCTGCTTCATTGATCAAATACAAAGCGCCGCCCTGAGTTGGTTGCACGTTGAATCGAAACCTCCAGCCGTTGCCGAAGACCTCCCGCCCAGTCGACTCGAAGGGTTCACCCTGTGGTCGAGCACCAAGCATCTTCTGAACGGTTAGAGAGTATGTGAGTGATTGCTCCGGCGGAGCGGGCACAACGGCTGCAGGTGTCTCGACGGACCTGCTGCCAGCCTTCAACGCAAAGAAGGCTGCCGTTCCAACTAACAATACGCCCAGGGCGGCCGCAGCAATCCACGCCATTCGATTGGGCGCGAGCGAGGGAGCAGCGGCACGTAGTTTGGCCGGCATTTCCCGGTTACCCACGTCGTCGGTGTAAAGGTTGAACAAAGGCACCCGCACGCCGTGTTTCACTTCGGCTTCGCCAAGGTGGTGAAGGCAAGGAGCCCAACGAGCAAGTTCCATCAGATCGTCCGCGACCCGCTTCGAAACCAGAATGTGACCGGCGTCGCCACAGTCCATCACGCGTTGAGCGATATTGATCCCGCCGCCCGCAACATTCATGTTGGTATTGATGTCGGCCATGCGGTAGACCAGCCCGCTGTGGATGCCCATTCGCAACTTCACTTCCGGGCAGTCTTTCAAACCATACGCAATGTCCAACGCACAACGAAGGGGAGCCTCGGGATCACCAAAAAATACGAGGGCTATGCCGTCGCCCGTGGGCAGACGGATTAGCTGCTTGGTAGCCTGAGCCCGGTTAAAATCTTCCGTCCTGCCGACGATCGACTGGAGCTTCTGCAAACAAGGTGGCTGTTCGTCAATCAGCATCTTCGAGTAGCCCACGATGTCCATGAACAGGACGTGGGCGGTTTCTGGAACCGTCACCGTCCCTGTCGCACGCTCACCTGCCTTTGCCGGAGCAGGATGGCCGGCGAGGACAGTTTGTTCATCGTCACCAAGCAAGGCACTGGACAGAAGATCGCCGAAATCGCGCGCTCGCTGGTATCGGTCTTTAGGATCGAACGAAAGTGCTTTGAGTATTATCGACTCAGCTTGTTGCGGGATCCCCGGACGCAAGTCCACCGGCTTGATGCGCACTCCTGAACGCTGCATCTCCAGCAGTTGATATGCAGATTCCGGATTTGTCGGCCGCCTTCCGGTCAGCAGTTCATACGCGATGACACCGAAGCAGTAGACGTCGCTGGCCTGAGAGAGCTGCCCGGCACTTAGTTGTTCCGGCGACATGTAGGCAATGGTTCCTACACTTCGATCGCTGGCAGTGGTCTGCGAAATTACCGAGTTCTTAACTCTGGCGATCCCAAAATCGATAATCTTGACCTGCTCCTCGCCGTCGCCAAGCGTTTGAATCATGATGTTCTCAGGCTTTAGATCGCGATGCAGAATTCCGCGGTCATGAGCAGCGGTCAGTGCGCGTCCAATTTGCCTCGTGATGTTTGCGGCTCGCCAAAAATCCACTCCCTCGGGAGTGATAATCAGCCGGAGACTGAAGCCATCGACATACTGCATGACAATATATGGCTTGCCATCGGGCAGCTCACCCACATCGAAAATGCCTACGATGCTGGGGTGGTCGATTCGCGCCAGGGCCTCAATTTCCTGTTTGAATTTTCTTACAGTCCATTCGTTTTTGCCCTCACTCTCCAGCAAGGCTTTGACCACCACCGGCCGGGACAGCATTTTTTCGTCAGAGGCGAGATAGACCACGCCGAAGCCACCATGGCCAAGCTTGCGCTTCACCAGATAACGTCCACTCAGCATTGATCCAATGAGTGGTTCCCCATCAATACGGGTGACCGCAGCCGAGTCGCAAACGCCCGTTTCTATGGTGTTGGCTTCAGTTAAAGGTTCTTCCATTACAAAATCGAGGTCCTGAAGGACAATTTCAGTCTTAAAGCCCGGCTCCCGCGAGGCGGGCAATCACGAATCGTTCGGCTCCCCCCTGACGCATATTGAAAACCCGCGGACGCTGCACCCGCTGCTCGTCGGGATCGATCTCTTCCAATTGTTTTCCGGCGCGCGGTTTCTCTTTTCCGATCCGGGGGACGCGTTCGGTAGCGTAATCAAACCATTCCTTTAAGAAGACCTGTCCGTTGCGGTCCCCGTCTGCGGCGCCGGACTTTATTCCTTCTTCGACGAGGGCATAGGCCAGGTAGCTGTGTTTAAGTCCCGCCGATTCAAAAGCCACTTCATCACTTTGTGACGCGGTCAAAACATACATTCCCTTCTCGTAAGCCAGTTGCGCCAAGCCTTTAGTATTCATTGGACCGCGCCGCTCTTCCTCGGCTTTCAATGCCTGACCCGAATTACAAGCATCAATAATCAGGAGCAACTGATCAGCGTCCACCGGCTTGAGAGCCTCTTCAAGCTCAAGATCGGAAATGCTATGAGTGAGGATAGTAGCCAGCCCATCTTTACCGAGGCGTGAACGGGAACCCTGATAACCAATATCGTGCGGTAAGAGATAGAACCGATCCCCCTCCGCCGTTCCGTGGCCAGAAAAGTAAAAGACAACCGCATCTTCGGGTTGGGCCGACCGAATTTTTGCAAGCGCAGCCGGAGAATCTTTTGGCAGAGGACCCGTGGCCGTGCCTGCGAGCAGTCTTAAGGCGAGCAGGATATTCGCCTTCGTGGCGTCCTCATTTAGCAGCGGAATGACTTCGATGGGGTGGTACCGGCCCAGGACTTCCTGCTGGTTTTTTAGCTGATCACCAATCGCCGTGGCATCTGCGACACTGTAGTTGAGATTGTACTGGGGGTTAGCGTAATTAGAGACTCCCGCCACGAGCAAATACGCCGTGCCTCTGCGTCGAAGATTATCCGCGCCGGTTACCGAGACCTGTGAGTCTGTCGACTTGACGTTGTCCTGATTGAACGCGTAGGCAGTGAACTTGTTTTCACCGGCGACGATCGGCACCTCCGTTTCAATGGTTTCCTTCGAACGACCTCCCAACACGTCGCCTTTCCATGTCTGTACGAGCAAGCCGTTCCGAAACAGGCGCAGGTCGCGAGCGCCGCTACCTTTGGCATGGTCAGCGCCAGGACCTGCTTCAACAACCTCGACTTTTAAACGCACCGTTCGGCGCGCGATCTTATCAGCTGGGGCATATGATTCCACGGTCCCCAGACTTACTTGTGGCTGGCGTCTATCCTTTTTTAATATGTCCGTCCTCGGCTGAGGGTTCTTACCCGCGAAAATCTCGGCGAGCAGCCCAGGGTAATAGAATTCGTTGAAGAAGGATTCGACGGGTGCAACTTTGAATGTACATTGCGCAAATCTCCAGAGCAAAAACTTCCACGCCGCGTGTGATCCGTCAAATAGTCCGCCCGGAGTAGCAACCAGCCAGTCGTCACGGCTTGGGACTGAAACCATGTTCGCGACCAGATCTCCAGTTCCCGCACTCCACACGATCATACTGCCGTCGCCGTTGCCGGAGACTAGCCACCGCGAGTCGCTACTAAAGGCCACGCTGTTTATTGCACCAGAAGAGCCGACCAATCTGTGAGCCTCTTGACCGGTCTGCGGATTCCAGAGCGCCACTGTTTCGTCGATACTCCCGGAGGCCAGCCAACGACCGTCGGGACTAAACGCAAGCGTTAGAATGTCGCCGCCGTGGCCATTTAGTATGCGCGGTTCGCCGGAACCCAAAGGAAGCAGAGCGATCTTCTTGTCCGCCGTACCGGCGGCCAGAGTCTTTCCGTCATGACTCAACGCAACAGCATTGACCTGATCACCGACCGCGTCAAAAGTTCTGACCACGCTTCCGGTGCTCGGGTTCCACAGTTTAACGGTCTTATCGGTACTGCCGGATGCGATCAACGATGAGTCTGGCAAGAAGGCGAGACTCGTTATCTCTCCGGAATGGCCCGTCAGTCTCCGTGATTGCTTTGTGGCCACCTCCAGCAGGTGAACTGTCTTCTCGGTTCCAGCCGCGGCCAGCCATTTTCCATCTGGACTGAAAGCTATTGTGTGAATGCGCTCCTGACTGTGCGGCAGACTGAGTGTTTCACGACCGGTATTAACGTCCCATAGCTTCACTTCACCGCTGTTGCTGCCGGAAGCTAACAGACCGCTATCTGGACTAAAGGCGATCGCGGATATCCAGCCGGAATGCCCGGCAAGCTTTGGAAGCTCCCGGCCCGTGGCGATCTGCCAGAGTCTTACCGTGCGATCGTTAGCACCCGAGGCCAACCATCTGCCGTCGCGACTAAAAGCAACCGCATAGAAACTAACGGAGTGACTCTCAAGTCTCCTCAAAAGAGCTCCGGTTGCTGAGTCTCGCAAGTCTACCGATTTGGTTCCCAGGCTCGAGCCTACCATGGCTCCGTCTTTGCTGAGCGCGGCAAATAAGATCTCTTCCACCTCCGGTGCGCCCGCGACCACACGTCGTTCTTTGCCGGTTGAGACGTCCCAAGACACGATGGCTCCATCGGCGCCCGTCGAGACCAACTCGCCGTCGCTCACAAAGGCCGCGGACAAGACCGCGCTTGAGCTACGTTTCATCGTAAGGCGATCGCGCCCGTTCGCGGTGTCCCATATGAGGATCGTGCCGTCAGCCCCTCCCGATGCTAAACGCTGACCGCTGGGACTAAAAGTCAGGGTTGTGATCTTTGCAGAATGTTTGTTGAGACTTCTGAGCGAGGTCCAGTTAGACGTGTCCCAAACCTTGATGCTCTTGTCGGTGCTACCCGACGCCACGGTCCTCCCATCAGCGCTGAATGCTAAGCTCGTTATCCCGGCCGCATGACCTTTCAGTGTTTGCACTTCCCTGCCGGTGGCGCTCTCCCAGATCTTGATCGTCCCGTCCGTGCTTCCGGAAACCAGCCAGCGATCATCCGGACTGAACAACACTACTTCAAGCGGGCCATTGTGCCCGACCAACGTGGCGCGTTCGCGGCCGGAAGAAACATCCCAGAGTTTCACTGTGCGATCGTTGCTACCGGAAGCCAAGATTTCGGCGTTGCGACTGATAGCCAGCGACTTGATCCAGTTGTTGTGACCAGTTAAAGCGCGCAGTTCGCTACCCGATTCCACGTCCCACAATCTGATGGTGTTGTCAGCGCTGCCCGAAGCAAGCCAGCGCCGGTCTGGTGCGAACACGACGCAATTGACTCTGGAACTATGCCCGGTCTGAATCACAAGCTCAGGCGCCGCGTTTGCGGGGCTCGAGGATTGCGAGTGTGACCCGGGTGAACCCGCCAGCGACAGAGCAAGGGCGATAACGGTAAGGAGAGATCTACTCAAAGAAAACCCACGCGCGAGAAAAGCCTTGAGAAGGGATGCTGCTATTGTGGTTAACGCTGATATGTGATGAATTCGGCGCCGTGAGGGCACTCGAGTCCAATATCGCTCCTGAGTCAGGGGACAATTCATCTGCTTCTCATGGAGAACTCACCCTATTAACGAGAGCGAGGTGTTTTGCAGGATGGCTTTATTTAGTCAGTGTAAGAGAGCCTGCATAAAGCGGCAAAGTAATACAAGCTAGCGCGACGCCCGGATTATCGCAGAAACTCCGCGCCTTGCCTAGAACACTCTAGTCCAGTAGTGGGTAGGTTCGTGACTGACCCACTATCACTTGCTTCGTGAGGTAACCGCATTAGCGCCGACAATCGGATTTAGAACCCGTGAAACGGGTTAAAGCATAAAGCGTAGGGTGAAGCGAAGCGGAACCCCTAGCAGGCTGTTGAAAAACTAAAGATTCTTCCCGCAGGTTGATCACGGTCAACTATAATCTGGTCCAACGCCAAAGACGGAGGAACAGAATGCGGGGAGACAACGAACAACAAGCGGGCATGTACAGTTACATT
>Ga0136614_10000448_pt1 | contig 20461 bp, 24 predicted proteins | sample AntDrymUQ2792106_2_FD_106643 | JGI IMG/M metagenome (GOLD analysis project Ga0136614, IMG submission 106643) | Polar desert sand microbial communities from Dry Valleys, Antarctica - metaG UQ279 (21.06) | ecosystem: Environmental > Terrestrial > Soil > Desert | place: Antarctica: Dry Valley... | reverse complement strand
TTGGCCTGTTGCTCCGTTATCCACAGCGCTCCATCTGGGCCCTGCGCGATTCCGGACGGGCCGGAGCCCGGCGGGAGATCGAAAAAACTGAGTTGCTGCGACGAGAGAGAAGCGGCCAGCAAAACTCCAAGCATGCTGATGAGAATGGTCCTCTTCATGGGTGCCTTTCGCCGGTAAGTTCGTTCACTGCGCATTGGTCGCTATTGCCGCCCAGTCTCCCCCAGGAACCGCACGAGGAAAAAGAGACCAGCCCCGTCCCGCCGCAGGATCGCGGCTCTCAGGGGATCGGTACGGTCGTCGTCACCGTGCGCGGCGCCGCCGCCCCCGACACCTCCGCGAGGTACTCGACGAAGGAGCGCGTCGCGCCGTCGATGCCCGTGACCTTCGGGTTCTTCGACTCGATCACGTAGATCTCGTCGGGTGCGTGGGCCCCCGAGCCGTGCCCGAGACCGAAGTGGCCCGCGGGCAGTTTGAGGGGCTCGCCCGTGAACACGAAGCCGGGCCAGGACCCGGCGTTGCGCGGCCAGAGGACGGGGTCGAGCCCCGCCTTCCGATACACCGCGAGCTGCGCCTGGATGATCGGCGCGGCGGGCGAGGTGCTCGTCGGGTCGTATCCGCCCGTCATGTTCACCGCGATGTCGGCGAAGCCCTTCTTCGCGAGGTGCTTCTTCATCGCGTCGAGCGCCTCGGACGCCTTCATGTCCGGGACGAGGCGCAGATCGAGCTTCGCGACGGCCTTGTGCGGCAGGATCGTCTTGCCGCCCGGGCCCGTGTATCCCCCGACGAGCCCCTCGATGTTGACGGTCGGCTTCGAGACGAGCATCTCGAGGGACTCGACGAAGCCGGCGTCTCCGATCCACTTGTCCACGCCCATCGACTTCTTGACGAGCGCCTCGTCCATCCGTCGCGCCGCGTCCGCGATCATCCGCTTCTGCTCCACGGACAGCGGCCGCGCGCGGTCGGCGAACCCCTCGATCGCGGGCGTGTTGCCGTCGGGCGACACGAGCGTGGCGAGGGCGTGCACGAGGTGCCATGCGGGGCTGTCGACGCGCGCCTTGTTGCTCGAGTGGATGTCCTTCTTCGGGCCCCGGCCCCACGTCGCGCCCGTTGCGACGAGCTCGCACTCGATGATGCCCTTCGCCCCGAGCGTGACCGTCACGTTGCCGTCCAGCCCCTGGGCCGCCGTCGGCATGAAGACCCCCGTGCACTTCGATAGCGCCTGCAGGACGTCCGGCTTCCGCACGACCTGCGTGAAGTGCGGCGAGCCGATCTCCTCCTCGCCCTCCGCGACGAGCACGAGGTTGACCGGCAGCGTTCGCCCCGCGGCCTTGTACGCGTGGAGCGCCCCGAGGAAGGCCGCCTCGGGCCCCTTCTGGTTCACGGCGCCACGCCCCATCACGACCTTGCCGAGCCCCTCCCGCTCGAGGAGCGCCGCGTCGAACGGCGGCGAGGACCACTCGGCCGGGTCCACCTGCTTCACGTCGTACATGAAGTAGACGCCGACGGTGCGGCGCGCGCCCGCGTCCAGCGTCGCGAACACGCCCGGGTGGCCGTCCGTCGGGACCTTCTCCGCCCTCTGGAAGCCGGCGTCCTTCAGCAGCCGGATCATCATCTGGCAGCCTTCCTCCATGCCCCGGTTCTCCGCGGCGATCGAGGGGAGGCGGATCCACTCCCGCAGGCGCTCGACGGAGGCGCCGTGCTGCTTCTCGACCTGCGCGAGCACCGGCGCGAGGTCGGACGAGGCGCCCTGCCCCGCGCCCGCCGGGCGCGGCAGCGCGAGCGTCGCCGCCCCGACGACCGTGCCCGAAATGAAGTCCCTTCTGTTCATGCGCGGAGTCTATGTGAGGGGCGGCGGAGCTATATTCCGCCCATGACGAATCGGGAGTTCTACATGCAGCGCTGGACGATCGAGCGGCCCGTCACCCTCAAGGTCCTGAGGGCCCTCCCCGAGGATCGCCTCGACTACAGGCCTCATGCGGCGTCGAAGTCCGGCGGCGAGATCGCATGGATCTTCCCCGAGGAGCTGCGGGGCCTCTGCGACATCGTCGAGAAGGGCGAGGCGAGCTGGGAGAGCCGGCCGGGGCCGAACACTTTGTCCGAGATCACGGCGGCCTACGAAGATCAGGCCAGCCGGTTTACGCGGCTGCTCGAGAAGACGGACGACGCGCGCTGGGAGGCGGAGGGAAAGTTCCTCTACAAGGGGGAGGTCGTGTTCGGCGGCGCAATCCGCGAGCACTGCTGGTGGATTCTTTTCGACCAGATCCATCACCGCGGCCAGCTCTCGACCTATCTGCGGCCGATGGGGGGCAAGGTTCCCGCGATCTACGGGCAGTCCGCCGACGAACAGATGGGGCCGCATTGAGACCGGCGCCCTCCGACCGATCCGCGCGCCGGACGCGGCTCTCTCTCCTCGGCGCGAGCCTCGTATGCCTTCTTTCCGCGTCCGCCGGCGGCCAACCCGCACCGGCGGTCGACCAGGACGCGTCGGCCCTCCCCGTCGCGCGGCGCCTGATGACGGCCTGGATGGCAGAGACGGGCGCTCCCGGGGCGCAGGTGTCCGTCTCGCGCGAGGGCCGGACCATCTGGAGCGAGGCGTTCGGCTTCGCGAACCTCGAGCTGCAGGTCCCGGCCTCCCCGAAGACGCGCTTCCGGATCGGCAGCGTCTCAAAGCCCCTCACGGCGGCCGGGCTCGGGCTTCTCGTCCAGGAAGGAAAGCTCGACCTGGACGCGCCGGTCCAGAAGTACGCCCCGTACTTCCCCGAGAAGCAGTGGCCCATCACGTCGCGGCAGCTCGCGGGGCACGTCGCGGGCATCCGCCACTACAAGGCGGGCGAGTTCCTGAGCCAGCGCCATTTCGATTCGGTGAAGGAGGGCCTCGCGTTCTTCGAGAAGGACCCCCTCCTGTTCGAGCCGGGAACGAAATACAACTACTCCTCCTATGGCTTCAACCTCCTGTCCGCTGCGATGGAAGGGGCGAGCGGCGAGCCGTTCCTCGCGTTCATGCAGAAGCGCGTGTTCGAGCCGATCGGGATGTCGGACACGTCGCCGGACGATCCCGGACCGATCCTTCCGAACCGCGCGGACTTCTACACGCGCGCCCAGGCCGGCGGCCCGATCGTCAACGCGCTCTACGTGGACAACAGCTACAAGTGGGCGGGCGGGGGCTTCCTTTCGACGACGGACGACCTCGTCCGGTTCGCGAACGCGATGATGGAGGGCAAGCACCTCCGGCCGGAGACCGTCAACGCTCTCTGGACCTCGCAGCGCACGCGGGACGGCAAGGAGACGGAATACGGCATCGGCTGGGGAGTCGAGAGGGACGAGAAGGGCCGCCGGCGCATCTCCCACAGCGGCGGATCGCAGGGCGGCACGGCCAATCTGATCCTCTTTCCCGACCAGGGGCGGCTCGCGGTCGCGATGCTGGTCAACAGCGACGAGTCGTTCACCGTCCGCGCAATCCACCTCGCGACGCTCTTCCTCGAAGGCGAGGAGGGGCTCCGGCGGTGGGAGAGCCGCGAGGCCGGCTTCGCTCTCGGATATCCCGAATCGTGGGCGGGTCGTCTGGGGCCGATCCATCTCACCGGCAAGGACGCGCAGGAGCACCATCCGAAGGCGATCGGGGCCGTCCGGTTTCGTTTCATGAGGTCGGGCGGCGGCAGGCCGGAGCCCGTCCTGACCGTGCTCGTGTTCAAGGCGCCGGACTGGCGCGCGCTGGCGCGCGAAGGCAAGCCCCTCCCCGGGAGCGTCCTGGCGAACAGGGGAGGGCGCACCTGGGTGGCGGTCCTGCCCGACGAGAACCCGTATGCGGCGGGCACCTCGGATCGGAAGGCCTTCGAGGAGATGCGCGTGGACCTCGCGGCGATCCGGCGGGGATTTCGGCTCCTGAAGTGACGCCCCAGATCGGCGCCCCGTGAAACACCCGGAGGTCCTGGCCGTCCCTTTCCACGTGGGCGAGCGCGTGGATGGGTTCCCGCTGCCGGCTGGCGCGACGGTCGTCGCCCCGGAGCTCCCCGCCGGCACGGTGCAGGACCGCATGATCGCGCTGTTCCGGGAGCTGGCCGACCGGGTCGCGGCCTCCGAGGCGGATCGCGTGTACACGGCCGACTGCATGGCCCCGCTCGGGGTGCTCGCGGGACTGGAGCGCCGCGGGATCCGCCCGTTCATCGTATGGCTTGACGCGCACGGCGACTTCAACACCTGGGACACGACGCCGTCGGGTTACATCGGCGGCATGCCGCTGGCGATCCTGGTCGGGAAAGAGGAACGGCGGATGCTCGAAGCGATTGGCCTCCAGATGGTCGAGGAGGGGCGGATCGTCCTCTCCGACGCGCGGGAGGTGGATCCCCGGGAGGGGATCGCCCTCAGCCGGTCGGCGATCCGCATCGCCCGCCTGGAGGAGGTCGCCGCACTCATCCCTCAGGACGGCGCGATCTATCTCCACCTGGACCTCGACGTCGTGCGGCCGTCGCAGATGCCGGCCCTCCGCTTTCCCGCGGCCGGCGGACCGACCCTCGATCAGGTCGGGGACTTCATCCACGGGATCGCGCGGACCGGACGCCTGGCATGCGCCACAATCGGATGCACCTGGGATCCCGGCCACGCAGACGCGCGCGCGGCCTGGGCGGCGACGGAGAAGGTCGCCCGCTACCTCCAGGGCTCGTCGGCCGACGGCCCGTAGATCGACGGCACCTTCGCGTCGAGCATCCGCATGTAGACGGAGAGCTGGCCGCGGTGGTGCACGTGGTCGAAAAGGACATTCATAAAAAGTCCATCTTGGTGACGTCACCGAGCGTCTTCGGGGCGACGAAGAACTGGACGGTCTCGTCGAGCTCCGCCTCCTGCATGCGCGTCGCGGTCTCGACGAGCTGCCCGTACTGGGTCTCGACGGCCTTCACGACCTCCGCCATGGTTTCCGGAGTCGGTGGCGGGGCGCCCGGCTTCGACCAGTCGAACCCGGTCGTCAGGGCCTTCGTCATGAGCGCGGACCCCCGTGCGAGCGTGTAGGCGACGTCTCGCGCGCTGCTGCTCTTCTCGTGAGGCTTGAAATCCGCCTTGTCGGCGGGGAAAGCGCGCAGGAGGCGTAGCGTGCGCTCGTACTCGCGCCCCAACGCCTCCAGGAAGTGCTTCTTGGGCCCGCGCTTCGTGGCGGGCGTGCTGGCCGGGGTGGTCGTCTCTGCCATCGGTCCTCCCTTTCTGCTCTCGGTCCGGGGGCGGACAATACCGCGCACCTGGTGAACCCCTCACGGCTCGGTTCGTTACAAACCACAACGCCATGCGCCGCGTCAGGTTGACGGAATTTCGGAAGCAGTTCGCGGGGGAGGACCCGGCGCGGGGTAACGCATTCGACGCGTTCTTCCTGAATCCCGCCGTCGAACGCGCCTACCGGGAGGCGATGGGGACCTTCACGGAGGAGGGATCAGTAACGGCGAAGTAGCGGGCACTCCGCTCCGGCTCAGACGCGTGAGAGGCGGATCATCTCCCCGCTTTGAGCGCGCTGAGCTTCGACGCGACGAGGTTGAGTTGGCGGGACCGAGTGACCGGGTCTCCGGGCTCCGAACGGGGACGAACGTGCGCTCCTTTGGAAGCCGAGAGGGTGGTCGTCCAGTGGCGCAGGGTCGTTCCCCGCTTGGATCGATCGGGTTGGTTGGTTTTTCTTTTCACGGTTCTCACTTTCTAAGGCGAAACCCCGCAGGCGGGCTCTCAGTTGTTTCTGGGATTGGTCCGTCGGGCGGGTCGAAATCAGACACTATCACGAAGGTCAGCGTTTTGCCGGGATCTTCGGCGCCCTCAGGACGCCCAGGCGCTCCAGCATCGAGCGGCCGAGGCTGACGCGCTTCCCCGCGTCGGCGGCGGACGCCATGTCGATGTTCAGCGCGAACGTGTGAATCCTGCCCTGGCGCTCCACCCATCCGACCCACCATCCGACCTGCGGCTTTCGCTGGAAGATCCAGCCCGTCTTACCGTAGAGCGCGCCGTCCTCCGTTGTCTCGAGCCGGAGCATTTCCCGGACGAGCGTCTGGCTGCGCGCCGAGAGGGGCAGCCTCCCGCGCGCGAGGCGCGCGAGAAAGATCGCCTGCTCGAGCGCGCTGATCTCCAGGGGCCCGTCGAGCCAGAACCGGTCCACGACGGAGCCGACGTCGCCGTTGCCGTACCCGAGGGCGTCGACGTGCCGCCGCATGCGCTCGAGGCCGATCCGCCGGGCGACCTCCTGAAAGACGGGGACGTTCGAGGCGCGGATGGCGTCGCGCAGGCTCATGTCCTCCTCCCAGTGCTCGAACGGCTGCGGCTTTCCGCCCCACGGGATGACCTCCCGCCCGTCCGCGACGGCCCGCGTCTCCAGCGCCAGGAGGCTGTTGACGACCTTGAAGGTCGAGGCGGGGACGAAGCGCCGCTGCGCGCGGGCGCGATCCACCGCCACGATGCGGTCGCCTGACACTTCGTAGAGGACGAAGGTGCCTGGCGCTTTCTGGCCGTCGAAGAGCGCGCGGAGGTCCGGTCGCTCTTCCAGGGAGGCCGGACGCATCACAGAGGCCGCGGAGAGCGCGAAGACGATGGACAGAAGGAGGCGGGGGGCGGCCGGGGTGGGACGAGGTCGTTCCGTCATCGGCGGATGCCGGCAGTCTAGCGCCGACGGATCGAGCGGCGGGGGTAGAATTCCCGGCCGGTCTGCCGCGGAAGCGGCGGCGACAACCGGGCCCGGCAGGCGACGACGGGCCCTTCGAGCGGAGGGGATGTGCAGAAAAAAACTCTCGGGGCGGTTGCTCTGTTGATCCTGGCTCGTGGTCTCGCTTCCGGCGAAGGCATGTGGATGCCACAGCAGGTGCCGGCACTGGCGCCGGAGCTGCAGAAGATGGGGCTGAAGATCGCCCCGGCCAGACTGGCGGACCTGACGGGCGACCCGATGGGCGCGATCGTTTCCCTCGGAGGCTGCAGCGCCTCCTTCGTCTCGCCGCAGGGCCTCGTGGTGACGAACCACCACTGCGTCTACTCCTTCCTGCAGTACAACTCGAAGCCGGAGCGCAACCTCATCGAGGAGGGCTTCCTCGCCCCGTCCGTCGGGGAGGAGATCCCGGCGGCGCCCGACGCGCGCATCTTCGTCACCACGTCGATCGCGGACGTGACGAAGAGGGTGGCGATCCCGGCGAGGGCGAAGCTCTCCGACCTCGCGCGCTGGGAGCAGACGGAGCGGCGCAAGAAGGAGCTGGTCCGCGACTGTGAAAAGGAAGGGGGCGTTCGCTGTCTCGTCACCTCCTTCTTCGAGGGCGCGCAGTACTGGCTGGTCGAGCAGCTCGAGGTCCGCGACGTGCGGCTCGTGTACGCGCCGCCGCGCGGCATCGGCAATTACGGGGGCGAGGTGGACAACTGGATGTGGCCGCGCCACACGGGCGACTTCGGCTTCCTGCGGGCGTACGTCGGACCGGACGGTCGGGCGGCGGACTATGCGAAGACAAACGTTCCCTACCGGCCCAAGCACTTCCTCAAGGTGTCCACCGCCGACATCGATCCGGGCGACCTGATGCTCACGATCGGGTATCCCGGAAAGACGTACCGCTATTACGTCGCGCAGGAGGTCGAGGACGCGCAGGCGTTTGTTCTCCCGACGGGCGTGCGGTACCGCGAGGAGATGATCCGCATCCTCGAAGAGCGGGGAAAAGACGACAAGGCGGTCGGGATCCGGAACGCGGCGCGGCTGCGCAGTTACGCCAACTACCTCAAGAAGTACCGGGGCACGATCGAGGCCTTCGAGAAGGGCGGCCTGCTCGAGAGCCGCCGGTCCGAGGAGAAGCGGCTCGCCACCGTGGCGGCGAAAGACGCGGCCGGCGGGGCCTCCCTCGACCGCGCCATGGCGGAGATCGCCCGGTTGACCGCGGCGAAGGCGGCGACGCGGGAGCGCGACGCGCTGCTCGAGTGGCTCCTCTCCGCATCCCCGATGCTCTCCCAGGCGAACACGCTCCTGCTGATCGGGCGCGAGCGGGAGAAGGAGGACCTCGAGCGGCGCTCAGGCTACCAGGAGCGGGATTGGAAGAAGCTCGGCCAGCAGGTGCGCCGGGCGCAGCGCCAGATCGAGCCGGGGAGCGACCGGGCGGGGCTGCGCTTCTTTTTCATGGAGGCGACGAAGCTGCCGAAGGGGCAGCGGATCAGCGTCATCGACGAGGCGCTCGCCGCGACCGGCGAGTCCGCACCCGAAGCGCGGGTGGACGCGCTCCTGGACCGCCTGTATGCCACCACGAAGATCGGCGACCTGGACGCGCGGCTCGCGATGTTCGAGGAGACGTCCCGGGAGCTCGCCGCTCGCAAGGATTCCATGCTCGCCTTCGCGGGCAGTCTGCGGCGCGCGCTGGACGAGAACGACCGCCGCGACCACGAGCGCGAAGGGGCGATGCTCCGTGTGCGCCCGGTCTACGTCGAGGCGCTGCGGCGGCAGCGCGAGGGCCGGCTCTATCCCGACGCCAACGGGACGCTGCGCGTGTCTTTCGGGCGGGTGGAAGGGTACTCGCCGCGCGATTCGGTGCAGTACGCCGCGCAGACCAGCCTGAGCGGCCTCGTCGAGAAGAACACGGGCGAAGACCCCTTCGATCCGCCGCAATTGCTCCTCGCGGCCTCGGGGGAGCGCAAGGTGGGTCCCTACGCGGACCCGGAGCTCGAGGACGTGCCCGTGAACTTCCTCTCGGGGTGCGACATCACGAACGGCAGCTCGGGCTCGGCGACGCTCAACGCTTCCGGCGAGCTCGCCGGACTCGCCTTCGACGGCAACTACGAGGCGATGGGATCGGACTACCTCGTCAACCCCGACGTCTCTCGCACGATCCACGTGGACTCGCGCTACATGCTCTGGGTGATGGACGCCGTGGACGGCGCGCACAACCTGCTGCGGGAGATGAGTCTCCCCGTCCGGTTTCCGCGCGGCGCGGGCCGCACCGCGGCGCCGTAGCTTTTCGGTCTCTCGGGGGTTTATGCCCGTCGGGGGATGCGACCGCAAGGGGAGGATTCCATGGCGAACGAGGTGAAACCGGTGCCCGAGGGGTACCACACGATCACGCCGTACCTCAGCGTCCAGGGCGCGGGGGAGGCGATCGAGTTCTACAAGAAGGTGTTCGGGGCGACGGAGCTCATGCGGATGGCGGATCCGAGCGGGAAGGTCGGACACGCGGAGCTGCAGATTGGCGACTCCCGGGTCATGCTCGCGGACGAGCACCCGGAGATCGGCTTCCGCGGGCCGAAGTCGATCGGGGGCACGGCCGTGACGCTCCACCTCTACGTGGAGGACGTCGACGCCTGCGTCGCCCGGGCGGTCGCCGCGGGCGCGAAGCTCACCCGCCCGATCGAGGACCAGTTCTACGGGGATCGCGCCGGCGGCATCGAGGATCCCTTCGGCCACTCGTGGCACGTCTCGACGCACGTCGAAGACGTCCCGCCGGAGGAGATGAAGAGGCGCGAGGCGCAGAAGTACGGAAAGGGACAGCCGGCGGGAGAGCGCGACTAGACCTCCGGCGGTTCCGGGGCGGGAGCGCGAAGGGTCTGGCTATCCCCCCGCGCCGGCGGCCTTGCAGGTGATCGAGATGCCGGCGGGGCTCGACCGATCGATCGTCGTCTTCCCGTCCGGGAGGCGCTCGACGAAGTCGAGGAACTCGCGGATGCCCGGCATCCGCATGGACACGTTGTGGGCCGTGAAGCAACCACCGGCCTGCAGCTTGGGCCAGACCGCGGCGGCGTACTTCGTGTACCAGTCCTTGTCCGCGTCGGAGAAGGCGAAGTCGAACGGACCCGGGAGCTGCGGCACGAGCGCGTGCGCGTCCGCGAGGCGCGCGTCGATCAAGTCCGATACGCCCGCCTCCCGGAAGTTGGCCAGGGCGATGCGGTGCCTGTCGGGATCGATCTCGATCGTGACGAGCTTCCCGCCCGTCTTCGCCAGTGCCCGGGCGATCCAGATCGCGGAGTGACCCGTGGACGTGCCGATCTCGAGGGCGCTCGTGAAGCGGCGCTCCACGATCAGGTCGTGCAGCGCGCGGCCGTCCACCTCGGGGACGTTCATGTCGCGCCACGAGCCGCGCCGGCTCTCGAGGAAAGCCTGGACCCGCCGGTCCCTCTCCGCCGGCGGGGCCTTCTGCGCGACCCCGGCGGCCGGCGGCGCCAGGAAGAGGATCGAGGGGAGGACGAGGACCGCGACCGCCCGGTTCTGCATGGACTAAACCCTCCGTACGGGACTGTATAGGCCAGGCCAGCGGAAAAAAGGAGGCGCAGATGAGAAATCGAGAGAGACCCGGCGCGCGTCGCGTCGCCGCCGTCTGGATTCTCGCGATGGGAGTGGCGGGCGGCTGGGCCTTCGCCCACCACGGCTGGAGCGAGTACGACGCCGGCAAGACGCTCAACCTGACCGGCGTGAGCCGGGAGTCTGCCTACGGCAACCCCCACGGGACGATCCGGCTCCAGGTGGGCGGGGACAAGGGCGCGACCTGGCTCTGCATCCTCGCCCCGCCGTCCCGGATGACGAGCCGGGGCCTGAAGGACATGGTCAAGGTAGGAGCCACCGTGACCGTGGTCGGCTATCCGCACAAGGAGACGCCGGAGGAGATGCGGGCCGAGCGCATCACGATCGAGGGCAAGACCGTCGAGCTGCGCTAGGACACGGCGGCCGGGCGGCTCGCCATGACGGTCTGGGACGGCCTGCTCCGGTGGCTCGAGGGGACGCCGGCCGCGGCCCTGCTGCTCAAGGCCGTTGCCGCCCCCGACTTCGAGGGCTACAAGAAATCCATGACGAAGGAGGCGGCGAAGGGGATCGACGCCGAGATGAAGGAGTCCGGCCTCACGGCGAAGCAGGGGGCCGAGATGATCAAGGCGATGGCGCCGAACGAGGTGAAGTTCACCGCGCTCAAGGTGGACGGCAAGAAGGCGACCCTCCAGGCCACCGGGAAGGTCATGGGCGGCGAGGCGACCTACGGAACCATGAACTTGCAGGAAGAGGACGGACAGTGGAAGGTGGCCGACCAGAGCTGGACTAACAAGAAGTAGCCGCGGCGGGGGTCGCCCCCCTCTGCCGCTATTTCCGGCCGATCTCCTCCGCGACGCTCTCGTAGTGCAGGACTTTCTCGTCCACGCCGAGGAGGTACTCGCGGTCCTTCTCCAGGATGACCGCCTTGTCGTAGTCCGCCCCGGCGAAGCGCTTCACGGCGTCGAGCGACTCCCACCGCGAGATGACGACGAACTCCGTGCGGCCTCCCTCGGAGCGGCGCAGAATGGAGTAGCCGCGGTTTCCGTCGGTCGCGCGGATGCGCGGTATCCCGCTGGCGACCAGGTAGCGCTGGTACTCGTCCGCCTTCGCGTCGAGGGTGTGACCACGCCAGACGCGGATGATCTCGCGGCTCGGTGCGGCGGAGGCCAGAGTCGCCTCACCGGGACTCTCCGGGGCGAGGAGCGTCAACGCGAGGAGGGCGGGAACGATGAGCGAGGCGTGTCTTTTTCTCATCCATGAAGTATATGAAGCGCCGTCCGGCGGGGTTTGTCCGCCGCGATCGGGTCGCGAGAGAATGGCCATTGCCGACTTCCCCCCCAGGAGGAGCCACCGGATGAAGAGACCGAGTCCCGCGTTCCTGCTTCCCGTGCTCGCCGTGTCTTTCGGCCTCGCCGCCGGCTGCGCGAGCCGCGGTCCCGGGTACGGCGCGCCCGACGCCAGGCCGGCCCCGCTGTTCGAGGACCTCGGCGACCACCACTACGAGATCACCACGAAGTCGCCGCGGGCCCAGAAGTACTTCGACCAGGGCCTCACCCTCGCCTACGGGTTCAACCACCGGGAGGCCGTGCGCTCCTTCGTCGAGGGCGCGCGTCTCGATGCGAGCTGCGCGATGTGCTGGTGGGGCGCGTCCCTCGCGCTCGGACCGAACATCAACACCCCGATGTTCCCCGAGGACGTGGCGCCGGCGTGGGAGTACCTCCAGAAGGCGCAGGCGGCCGCTCCGGGCGTGAGCGCGAAGGAGCAGGCGCTGATCGCCGCGCTCTCGAAGCGGTACGCGCCGAAGCAGCCGGAGGACCGCAAGCCCCTCGACCGCGCCTACGCGGACGCCATGCGCGCCGTCGTCGCGCAGTACCCCGACGACCTCGACGCCGCGGCGCTCTACGCCGAGGCCCTGATGGATACGACGCCGTGGAACTACTGGGGCAAGGACGGCCAGCCGCGTCCGGAGACGCCGGAGATCATGGCCACGCTCGAGCGGGTGCTGTCGAAGAAAGCGGACCATGTCGGCGCGACGCACTTCTACGTCCACGCGACGGAGGCATCGCCGGACCCCGCGAAGGGGGTTCCTGCCGCGGACCGCCTGCGGGGTCTCGTGCCCGGGGCCGGGCACCTCGTCCACATGCCGGGGCACACGTACCTGCGGGTCGGCCGATACGCGGACGCCTCCGACGTCAACGAGAAGGCGATCCTCGCCGACCGGTCCTACGTCGCGCAGTGCCACGCGCAGGGCGTCTACCCGCTCGCCTACGTGCCGCACAACTACCACTTCCTCTGGTCCTCGGCCTCCTTCGAGGGGCGCAGCAAGCGGGCGATCGAGGCGGCGCGCGAGATGGCCTCGCACCAGGACCACAAGATGATGCGCGTCGAAGGCCTCGCGCAGCTCCAGGACTTCTGGGCCACCCCGATCTACGCGCTCGCCCGCTTCGGGCGCTGGGACGAGGCGCTGCAGGAGCCGAGGCCGGCGAAGGACCTCCTCTACCCCACGGGTGTGTGGCACTACTCGCGCGGCATGGCGCTCGCGGCGAAGGGCGACCTGGCGGCGGCCGAAAGGGAGCTCGCGGCGCTCGATGCGATCTCGAGGGATCCGGCCATGGGGAAGCTGACGTTCTTCGACATCAACACGGCGGCGCGGGTGCTGGCCGTGGGGCGCGAAGTCCTCGGCGGCGAGCTCGCTTCGCGGCGGAAGGACTGGGGCACCGCCGTCGCCCGGTTGAGCGAGGCGCTGCGGCTCGAGCAGGAGCTGACCTATACCGAGCCGCCCCAGTGGCACGCGCCGGTGCGCCATAACCTCGGTGCTGTGCTTCTGGCGGCCGGCCGGGCCGTGGACGCCGAGAAGGTGTACCGCGACGACCTGGCCTACTGGCCGGAGAACGGCTGGGCGCTCTTCGGCCTGAAGCAGGCGCTCGAGGCGCAGGGAAAGGCGGAGGAGGCGGCGGAGGTCGCGGCCCGCTTCCAGAAGGCGTGGAGCCGCGCCGACGTGACGCTCACCGCATCGCGGTTCGAGTGAGGCGGGGGGAGACGTCGGGGCGGCTGTTTCCGTCCCGAGAAGGCAGGTCATGCGGTTCCTGAACGCGCGCATTCACGGCTATCTCGACCTCGTCCTGGTGGCCCTCCTCGTCATCGGGCCGCTGGTCATGGGACTCGGCGGGACACCGGCGGCGATCTGTTACGCGCTCGCGGTGGTCCATCTGCTGCTGACTCTGCTGACCGACTACCCGCTCGGCGCCAGGAAGGTGATCCCGCTGTTCGTCCACGGGCTCGTCGAGCTCCTCGCCGGCGTGATGATGCTCGTCCTCCCCTCGATTTTGGGATTCGGACCGGGGTCGCCCGCGAAGCGCTTCTACACATTCGCCGGCGCCGCGATCCTCGTCATCTGGGTGCTGACGGACTACGGCCGGAAATCCGAGCCAAGGCCCTGACGCGATGCGGCTCCTCTCCGCCGTCCTGGCCCTGAGCGTCTCCGCTTCGCTCGTGGGAGGAGCCTCGGTGCCGAGGACTCCGACTCCGGTCCTCGTCGAGCTCTTCACCTCCGAGGGTTGCTCGAGCTGTCCTCCCGCGGACGCCCTGCTCGCGACGCTCGTCGCCCCGGACAGGGTCCCCGGCGTCGAGGTGATCGTGTTGTCGGAGCACGTGGACTACTGGAACCGGCTCGGTTGGGCCGACCCGTTCTCGTCTCCGCAGTTCTCGGATCGTCAGAAGGGGTATGCGCAGGCGTTCCGGCAGCCGCGGATCTACACGCCCCAGATGGTCGTGGACGGGCGCGCGGAGTTCGTGGGCAGCGACGCGAGGCGCGCGCGCGAGGAGATCGCGAAGGCGGCGCGGGAGCCGAAGGCACAGGTCGTGCTCCGGCGCGACGGGGAGGCCGCGCCGGCGGTCCGGGTGCGGGTCGCCGCGCTACCCTCCGGCGCCGTGGGGGAGGCCGCCGAGGTGCTCCTCGCAATCGTCGAGGACGGCGTCCGCTCGGACGTCCGCCGGGGCGAGAACGCGGGCCGGCAGCTGTTGCACGCGGCGGTCGTCCGGCGCCTCGACGTGATCGGCGTGGTCCGGGCGGCACCGGAGGGCTTCGAGCGGCGCGTCGACGTCGCTCTGGACGGGTCATGGAACGCGAGCCGACTGCGCGCCGTCGTGTTCGTCCAGGAGCGGCAGAGCCGCAGGATCCTCGGCGCGGCGCAGGTCGCGCTCTAGAAGACCGCCCGGGTCAGCCGCCTTGCTCTTCGCCACGGATCTCTCCCCCGGGATGGTGCGAACGAGGACGGTGAGCGTCGATCAGCCGTAGCTCCGGATTCGAGGCCACAGGGTCTCCATGGTCAGCCGCGGCTTGCGGCAGATCCAGATCGTCAGGCCGACCTCGTCCGGCCGGGCGTACGGGTGGTCCGTCACCCCGGCCTCCTGAACGTCCTCGAAGATCTCCTCGAGGACCTCGCGCTCGTCGCCGATGACGATCACGACGTCGGTCGTCGCCTCGCCGGGTCCCCAGAGGTAGTAGCTGTTGTGGCCGCTGATCGCCTGAGGCAGCCCCAGCGCGGGGCCAAAGTAGTTGATCGCTCCGGCCTGCCCGAAGTCCTGCCCGAACACGACCGCCTTGCCGCGGTCCTCCGGGGACAGCCCCCGGTAGACCCGCGCGACCGCGCGCGCCATCGCCTCCCAGCCGTGCATGTCCGCGAAGTGCTGCGGCAGCGCCCCGCGCCGCTGGCGCTCCGTCCGGATCTCTTCCACGCCGAGCGCGCGGGCGTAGCGGAGGTAACTCTCCACCGGCAGGACCGGGAACACAAGGGGGGCGAGCGCGGCGCCCGCGAGGACCATCGCCCCGGCAAGGACCGGCCGGAGCCACCGCCGTCGCGGCGCGGCGAGGACACCTTCGAGGAACGTACCGCCGCCGGCGAAGAGGATCGGATACGCCGGCCAGAGGTAATAGAACTTCGCGTGGAGCCCGAGCAAGGCGAGGAGCACGGCGAGGTATGCCCAGCCCAGCGGGCGAAAGCGCCGGCCGCGGCGCGTGAAGAAGAACCACACGCCGGAGAGCCAGAGGGGGACCGAGGCGGGGTTCATCGTCTGCGCCTGGGCGAGGAGGAACGGGAGGGGAGAGAGGCGCACGTCCCGCGCGGCGCGCGTGACGCGCAGGATCTCGGCCTGCGGGAAGCCGTGCCGGATCTGCCACGCGACATGAGGCAGGACGATGGCGGCACCGAGGATCACCCCCGCCCAGAACCACTTCTCCCGGAGAACGCGCCCTTCGCCGGAGAGGAGGAGCCCCGCCACGAGGCCGCCGACGAGGAACATCATGGAGTGCTTGTTGAGGAACCCAAGGCCCGCGATTCCTCCGAAGGCGAGCCAGAGACGCGGATCCCGTGACGTCAGGTAGCGGGCCGCGACCCATGCCGCGCTCGTCCAGAAGAGCGGCTCGAATGCGTTCATCGTGAGGATGTGGTGAAAGAGGAGGTATCCCGGCGCCGCGAGGACCCCGAGGGCCGCCATGCCCTGGGCGAACGGGCCGCCTCCCAGCTCGCGCGCCAGGGCGCCGGCGAGGAGGACGAGCGCCGCTCCGGCGAGCGCGGCGGGAAGTCGGATGATTACCAGGGAATCGCCGAATAGCGAGGTCAGCCAGGCGACCACCGCGATGACGGGCGGCTGGTCCGGGTAACCCCAGTCGAGGTGCCTCGCGCAGTCGAGGTAGTAGAGCTCGTCCCGAAAGATGCCGTAGCCGCGAATGAACACGAGGTGGAGGACGAGCTTGGCGGCGGCGAGGGCGAGGACGACGCGGCTCATCGCTGGTCGGGTCGAACGATACCGCGCGCTGTGACATACGCTCCCGCGCGGAGGTGCCGCGATGCGTCTTTCGCGATTCGGCCGGAGAACGCTCCCGCTCCCCGTTGTTCCGCTGGTTCTGATGCTGGCCGCGTGCGGCTCGAAGACGGAGAGCGGCACGGCGGGGGTCCGTCCGCCGGACCGTGAGGGCGCCGGGGCGCCGGCCGCGGACCCTTCGGACCAGGAAACGCCGTCGGAGGGCTCGTCGGACTCCGCCTTCGCGTTTACGGAGGCCGACCTCGACGCGTTCCAGCGCGGGTTCGCCCGCGAGATCGAGCTCGTGAAGGCCGCCAAGGAGCGGGAGCGCGGCGCGAAGACGCCGCAGGAGCGGGGCGAGGCGGCCCAGGCCCAGTGGGAGGACCAGACGGCGCCCGGCGGCGCCGCCGCTGCGGGGCTACCGCCGGAGCGCTACCGCGCGACCCGGAAGACGGTCGTGCGCGTGATGCAGACCCTCGACTTCCAGGGGAAGATCGAGGGCCCGATGGAGCTCGACCGCTCGCGCGCCTCGCCCGAGGCGCTGAAGCGGGTCGACGGGGATCCCTTCGCCGATCTCCCGCCGTCCTCAGCCGCCGCGTTGCGCGCGCGCCTCGCCGCCCTCGTCCCGTTGTGGGTGGAGTACGTGACCCTGACAGAGGCCGGGGGGTAGCGGCAGGGAAGGGCAAAAAAGAAACCGGTCCCGTGAGGGGACGCCCGCACGGGACCGGCGCACGGCTTTCCGCGGCTACCTCGCGGAAAGTCGCTTTTCGAGTTCCTTGATCCGCTTCTCGAGGTCCTCCAGGCGATCACGGAGCTTGGGAAGGTCCTCCAGGTTCTCGAGGACCATCGGTTTCCCCCAGCGATCCGGGGCCCCCGAGAAGCTCCAGGCCTTCCGGCCGTGCCGGCGGGGTCCGAGCTCGATCCGCCGGCCCTCCCGCTCGTCCAGGGTCGCCGTCAGCTCGTGGGCGCGGCGGTCGCGCAGCACGAGGAGCCGCACCTTGTCGCCCGCCTTCTTGCCGCGCACGGCGCGGGAGAGGTCCCGGGCCGAATCGACGCGCTCCCCGTCGAGGTCCGTGACGACGTCGCCGACCTGGACCCCCGCCTTCGCCGCCGGGCTGTCCGCTTCCACCTCCGAGACGAGCACGCCGGAGTCTTCGGCGGCGCCGTAGTGTTTCCGCAGATCCTCCGTCAGGCCCATGAGGCGAATCCCGAGGAAAGCGCGCGAGCCCCCGACGCGGACGACCAAGGGATCGTCGTCGCCGTCCCGCAGGTGGACGATCTGCTCGCCCACTTCGTCGACGTCGATCAGGACGTCCTTGTCGACCATGACGACCTCGTCGTCCGGCGAGGCGGCACCCGAAGCGTGAGACTCTGCCGGGATCGCCAGGAGCAGGGTCGCGATCGCGGCGTGCAGGAGCGTCAGAAGCATGTTTCCTCCGTCTCGAGTGGTTCCGGCCTGGTGGGCCCTTCATTCCTGAGACGGCGGCATGCCGCAAAGGTTACGCGCCGGGGGACGCAGAATGTGAGGGCCGCTCGGAGCGGAGGGGCAGTGTGGCGGTCGAGCCCGCATCCGGGCGAGCCGCCACACGTTGCGACAGCAGCCCCGAGCGAGCGAGAGCGACGGCTATACGGGAAGCCGGAGGCGGCTGAGCATCTTCTGGAACCGCGGGTCGCCCCTCAGCGAGTCGTAGGAAGGCTCGACCTTCAGGTAGATGAGGTCGCGGGTGTGCGATGCGAAGGACTTCTCGAGCCACTCGATCGCGCGGTCCGTCTCGCCGAGGCGGGCGTAGCCGATGGCGATCGCGGAGGATGAGACGGGCGCGTCTGCGTCGGCGGCCTCCCACTCCAGGATCCGGCGGCGGAAGACGTCCGGACCGAGGCGCTCGAGCTGTCCCTGGAGGTTTGCGAGCACTTTCGGAGACGCCCCCGAGATCGCGGCCGACCGGACGCGGTGCCGGAAGCCCTCGGCGTATCGCCCCTGCGCCTCGTAGACGATCCCGAGAAAGAGGTGCGCCCAGACGTCCCGCGGATCGATCGCGACGGCACGCTCGAGCTGCGCAACAGCGCGGTCGTTGTCCCGGGCGAAGTAGTAGAGCCGGCCGAGGTAGTGCCCGACGTTGGATGAGAGGGGATCGAGCTCGAACGCCTTCTGACCGCTACGCGATCTCCCCCAGGCGCCCTCTCTGGAAGTCCTCGAAGGCCTGGATGAGCTCCTCGCGCGTGTTCATCACGAACGGTCCGTGGCGCGCGACGGGCTCCCGAAGCGGGACGCCCGCGATCAGGAGGACCCGCGCGTGCGCTTCCGGCGGCGCGGCAAAGGAGACCTCGTCCCCGTCGTTGCGGAACGCGACCATGTGGTTCGGGGCCGCGGGCCGCCCGTGGGGACCGAAGAGACCCTCGCCGTCGACCACGTAAGCAAACGCGTTGTATTCCGGCCCGACGGGCTGCCGGAAGCGGGCTCCCGGCCGCAGCGCGCAGTCGAGATACACGATCGGCGTCCGCGTGTCGATCACGGCGGACGTGCCGAGGGCCTCGCCTGCTATGACTCGGATGGTGACGGACCCATCGTCCGTCCGGGCGGTCGGGATCCGGCCCGTGGGGATCTCCTGATAGCGGGGCGCCATCATCTTGTCGCTGGCCGGCAGGTTGACCCAGAGCTGGAACCCGTGCATCCGGCCCCCGCGGGCAGCGAATCCCGCCTCCGGCATCTCGGAGTGCACGACGCCCGAGCCCGCCGTCATCCACTGGACGTCCCCGGGGCCGATCCGTCCCCGGTTGCCGCGCGAGTCCCTGTGCTCCATCGCGCCGCTCAGCATGTACGTGACGGTCTCGAAGCCGCGGTGGGGGTGATCCGGGGCGCCCTTCGCCTCGCCCGGCCCCAGGTCCATCGGGCCCATCTCATCGAGGAGCAGGAACGGGTCGAAGCGGTCGAGCGTCGGGCTCGGGAAGGAACGGTGGACGAGAAAACCCGCCCCCTCCAGCGTCGCGATGCTCGGGACTACCTGCTTGACGGACCGGTCGACCATGGGCGCCTCCGACACATATTAGGCAGCAGGCGACGCGGGAGATTCAGCACTCGCGGCTGCCGCGGCCTCCCGCAACCGCGCCACCGACCCCCGCCGCGATGTCGCGGTGAGCCCTCAGGCGCGCCGGCGGCTCAGCGGGCGGCGGCCGAGCGGCTTCCCACCCTTCTCACCCTTCTCCTGCATCGCGGCGAGGAGCCTCCGCGGCGCCACCGCGCCGTAGCTCTCCCGGATCCAGGCCTTGAGGATCTCCACGGGCGGAGCGTCCTCCGGTCCGAACCGGGCCGTCACCCACCCCGACTTTCCGAGCCCGTACGCCGTCGGCTGGGTGAAGGGAAGGCTCAGCGCCTCCTCCGCGGACGCCGGAAGCTTCACGCTGAATCCCATCGCGCCGCCTGGAACGGGATCCGCGCCCAGGAAAACGAAGACCTTGCCGTTCACCTTCGCCACGCGCTCGCCCCACGGAAAGTCCTCCGTGGCGCCTGGAAAGTCCAGCGCGAAGTCGCGCAGTGCTTTCGACACCTGGCCAAGCCCGCTGGCGCCGGCCGCCGCGTTGCTGCGCGGAGGCGACGCCGGCCGGGACTTGCTTCCCGCCGCCGTCGGAGGGCGGTCCGGCTCCTCCTTTCGAACCATGACGCCGGAGTCTACAGGCGCGAGAGCCGCCACCCGCGCCAGGGCACCGTTCTCGCAGGGTTCCGGGGCCAAAGAGGTGCGCCATGGCCGTCTCGCTCTCCGGTACTCCGATGCCATCTCTGTCTGATGCGGTTCGTCGCCGGATTTCTTTTTTCGCTTCACGGGGCACAGAAGCTGTTCGGCGCGTTCGGCGGGAAGGTGATGACCGGCAACCCCTCATGTTGACGGCGGGGATCATCGAGCTCGTCGGCGGCATCCTGATCGCCGTCGGTCTCCTGACCCGCATCGCGGCATTCATCGCGTCCGGCGAGATGGCCGTGGCCTACTTCATGTCGCATGCGCCCAAGGGGCTCTGGCCGATCGAGAACGGGGGTGAGCTGGCGGTGCTCTACTGCTTCCTGTTCCTCTTCGTCGCGGCCTACGGCCCGGGCGCGTACAGCCTCGACCGCGCGATCCTCACGCGGGGATCCGAACGCCCGGAAGGGGCGCTGGACGGCGCCCGGGGCTGAGCTCTCCGGCGGCGGGGAACCTAGGGGGAGCCCTTCTCCGGAGTGATCGCCTCGTCGGTCGCGACCTGGAATTTCTTGTAGTCGGAGTACTCGGACCGCGAGTCGACGTGGAGGCCCTTCAACAGGAGGAGCCGCGCCTTCCCGCGGAAGCGCGCTTCCGAGGGCAGCCATACCTCGCCGTTGACCTTGCGCCGCTGGAACGAGGCGACGGCGCCCTTGTAGAGCCTCGCGAGCACGCCGAGGCCGTAGGAAAATGTGTCGAGGAGCTCGGCCTCCGCGCGGAC
>Ga0136614_10000447_pt1 | contig 20462 bp, 23 predicted proteins | sample AntDrymUQ2792106_2_FD_106643 | JGI IMG/M metagenome (GOLD analysis project Ga0136614, IMG submission 106643) | Polar desert sand microbial communities from Dry Valleys, Antarctica - metaG UQ279 (21.06) | ecosystem: Environmental > Terrestrial > Soil > Desert | place: Antarctica: Dry Valley... | reverse complement strand
TGCCCTCGGCGTAGCTCACCCTTGGTACGCGTTGGCGGCCGAGGTGATGGTCCCCGGTGCCGACACCGACCAGATGCTCAGTGAGGACTGGGTCACTTTCCGTCACTCCGGCAGACTTGTCAGCCGAACGCCTTAGCGATCAGGCTGCTGACCTGCGCAGACGCCATCCACAGGCTGACAAGTCGGCGGCCTCGGCACCAAGGAGGCCACATGGACGAGCAGTTCACCGCCACCCTGCAGAAGAGCCCTGCCAAGGGTGGCTGGACCTACGTCGTCTGGCCGGAGTCGGCGTCGTACTTCGGGACCCGGGGCCTGGTCAAGGTGCGCGGCACCATCGACGGGCACCCGTTCCGCAGCTCGTTCATGGCGATGGGTGACGGCACGCACAAGCTCCCGGTCAAGGCCGACATCCGCAAGGCGATCAGCGAACAGGCCGGTGACACGGTCACCGTACGGCTGCAGGAGAGGCTCGAGAGCTGACCGTACGGGGTAGGTTTGCCGCGATGCTCAAACGTGGCCCCATCCCCGCGATCGCCCACGGTGTGGTCGAATACGTCGCCGGCGTGCTCCTGATCGTGGCGCCGCTGCTGGTCGACTTCGACTCGCGGGCCGCCGTCGCGCTGTCGCTGGCGTACGGCATGACCGTGCTGGTGCTGACCTCGGTCTCGCAGCTGCCGTCCGGCCTGATCCCCCAGATCCCGGTGAGCGCGCACATGGTGCTCGACTTCGTGCTCGCCGGTCTGCTGATTGCCTCGCCCTTCGTCTTTGGCTTCGCAGACGAAACGGCGCCAACCGCCCTGTTCATCGTCCTCGGCATCGCCCACCTGCTGATCACCATCGGTACCCGCTTCGAGGATTCGTCGGCCGAGGCGCCGACCACGCCTGGTCCCGCCCGGCCAACCTGATCGGTCCGTGCGCCCGCCACCGCATCTCCCGCCGTGGAGGCGCCACGGTCACCAGAGTGATCGGCAACTGGCCGCACCGGTCGGACGGCGCCGGCTGACCGTCCGCGCCGCCAGCGGTTTCGCCCCCGCGGTCCACGGTTCAGGATGGGCGGGTGACGACGACCGAGCGATCGCGCCGCCCGCCGATCCAGCTGCCGCTGGCCCTGGCGACGACCGTGGCGGGCGCGTACCTCGGGCTGGCCGACTACGTCGGGCTGCCGACGATCCACCCGCCGGAGGCGGTTCTCGCGGTGGTGTTCGGCGCGGCCATCGTGGGCGCTGCGTTCATCCTGTCGTGGGCGGCGGAGGCGGCGCAGGTCGACATCAGCGCGGGGCTGGCGCTCGCGATCCTGGCCCTGCTCGCGGTGCTGCCCGAGTACGCCGTCGACTTCGTCTTCACCTACAACGCCGGTCAGATCTACGCCGACCAGGGCACCTGCTCGGGCGGCGGGGGCGCCAACCCGTGCTCCCTCGCGCTGGCAAACATGACCGGTGCCAACCGGGTGCTGGTCGGCGTCGGGTGGCCGCTGGTCGTGCTGATCGCGAGCTGGGCCGCGATCCGGTCCCGGCGGCAGGGTGACGGCGACTCCGCCAGCGCCAGCCCGGGCGAGGTGCGGATGGCGCCGCCGCTGTCGGCCGAGATCGTGTTTCTCGGCATCGCCACGCTGTACTCCCTGACGCTGCCCCTCAAGGACAGCCTGACGCTGGTGGATGCGGGCGTGTTGATCGTGATCTTCGCGCTGTACGCCTGGCGGTTGGCGCAGGCGCCGGCCCGTGAGCCGGACCTGCTGGGGGTCTCGAAGTGGGTGGGCGAGGCCAGCACCCGCCAGCGCCGGAGCCTGGTCGGCGCCATGTTCGCGGTTGCCGCGCTGGTGATCCTGCTGACCGCCGAGCACTTCGCGGAGGCGCTGGTGAACACCGGCTCCGAGCTCGGCCTCGACCAGTTCCTGCTCGTGCAGTGGGTGGCGCCGCTAGCCAGCGAGTCGCCGGAGCTCATCGTCGCCTGCCTGTATGCGTGGCGGCTGAAGGCGTCGGACTCCCTCGGGACGCTGCTGTCGAGCAAGGTCAACCAGTGGACGCTGCTGGTGGGCACGATCCCGATCGTGTTCGCGCTGTCGGGAGGCACCACCGACGGCCTGCCGCTGGACACCGAGCAGCGCTTCGAGCTGCTTTTGACCGGCGCGCAGTCGTTGTTCGCGGTGGCCATCTTGATGGACCTCAGCCTCACCGTCTACGGCTCGGTCGGGCTGCTCAGCCTGTTCCTCGTGCAGTTCGTCAGCAGCATCACCATGTCTGCCGACGTCAACCAGACCGTGACGATCGTGCTGTCGGCGCTGTACGGGTTGCTGGCCATCGTGGCGATCGCCCGCAACTGGCGCGGCACGCTGCGCACCACCAAGAACGGGCTGTGGACCTCCTTCGCCACGCTGGACCGTGCCGAGGAACGGCAGGCCGCCGAGCACACCTAGGCCAACGACGTACCTGTCAGCCTGGGGACAACCATCAGTGTTGGTCACCCGACCGGGCGGTGTGCCAATCGGCTGACAACTCACAAGTTTGGCGCGCTCGGAGGGATTCGAACCCCCAACCTTCTGATCCGTAGTCGGAAACCAGCCATCCACGAGCGTTTGCTGCCGTTCAGCGATAGTGCTCTGACCTGCGAAAACAGCATTTGAGCGTCCGTGGCCGTCCCTGCACGTCCAGCGCTGCTGTTAGCAAAGTGTTAGCAAGCCCCGCACGCCGCCTACCAGCAGCCCAACGGAAGCCTGCTTGGGTTGGACTCGGCTCCGGGCCGTACCTGTGAACGGGCCGTCAAGATCGTCGACGAGCGGCTCTAATCTGCGCGGATGCGGCAGGTGCGCGCCGATGCGGTCGCCAGCCAGACCAACAGCAGGCCGCAGCCCAGCAGCAGGCCCAGCACCCCCCCATGTCAGCCGACCACCGCTGCGATGTCGATCCCGATGCGGGCGAACCGGTCGGCGTGCGGGGGGCGGCCACCGGTGTGTACCAGCTGACCGCCCCGCCTGGCGAACACCGTCTCGGTCTCGATGACGTCGCCCTCCACCCGGCCGGGGACGGCCACCACCTCGTCTACGGTGCGCCGGCCGTCGGGCTGCAGCGAGAGCTGGACCACCAGGTCGACCGCCGCGCGACGGTCGGCACGACGAACCGGGACGCCACATTACGGATTAGACATACGTCGCGGTGGTGACACTCGGCGCGCATAACCGGCACGGCATCGGAACCGTCACGGTCTTCATCGACACTCCGAGCACGCCGGTCGAGCTCACGCTGGCGCAAGCTGAGGGGCTGGCGTTCGGGCTGTACCGGTCAGGGGAGCACCGCTTCGCGGCCGCGTTGGCGCTGCTCGTCGCGCAGGTACGGGAGCGGTACTGAGCACGCCCTCGCACTACAGCGGGCGTAGCCGCTTGGGCGGCAACGCTGTTTCCGGTGAGGCCGCTCCCGAGTAGTGCGGGACACCGTCGTCGGCGAACAACTCGTAGTCCGAGGCTTGCGAAACGTAAACGTGTCCCATCGTCCGCAGCCCCGTCGGCTGATCCAGGGTTCCGGCAGTGATACCGATCGTCGACCGCTCCGACGCATCCCAGAACAGGCTTGCGCCGCACCTCGGGCAAGAACCCCGTCGAGGCCGAGGTCCGTCACCGGGAACGGTGAACCACCGAATAGGCTCGCGTTCGCTTACCACTACGTCGCCACGTCGCGCCGACGTCATGGCACAGGCGTTTCCATGCCAGCGGCGGCAATCGACGCAGTGGCAGATGAGCACATGCCGCAAAGGGCCGCGCACAACGTAGGTGATGCACCCGCACAGGCAGCCACCGGTGGCACGCACGTCGGCTACCGGCATTTTGCGAGTCTAAGCGTCAGCGCGTCCAGTTCGGGTGCGCGAGCTGGAGCACATAGATAGTGAAAAGACACAAGTGCCACACCGGGAAGCGGGGCGGCGATCATGTGGCTCGAGGTGCCCTGCTAGGTCGCCGCAGGTCGTCCGCCGGACGCCAGGGATGGTGGCCGAGGCCGGGCTCGGCGCTCAGGACGCGGTTTCGCGGTGCGGGAGCTTCCAGCCCGGTCGCGGGAAGTGGCATGTGTCGCCGTCGGGATGCTTCTGCAGGTAGTCCTGATCCTCGGGCTCGGCCTCCCGGAACGGCCCGGCGGGCTCGATCTCGGTGACGACCTTGTCGGGCCAGAGACCGGACGCCTCGACGTCGGCGACGGTGTCCTCGGCGACCTGCTTCTGATCGTCGCTCGCGTAGAAGATCGCGGAGCGGTACTCGGTGCCGACGTCGTCTAGCTGGCGGTTCACCGTCGTCGGATCGTGGATCTGGAAGAAGAACTCGAGGATGTCGCGGAACGAGGTCTGGTCCGGGTCGAAGACGATCTCTACCGCCTCCGCGTGGGTTCCGGGGTTTGCCTCGGTCGGGTTGGGAATGTCGCCACCGGACCAGCCGACGCGCGATGAGATCACGCCGAGCTGCTTGCGCATGAGTTCTTGGACTCCCCAGAAGCATCCACCGGCAAGGATTGCGGTCTCGGCGTTGTCGCCCATCGCGTTGTCCTCATTCCGAAGTTCTGTTGCAGGCTAGTTTCGGACGAGGCGGTTGTCTACGCCGACTCGGGCTGCCCACACCGAGCGCGTCCAGGTCGACCGACGCCGGCGAGGTGCTCACCCAACCGGCGAACCAGGCGGTGTAGTTGCTCCCGGTGACCGGGGCGACCGGTGAGGGAGTAGTGCGTGGAGCCGTACGCGAGCGCATAGATAGTGAGCAGACACAAGTGCCACACCGGGGCGGCAAACTGCCCGAACCCGTTCGTCTCCGTCCGCAAGGCCCACTGTTTCGCGGCACCCGGCGGTCCCGCGTCTTTGGCTGGCGCGCAGCGGGACGACCGACGACCGGCCACTGCTTGACGTCTGTCATTGCGAGGTAGCACGTTGATCCTTGCGGTCGGGAGATACCCGGACCGGGGAGGAGAGCAGTGGCCGGCTTCGTGCAAGTCATCGACTGGAAGACGTCGCGTATCGACGAGGTGGAGCGGCTCAACGAGGAATGGCGGGAGAGGTTCCCCGAGATGGGGCCGTCGCGGATCCTCGCTGGCGCAGACCGCGACAACCCCGGCTCCTATGTCACGGTCGTCGAGTTTCCCTCGGACGAGGCGGCGATGAAGAACTCGGCCGACCCGGCCACGTCGGAGTTCGCAGCGAGAATGGCTGAGCTGTGCGACGAGCCACCGAAGTTTCGCAACATCGACGTCATGCACCTCGAGGAGCGCGGCTGACGCTGCCGCAGAGGTTGGACCCGCCCAAGGTCCTGGCGGCCGGCTCGTCGATCAGCGCGCAATGGGTATCCGACGAAAGAGCCAAGGCCCGGACCCAGTAGGAGTACGAAAGCCAACGCCGACCAGTAGCCCCGAAGCCATCCAGGTGACACTGGCGGTGATCTGAACGGCCGGGTCTGGCTCATCGCTGTTCGGCCAAGCGGGCAGGCCCACCAGCAGCAGCAGGATCGGCGGCGCCAGAACGGAGGTCACCAGGGGGTAGCGAGGCCGCAGCGGGCTGAGCGGCCCTGCGGTCACACTCACGACTAGCGCCGCGGCTAGCGGAAGTACGCTCAGAAGCCTCATCCGAAGCTTGCGAGTATCGGGGCCAGCGCCCAGCAGCGGCTGCCACTGCGGTTGAACACCCGGCTGATCAGCATGTAGGCCCCAGCGTGGAGCAGACCGGTCGCTCCAAACAGCCACAACACATAGTGCCAGCGGCCGCGGACCGATTCCCGCACGATCCCGGCTGCCATCGCCGCCAGTCCAGCCACGATGGGTGGCGATGCTGCCCGCTGCGCTCACGACCAAACGGGCACCACCCTCTGGGCCGTGACAGCGCAGCTCGGTGGTGGAGACCGCGCGCACTTCGCCGCCGGCGAGCAGGCAGGCCAGGCCGTGGCCGCCTGCTTCATGAATGACCATCACCGCCACAAACTGACCACGCCGATGGAGAGAACCGTCGGGATGTGGACGCCAGCCCGGCTGCTTACCCGGCGCACCGAAAGAGGCTAGTCCCTTTCCTGGGCTCGTCCCGGGTCAAAGTGCTAGGGCGGATGAGCCGGCCGATAGGCCGGAGAGTGACCCCGCGTAGGTGTCACCGGTGGGAAGCGTTGGTTGGACCGGTGACGCTCTCCCCCGGTCGATTCAGAGTAGGGATGGCTCGACGAGGGTTCTACGCTGACCCATGCCCGTCGCGGTTGACGACCACCGAAGTCGCTGGGGTGCGGAGTGACGCAGCCGCGGGTGCCACAGCTCACTTCGGCGCGGGTTCTTGCCGTTCGAGCAGACGCGGGCGGGCAGCGGGTGTTCGGTCTCCACAGGTCGCGGGTGTCGCAAGGGTGCGCCGATAGCAGTTCCACGCCGAGCGGGACGGCTGAGCCGGTGGCGCCGTGGAACGCGACCGGCCGATGCACGGTGCTCGATCCCGAGCGGGCGGTTCACGTTTGCACGACGGCCGATGGGTCGACGGTTGGGTGACGGCGCAGCGGCGCGACCCGGACGGGTGGTGGGCGTGCGTGCGCTACTCCACCGGCGCGGGGCTGCAGTACCGACACTGGCGGCCGGCTGCCGAGCTGCGCCGAAGCAACGGCTCGTGACCCGGCGAACCCGTCCGCCGTGGGCAGGGTGTTGGTCACAGATCGAGGTCGTCCGCGGTTCGGTTGGACAGCAGTGGGGTCCGCCGGCAAGCGACGATCACGCAGGCTAGCCGCTCACGAACTCATCTCAAGGGAGTCGTCTCGCGGCCAGAAGGCGCATACACCGGGAGCGGGCCAGGCTGCGAAGGGCGTTGAGCGAGGGCTGGTCGAACACCTCCACCTCGGCGTCGTCGGCGGCCCGCGAGGCCGTGCCCATAGTTGCGCTGCGGCAACGACGACATCGACGCCGGTTCAGGGCGCGACCTGGTCTGCGGCGGCGCTGACGCCGAGGAGATCGACGGTGACGCGGACGCCGACCGGCTGTTCGGCGGGGGCGGCAACGACGAGATCGACGGACAGGGAGGCAACGACCTGCTCAACGGCGGCCCTGGCGTCGACGACCTGGACGGCGAGCTCGGCACCGACACCTGCGTCAACGGTGAGCACGTCGAAGACTGCGAGAACTGACCGACGCCCTCCCCTCAGCCCCGTGTTGCCGGACGGTTTCCCGGCTAGCCCTCACACGAGAACGTTGTCTCGGCGTTCAGGCATTCGTCGTGTCCGCCCCCACCTCGAGCGCTGTCGTCAATGTCGTAGCTGGCGTTGAGCCTGTCGTCACCGCCAAGGCCCGACAGGGCGTCATTCCCGTCGCCGCTGAAGATGGCGTTGCGGCTCTCGCTGCCCGTGATGGTGTCGTCGCCGTAGCCGGACCAAGCGTTCTCGAAGTCCGGCAGTGACATCTGAACCGGGACGCTGAGGTGCCCATTCGGCCCGAGCTTCAAAGTGATGTCCACGTAGTCAAGGGGAAACCTCACCCTGTCAATGCCTGCTCCACCGGACGCGCGCTGGCCTTCCGTTGGCAGCAAAATCAGCTCATCGTTGCCTTGCTGAGTTCTGACCCGCACGGTCTCAGCCCCATCATCCACCTGGACAAAGTCGTTCCCCGACCCCGTTTCCACGCGGACATTCCTGGTGGTGCCGTTGACGTAAACCTCGTCAGCACCGTCGCCAGTGGTCACGGTGTAGTCCGCCTGAGGATCGGGGCTCTCTGCCGACACCCAATCGTCCCCGGCCCCGGTCACGATGACAGCACCAGTGGCGCCAGTTGCCGCGATGTCATGGACCTCGTTGTTTCCGTGCATGTCGATGAGGTGGTCGAACCCCTCCCAACCGTGTACGTCGTCGTCTCCACGCCCGCCGAAGATGGTGTCGTCGCCCGCATCGCCAACCAGTTGGTCGGTCCCGCCGTAGCCGGCGATGTCGTCGTCCCCCTCGCCCCCCGCGAAGTAGTCCCCTGTGTCCGTGCCGGTGAAGAGGTCGTTGTGTTGGGTTCCCTGGTAGAAGTCGAAGCCGCGAACCGTGTCGCGGTCATCGTCCACCACAGCCGAGCTCGTCGCCAGCTGCATGGTCACAGGCTGGCCGACGAACTCGTACGTCAGCACGTCCCCGTACGTTCCGTAACTACCCGCGACATCCTGATCGCTGCCTGCACCCTCGATGACGGTGTCTCCGCCATCCTGGCCGTACGCATGGTCGTCACCTCTGTTCCCGGTGATCGTGTCTCGCCCGTCCCCACCGCAGATCCAGTCGTCGCCGCCCAGGCCGTCTACCTGGTCACTGCCCTGCAAGGTGGCGATCACGTCGGGACCTTCGGTCCCTGTGACCGTGTCGGCTGCGGCAGTGCCGACGATGGTGGCCGTGCGGCCACCGCACGAAGGAGTAGCGGCGGCGGCGCTCGGTGCCAGCCACGCTGCCGCGCTGACCAGCACACCGACCGAAACGAGCGCGGACGTCTTGCGTGAGTGGATCATCATGACCACGACCTTGCTGTTCTCAGGCCGGAGAGCACAGCCGGTCACCCCCGGGGCGACGCCGTCTGGAATCGCCATCCCGACTATCCCACACAACGAGCGGCACGTTCCCGAGCATGGTGTCCGGGTCCAACAGGCCGAGGAGCTGTTCACCGTGTGCACGGACCCGACCGAAGCACAGACCGCCCATGTCCGGCTGCGCGCCCAGCTGCGAAGGACGGCATCGTCAGTGTCCTACGAGGCCCCCCGACGCGACAGCTTGTCCAGGTCGCGCACGCAGAAACCGTGGTGTTCCCATTCCTCGTTGAGCACAGTGCCGAGGCATTGCCGCACGCGCCGGCCCTTGGCATACGGGGGCCATCTGTCGTCGTCCGGCACCGGCGCGGGCTTTGCGAGTTGTTCGGGTGTGACCTCGGCCAGCCACGCCTCAATCTCCGACGCCTGCCGGTCGCGCACGGTTAGCACTTCGTCGAGACCCGGCCGGGCGGACCTGTCCAGCCCCAGCTCCTCCTGATCCGGCACGAACGGAGATGCCAGTCCCATCGCCGTGAACGGCTCGGTCAGCCCGAGTACGCAGCGCCGAAACCACGAGTCGTGCACGAAGATGAGGTGACGCAGAGTCTCGACCATCGACCACTCGCCGTCGACGCCGTGATCCTCGCTGCCCTCGGCCATGGACCGGGCCCGCTCCGTAGTCGTCGCCCACGCCTGCCGCAGCTGTCGCCAAGCCTCGCGCAGGTCGGCCGGTTCATCGGAACGGATCAGCAGCCGCACCGGGTGCCGGCGGTCGAGCTCCGCCTCGACGTACGACATCACCTCCACGCCGTTGACCACCAGGTTGGTGACCAAACCGTCGATCTCAACGTCCTGCATGACCACGCCGACCAGCCGCGCCCTACTCAGGTCGCACTCGCGGAACTCCGCGCCCGTGAGGTCTTCGTCGTCGAAGCGTCGCATGCGGACAGATTAAGCCCGCACCGCACGCACACAGACGAATAGGCCATCGCCGGCGGCGCAACCCACGAACCATGCCACAACCACGCGCGGGAACCGCGATCTTGACCGCGCCGGGCTCAAACGCTCGCACATGCCGCTGACCGGATGGAGCGGCATCGCGTTCCGCTCATGCGGGGTATCCGGGCAGCCGCTCCGACGGTAAGGGTGCTGCTCGTCCAGCTCGAAGACCTCCTCGCACGACACCACCCGTTCACTCCCCGGGATGGCGGCAGCAAGGCAGTTGAGCATGCTCAACTAGCCATATTGACTTGGGTTGTCCCCTCGCCCCGACCTGCTCCGAAGGTCGCCGCCGGCGAGCTGTCCGCGAGGTGGAGGCTGGGCTGGGCTAGGTGTGATGACCAGGCACGTTGGTCGAGATCGTGCGACGACACGGTCTGATGTCGTGGATGGGTGAAGACCTCCCGGGTGTGGAGTGGAGCTGTCTTAAGAACCGCTCCAACCAGGTGGCCTACGTGTCCCACGTCACCCATGCCAACGCTGCGCTGACCCCCGCGCGCGACTTCGGTTGGCCCGGTTGATCGTTGACCAGGGCTGGCCGATCCCGCGGGCTGCTGAGCGCTACGACGTGTCCTGGCGGACCGCGAAGAAGTGGGCAGACCGCTACCGGGCCGCCGCGCGTCCGGGCGTGACCCAGATCACACCTCTCGTGGCGTGCCGATTCGGCTTCCCGCACGTCTGCATCACGACTGATCTGCCGGTGAACGTGCGCACGGCGACCCATGCCTGAGCGTGCGCGACCTGGCCACACCCCGAAGCTCCCCGCACCGACCCGCCGACGAGCGGCTCCGACCACAGGTAGGTATGTCATGTCATCCACCGCAGGCGACACCCAAGACCGCACCGTCCGTGCGCGCGACGACCTGCCCAAAGCCAAGACCAGTGCGGCGGCGGTATTCGCGCTCATCTTCGGTCTGCTCGCGTTCTTCGGGATCCTGAGCATCCTGTTCTCCCCGATAGCTCTGCCGCTGGCCGTGCTCGGGCTGTTCCTGGGCATCGTCGCATCAAGCGGACCAGCGATCCCCAGCTCACCGGAAAGGTCCTCGCGGTCGTCGGCCTGGTACTCAGCGTGCTTGCGCTGCTGCTCGCTGTCGCGGCCGTGATCGGCGGGTTCTTCTTGTTCGACAACCCGGACGTCCTCAACTGGATGGAGAACCGGCTGGCCGACGTCAGGGAGAACCTTCCCTCGGAGGTGCCCAAGCCCTGACCGCTGAGTTTGATCACGCGTCCAGATCACGAGCAAGGAGGCTCAACACGTGGACATCGAGAATGCGCTCCGCGACGGTCTGAGCACCGTCGCAACCTTCGTACCCAAACTGGTGCTGTTCTTCGTCATTCTGATCGTCGGCTGGCTGATCGCCAAGGCGTTGATGAAGGTCGTTAACGGGATCCTCGAGCGAGTCGGCTTCGACAACGCGGTCGAAAAGGGCGGGGTGAAGACCGCTCTCGACAAGAGCAAGTACGACGCGTCGGACATCGTCGCGAAGCTGGTCTACTACGCCGTTTTGTTGTTCACCTTGCAGCTTGCGTTCGGCGTGTTCGGACCGAACCCGATCAGCGACTTGATCACCCAGCTGATCGCGTACCTGCCTCAGGTAGTGGTCGCGATCATCATCATCGTGATCGCTTCGGCGATCGCCAAGGCGGCCAAGGACCTGATCGCAACGATGCTGGGGGCGTTGTCGTACGGCAACATCGTAGCCACCGCGGTGTCGGTGTTCATCATGTTCATCGGCATCGTTGCCGCCCTGAACCAGATGGGCATCGCAACCACTGTCACCACGCCGATCCTGGTCGCGATCCTGGCTACCGTCGCCGGAATTCTGATTGTCGGTGTCGGCGGAGGCATGGTCAAGCCGATGTCGCAGCGCTGGGACGGCTGGCTGGACAAGGCGGCCGAGGAAGGCGCCAAGGCCAAGCAGCAGGCCAAGTCGCCCAAGGACGCCGGCAAGGAGGTCGGCGAGCAGTACAAGGCGCAGGCATCCGACGGAGACGACCAACCGGCCAAGGACTGGACCGGCTCTCGCGCCTACCAGTGACAAACCACGCACCGACACCGCAACAACAAGGAGGCATCACATGATCAGCAGCGAACAGGTCAGCGCCGTCATTGGCCAGACGATGTACGGCAGCGACGGCGAGAAGATCGGCAAGGTCGGGCAGGTCTATCTCGATGACCAGACCGGACAGCCGGAGTGGGCAACCACCAAGACCGGGATGTTCGGGTCGAGCGAGAACTTCGTCCCGCTGGCCGACGCCAGCTTCTCCGGAGACCAGCTGACCGTGCCCTACGACAAGGACAAGGTGCAGGACGCGCCGAGGGTGGAGCCGGACCCGGACAGCGGTCACCTGGCGCAGTCCGAGGAGGCCGAGCTGTACCACTACTACGGCCTGGACTACAGCGAGACTGCCTCCGACTCCGGACTGCCCACCGGTACGCGGGACAACGGCGGCACGGAAACCGCCGCTCCGAGCAGCGACGATGCGATGACCCGCTCCGAGGAGCAGCTGCGCGTCGGAACCGAGAACCGGGAGACCGGCAGGGCTCGGCTGCGCAAGTACGTGGTCACCGAGAACGTCACACAGACGGTCCCGGTGAGCCGCGAAGAGGTGCGGATCGAGCGGGAGCCGATCACCGACGCCAACCGGGATGCTGCGACGTCGGGTGCCGACATCACCGACGACGAGCACGAGGTCACCCTGCACGAGGAGCGTGCCGTCACTGAGAAGGAGACCGTTCCAGTCGAACGGGTCCGCATGGACAAGGACACCGTGACCGGCGAGGAGCAGGTCTCCGAGAGGTCCGCAAGGAGCAGATCGAGGCCGAGGGCACCGAAGGACAGGACACCCAGTCCAGCCGCTGACCTCGCGTCTTCCCAGCGCGGCGCCGTACCCGCCCCGCCCAGGCATCCGCCGGCGGGTACGGCGCCAACGCACCTTCTGTCAGAGCCGGTGGGGCATGGATCGGCATGTGCAGATGCCCCGGGGTAAGGATGGTACTGCCGAGCTAGCCGGGGGAACGTCTTCGGAAGGTGTCGGTTCGCTCGGCGGGCGACCAAGCAGAGGGGAACGTACGACGTGCCAGGAAACACCACCCACCGATTCCGCAACTGCGCGCTGCTGAACGTCAGCAGGGCCGACGCCACCCGCGTCGTCACCTCCGACGCGCTCGACGAGCACCTCGCGGACACCTACCGACGGGTGGGGCTGCGGCCCGGGCTCCTGGAGCGGCTCGCCGGGATCCGCGAGCGCCGGTGGTGGCCCGACGGCGTGACGTTCGCCGACGGCGCCGCGACCGCGGCGTCCAAGGCCATCTCCGAGAGCGGCGTCGACACCGCCGAGATCGGGCTCATGGTGAACACCTCGGTGAGCCGCCGCTACCTCGAGCCGGCCACCGCCGTCGCGGTCCACGACGCGATCGGGCTGCCGACCTCCTGCCAGAACTTCGACGTGACCAACGCGTGCCTCGGCTTCGTCAACGGCATCGAGATCGCCGGCGCGATGATCGACGCCGGGCTCGTCGACAATGCCCTGGTCGTGAGCGGCGAGGACGCCCACGACGTCCAGGAGGCGACGCTCGAGCGGCTGTCGGCCCCCGACGTGACCGCGAAGGACGTGCTCGCCCAGTTCGCAACCCTCACCCTCGGCTCCGGAGCGGCGGCGATGGTGCTGAGCCGTGCCGACCGGCACCCCGAGGGGCACCGGATCGTCGCCGCGGTCAGCCGTGCCGGCACCCAGCACCACGGGCTCTGCGTCGGCGACAACGACCTGATGGAGACCGACCTCAAGGGGCTCCTCGACGCCGGGCTGCAGCTGTCGGTCGACCTGTGGGCGGAGGCCGGGGAGGAGTTCGACTGGCACCAGGGGATGGACCGCTACGTCATCCACCAGGTCTCCCAGGTGCACACCGACGCGCTCTGCGACCGCCTCGGGATCGACCCCGACCGGGTGCCCCGGACCTTCCCGACGCGCGGCAACATCGGCTCGGTCTCGGTGCCGTTCACACTGGCCGGCGAGGCGGACACGCTCTCGGAGGGAGACTGCATCCTGCTGATGGGCATCGGCTCCGGGCTGAACGCGTCGTGTCTCGAGATCGTGTGGTGACCGCCCCCGCACCGGTGCTCGAGGGGCCACCTCGGCTGCCGGGGCTGGACCCGACGTGGTCCCGGATGGTGACCGCTGCGGACGCGGAGGGCCGGCTCCGCACCTGGCACGTCCTCGACAGCGGAGGCAAGGCGACAGCAGGGACGCTCCTCTGCGTGCACGGCAACCCCACGTGGTCCTACCTGTGGCGCCGGCTGGTCGCCGCCGCGCCTCCCGGTTGGCGCGTCGTCGCGCCCGACCACCTCGGCATGGGCTACTCCGAGCGGCTGGCGGAGCCCCGGACCGTGTCACAGCGGGTGGACGACCTGAGCGGGCTCACCGCGGCGATGGGGCTCACCGGCCCGGTGGTGACCGTGGGGCACGACTGGGGCGGCGCCATCTCGCTCGGCTGGGCGCTGGCCCACCGCGACCAGCTCCGCGGCGTCGTGCTGGGCAACACCGCCGTTGCGCAGCCCCCCGGGGACCGCGGGCCGGCCCTGATCCGGTTGGCGCACGTGCCGTTCGTCCGCGAGGCGGCGTGCGTGCGGACCAGCTTGTTCGTCCGGTCGGCGGCGACGCTGTCACGCCCCGCGCTGGCGCCCGACGTACGCCGGGTACTGGCCGCGCCGTACGGGTCGGCGGCCCGGCGCCGGTCGGTGGGAGGCTTCGTGGCCGACATCCCCTTTGCCGAGGGCCATCCGTCCCGGTCCGCGGTGCAGGCGATCGCGGACGGGATCCGCACCCTCGACGTGCCTGTGCTGCTGCTGTGGGGGCCCCGCGACCCGGTCTTCGGAGAGAAGTACCTCGCCGACCTGCGCGAGCGGCTACCGCAGGCAGAGCTGCACCGTTATGAGGGCGCGTCCCACCTGGTGACCGAGGACGCCCCCGAGTACGCCGAGGCAGTTGCGCAGTGGCTGACCGATGCCGCCACCGGTCGACCCCGGGGCGGACGCCCGGCGGCCGCCGGGCCGCGGTCCGGGGCGGAGGACCCGACGCTGTGGTCCGCCCTCGTCCGGCGTGCCGACGACCTGTCCCCCGCGATCGTCGAGGTCGGCGGGAGCACGGTGAGCTGGGCGGCGCTGGACCAGCGGGTCCGCGACCTCGCCGCAGGCATGGCCGCCGCCGTGGTCCGTCCCGGCCAGCGGATCGGTCTGCTCCTTGAGCCCTCGCCCGACCTGACCGCCGCGGTCTACGCCGCGTGGCGGGCCGGCGCCGTCGTGGTGGTCGCCGACAAGGGGCTCGGCTTCGGCGGGATGCGTCGGGCGCTGCGGAGCGCGGCCGTCGATCACGTGATCGGCGGGGCCCCGGGGTTGGCAGCGGCCCGGTTAATGGGGCTGCCCGGCGGCCGGATCGCTGCTGGTGGCGTGCCGGACCGGCTCCGCCGGGCGCTCGGAGCCGAGCACAGCCTGGACGAGCTCGCCTCACGTGGGCGACGGGAGCCGGCGCCCCCCGAGCCGTCCCCCGACCAGGACTGCGCGGTGGTCTTCACCTCGGGTGCGACCGGGCATGCGAAGGGCGTCGTCTACCGCCACTGCCAGGTGCTCAGCCAGCTCGAGCTCCTGCGCTCGACGTACGCCGTGTCCAAGGAGGACCGGTTGGTCGCCGCGTTCGCTCCGTTCTCCCTCCTCGGGCCGGCGCTGGGCATCGGCTCCGTCGTGCCGGACATCGACGTCACCGCCCCCGAGACGCTGACGGCGGCAGCGCTTGCCGACGCGGCGTCCGCCGTGGAGGCGACCATCGTGTTCGCCTCCCCGGCCGCCCTGCGTCGCGTGGCCGCCACGACCGCGGGGTTGTCGGCGGCGCAGCTCGACGCCCTGGGCGGCATCCGGTTGCTGATGTCGGCCGGCGCTCCGGTGCCTGCGGCGCTGCTGCAGTCGTTGACCACGATCCTGCCGGCGGCCGAGCTCCACACGCCCTACGGCATGACCGAGGTGCTGCCGGTGACCGACATCGCGCTTGACGGGATTCTCGACGCAGGGGCCGGCGAGGGCGTGTGCGTGGGGCGGCCGCTCAGCTCGGTCGAGGTGGGAGTCAGCCCTCTGTCGGCGGCCAGTACGGCGGACGACCCGCCCGCCGTACGACCGGACCGCACCGGCGAGATCTGTGTGCGGGCCGCGCACGTCAAGGACCGCTATGCCGACCTGTGGGCGACGGAGCGGGCGAGCTCGCGCGACGCCGGCTGGCACCGCACCGGCGACGTGGGCCACCTCGATCCCCAGGGCCGGCTCTGGGTGGAGGGCCGGATGGCCCATGTCATCACCACTGCCGACGGACCGGTCACGCCTGTCGGCGTGGAGCAGCGGGTGGAGTCCCTTCCGGAGGTCCGGTCCGCTGCTGCGGTCGGCGTCGGTCCGCCGGGAGCCCAGGTGCTCGCGGTCGTGGTGGTGCCCGCGAGAGCGGCACCGCGGAGGCGGAGGCGTCCCCGCACGAGCCTCGCGGACGTGTCACTGACCGAGGCGGTGCGGGCTGCCGCGGGGACGCCGGTGGCGGCCGTGCTGACGACCACCGAACTGCCCGTCGACATCCGGCACGCCTCGAAGGTGGACCGACGCGAGGTCGCAGCGCGTGCGTCCCGGGTCCTCGCGGGCGCGAACCGCCCGTGAGGGTTCTCGTCACCGGGGCGAGTGGGATGCTCGGTCGCACCACCGCCCAGGGGCTCCTCGACAGCGGCGCCGAGGTCTGCGTGCTCCAGCGCCGGCCGTCGGGGCTGGCCTGTCGCGAGGTGCTCGGGGACGTCGCCGACCCGACCGCGGTGCGCCGGGCAGTTCGGGGCCAGGACGTCGTCCTGCACCTGGCTGCGAAGGTCGACGTGGTCGGCCCCTGGGCGGACTACCACCGGGCAAACGTCGAAGGAACCCGGACAGTCGTGGCCGCCTGCCGCTCCGAGGGCGTCGGCCGGCTCGTCCACGTCTCCTCCCCCTCGGTGGCCCACGCCGGGCGTCCGCTGATGGGCGTCGGCGCCGACGACGCCGACCCGGAGCGGGCCCGCGGGCGCTACGCCCGGTCCAAGGCGGTCGCCGAGCAGCTGGCGCTGGCCGCCGACTGCTCCGCGCTGGCGGTGCTGGTCGTCCGCCCGCACCTGGTCTGGGGACCGGGCGACACCCAGCTGGTCGGTCGCATCGTCGCCCGGGCTCAGGCCGGCAGGCTGCCGCTGCTCGGTCCCGGCGCGGCCCTCATCGACACCACCTACGTCGACAATGCCGCCGCCGCGCTGGTCGACGCCGTCGACGCCTGCGGGCCCGCGCACGGCGAAGCCCTCGTCGTCTCGAACGGCGAGCCCCGCCCCGTCCGCGAGATCCTGGTCCGGCTCTGCCGGGCTGCGGGCGCGCCCCCTCCGCACGTACAGCTCCCGGTGTGGCTGGGACGGGTCGCCGGCTCCGCCGTCGACGGCTTCTGGGCGGCGAGCCGCAGGGGCGACACACCCCCGGTCACGCGCTTCCTGGTGGAGCAGCTGACCACCGCCCACTGGTTCGACCAGCGGCGGACCCGCGAGGTGCTCGCCTGGCAGCCACAGGTGGGGCTCGACGACGGTTTCGCGAGGTTGGCCGACTGGTACGCCGCGGTCGGCGCTCCGGCGTGGTGAGGCCCGGCACGGCGTGGACATCGGGTCGGTGCGGGGGGAAGGTGGACAGGAGCGGACCGCTCCGCTCGCCGACACTTTGGGGAGTGCTCCCGGCCTAGCCACTCGGCGAGCCGACGACGTCGTGGAGTTGATTGTGCTTCCAGCAGCGGGGCGAGCTGGTCCACACCCTGATGACCCTCGTCCTGCCGCCGAGGGACCGTGTCTCGCGCGGGGTGGAAAAGGCGTGGAGAGAGAACGCCGGACATGTGCCGCGAGGTGTCCGGAAGCTCGAGTCGGAGTTCCCCCTTGGGTCGTGGTGGAGCCGTGACCGTGACTGACCAACGACGTGAATCGCCGCCAGGTCGGTGAGTGGCTCGCTGGTCGGCTCGAGCGACACAGAATCCACCGCCACCGGGACAGCGGTCGCGGTGCCGAACAGGCTGACCGCGACCCCCACCGCAGGGGCGGTTTGCCGCAACACCTCGATCTCTGCCAACACCGCCGCATCCGGATCAGGCGGACCGGCGTCCGGGTGATGAGCGCGGGCCATCGCGGACGCATGCGCATCAGCGAGCGCAGCTCTAGTGGATTCGTCGTAGGAGGTGGTAGTCATGCTGTTCCTCTCGTCTGCTGCGACATGTGCTCGGCCCGCATCTGGGCGAGCCTGGTTGTGTTCGTCGGCTTGACCACCGAGGACAGCCGGGCGTGCAAGGTGCGCACCCCTGTCAGGTAGGGGGTGGGGGTCAGTGGGTAGATGTCCCATAACTGCCGGGGTCGGCCGTGCGTCCCACGAGAAAAATTCGGTGCTAGCCACGTCGTCGCCTCTCCATCACGGCGAGAGCGGGGCAGCTGCTGTCGTGGTGGACGGTGACGGAGAACACGCCAGGCGCGGTCTTGGTCATCGTTTGGTAGGCGCCACAGTCGTCGCAGCCGCCAGCTATCGGGCGGTCACCTAGCAGCGCCGCCAGGTCGTCTAAGCAGGTTTGGGGTCGGCGACGGTTGCTCATCGGACGCTCCTGAGTGGGAGTCGCGGTCTGCTCGGTTTCTGGTGGCCTATCCGGGGTGCGACCCGCGACCCCCTTATAAGGGGGGTCACGGGGTCACGGGTCCCAGGCGCGACCCGTGAGTCGCGGGGAGTCACGGGGGAGTCGCGGGAGTCAGGCTTGCTCACTGGTCCTCCTTGAAGTACGGCCTCAACAGCTCATGCGGGCTGCGCTCGGAGACGTAGCCGTCGAGGATCAGGCAGTCGATGGCGAGCCTGTTGTTCGCTGACTTGCCGCCCACGGCGGCTTGTATCCGGCGCATGGACAGCTCGCCGTGCTTGTCGAGCGCGGCGCTGATCTTGGCCATCACCCGCGTCGGCCGGAACTGGGCGGGCTGCTCAGTTGGGGCCTCTATCCACGCTGTGGCCAGGCGCTCGCTTTGCGAGTCCAGAATCAGGTCGCCGTACCAGTGCATCGCGCCGGATGACGGCAGGCCGTGTTTGCGGAGCTGGCCGGGCCGGTCCTTGGCGATCTTGATGGTGGAGCGTCCCTTGATGCCGATGCCGAACGGGGTCCGGTTCTCCAGCACGTACGCGGCGCCGTCCAAGCCGTTTAACTTGTGAACAGCCCCTAGCGCGTACCGGCTGCGCCCGTCCCGATCTTTGGTCACATGGTCGAGGTTGGCGACAGCGGCGCCGGTCTTCGCGATGCGGCGGGGCAGCATCCGGCCGAACTTCGCAGTGTCGGTGTTGTCCAGAGGGTTTAGCCCGTGCAGCGTCATGGCCTCGGTGATGCCGTCGAGGATCGCCAACGTCGGCGTTGTGCGGGTGATGAGCCGGTCGAGGTCGTCGCGGTGCAGTGCGGTGCCCATCGGCTCGATTGGCCGGACGTAGTGGAAAAGCTCGGCGATGCAATCCGGTTCGGCGCCAAGGGTGACCAGCCGACCTACGACGGCGCCTTCGTCGTAAGCCACCGACCCTTCGAGCATCGCTCGAATGGGGGCGGAGACAAGACCCACCGGTGTGGACACGCAGCGGTCGGGGCAGGCGCGGACGACTCACCGATCACGGACGCGCTCTTATAGAGGAGGCAAGTCGATGAGTAGTGGCCAGTTGCGGGACGGCGTGGTCAAGCGTGGAGCAACTTGGTCGTACGTCGTGCGCGTTCCAGACCCGGTTACCGGACGCACCCGCCCGAAGTGGGTGGGCGGCTTCGCCACTGAGGACGCGGCCAAGGCCGCGCGGGACGAGGCCGCGTCGCTGCCAGACGCGGTGAGTACATCGACAGGGCGGCGATCACCGTGCGGGAGTACCTCAGTGAGTGGCTGGATACCCACGCCAACTCAGTGAAGCCCCAGACACTGGCGGGCTATCGGTACAACGTCGAGCGCTACGTCGTGCCGTACATCGGCAATCGGCGGCTCCAAGGGCTACGGCCCGCCGACGTTTCGAAGATGTACCTAGACCTTTCGTCCAGCGGGGGTAAGGGCGGTCGACCCTTGTCAGCGCGCTCCATTGACGCGGTCCACCGCACCCTCCGCAAGGCGCTCAACGACGCGGTGCGAGTCGAGCAGCTCTTGGCGTCCAACCCGGCCGAGAGGGCCAAGCGGCCACGCTCTGCCCGTAACGAGATTGCAAGCGTGTGGACGAATGAGCAGTTGCACGCCTTTCTGACGCAGGCACTCAAGCCACCGGCTGCACGCCTTCTATCGGCTGGCCGCCTACACCGGAGCAAGGCGCGGCGAGCTGCTCAATCTGCGATGGTCGGACCTGGACCTCGACGAGCGCGAGATGGCGATCACCGGGTCCCGCCACTGTGGTCGCAGGGCGGCGGGTCGAGGGATCGACCAAGGGGGGCAAGAGTCGCGTCGTTTCGCTGGATGCAGGCACCGTGGCCGTTCTGCGGGAGCATCGGGCGCGACAGCTCGCCGAAAGGCTCAGGATGGGCTCGCTTTGGGTGGAGACTGACTACGTCTTCGTCAATGAGATCGGCGAGCCAGTTCACGCCGACACGCCAAGCCACGTCATGCCGAAGTTGGTTCGCCGAGCCGGCGTCCCTCCTGCGCGCCTGCATGATCTGCGGCACATGCACGCCACCACGCTCCTGCTCGCTGGCGTGCCGGTTCATGTGGTGTCAGACCGGCTCGGTCATGCGGACCCCGCCATCACGCTCAGGGTCTATGCACACGTCATCCGTGACCACACAGCCGAGGTTGGCGAACTGTTCGCCGCAGCCGTCGGGGACTCTTGTTAGCAAGTCCGTTAGCAGCCGCCCGCCGCAGCGGTCGGGTGACACGGCTGTGCGCGCCGTCTGACCTGCGCTTACGTGGGCGCGCTCGGAGGGATTCGAACCCCCAACCTTCTGATCCGTAG
>Ga0136614_10000445_pt1 | contig 20486 bp, 23 predicted proteins | sample AntDrymUQ2792106_2_FD_106643 | JGI IMG/M metagenome (GOLD analysis project Ga0136614, IMG submission 106643) | Polar desert sand microbial communities from Dry Valleys, Antarctica - metaG UQ279 (21.06) | ecosystem: Environmental > Terrestrial > Soil > Desert | place: Antarctica: Dry Valley... | reverse complement strand
GTCCACCGACGCCCTCGTCGCGCACCACCCCGAGGCCAAGTACTTCAATGCCGGATGACGCCCGGCCCGCCTCCGCCACGACGCAACGAACGGCCCGCTCGTCGAGCCCTATCGGCCGAAGGTGCCGTTCGTAACGGCCGGGACGGCCGGGGCGGGCGCGGGCGGCCGGCGGCGGTGCTGTGGGACATGGACGGCACCCTGGTGGACAGCGAGCGGCTCTGGGACGTCTCGCTGGCGGAGCTGGCCGTGTCGCTGGGGGGAGAGCTGAGCCCGTCCACCCGGACCGCGATGGTCGGCACCGACATGGCGACCACGCTGCGGATGATGTTCGACGAGGTCGGCCGGGAGGCCACTCCGGCCGCGGTTGCCGCGGCCTGGGACGAGCTGACCGAGCGGACGGCCCGGCTGTTCGCCACCGACATCCCGTGGCTGCCCGGTGCCGCGGCCGCGCTGGCCGACGTGTGCACCGCCGGCCTGCCCGCCGCCCTGGTGACCTCCACCACCCGCGACCTCACCGAGCTGGCCCTGGACACCATCGGGCGGCAGTTCTTCGACGCCACGGTCTGCGGCGACGAGGTGCGCCACACCAAGCCGCATCCGGAGCCGTACCTGCGCGCGGCGGCCCTGCTCGGCGTGGACGCCGCCGACTGCGTCGCGGTGGAGGACTCACCCAACGGGGCGACGTCCGCCGAGGCTGCCGGCTGCACGGTCCTCGTGGTGGCCAGCGAGGTGTCGGTGCCCGACGGGCCGCGCCGGATCGCGGTGCCGTCGCTGGTCGGAGTGGGGTCCGCGGAGCTGGCCACGGCGTACCACCGGGGTCGGTCGGTGGTTCATGATCCGGTGGAGCAACGGCCGTTGGGCTCGCCTTAGGCTCCGCTGGGCTCGCCGTTGCGCCGAACGGGTGGCAGCATGGGATCACCACCGGGCGCAGCCTGCGGCCGTTCCGCAGTAGCGCCGCTCGCAGCGGTGTCCCGGCGCTCAACCGGGGAACGAAACTGTAGAGGAGAGGAGCACGTTGGTGAAGACCTTCGACGAGCTGTTCGCGCAGCTCCGCGAGCGCGCTCGGGACCGCCCAGAGGGGTCAGGCACGGTTGCCGCCCTCGATGCTGGCGTACACGCCCAGGGCAAGAAGGTCTTGGAAGAGGCCGGCGAAGTGTGGCTGGCCGCAGAACACGAGCGCGACGACAGGCTGGCCGAGGAGATCTCCCAGCTGCTCTACCGCATCCAGGTCCTCATGTTGGGCCGCGGACTCTCTCTCGAAGACGTCTACAAGTTCCTCTAGGCCGCTTCATCAGCTCAGGAGATCTGCCATGTTCCGCGTCGCTCTGCCCAACAAGGGGACGCTCGCCGAGCCCGCCGCCCAGATGATGCGCGACGCCGGGTACCGGCAACGGACCGACCCGCGCGATCTCAACGTCGTCGACGAGGAGAACCAGGTCGAGTTCTTCTACCTGCGTCCCAAGGACATCGCCACCTATGTCGGCGCCGGCAACCTCGCCTTCGGCATCACCGGTCACGACCTGATGGACGAGTCGGGCAGCCCGGTGAAGGCGGTGATGAGGCTGGGCTTCGGCCGTTCCCAGTTCCGCTACGCGGTGCACGAGCGCAACGACTGGAAGTTCGAGGACCTGGAGGGTCGCAAGATCGCGACCTCCTACCCGCGGCTGGTCCGTGCCGACCTCGCGGCCAGGCGCATCCGAGCCGAGATTGTCAAGCTCGACGGCGCGGTCGAGATCGCGGTGCACCTCGGCCTCGCGGACGCGATCGCCGACGTGGTGAGCTCCGGCCGCACGCTGCGTCAGAATCACCTCAAGGCCATCGGCCAGCCCATCGCCTCCTCGCAGGCCACCCTGATCGAGCGGGAGCCGCGGCACGACCGGATCGAGTCCGCCGACGACCGCACCGGCAAGCCGGTGTTCATGCAGCGGATCCGGGGGGTCGTCTACGCCCGCCTGTTCCACATGCTCGACTACGACTGCCCGCTCGCCGTCCTCGACCAGGCGAAGGTGATCACCCCGGGCGTGCAGGCGCCGACCGTCGCTCCGCTCACCGACCGGGACTGGGTGGCCGTGCGGGTCATGGTCAAGCGCAAGAGCGCCAACGACGCGATGGACCGGCTGGCCAAGCTCGGCTGCAGGGCGATCCTGACCACCGAGATCCGCTCCTGCCGTGTCATCGAGAACGGCGACCTGATGGACGAGGACGAGGACGGGCTGGTCTGACGCGCGCGGCGAGGAGAACCCGGGCGGGCGCACTGCTCGCCGGCTTCCTCGCGCTGGGCGTTCTGGGCGCGGCCGGCTGCGGCGGCTCGGGCGACACGTCCACCGGTCCGACGACCTCGTCCACTCCCACCGTCGAGCCCGTCGCGGCCTGCGCCCGGCAGCTGGAGTACTGGGCGGGGGAGAAGCTGAACAACGCCGTCGACCCTGGCTGGGACTACCAGCACATGGGGCTCACGTCCGACCAGGCCGACGCGCTGAGCGTGCTGGTCGACCGGGCGAAGCAGCTGCGCCAGCAGCAAGGGGCGCTGCCCGAAGGGTGGGTGCACGACCAGGCGATCGCGGCGTGCGGCCCGATCGTGGCCAAGCCGACCAGCACGGACCGCAACGGCTGGCCGTGACGCCTCGCCGGTACGGGGCCGGGCCTACTCGGCGTGGTCCAGCAGGCTCTGGGTGGGCGTCTCGACTGGGGCGGACGGCGGCTCTGCCGGCCAGCCCGGGTACGCCGGGGGTGTGCCGTCGAACGCCGGGCAGATCGCCTTGTGGCTGCACCACTCGCACATCCGGCTCGGGCTCGGGCGGAAGTCGCCGGTACGGCCGGCGCGCAGAATGGCCGTCCAGATGGCGTCCAGCGTCTGCTCGAAACGCTCCAGCTCGGCCAGCTCGGGCTGATAGGTCAGCGACTCCTGGTCGGCCAGGTAGATCAGCCGCAGCTGGGTGGGGACGACGCCACGTGAGCGCAGCAGGGCCAGCGCGTAGAACTTCATCTGGAACAGCGCCCGGATCTCGGCGAACTCGCGCGGCGCCGCGCCGGTCTTGTAGTCGACCACCCTGATCTGACCGCCGGGTGCGACGTCGAGCCGGTCGACGTAGCCACGTAGGAGCACGCCGGAGCCGAGCTCGGCCTCCAGCAACAGCTCGCAGGCTTCGGGCTCCAGCCGCCGCGGGTCCTCCAGCTGGAAGTACCCCTGCAGCAGCATGCCGGCCGACTCGAGCCACTCCTGCAGCTCGGGATCGTCAGCCCCGTCGAACATCTCGCCGAGCTCGGGCGCGGCGTCGAGGAGGTCCGTCCACACCGGGCTCACCAGGTCCACCGCGGCCTGCGGCACCCGATCGCCAGCCGGCAGCCGGTAGAGCCGCTCCAGCGCCGCATGCACGACGGTGCCGCGCACCTGCGCCCGCGACGGCGTCTCGGGCAGCCGGTCGATGGCCCGGAAGCGGTACAGCAGTGGGCACTGCTTGAAGTCGCTGGCGCGCGACGGTGACAGCGCAGGGCGGCGTGGCGGCTCCGCGGTGCCGGCCGTCGCGTTGCCCGCCGTGCCTGCCTCGGTAAGTGCCGTCTCGCCCACGTCCCGCAGCGTAGGCGAAGCCACCGACGCCTTCGGTCAGGGCGCGCGCGACCGCGATCATCCGAGGTAGGTTGGCCTCGACGCGGAAGATCAGTACGCGGAAGATCAGTAAGGCTGACGTCATCGGCGGAGGTGGGCCAGTAGTGGCTCGGCGGCCCTACCGGGTTGTCTTCACCCGCCCGGCACCGGGGATCGACGGTCCCCCCAAGCCGGGCACGATCGTCAAGGCTGACCTCGACGCAGCGCAGGACGAGGCCAGGGCCATCGCTCGCAGCGGTGGGACGGCCGAGGTGCACTACGTCTCGGACTCCGGACGCCGCGAGGTCATCGCCACCTACCGGCCCAACCCGCCCGTGCAGCGGGTGGTCGAGACCGCGATCAAGTTCGGGCCGCATGCGCTGCTCGTGCTGACCGCCGCGGAGTGGCTGCTCGGCCGATGGCGGCGCGGGCGCGGCTGAGCCGTCCGTTCGGGTGCCGCCGTAGGATCGGGGGCTGTGGACGAGGTGCGGCTCGGTGACGTCGTACTGCGCAACCGGTTGGTGACCTCGTCGAGCCTGCTGGGCTACGGGGTGTCCAACTCGACGCTCGTGCCGTACGGGATGAGCCCGATCGCGCTGTTCGTCGACCTCGCCCGCTTCGGTGCGGTGACCACCAGGACGTTGACGGTCCAGCCGCGCGAGGGCCACTTCACCACCCGCGACGACTGGCCGCTGACCGCGCTGCCCGGGCTGCTGCGGCGCTACGCCACCGTGCTGCGCGGCACCGACGGCGGCTGGGTGAACGCCTTCGGGTGGTGCAACGTCGGCATCGACGCCTACCTGCGGGACTACTACCCGCGCACCCGCGACCAGCGCACGATCATCTCCGTGGGCGGATTCTCGGCCGAGGAGTTCGTGCAGCTCGTGGACAAGGTCAACTCCGCGGTGCCGGCCGGCGACATCGCCGCGGTGGAGTTCAACGTGTCCTGCCACAACGTCAACTTCGACTTCTCGGCGATCCTGGACTCGGTGCTGACCGAGGCGGTGCCCCGCAGCGCCCACCCGGTGATCCTCAAGCTGTCGCCGGACTACGACTACCTGGCCAACGCCAGGCAGGCCGCCCGCCACGGCGTCAGCGCACTCACGGCGATCAACACCGTCAAGGCGCTGCGGCTGAACCCGCGCACCGGCGTCCCGCTGCTGGCCAACCGCTACGGCGGGCTGTCCGGCCGGGCGATCAAGCCCATCGGGCTGCGGGTGGTCGCCGAGCTTCGCGACGCCGGCGTGAAGCTGCCGATCATCGCCACCGGCGGCATCCGAACCGCGGACGACTGCCGGGAGTACTTCTGGGCCGGCGCCGACGCGGTCAGCCTCGGTAGCGCGACCTGGCTGGCGAGCTACCCGGGCTACGCGCTGGCGCCGCTGCACGCGCTGCGGATCCGCCGCGTCCTGCGCGCCGTGCAGCGCTACCAGCCCGCATCGACCACCCCGGCGGACCCCGACCTCGACGGCGTCCACCCGCTCCGCCGCGCCGACCATCCATGATCACCGGTTCGTTGCGTTCCAGCGTCACCTGACGACGCCGGACGACACCTAACTGGCGATCTTGCTCGAGCGCCCCGGCGGCCACGGCCGCGACAACCGGGCCAGGGCGGCGGCCTACCCTGGGATGCACCATGGCTGACCCGTCCACGTACCGCCCTGCGCCCGGGAGCATCCCGGACGAGCCGGGGGTGTACCGCTTCTCCGACGTCGCCGGCCGAGTCATCTACGTCGGCAAGGCGAAGAGCCTGCGCAGCCGCCTGAACTCCTACTTCGCCGACCTCGCCATGGCACATCCGCGCACCCGACAGATGGTCACCACGGCCGCCGACGTGTGTTGGACGGTGGTCAGCACCGAGGTCGAGGCGCTGCAGCTCGAGTACAACTGGATCAAAGAGTTCGACCCGCGGTTCAACGTCCGCTACCGCGACGACAAGTCATACCCGGTGCTCGCGGTGACCGTCGGCGAACAGTACCCGCGGCTGCACGTCTACCGCGGCCCGCGCCGCAAGGGGGTGCGCTACTTCGGCCCGTACGCGCACGCCTGGGCGATCCGGGAGACGCTCGACCTGCTGCTGCGGGTGTTCCCGGCGCGCACCTGCACGGCCGGGGTGTTCCGCCGGCACGGGCAGATCGGCCGACCCTGCCTGCTGGGCTACATCGACAAGTGCTCCGCGCCGTGCGTCGGCAACGTCACCGCCGACGAGCACCGCGACATCGTCGAGGACTTCTGCGAGTTCCTCTCCGGGCGCACCGACAAGATGATGCGCAACCTCGAACGCGCGATGAACCAGGCGTCGGGCGAGCTGCAGTTCGAGCGGGCGGCCCGGCTGCGCGACGACCTGGGCGCGCTGCGCCGCGCGATGGAGAAGCAGGCCGTCGTGCTCGGCGACGGCACCGACGCGGACGTGGTGGCGTTTGCCGACGACGAGCTGCAAGCGGCCGTTCAGGTGTTCCACGTGCGCGGCGGCCGGGTCCGCGGCCAGCGCGGCTGGGTGATCGACAAGGTCGAGCCGGCGGACACCGCGACGCTGGTCGCGCAGTTCCTGGTGCAGTTCTACGGCGACCAGGTCGCCCTCGGTGGCTCCGCCGATGACGCCGCCCAGCCGATCCCGCGTGAGGTGCTCGTCCCCAGGCTCCCCGGCGACGCCGACGCGCTGACCGAGTGGTTGTCCGGGCTGCGTGGCTCACGGGTGAGCCTGCGGGTGCCCCAGCGCGGCGACAAGCGGGCGCTGGCCGAGACGGTCGCGCGCAACGCGTCGGAGGCGTTCGCCCTGCACAAGCTGCGCCGGGCCGGCGACCTCACCGCGCGCTCCGCGGCGCTGCAGGAGATCCAGGACTCGCTCGGGCTCGACAGCGCGCCGCTGCGAATCGAGTGCATCGACGTCAGCCACGTCCAGGGTTCTGACGTGGTGGCCTCGCTTGTGGTGTTCGAGGACGGGCTGGCCAAGCGGTCGGACTACCGCCGCTTCGAGGTCCGCGGCGGTGCCGACGGCGGTGACGTCGCCGCCATCGCCGAGGTCGTGCGCCGGCGGTTCCGCCGCTTCCTCGTCGAGACGTCCGAGCAACGCGCCGGCATCGACCCGGACACCGGGCGGGCCCGCAAGTTCGCCTACCCGCCTAACCTGCTCATGGTCGACGGGGGCGCACCCCAGGTGGAGGCCGCGATGGACGTGCTGGCCGAGCTGGGGATCACCGACGTCGCGGTCTGCGGGCTGGCCAAGCGGCTCGAAGAGGTGTGGCTGCCGGCCGAACCCGAGCCGGTCATCCTGCCCCGCACCAGCGAGGCGCTGTACCTGCTGCAGCGGGTACGCGACGAGGCCCACCGCTTCGCGATCACCTACCACCGGCAGAAGCGCTCGGTGCGGATGACGACCTCCGCGCTCGACGACGTGCCGGGTCTCGGGCCGTCGCGGCGCAGGGCGCTGCTCAAGCACTTCGGGTCGGTACGCAAACTGCGGCAGGCCGACGCCAGGGAGATCGCCGCGGTACCCGGGATGGGCCCGTGCACCGCCGCGGCCGTGCTCGCCGCGCTCAACGGTTCCGACGCCGCTGAAATGCCGGACGCCGCGAAACAGGAGGCGACGTGACCGAGCCGCACCGCGCGGTCCCCGCCGCCGCGGCGGCCACCGCCACCCCCGGGATCGAGGTTGCGCTGGTCAGCGGCCTGTCCGGGGCCGGCCGCAGCACCGCGGCGAAGGTGCTGGAGGACCTGGGTTGGTTCGTCGTCGACAACCTCCCGCCGGAGCTGATCGCCACCATGGTGGAGCTCGGCGCCAGGGCCCGCGGCGAGGTCACCAAGGTCGCCGTGGTGATCGACGTCCGGTCCCGCGCGTTCACCGCCGACCTGTCCGCCGTGATCAAGGACCTCGACGCGAGCGGCTACAAGCCGCGGTTGCTGTTCTTGGAGGCCAGCGACGCCGTGCTGATCGCCCGCTTCGAGCAGGTCCGCCGGAGCCACCCGCTGCAGGGTGACGGCCGGCTGGCCGACGGCATCGCCGCCGAGCGCGAGCTGCTGCGACCGCTGCGCGAGGACGCCGACATGGTCGTGGACACCAGCCGGCTGTCGGTGCCGCAGCTGCGCTCCACCATCGAGCGGTCCTTCGGCAGCGAGGCCAGCAACCGGACCAGGGTGACGCTGCTGTCCTTCGGCTTCAAGTACGGCCTGCCGATGGACTCCGACATGGTCGTCGACGTGCGCTTCCTGCCCAACCCGTTCTGGATCCCGGAGCTGCGCGACCACACCGGCCGCGACGGCGACGTGCGCGACTACGTGCTCAGCCAGGCCGGCGCCGAAGAGTTCCTCACCAGCTATCTAGAGCTGCTGCGGCTGATCGGCGTCGGGCACCGCAGGGAGGGCAAGCGCTACCTCACGGTCTCGGTGGGCTGCACCGGCGGCAAGCACCGCAGCGTGGTCCTCGCCGAGGAGCTGGCCGCCCGGTTGGCCGGCGAGGACGGCATGATGGTCAGCGTCGTGCACCGCGACCTCGGCCGTGAATGAGCCGGCGCGCATGACACGGCCCCCCGACACGTCGTTGCGGGTGGTCGCACTGGGCGGCGGCCACGGGCTGTTCGCGACGCTCAGCGCGCTGCGGCAGATCACGGAGTCCGTGACGGCGGTGGTCACCGTCGCCGACGACGGCGGGTCGTCCGGCCGGTTGCGCGGCGAGCTCGGCATCCTGCCGCCGGGGGACCTCCGGATGGCGCTGGCGGCGCTGGCGAGCCACGACGCCGAGCACGCCCGCTGGAGCACGGTGTTCCAGCACCGACTCAGCGGCGACGGCGCGCTGGCCGGCCACGCCGTGGGCAACCTGCTGCTCGCCGGGCTGATCGACGTGCTCGGCGACCCGGTGCTCGCGCTGGACGAGGCGTGCCGGCTGCTCGGGGTGCATGGCCGGGTGCTGCCGATGAGCGAGCACCCGGTGACCATCGAGGCCGATGTGACCGGCCTGGACGCCGACCCCGAGCAGGTCCGGCTGATCCGCGGCCAGGTGGCGGTGGCCAGCACGCCGGGCCGGGTGCGCCGGGTGTGGCTGGAGCCGAGGCAGCCGCAGGCGTGCGCCCATGCGGTGGCCGCGGTGGAGCAGGCTGACGCCGTGCTGCTCGGGCCCGGGTCGTGGTTCACGAGCGTGCTGCCCCACCTGCTGGTTCCCGGGCTGCAGCGCGCGCTGCAGCACACCGCCGCCCGCCGGATCGTCGTGCTCAACCTGGCCCCGCAGCCGGGGGAGACCGCCGGGTTCTCACCCGAACAGCACCTGGACGTACTCTCCCAGCACGCTCCCGCGCTGCGGATCGATGCCGTGGTCGCCGACACATCGGCGGTCCCGGTACCCGAGCGACTACGCCGGGCCGCCGGTGACCTCGGCGGGCAGGCGTACTTGGCCCCGGTTGCCGCGGCGGACGGCTCGCCGCGACACGACCCGGGCGCGCTGGCCGCGGCGCTGCGGGGTGTACTGCGCTGGCCTACCGGTGCGCCGGCGCAGTCGAGAGGAGGACGCTGAGGTGGCGATGACGGCAGCGGTGAAGGACGAGCTGAGCAGGCTCGTGGTGACCAAGCCCTGCTGCCGCCGGGCCGAGGTGTCCGCGCTGCTGCGCTTCGCCGGAGGGCTGCACATCGTCGGCGGCAAGGTCGTCATCGAGGCCGAGGTGGACACCGGGTCGGTGGCGCGGCGGCTGCGCAGGGAGATCCACGAGGTCTACGGCCACGCCTCCGAGGTGCATGTGATCACCGCAGGGGGGCTGCGCCGCGGAGCCCGCTACCTGGTCCGGGTCGTCAAAGACGGCGAGGCGCTGGCCCGCCAGACCGGGCTGCTCGACCTGCGGGGGCGTCCGGTCCGCGGGTTGCCGCCGGCGGTGGTCTCCGGCGGCGTCTGCGACGCCGAGGCGGCGCTGCGCGGCGCTTTCCTCGCGCACGGGTCGCTCACCGAGCCCGGCCGCAGCTCCGCGCTGGAGTTCACCTGTCCCGGGCCGGAGGCAGCGCTGGCGCTGGTCGGCGCCGCCCGCCGGATCGGGGTGGCGGCCAAGGCGCGCGAGGTCAGGGGAGCGGACCGCGTGGTGGTACGCGACGGCGACGCGATCAGCGCGCTGCTCACCCGGCTCGGCGCGCACACCAGCATGCTGGCCTGGGAGGAGCGCCGGATGCGGCGTGAGGTCCGGGCCACCGCCAACCGCCTCGCCAACTTCGACGACGCGAACCTGCGCCGTTCCGCACGCGCCGCAGTGGCCGCCGCGGCCAGGGTGGAGCGGGCGCTCGACCTGCTCGGCGACGACGTGCCCGGCCATCTGCTGGCCGCCGGCAAGCTCCGGGTCGAGCACACCCAGGCGTCGCTGGAGGAGCTCGGCCAGCTCGCCGACCCGCCCATGACGAAGGACGCCATCGCAGGACGGATCCGCCGGCTGCTGCACATGGCTGACCGCAAGGCCGTCGATCTGGGCGTCGCGGACACCAACTCCGCTGTGACCTCCGACATGCTGAATGCCTGACCAGCAGGTGGGACGGTCCGGTTAACCCCATACCTCACCCATCGGCGGGGAGTACCGGACGCTAGGGTTGATCCACGATTCAGATGGGGAAACGGTAAGGGAGACTGGCGTGGCGGTTCGTGTTGGCGTGAACGGCTTCGGCCGGATCGGACGCAACTTCTGGCGGGCGGTGAACGCCCAACGGGCGGCCGGTGCGACCGACATCGAGATCGTCGGCGTGAACGACATCACCGACAACGCCACCCTGGCTCACCTGCTGCGATACGACAGCATCCTCGGCAGGCTGCCCTACGAGGTCACCTCCACCGACGACGAGATCATCATCGACGGGGTGGCGATGAAGGGTCTCGCCGTGCGCGACCCGGCCGAGCTGCCGTGGAAGGAGCTGGGTGTCGACGTCGTCGTCGAGTCCACCGGGCTGTTCACCGACGCGGAGAAGGCGCGCAAGCACATCGAGGCCGGTGCCAGCAAGGTCGTCATCTCGGCGCCTGCCTCCGGTGACGACCTGACCGTCGTCCTCGGCGTGAACGGCGACCGATACGACGGCTCTCAGACGATCATCTCCAACGCGTCGTGCACGACGAACTGCCTCGCCCCGATGGCCAAGGTGCTCGACGACTCCTTCGGCATCCAGCGTGGCCTGATGACCACGATCCACGCCTACACCGCCGACCAGAACCTGCAGGACGGTCCGCACAAGGACCTCCGCAGGGCGCGGGCCGCCGCGATCAACATCGTGCCCACCTCCACCGGTGCGGCCAAGGCGATCGGGCTGGTGCTGCCGCAGCTCAAGGGCAAGTTGGACGGCTACGCGCTGCGGGTGCCGATCCCGACCGGCTCGGCCACCGACCTGACCGTGACGGTGAACCAGGAGACCTCCGTGGAGGAGGTCAACGCCGCGTTCCGGGCGGCCGCCGAGGGGCCGATGAAGGGCATCCTGAGCTACACCGAGGACCCGATCGTGTCCTCGGACATCGTCACCGACCCGTCGTCGTGCATCTTCGACTCCGGGCTGACGAAGGTCATCGGCGACCAGGTCAAGATCGTCGGCTGGTACGACAACGAGTGGGGCTACTCCAACCGCCTCGCCGACGTCACCGCCCTGGTGGCGTCCAAGCTGTGAGGACGCTGGACGACCTGTTCGGCACCGGGGTCGCCGGACGCCAGGTGCTCGTCCGCGCTGACCTCAACGTGCCGATCGAGGACGGTGCGATCGGTGATGACGGCCGGATCAGGGCGTCGCTGCCGTCGCTGAACCGGCTGCGCGCGCACGGCGCACGGCTGCTCGTCGCGGCCCACCTCGGTCGGCCCGACGGCAGGGATCCGGCGATGTCGCTCGCTCCGGTGGCGCAGCGTCTGGGCGAGCTGCTCGGTACGGAGGTGCCGATCTCCGACGCGCCACCCGGCGGCGACGGCGAGGTCGCCATGCTGGAGAACATCCGCTTCGACCCGCGCGAGACCAGCAAGGACGACGCGGAGCGGGACGCGCTTGCCTCGGAGTTGGCAGCGCTCGTCGGACCTGACGGAGCGTTCGTCTCCGACGGTTTCGGCGTGGTGCACCGCAAGCAGGCGTCGGTCTACGACATCGCCCACAAGCTGCCCGCCTACGCCGGCGACCTGATCGTCAAAGAGATCAAGGTGCTGCGCAAGCTCGCCGACCCCGTCGTGCTTGAGCCGCCGTACACCGTCCTGCTGGGCGGGTCGAAGGTCTCGGACAAGATGGGCGTCATCGAGGCGCTGCTCCCGAAGGTCGACGCGCTGCTGGTCGGCGGCGGGATTTGTTTCACGTTCATCGCCGCGCTGGGCTTCGAGGTCGGCGACTCGCTGCTCGAACCCGACTACATCGAGGCCTGTGAGCGGTTCATGGAGACCGACAAGGTGCTGTTCCCGACCGACGTGGTGATCGCCAAGGACGTCAGCCCGGACGCAGAGACCCAGATCGTGGCGGTCGAGTCCATCCCGGACGGCTACAAGGGCCTGGACATCGGCCCCGAGACGATCTCGGGATTCGCCGAGGTCCTGGAGTTCTCCCGGACGGTGTTCTGGAACGGGCCGATGGGCGTGTTCGAGCTGCCGCCGTTCGCGGCCGGGACCGAGGCGGTGGCACAGGCCGTCGCCAAGGTCGGGATCAGCGTGGTCGGCGGCGGTGACTCCGCAGCGGCGATCCGCCAGCTCGGGCTCGACGAGTCGGCCTACACCCACATCTCCACCGGTGGCGGGGCGTCGCTGGAGTACCTGGAGGGCAAGGAGCTGCCGGGGCTCGCTGTACTGGAGGACGAGTGAGCCGCACGCCGCTGATGGCGGGCAACTGGAAGATGAACCTCACCCACCTCGAGGCCATCGCCTTGGTCCAGAAGCTCGCGTTCGCCCTGCCGGAGAAGTACTACGACCGGGTGGACGTGGCGGTCCTGCCGTCGTTCACCAACATCCGCAGCATCCAGACGATGATCGAGGGCGACGAGCTGCGGATGGTGCACGGCGCGCAGGACGTCTCGCCGCACGACCACGGCCCCTACACCGGCGACGTGTCCGGCCCGATGCTGGCCAAGCTGAACTGCCACTACGTCGTGGTCGGCCACTCCGAGCGGCGCGAGCACCACCACGAGGACAACGCCCTGGTCGGGGCCAAGCTCCGGGCCACTCTCAAGCACGGGATGACACCGATCCTGTGCGTGGGCGAGGGGCTGGACATCCGGGAGGCCAATGGCCACGTCGAGCACTGCATGACACAGCTGGACGCGGCGCTGCGCCGCGTTCCGGCCGAGCAGGTCGCCACGTCGGTGATCGCCTACGAGCCGATCTGGGCGATCGGCACCGGCCGGGTGGCAACCCCGGCCGACGCGCAGGAGGTGTGCGGCGCCATCCGGGCGAGGGTGGCCGAACAGTTCGGCGAGCCTGCCGGATCCGGTGTACGGGTGCTCTACGGCGGGTCGGCCAAGGCGAACAACGTCGGGGACATCATGGCCAAGCCTGACATCGACGGTGCGCTGGTCGGTGGTGCCAGCCTGGACGCCGACGAGTTCGCCACGATGTGCGCCATCGCCGCCGGCGGCCCGCTGCCCTGACCGGCCCCCGCCGGTCATCGCGGGTCAGGCGGCCGAGTACCCTCGCCGGAGATAGTCGTCGAAGAAGGTTGGCAATGCGGCTCACCCTGCAGATCATCTTGATCTTGTCCAGCATGCTTCTGGTGCTGCTGGTCCTGTTGCATCGTGGACGCGGTGGTGGCCTGTCCAGCCTCTTCGGGGGTGGGGTGCAGTCGAGCCTCTCCGGGTCGAGCGTCGTAGAGAAGAACCTGGACCGGTTGACGCTGTTCGTCGGGGCAATCTGGCTGATCTCCATCGTGGGGACTGGCCTGTTGATCAAGGTCGGCGTGTAAGGGTGCCCGCGACGGGCGCCAGAGACCAGGGGGCGTGACGGCTCGATGGCAAGTGGTAACGCGATCCGCGGCACGCGTGTGGGTGCCGGTCCGATGGGTGAGTCCGAGCGAGGCGAGACGGCTCCACGCCGGCACGTCTCCTACTGGTGCGCCAACGGCCACGAGACGCGACCGTCGTTCGCGTCCGACGCCGACGAGCCCGACGGCTGGGACTGCCCGCGCTGCGGCCTTCCCGCGGGCCGCAACTACGAGGCGCCACCGGCCCCGCCGCGCAACGAGCCGTACAAGACCCACCTCGCCTACGTCAAGGAGCGGCGCAGCGACGCCGACGGCGCGGCGATCCTCGAGGAAGCCCTGACCCGGCTGCGCGCCCAGCGCGAGGGCTGAGCACCGCCTCGCGGTTTGCAGGCGGGCCGCCAGCCCATAGCCTTGCGCGGTCAGATCCCGGCTCGCCCCTGGAGGACCGCGGTGACTCGTTGGACGCTCGCCCCTGATCAGATCCCCAGCGCGTAGTTCAACGTCGTTCCACACCTGGCCAAGCCGCTGGAACCGCCGCTGCACCCGGGCACCCGCGAGCCGATCGGACCCGACGACCTCACCCCGCTGTTCCCGATGGCGCTCATCGGCCAGGAGGTCAGCGCCGAGCCGTGGATAGACGTGCCTGGCGATGTGCTGGACATCCTGCGGCTGTGGCGCCCGACGCCGCTGCAGCGCGCGATGCGGCTGGAGCAGGCGCTCGGCACGCCGCCGCGGATCTACTTTCCCCTTCGTGCCCGACGACGGCGTCCGGCTGGTGGCGGTGGAGCCGCTGTCCTGCCCGACGCTGACCCAGGGGCGGTTCGAGTACGACTTCGGCGACAGCATGGGATGGCGCCACTGCTTCCGATGTACACCCTCGGCCACGACTACGTGCCCCCGTCGATTCATGCCGGCGGGCTGCGCTACCACGGCGACTCGCCGACCATCTCCGCGCTGGTGCGCGACGGTCGGATGGAGGCGGTGGCCTACCCGCAGGGCAAGGTGTTCGACGCTGCCGTGCAGTTCGCGAAGGTCGAGGGCAAGATCCCGGCGCCGGAGTGCGCGCACGGGATCCGGGCGGTGATCGACGAGGCGCTGGCGGCCAAGAGAAGGGGGAGGAGCGCGTGATCCTGTTCAACTACTGCGGCCACGGCCTGCTCGACCTGTCGGCCTACGACGACTACCTCAACCGCCGGTTGCCCGACGAGCAGGGCTGATCGCCCATCACGGGAGCTGATCCAGCACGCGGAGGAGGGTGGTTGGGCCGACGGTGCGGGCGCCGGCGGCGTGCACCCGGTCCCGCAGGCCGCGGTCGGCGGTGACCACGACGGCATCGGCGCCGGCCTGCGCAGCCAGCTCGGCGATCGTCGAGTCACCGTCACGCTTGGCGTGCACCACCCCCAACGGAGCGCCGGGCTGATCGCCGGCCGGCATACCCGAGCGGGCGGCGCCCTCCAGCACCACGGTTACCTGCAGCTCCTCGACCGGCACGTCGAGCGCTTCGGCCAGCGCGGCCGCGTCGCTCGATAACGCCCCGGCGAGCCGCTCGACGAGCCGGCGGGCGGCCCCGGGCCGGTCGCGCCACCAGCCGTCCGGTCGGGAGCCGACGACGTTCGCCGCGTCGACGATCACGAGCGTCATCCAGCGAGTCTCACATCAGCGCCGTCACATCAGGGGCGGGATGAGGTCGCGCGGCAGCTTTGACGCCGCGGCCCGGTCGAGCAGCCACAGCGTCCGGCGGGTCCCGCGCGCAGCAGCCGCCGGCACGGCAACCTCGCCCGCCCCGCCGATCGCCATGGCCACCGCGGCCGCCTTCGACTCGCCGGTGGTGAGCAGCCACACCTCGGTCGCGCGCCTGATCGCCGGCAGGGTGAGCGACACCCGCGTCGGCGGCGGCTTGGGCGAGCCGTGCACGCCCACGACGGTCCGCTCGGTCTCGTACACCGCCGGCGAGCCGGGGAAGATCGAGGCGACGTGCCCCTCGTCGCCCACGCCGAGCAGGCACACGTCGAAGGCCGGCGTCGGCCCGTGGTCCTCCGGCCGGGCCCGCCGAGCGAGCACCTCCGCGTAGGCGGCGGCCGCCGCGTCGACGTCGTCGTCGAGCTCGCCGCCGGAGGGCGGCATCGGATGCACGAGCTTCGGGTCCAGCCGCACGTGGTCGAGCAACGCCTCGCGGGCCTGGGTCTCGTTGCGCTCGGGGTCACCGGCCGGCAGGAACCGCTCGTCGCCCCACCACAGCTCGACCTGCGACCAGTCCACCGCGTCCAGGGCGGGCAGCTCGCGGAGCTGGCGCAGCACGTCGATGCCGGTGTTGCCGCCGGTCAGGACCAGCGACGCGGCGCCGCGGGTGGCCTGCAGGTCCACCAGGCGCGTGACCAGCCGGGCCGCGGCCGCACCGACCAGCAGCTCCGGGGTGGGGTGCACCAGCACCTCGGGGTGGCTCACCGCCGCCGGCCAGCGCCAGCCGCCGACCCCGCAGACGACCGCCCCCGGGTGATCTGGCTCAGCCCCTGGAGTGCGCCGGCATAGATCTCGTCCGGGTCGAGGCGGCGCAGCTCCTCGGCGAGGATGTCCTTGGTGTCACGCCGGTGCAGCGCCACCCGCCGCTCGGGCTGGCCGGGCTGCGTCAGCGTGCCGATCTTGCCGTCGGGGCGCACGAGCTCGATGGGTCCGGAGGGCCGGACCAACCGCACCGAAGAGATGCCCGGGGCCGCGTCGCTGCGGATGCGCTTCACCGGCGCCGAGAGCCGTGCGGTGAGCCACCCCGCGAGCAGGTCGGCCGACGGCGAGACCGGCTCACCGACCACGCGCGCCGAGGTGACCGGCTCGTGCGGGACGTTGTCCAGCGCCGCGGCCAGCAGCGCCCGCCACAGCGTGATGCGGGTCCAGCTTAGGTCCGTGTCACCGGGGACGTGGGTGCTCCGCCGCAGCTCCAGCGCCCGCGCCGGGTTGCTCGTGGCGAAGGCGTCGGTGATCCGCCGCTGGGCGAGCTCGCCGATCGGATCCTTGGACGGGGACTGCGGCGCCTCACCGGGCCACCACGTCACGACCGGCGTGTCGGGCAGCAGCAGCGGGATGACCATGCTCGCGCCAGGCTCGTCCCCGGCCAGCGGGCCGTAGCTGCGCAGCACGATGACCTCGCTGGCCCCGGCGTCGCCGCCGACCCGGATCTGGGCGTCCAGCCGGGCGGCGGCCTTGCGGACGCCACGGGCCAGCACGATGATCCGGCACGGGTGCTCCCGGCTCGCCTCGTTGGCTGCCGCGATGGCGTCCTCGATCCCTGGGCCGTCGTTGGTGACGATGACCAGCGTCAGCACCCGCCCCAGCGCCAACACGCCGCCGGACTCGCGGAGGTGAACCAGCTTGCGGTTCAGCACCGACGTGTTGGTGGACGGCAGGTCGACGATCATGGACGTCTCCAGGTGCGGCCCAGGCGCTCGATCATCTGGTTGGCGGACTCCGGGCCCCAGCTACCGGCTGGGTAGGGGTCGGGCTTGCCCTCGGCGGCCCACGCCTCCAGTACCGGGTCGAGGATCTCCCAGGACCGCTCGACCTCGTTGTTGACCGGGAACAGTGACGGCTCACCGAGCAGCACGTCGAGGATGAGCCGCTCGTAGGCCTCCGGGGAGCTCTCGGTGAACGCGGCACCGTAGGCGAAGTCCATTGTGACGTCCCGGACCTCCATCTGGTGGCCCGGCACCTTCGAGCCGAAGCGGATCGTCACGCCCTCGTCCGGCTGCACCCGCACCACCAGCGCGTTCTGCCCGAGCTCCTCGGTCATCGTCGCCTCGAACGGCAGGTGCGGTGCGCGCTTGAACATGACGGCGATCTCGGTGACCCGTCGGCCGAGGCGCTTGCCGGTCCGCAGGAAGAACGGCACACCGGCCCACCGGCGGGTGTCCACCTCGGCGGTGATGGCCGCGTAGGTCTCCGTGGACGACTCGGGGTTGAAGCCTTTCTCGTCCAGCAGCCCCGGCACCCACTCGCTGCCCTGCCAGCCGGCGGCGTACTGGCCGCGTGCGGTCGTATCGGTCAGCGGTTCGAACAACCGGGTGGCCGAGAGCACCTTGATCTTCTCGGCGCGCAGCTCGTCGGGCCGAAACGACACCGGCTCCTCCATGGCGGTCAGCGCCAGCAGCTGCAGCAGGTGGTTCTGGATGACGTCCCGTGCGGCCCCGATGCCGTCGTAGTAAGCCGCCCGGCCACCGAGCCCGATGTCCTCGGCCATGGTGATCTGCACGTGGTCGACGTAGTTGCTGTTCCAGATCGGTTCGAAGAGCTGGTTGGCGAACCGCAGCGCCAGCAGGTTCTGCACGGTCTCCTTGCCGAGGTAGTGGTCGATGCGGAACACCGACTCCTCGGGGAAGACCGCGTTGACGACCTCGTTCAGCTCGCGCGCGGACCTCAGGTCGTGCCCGAACGGCTTCTCGATCACCACCCGGCGCCACTGGTCGCCGTCCTGGGCGGTCAGCCCGGAGCGGGAGAGCTGCTTGAGCACCACCGGGAACGCGTCGGGCGGGATGGCCAGGTAGAAGGCGTGGTTGCCGTTCGTGCCGCGAACCCGGTCCAGGTCCGCGACCGTCTCGGCGAGCCGGTCGAAGGCGTCGTCATCGTCGAAGCTCCCCATCACGAACCGGAAGCCCTCCGCGAGCCGGTCCCAGACCTCCTGCCGGAACGGGGTACGGGCGTGGTCGCGGACCGCCTCGTACACGATCTGGCTGAAGTCCTCGGCACCCCAGTCCCGGCGCGCGAACCCGACCAGCCCGAAGCCGGGCGGCAGCAGCCCGCGGTTGGCCAGATCGTAGATCGCCGGCATCAGCTTCTTGCGGGACAGGTCACCGGTCACCCCGAAGATGACCATGCCGGACGGACCGGCGATCCTCGGCAGCCGCTTGTCGCGGGGGTCCCGCAGCGGGTTGCTCGAGCCGTCGAGCAACAGGTCGCGCTCCCTTGCTGAGGTCATCCCTTGGCCTTGCTCAGCTGCTCGTCGACGGTGTGGCCCAGCTCCTCCCAGGAGGACAGGAACTTCTGCACGCCTTCTCGCTCCAGGGTCTCGAAGACGTCGTCGATGTCCACGCCGGCCACGGCGAGGGCGTCGAACACCTGCTGGGACTCCTCGGCACGGCCGGTCACCGTGTCGCCGTGCACCTCGCCGTGGTCGGCGAACGTCTCCAGCGTCTGTTCGGGCATCGTGTTCACCGTGCCTGCGACGACCAGCTCGGTGACGTAGTACGTGTCGGGGTAGGCCGGGTTCTTCGTCCCGGTAGAGGCCCACAGCGGGCGCTGCGGGTTGGCGCCAGCGGAGGACAGCCGGTGCCACTCGGTCTGCGCGAAGACCTCCTGGAACGCCGCGTAGGCCAGTCGGGCGTTGGCCAGCGCGGCCTTGCCACGCAGCTCCAGTGCCTCTGGGGTGCCGATCGCGTCCAGCCTCTTGTCGACCTCGCTGTCGACCCTCGAGACGAAGAACGACGCCACCGAGGCGATCGAGCCGAGGTTGTGGCCGTTCGCGCCCGCCTGCATGACGCCGGCGATGAACGCATCCATCACCCGGCGGTAGCGCTCGATGGAGAAGATCAGCGTGACGTTCACGCTGATGCCCTGGGCAAGCGCGCTGGTGATCGCAGGCAGGCCCGCCTCGGTCGCCGGGACCTTGACCAGCAGGTTGGGCCGGTCGACCGCCTTCCAGAGGTCGACGGCCTCGGCGGTCGTCGCCTCGGTGTCGAAGGCCAGCCCGGGGTCGACCTCGAGCGAAACCCGTCCGTCGATCCCCTCGGTGGCCTCCCACGTGGCACGGAAGACGTCGCAGGCCTCCCGTACGTCGGTGACGGTGATCTCGCGCACCGCGTCCTGCACCGACGCGCCGCGGGCGGCGAGGTCCCGGATCTCCTCGTCGTAGGCCTCGCCGTGCTTGAGCGCGGCGGCGAAGATCGTCGGGTTGGTGGTGACCCCCACGACGTGCTTGTCCCGGATCAGCCCAGCGAGGTTGCCGCTGACCAGCCGTTCTCGGGACAGGTCGTCGAGCCAGATCGAGACTCCCGCGGCGGCCAGGGCGGCCAGTCGGTCACTGGGCATGGCAGGGCTCCTTCAGGGTCGTCAGCTGCGGATCGGTCCCAACGTCGCACGGGCGGCCTCCACGACCGCCTCGGTGGTGAAGCCGAACTTCCGGAACAGCGTCTGGTAGTCGGCGCTGGCCCCGAAGTGGTCGATGCCGACGATGCGGCCCTGGTCGCCGACGAAGCGGTACCAGGTCAGCGGCACCGCGGCCTCGACGGCGACGCGGTGGCGCACGTCCGGTGGAAGCACGCTGCGCTGGTAGGCCTCGTCCTGCGCGTCGAACCACTCGACGCACGGCATGGACACAACGCGGGTGGGCACGCCGTCGGCCTGCAGCACCTTGCGTGCCTCCACGGCCATCTGGACCTCGGAGCCGGTGGCGATGATGATCACCTCGGGCTTGCCGTCGTCGGCGTCGGTGAGGACGTACCCGCCACGGGCGACGCCGCCGGCGTCGGTGCCCTCTAGCACCGGCACGTTCTGCCTGGTCAGCGCCAACCCGGCCGGGCTGGAGGTGTCGAGCAGGATCGCGCGCACGGCAGCCGCGGTCTCGTTCGCGTCGGCCGGCCGGACCATCTTCATGCCGGGGATGGCCCGCAGCGCTGCCATGTGCTCGACGGGCTGGTGGGTCGGACCGTCCTCGCCGAGGCCGATCGAGTCGTGCGTCCAGACGTAGATCACCGGCAACTTCATCAGCGCGGCCAACCGCACGGCGGGGCGCATGTAGTCGCTGAAGATCAGGAACGTGCCACCGAACACGCGGGTGCCGCCGTGCAGCACGATGCCGTTCATCGCCGCGCCCATGGCGTGCTCGCGGACCCCGAAGTGCAGCACGCGGCCGTAGCGGCTCGCCGTGCCCCAGTCCTTGGTCGTGATCGACTCCGGCCCGAACGAGGCGGCGTCGGCAAGCGTCGTGTTGTTGCTCTCCGCGAGGTCGGCGGAGCCGCCCCACAGCTCGGGGATCTTG
>Ga0136614_10000444_pt1 | contig 20515 bp, 13 predicted proteins | sample AntDrymUQ2792106_2_FD_106643 | JGI IMG/M metagenome (GOLD analysis project Ga0136614, IMG submission 106643) | Polar desert sand microbial communities from Dry Valleys, Antarctica - metaG UQ279 (21.06) | ecosystem: Environmental > Terrestrial > Soil > Desert | place: Antarctica: Dry Valley... | reverse complement strand
CTTCGGGGTGGAATGGGCGGAGTGGTTGCACCGGACGCTGCCGGGTTCGCGCGGAGTGCGACGGGTGGAAGGAGCGAACCTGTTTTTTCCGGAAGAGATGCCGGAGCTGATCGCCGAAGAGGCGGCGAAACTGTGGAGTGTTCAGAGGCATAGACGAACAGGAATTCACCGATGACATCGAATAGAACCGTGACCGTCTTTGGCGCATATGGACACACCGGACGCTTCGTTGTTGCAGAGTTACGCAGACGCGGATGGACGCCTATCCTCTCCGGCCGCGATTCCGATAAGCTGAATGTCATCGGGGCGGCTCATCGCGGACTGGATATACGGCCTGCGTCGATCGATGACCCGTCGTCGCTCGACCGTGCGCTTGCGGGCGCAGCGGCTGTCATAAATTGTGCTGGACCCTTTGCGAGGACCTCTGCGCCCGTGATCGAAGCCGCGTTGCGCTCGCAGATTCCCTATTTGGACGTCGCGGCGGAGATAGAAGTCGTCGCGGCCACGTTCGAGCAGTACGCTGACGTTGCGCGCGAGGCAGGAATCGTGATTGTTCCATCAATGGCGTTTTACGGCGGCTTGGGTGATCTGCTGGCCACGGCGGCGATGGGAGATTGGCCGGCCGCGGATGAGATTTGCATCGCGTATGGGCTAAGCAGCTGGAAGCCGACTCTCGGGACGAGGGCCACGACCCAAGTTTCGAAGCAGCGCAGGGACGGCCGGCGAATTGTCTTTTCGAACCGCCGAATGGAGTTCCGCACGGACGATGCGCCGATCCTCGATTGGACTTTCCCCGCACCGATTGGAATGCAGGCTGTCGTGTCGGAATTCACAATGGCGGACAGCGTCACGATTCCGAGTCACTTAAGCACGCCCGAAATACGCTCCTATATGACGGTCGCGGCGGTCAAAGACCTGTCCGACCCAGACTTGTCGCCGCCGGCGGCGGCCGACGAGAGCGGACGTTCGTCTCAAATGTTCCTCGTCGAGGTTGTCGCGCGTTCGGGAAGTGCGGAACGTCGCGCGGCGGCAAGCGGGCGAGACATCTACGCGATCACCGCACCCCTCGTGGTGGAAGCAACTGAGCGCGTCGTTAGCGGACGGGCCAACAAGACTGGCGTCGTCGCCGCCGGCGAGGCCTTCGACGCGCGAGACTTTCTGAGGTCGCTCAGCCCGGAGCATCTCTCACTCGAGATTCAGTGATGCCACTTCCGCCCGGCGCAGTTTGTAGCGGCCATGGCCGCCCGCCAATATTCTGTCCAGCAAGGAGCTTCTCCATGATGTCGAGCCACACCTTCAGGAACCTTCACTATGGCCCTGACCTCCTCCTCCTTCCGAATGCCTGGGGTGCCGGCAGCGCTCGCTTGATCGAGAGCCTTGGTGCAAAGGCGATCGCGACGACCAGCCGAGAGTTTTGCAGCCGGGGCGGAGCGGGTCTCGATTGACTTCACCGAAAGCATGTTGGCCTGCAAGAACGACTCGCGGAATCCGTGGACGGGGCGCAAGATCAAGAAAGTTTTGTGTACACTAAAGCGTGACCACCTCAGACGTCCGCGGCTGGCTCTTCATGGACATGAGCAAGAACCATAGCCGCCGGTGGTGAGCCATGAAGGACTGCGGCAATCAAGCGAAGTCCCGCCGTTATTACGAGAGGAAGCGCGCTACTCGTACCGTGAGCTCGTGAAGAGCGTGCTGGCGCGGTAAATGCCGAGCATCGCCGCTGCTGTTGGCGGGTACATCACATCTACGCTTCTCTTGAAAATCATGTCTTAGATCAATTTCATTTCACGCAGAATGGATTTGGCAATCGCCGTCCGCGCGGCGGCGTCTTTCTCCTGCGTGATGTCAATGTTGATGGCGAAGAAATACGCCTTGCCGTCGCGCTCGACATACCCGACCCACCAGCCTAGCTGCTCATTGATGCGGCACCCGTACAGCCAATCGAAGCAGCGCACCCACCCCGTCTTGGCACGCAACACATGGGCGTCCATGTTCTCGTTGATGAGGATGTCCTTCACCATGTCCATGCTGCGTCGTGAGAAGGGGAGCTTGTTGCGGTACAGTCTGACCAGAAACCTGATCTGCTCTACCGACGAAATTCTCAGCCGACCGTCGAGCCAGAAGCGATCAATGCCGCCGGCGATATTCTGGTTACCGTAGCCGCCGCGATTGATCAATCGCCGCATCCGTTCGTGGCCCGCACGTCGCGCCATCTCTTGGTAAAACCAGACGGTCGAACTATGAATCGCCTCGCGCATTGACTGGTCTCGATTCCATTGAGGGATGCCGCGATCAACTCCGTCCCACCGCAAAACTTCTTCCGGGTCTTTGACCGCGCCGAGTTCCAGCGCGACGAGCGAGTTGAAGACCTTGAAGGTCGAAGCCGGAATGTACCGCGTCCTCGCGCGTTTCAGGTTGTAGCCGAGATACTTGTCCGCCCGTAAGTCATAGAGCAGAAAAGAGCCGTTGACATTGGCGGCAGAGAAATACTTGCCCCAGTCAGACCTTTCTTCCCACTGGCCCGCCGCCGCCGCGCTGTGCGCGCACATGAGCGTGGTAAGGACTATGATCAAGACTCTCTTCATCATTGAAAGATTCATACTGTTCAGCTCTCTACTTGCCACGGGTTTTGAGCGCGGCATCAAGAAAGAGCCCTTGTTTAAACAACGGTTGAGGATCGTCCGTGAATCTGATCTCGAAGGCGGAGCGGCGCAGACGCTTCACCGCGCTTTCTTCGCCGGTTTGACGCGGCAGGAGGAGCGAGCGTAAACAACGCCGCGTCGAGTCCTCCGGTCGCGTAACGCCGCTTGACCGCTCGAAAAGAGATAACACCCACCGCCACTTTTCCCACGCTCCGGCGAATTTTCCCCTCGTCCACCCTTAAACCCTTTACTTCTGATTTATCTTCACGGATTCTCCCGATCACTTTAACAACCTGCTCCCGCGATAGTCGAGAGCCTCTCTACGCGGAGCGGAGTCAGCAAACAAAGAGAATTCTTAAATTCATTCCCTGGCGTCTTAGGGATCAGCATGATGAAGTGTGTTAGCGCTGTAGTCATCCTTCTTCTTCAAGTGCTCGTTTGCTCGGCGGCGCAGTCCGAAGTTCGGTTCGAGGTCTCTTTCGACAAGACCATTCACCCGGAGCCGATCACCGGACGAGTGATTTTGATTGTGGCGCGGACAGAACTCCCGGAGCCGCGCTTACAACTGGCGCCGAACGGCGTGCCGATCTTCGGGGTGGACGCGGAGAACCTTCAGCCGGGACAGGCTGTCGTTATTGACCAGACCACATTCGGGCATCCCGTTGACAGCCCGGCGCAACTGCCCGCGGGCGATTACTACGTGCAGGCCGTGATGAACGTCTACGAGAAGTTTCAACGGAGCGACGGGCGCACCGTCTGGCTGCACTGGGACGACGCCGGGCGGTTCTTCAACAGCTCGCCGGGCAACCTCTACAGCGACGTGCGGAAGTTTCGTCTTGATCCGGCATCCGGGTACAAGATCGACCTCCGGCTCAACCACGTCATTCCTCCGGTCGAGCCTCCGAAGGAGACAAAATGGGTCAAACGCGTCCGGCTCCAGAGCGAGTCTCTCAGCAGATTTTGGGGACGGCCCGTCCGTCTCGGCGCGACAGTCATTTTGCCGAAAGATTATGACAAGCATCCTGATATTCGTTACCCGGTCGTTTATGCACAAGGGTTCATCGGCGAGCCGGCTTTCTATTTCAACGAGGACCCGAATAGCGTCAAGCAGCAGGAAGGCTTGAGAGCGTCAGCCAACATCCAGCCCGGGTACGAGTTCTTCCAATCCTGGACCGCCGATGATTTTCCGCGGTTCCTCCTCGTCACCTTCACCGAACCGTGTCCGTTTTTCCCCGACGGCTACGGCGTCAACTCGGCCAACAACGGCCCCTTCGGCGACGCCGTGACGAAGGAGTTAATTCCTTTCGTCGAAAAACAGTTTCGAGCCATCGGCAAACCTTACGCGCGGCTCCTGGAAGGCGCATCCACGGGCGGTTGGCAGTCGTTGGCCCTCCAGCTTTATTACCCGGATTTCTTCGGCGGGGCATGGATTTTCAACCCCGACCCGGTCGATTTCCGCCGCTACCTGTTGGTGAATATCTACGAAGACGAGAACGCCTTCTTCGCCCCCGGTGGCCGATCCTGGACGCCGCCTGAGAGGCCGATGCGGCGCACGACGGAGGGGCAGGTGAATCTGACGGTCCGGCAGGTCAGCCAGTTCGAGGCGGTGCTGGGAAGCAAGGGGCGCTCCGGCTTTCAGTTCAACGCCTGGGAAGCGGTCTACGGCCCTGTCGGCGACGATGGCTATCCCCGTCCCTTGTGGGACAAACGTACTGGGAAGATCGACAGCGAAGTCGCCGCCTACATGCGTGAGCACGGCTACGACCTGCGCGACTACGCCGAGAAGAACTGGCCTACGCTGGGTCCGCGCGTAGCCGGCAAGCTGCACTTCATCGCCGGCGAGATGGACAACTTCTATCTGAACCTCGCGGTCTACCAGTTTGAAGACTTCACGAAACGAGCCGCCAACCCGAAGAGCGACGCGACCTTCGTGTATGGTCGCCCCATGAAAGGCCATTCGTGGCACGCGAAGAACTTCGCCGACATGCTTCGCGAGATGGCCGAGCAGATCAAACGCAACACCCCGGCGGGTGACAAGCAAGCGTGGGCAAAATATTGATCCTCGCGCGTTGACGGCGACGGCTGGATGGCGCGCGTTCGAACTGATCTTGTCGATCAGGAATTCGACCGCTCCAATGTGCCAGCGACTGTCAAGCGCCGACCAGCGGTCGAATGTGTGTTTGATAGATTTCATTACACTTCAAGGGAGGCTTTTGATCATGGACACCAAGCTGCGACGGGATGTGCAATTTTTGAAGATTTACGCCGTCGCCATCACCTTGCTGCTGGCGGGCTTCACTCTCATGGCTTTCACGCAGGGCGGCCGGAAGACTAAGTTCGAGGAGATAGACGTCGAGCGCATCAACCTCGTCGAGAAAGACGGCGCGCTGAAGCTGGTCATCTCGAACAAGGAGCGGTTCCCCGATCCTGTGATCGACGGGAAGTCATACCCCCTCCGCCAGGGAGGCAAGACGGCGGGCATGCTCTTCTACAACGACGAGGGCGACGAGTGCGGCGGGCTATCCTTCGGCGGCCAGAATAAGGACGGCGCGCGTAACGCTGGCGCGTCCTTACTCTTCGATCAGCTCAATCAGGATCAGACTGTCGGCATCAGCTACAGCGAAGACGATGGGCGGCGCACTGCGGGCCTTAACGTGTGGGACCGCCCCGACACGCCCATCAGCGAGATGGTGGAAAAAATACAGGCAGTTCGGAAGATGCCCGACGGGCCGGAAAAGACACAAGCACTTCAAAAACTTCGAGAGACCTCGGGAGTCGCGCAGCGTGTGTTCGTCGGAAAGACCAGAGATAAGGCCTCCGCCCTCTTGCTCTACGATCCACAGGGCCGCCCCCGCGTTCTGCTGATAGTCGACGCACAGGGCCAGCCCAAACTCGAATTTCTGGACGAGAAAGGCGCGGTCGTCCAACGGCTGCCCGCGTCTAGTCCAACTGCTGAAGAAAAGAGAGCAAAACCCTGAGGTCGGCGCGGCGCTCTGTTGAGATTCCGGCACAAGGGGGCCAACTAGCTAGAGGAACCAGTTCGACCGAATACATTTAGAAGGGGAAAAGCCATGAGGATCGCGAAGACCTTCGGCAAGTTAAGCCTGCTCGGTCTGCTTTTGATTCTTCCTGCCCCGATGCTTGCACAGACGGCCAGCACCGGCGCGATGACTGGCACTATTACCGACTCGGCCGGAGCGCTCGTGCCTGAAGTCCAAGTCGCGGTCACCAACGAGTCGACGGGCGAAGCGCGCACGGTGGACGCGCAGGCGAACGGCAGCTACACCGTCGCGCTGCTGCCGCCGGGTTCTTACCGCGTGGAGTTCTCCAAAACCGGCTTCAAGCGGTCGGTCAAATCCGGCCTTCAGGTCAACGTCACGGAGACGGCGCGGCTCGACTTGCAACTCGAGCCGGGCGGCGTGGAAGAGAGCGTGATGATCACAGCCGACGCGGAGGTGCTGCAAACCGAGTCGAGCGCGCTCGGGCGCGTCACGGATCGCACGCTGGTGAGTAACCTGCCGCTCGTGACGCGGAACTACACGCAGATCGTCACGCTCTCGCCAGGGATCGCCGCTGACGTGACCAACGCCTCCGAACTCGGCCGCGGCTCCAGCGGGGAATCCGGGGGAAACTTCCGCGCACACGGCGGGTTCGGGCGCGACAACAACTTTCAGATGAACGGCGTGGAGATCAACGACCTGCAGGCGTCGGGATTCTTCAGCGGCGGCGTGGCCGTGCCGAACCCGGATGCAATTCAGGAGTTCAAGGTGCAGACGGGTCTCTACGACGCCGCCTACGGGCGCAACACCGGGGCCAATGTCAACGTCGTGACCCGGAGCGGCGGCAACGAGTTCCACGGCAGCGTCTTCGAGTTCTTCCGCAACGACGCGCTCAACGCCAACGAGTTCTTCCGCAACCGGGCGGGCCAGAAGAGGGGCGTGTTGAAACAGAATCAGTTTGGCTTCACGCTTGGCGGCCCCGTCAAGAAGGACAAGCTGTTCTTCTTTGGCTCCTACCAGGGGATGCGCCAGCGCAACGGCGTTGGCGGCGGCGGCACGAGCAGCTTCTTCTCCCCGCCCTTCACCAGCGACCGCTCGCGGGCCGCCCTGGGCCGGATGTTCGCGGGCCAGCGCGGCCTGCTTCAAGGCTCGGCGGGGCCGGCGATTGCCGCCGACGGCTCCAACATCAGCCCGCAGGCGCAGGCGCTCTTGAACCTTAAACTGCCGAACGGCGAGTTTGTCATCCCGACGCCGCAACAAATTAATCCCGGCCAACCCTTCGACCTGCAAGGGTTCTCATCCTTCAGCGAGTCCGCCAGATTCGACGAAGACCAGTACCTCATCAACTTCGACTTCCTCCACACCGACAACAGTAAAATTGAGGGACGCTTCTTCTGGGCCGACAGCGACCAGAGCCAGCCATTCCCAGGACCTAACCTGGGCGGGCCGCCCGCGGCCGGCTTCCCATACCTCATCAAGAACGAGATGCGGAACCTCTCGCTCAGTCATAAGTACACTTTCAGCCCGAACCTGATAAACCAAGCCGACTTCGGTTTCCACCGCATCCACGTCCCCTCCATTCAGGTGGAACCCTTCAGGTTCGCGGACATCGGCGTCAGCGCGCCTTCGAACGCCGATCCTTTCCCGCAGATCGCGATTCAAGGATCGCTCACGCTCGGCGGTAACGGTCAGGGACTGGAGGTGGCCCAGAATCACTTCACCTTCCAGGACTCGATGACGTACGTCCACGGGCGGCACACGCTGCGCTTCGGCGGGGGCATCACGCGCACCCGCCTCGACCTGACCAACTTTCATTTCATCGGCGGTCTCATCTTCCTCAGTTGGCCCGACTTTCTCTTGGGACTGCCCGGCGGGCCGGTGAGCGCGGGCGGCAACGGCTCGCCCTTCAGCAACGTCTTCGCCTCGGTTGACATCCCCGGCCTCTTCGACCGCAATTGGCGCATCACGGACGGGAACCTCTACATCCAGGACGACATCAAGGTGAAGCCTTCGTTCACTCTGAATGTGGGATTGCGTTACGAACGTATGGGCCAGCCCGCCGACAGGTTGGGGCGCAACAGCGGCTTCGACATCTCGCTCGCTAACCCCAACCCCCCGACCGGAGGCACGCTTGAGGGTTTCGTCGTCTCCCAGAATTTTGAAGGGGCTGTGCCGGCGGGCGTGACGCAGTTGGATAACAGCTTCGGTATTCGCGGCAAACATCAGAACACATTCGGCCCGCGCGTCGGTTTCGCTTGGCGCTTGCCCAACACCGCCCTGCCGTTCACCGAGCGGATGGCGCTGCGCGGGGGCTACGGGATTTACTATTCGCGCGGCACCGGGCAGCCGTTCTTCCAACTGGTGGCTGGTCCGCCCTTCGCGGTCGCGCGGCAGTTGATTGGCGTGCCGAACGCGGCGGCAAGTTTCGCCAGCCCATTCCGGCCCGAACAGACGCTTCCTCAGTTCACTCCCTACTCGCCGACCACCCAGCTCACGGTTCCGTTTATCGGTCAGGATTACCGCCCACCGATCACGCACCAGTACAGCCTGAATCTGCAGGCGGACCTGGGGAGCGGCATGCTGCTCGAAGTCGGCTACGTCGGAACGAGAGGCAAGCACCAGATTCTCTCCCGCTCGCTCAATCAGGCGCAGCTGGCGAGTCCTTCCAACCCGATCCGCGGAGTGATCACCAACACCGTGGCGAACATCACGCAGCGCGTCCCCGTCCTCGGGTTCACCACGACCGGAATCATTGCCATTGACTCCGTGGCGGTGCTCCGGTATGACGGGCTGGAGGCCAGCCTCGCCAAGCGCCTGAGCCATGGCTTGCAACTCCTGGCCGCCTACACCTTCTCTCGCGCCTACAGCAACACCCCTAACAACACTGGCGCCGCGGGCGGAAACGTCTTCGGCGATCAGACGAACCTGGACGCCAACTACGGCCGCAGTGGGTTCAACCGCGAGCACCGGCTGGTCGTGAGCTACGTCTACGAACTGCCCGGCCCGCGACGGTCCAATGGCTTCCTCAAGCAACTGCTGAACGGCTGGGCGGTGGCCGGCGTGACGGTGTTCCAATCGGGTTTACCGCTGAGTCTCACCGGGACCAATGCCAACAACGTCTTCGGCATTACCGGCAACCGTGCGCAGCTGGCCGCTGGCTGCACGCACGCCGACTTGACGACCTCCGGTTCGGTGCACAGCAGGCTTAACAACTTTTTCAACCCGGCCTGTATCGCGCGCAATGCTGCCGGGGGTGCCGTCTGGCCGATCATCGGCGATGACAGACGCGCCACCGATTTCGGCAATAGCGGCGTCGGGATAGTCACCGGCCCCGACCAGCGGAACTTTGACATCGCGGTCATCAAACGAACTCAGTTCGGCTGGCTGCGCGAAGGCGCCAACCTCGAGTTCCGCGCGGAATTCTTCAACGCCTTCAACACGACACAATTCGCCAACCCCAGCACCAACGTCGGCGCAGCAGGCTATGGTGTGATTGCCGCGACGGCCGTCAACCCGCGAATCATTCAGTTCGGGCTGAAGCTGAACTTCTAAACCCGAACACACTCGGACGGGGACGTCGAGTCCGCCGCGAAGACGCGGGGGGCAAAAATTATAGCCGCGGCGGCCGGCGTGGGCCGGCGCACTTCGTGTCTGCTTAGCGCACCCGTCGCGCCGTCCCCGCCAGGTGAGTTGAAGGTGAACTTGCGGCGCGCTACCATTGGGGTGAAAAATGACGGGGCCGGGGCACAGGGAGTATCGGCGGCAACCCCCGGTCTGCCGCGAGCGACCGCGCGCCGAGGGCTCTCCGAGCACCACGCCACTGCCGGAAGGCTCATCCGAATTTTCACCCGAAAGGAATGCGCCGTGAAGCCGAAGGTTGTGCCCGTTCTGGGTCTGTTTATTTTCTGTGTCCTTTACCTGGCCCTCATCAAGTTGCTCATCGCGGGGTCATTCGAGCGATTCTGTTACCCCTTCGACGCGCTCCTCTACCTCTTCACCTTCTGCCTGATCTCCATCGCGATTACGAAGCTGATTAAGCGGTGGATCGACCGGCACGCTCCTCAATCCACGGAATTTTCAAATTACGTCGCGCTGTCCGTCGTGAGCACCCTACTCTGCGCGACTCTAGTCACGGCACTCACCCTGGCAATCGAATCTTTTATTTTCGGCAAGCAGCACCAGACTTTTCACTACCTCGTCAACTGGCTGTTCTACTGCTCCGCCCTGATGATGACCATCAACAGCTACATCGCCTACCTCTATCTGTCCGACCTGAGACAGATGCGGGAGAACCTGCTCCTCGCCCAGCGGGCGCAGGTCGAAACTCAACTCAAGCTGTTGCAGCAAAAAGTCGATCCGCACTTTCTCTTCAACAACCTCAACATCCTGTCTTCCCTGATCGAGCGAAACCCGGGGGCCGCCGGCGAGTTCGTGACCCGCTTCACCCGGCTCTATCGCTACATCCTGCAACACTTGGACGCGGAGATCGTGCCGCTCGAAGAAGAACTGGCCTTCGCGCAGGACTACATCTACCTCGTAAGTCAGCGGTTCGGCCAAGCCTACTGCTTCGGGGTATCGCTGAGCGCCGAGCAGGCTGGGGAACACATGATTATTCCGACGGCGCTCCAGGGGCTGATCGAAAACGCGGTCAAGCACAACGAAGGGAGCGCGAGGCTCCCGCTGCCCATCACGATCACCTTGAGCGGAGATTACCTCACCGTTATCAACCAACTCCGCCCCAAGGCGTCCGCGTCCTACTCAGCCGGGACGGGGCTCGCAAACCTGCAGGCGCGGTACCGACTGTTGACCGACAAGCCCGTTGAAATCCGCAACGGCGGGGAGAGCTTTGCGGTCAAAGTCCCGCTGCTGGAAGTGGTCAACGCATGAGAGTGGTTGTCATCGAGGACGAGCCGCTGGCCGCCGAGCAACTGTGCGACTTCGTTCGCCGGTATGACCCGGAGGTGGCCATGCTGGGTGTCCTGACCGGCGTTAAAGAAGCCGTGCGCTGGTTTGGCGAACACCCGACTCCTGACCTGATCCTCTCCGACATCGAGCTAATGGACGGCAACGCATTCCACATCTTCGAGCAGGTGCGCGTCACTTCTCCGATTATTTTCACGACAGCTTACGATCATTTCCTGCTGCAAGCCTTCGACCAGAACGGCATCGGGTATCTGCTGAAGCCCCTGGAGTATGAAAAATTCGTTTCAGCGATGAAGAAGTTCGAGCGGCTCCGGCGCAGCGTCACGATGTTGAGCGGCGAACTGCTCCGCGAGATGAAAACCACACTGGCCCAGCCCAGATACAAAGAACGGTTTGTCATCAAAGCCAGAGGCGGAATCTATCTGTTGGAGACTCGCCGCGTGGCTTACATCCAGATCAGGGATGAGCTCACGTTTGCTTACGACGAAAAGCACAACAGGTATTCGCTCAATGAAACCCTGAATCACTTGGAGGAGACATTGGACCCGCTGACCTTCTTCCGCATCAACCGCAGCGAAATCGTCAGCATTCGCTTCATCGAAAAACTGGAACCTTGCTTCAACGACCGGCTGGCGATCAAGCTCAAGCACTTGGAGGTGACGCTGATATCGAGTATTAGCCGAACGCCGGAATTGAAAAGGTGGCTCGAAGGAAGATTGACGCCTGATCGGGCAGTGTCGCAGCAATCGCTTCTTGAGTAACTTGCCATCGGCGTTCAAGACAGCAATGCAGAATGCCGATATACATGCGGGTTGGGCAGACGGACGACGACCACGCGAACGAAGCGAAGACACTGGAGAGACGGATGCCTGCAAATGGGTACGTCCGGTTCGGCGGGGCTGGGGGAAAAGGGCCGCACTAATGCAGCACCTTGCCTGCGGACTACACAACTATCTACTCTCGTATCGAGAGCAACCCTTCTTGTCCTTCCATCGTACAGGAACCAATTAAAACTGTAGCTTCAACGCGAATTGAATCACGCGGGCCGACTCGCCAGTCTGGATAATCGTCTGCGTGGAGGGCGGCGCCACCGCCGCGCAGCATGTTTGTGCAAATAGGTTCGAAAGGATGCTCGGCGATCCGCTCGAGGCGTCACGCGGATTGTCGAAGTTGGTGTGATTGAGCGCATTGAACATTTCCGTGCGGAACTGCATACGGAAGCGCTCCGAAAGCTGGAAGATCTTGATAAAGCTCAGGTCAAGATTCCAGTAAGCCGGGGCGGTGAAGATGTTACGACCCGCGCCGTTCGTACCAGGTGCCGGGATGGCGAAGGCGTCGTCGTTCGGAAAAACCAAGGGACCGGCGACGCTCGGAACCTCTTGCAGTTGCGCGCGGATTGGCGCGATCACGTCGGCGCGCGATTCGTGCGCCGAGTTCGACGTGCGTGAGCCGCTGCGGACGCTGAACGGCTCGCCCGACATGTAGTTGTAAATTCCGTTGATGCTCCACCCGCCGAGGATTTGGTTAACGACGCTTCCGGCATCGCCGAAAAAGCGCTTGCCACTCCCGACCGGCAGATCCCAGGCTGAGCCGATCGTCAGCACATGGCGGCGGTCGAAGTCAGAGCGAGCGCGCTCCTCGCGAAAGTTGCGGATGTCGATCGGGTTGCGCGAAGTAGTCGTCGTGAGTCCGCCGCCCGATGCCGCGCCCACGGGGTCAACCGATTGGTTGTCAATTGACTTACCGAACGTGTAAGCCATGTTCATGCCTAAACCGCTGCTGAAGCGCTTACGGATGGTGAACTGTGCAGCGTGGTAGTTCGATGCGCCGCTGTTGTCGAGATAGGTGATGGTCGAGAACTGCTGGTTGGGCCTCAGGCGCAGAGCCAGCGTGTTGTCTTCGATTCTTTCCGCGAGCGCGCCGGCGGCGTTGGTGTTTAATTGGCCGATGACGGTGTCATTATTAACGAACGAAGCCCCGTTCAGTCCCGCGGCAGTGAGCCGACCAATGAGCGGGATGGACGCCGCGGGGATCGGGTTAACACACGACCTGTCCGTAGATTGGGGGCCGGAACCGTCCGGCCTGCAGCCGTTGTCAAGGTTCTGCCGCAGCAACCCGAACGACGCTAGAAGCGGATCCGAGTTGATCTGGTTAATGTTGTAGGCCATGAAGAGCCGATTCCCGGCGCGCCCAATGTATGCGGCTTGCGCGACAAAGCCCATCGGCAGTTCGCGCTGGAAGCTGAGGCTCCACTGGTGCACGGTCGGCACCTTCATCTCGGGCGCGAAGACTGTAATCGGCGGCGCGTTACTGAAGACCTGCTGCGGCGGCGTGAGGAACGACGATGGAGTGATCGAAGGTGGAGAGAGCGTCAGCGGGAATCCGCTGTTGACGGTTGTGTTCGACGGCGGCGTACAGCCGTTCGTTGCCGTCGTGAACGGGAAGGTCGAAGAGCACGTGACGAGAAGCCCCGGTACGCGCCCGGCTGCCGCCGTCACCTGGAAGGAGGAGATCGTGTCATAGGCGATGCCGTAGCCTACGCGGATCGCGCTCCGGCCCGTCTCGCCGAAGAGCCCGTGAAAGAAACCGTCCTTGTAATCGGGACTCCAAGCGAGCCCGAGACGTGGGCCGAAAACGCCGATGTCGGTGGTGTCGTACCATCGGTCCGCCTCGGCGAAGGAGACGGGCGCGCCCGTGCCGACAATTGGCGTCGTAGCCAGCAAAACTTCACCGCCGCTGGTCGTCGCAGCGGGGTTGATCTCCCACCGCACGCCGTAGTTCAGCGTCAGGTTTGGCCTCACTTTCCATTCGTCCTGGAAAAAGAAGTTGTATTGATTCAGCTTGTGCTGCTCGGCGAAGAGGGTGACATTGTTGCCGTCACGAAACGGCAGGAAGACATTGTCGCTGAGGTTGCCGATGAAAGTCTGTTGAATACGCGCCGGTCGTCCGAGAAGATTGTTAACTAATCCGCCGAGCGTCACGTTATCGTTTGCGGTGTTGATGCCGGCGGCGGCGGTGAAACCGCCGTTGACGGTCGTGCCGGAGCGGAACGGATTGCGGCGGCTGGAGGCGAAATCAATCGTCGGCGTCACGTTGATGCCACCCGGCTGGCCGCGCTGGTCCACGTGGCGGTAGAAGCGGAAGTTGAGGCCCGCGCGGTAGACATGCGCGCCACTGACGATACTCAGGTTGTCGAGAAACTGCGGCGTGGTGACGAAGCGTGCCGTACGCGGCGTGTTATTGTAAGGCTCGCTAATATCGTTGAAGTTAAATGGCGGGGTGTCCGGGAAAGCGGGGTTCGCCTCGCCCTGCGTGAACAGGAACTCGAAGCGCGCGTACCCCGCCGTGAATTCATTAACGATGCGGGACGAGAGCACGCTCCGGTAGCTGATCGCGAAGTTTGACGTGCGTCGGAAGACCTCGCCGAGCGGCGGCTGGCCGGGAAAGACCTGCGGCCGGCCATTGAGTGGGTCGCCCTCCAAAGTGTTGTAGTCCGAGAACAGATAGCGGGCGAACATGCTGTTGTTCTCGTTGAACGTGTGGTCGACGCGCGCCATGTAGGCCGGGCCTTCGATCTTGGTTGGCGGGTTCCAGAGGAACGCCGCTGTATTCAACCCGTCGCCGCCCGCGCCGAAGTTGTTCGGTTGCGGGTAGGTGTTGAGTATCGCAGCCACGGCGGGGTCGACGCCTCCCCCGAGCGTGTTGTTTGACGCCGACAAGATGTTGTAAGTGCGCACGCAGCCAACCGCGGTAGCCGTCGCGCAGAGTGGCACCTCGGAACGGAGCGCGCCGGACTGCGGGTCAACTAGCAGGGGCGAGTTGCGCGTGATTGTCGTGCTGTTGATAGAGAGGGGGCGGGCCGGGTCGGGGACGAAGTAACGAAAGATGCCCTGCCGCGCGAGGGGTGTGTAGACGACCGGCACGCCGAATGTCTGGTCAACCGGCTGCGTGAAGGAGATTTTGTTGCCTTGAAAGCTGCCAAAGAAAAAAGTCTTGTTCTTCACGATGGGGCCGCCGGTCTCAAACCCGTACTGATGCAGCTTGATGACCGGTTTCGCTTGGTTCTGCGCGTTGGCGAAGAAGTCGTTGGAGTTAAGTGCGTCGTTGCGGTGGAAATAGAAGAGCGTCCCATGATATTCGTTCGTCCCTGAGCGCGTGCCGACCGAAACGGATGCGCCGCTGTTACGCCCCTCCTCGGCGGTGGCGTTGTTGGTCGTCACCTTGTATTCCTGCACATTGTCGGGGTTGAGGCGGTACACATTGCTGACAGGGTTGGGGACGGAAGACTCGTTAGCCTCGATGCCGTCAATCGTAACGTTGAAAGCGCGGTCGCGAGAGCCATTGACGTGGATACCCGACCCGGCTGCCCCCGACGAGCGCTGTACGACGCCCGGTTCGAGCGTAATCAGCGTGAGCGGGTTGCGCCCATTAAGCGGGAGTTGCTCAATGGCCTTCTGCTCGACGACATTGCCAATCGTCGCGTTGGACGTTTGAATCTGTTCGACGCCGCCCTGCACGACGACGACCTCCGACACGTTGCCCGTCTCGAGGACGACATCGACGGTCAACGGCGTATTGATCTCTAATACGTTTCCGGTCTTCTGCGTGGTTCTAAAGCCAGCGCGCTCGGTAGTCACCGTATAAGTTCCAACCGGCAGTGAGGCGAAAGCGAATAACCCGGCGTCGGTTGTGGTCTGTGTCTGCGCTACGCCAGTCGCTTCGTTCTTCGCCGTCACAGAGGCTCCGGCGACGACCGCTCCGGATTCATCGAATATCGTGCCGGTGATGCGCGAGGTACTGGTTTGCGAAAATACAATTGAACTGACAAGCATTAAAAGAATGAACGACGACACGGCGAGGCGGACGAACTTCAACATGAGAATCCCTTCTTAACGATGTGGGTGCTCACTGCCTGATATGATAAGGCCACAAGCATGAACTGTCTGGAAGCCATCCCTAAACCTCAAGCTGCCCATAAAATCAGGGTGAAATTGATGGTTTAGGGATGGCTTCTAATAAATAAGGACGGTGTTGAGACGCGGGCGAACGCAGTTGAACTAAAAGTTTAAGGGAATCTTGTAATGCTACGAAGCGTTTCTCTTAGACTGTCAAGAAGCCGAAGGCATCGCTGCACGCTTATAAGACTCATCTCTACACTAACTCTGCGCTATCACTGAGAGGGAGTATATTGAAAGAGATGGTAGAGTCAAGGTAATAATTGTCAGGGCTTACGACATCGAAGGCACTTGGAATCACAAAATGTAGATGTCCGTTCACCTTTCAGACTCAATATCATGTGATCTAACATGCCCACGATGTCGTGAGCCTGGACAAATAATCACTTCAGCAAAGGCACGCGCATCATGATGGAGCAGATCGGATACATGGTGGGCCTCAGCCGGGGCGCTATCATCATGACGAGGTGTCGCCTCTACAAAGCCGGCCCCGTGCGAATCGAAATGGACACGTTGAAAGACGGCAAGTTTAATCGCATAGACGCTTGGTCGAATGGTGCTTATTTCTATATCGATAAGCAGGAAAACAACTTGCTGGAACTTGAAGCAGTGGAACTGAATGGTGCCATGCCACTGCGAAGTCCGGCGACCTGAACCGACAAAGTTCCTGCCAGCAATTGCTTACGAGTGGGCTTCACCAAAAGTGCGTAAGAACCTCGGATCAGAATACCGAAATCACACAACGCTTCCGCTTTTTCCATACGGCCGAGCGGATGTTTGAAGATGTCGAGGCTATGCACATGACGAGAAAAGGACAGGTCAACAGATTGGATGGAAAAGACGCGGTGGGCACTTCGCACCCCTTTCTCTTATATGTGTCCTTTCGGAACCGAAGGTTGACATTATTCATTCTGCTCGTCTCGTTCTTAACTGATCCATCCGGCGTGAGTACAATGGCGCTTCTATGACTGAGCGCGAACCACCGTCAACCCTTGGGAAAGCAGCTTGACGAGATTGCAATGCAACTATTTTCAGCAGCCTAGCGTGACAAAGATTATGTCAGTAGAACAAAACTTGTTGGCGTTGATTCTCGGTGGTGGCGCGGGGACGCGCCTCTTTCCGCTGACGCGGCAACGCGCGAAACCAGCCGTGCCGCTCGGCGGCAAATATCGTCTGGTTGATATCCCGATCTCGAACTGCATTAACTCAGACGTGACCAAAATCTTGATCCTTACTCAGTACAACTCTGCTTCTTTGAATAGACACATCGCGAGGACCTACCGTTTCTCACATTTTTCGGATGGCTTCGTCGAGATTCTCGCTGCCGAGCAGACGCCGGAGAACCCGGAGTGGTTTCACGGGACCGCTGATGCAGTACGACAGGTCCTGCCAAACATCCAGGATTGGGGCGTCGAGCTGTTACTGATTTTATCGGGCGACCATCTCTATCGAATGGATTACCGAGATTTTCTGAGGCGCCACTCCGAGACGAATGCCGATGTGACGATCTCGGTCATCCCTTGTGCGCCTGAGGTGGCATCGAGCTTCGGATTGCTCAAAACCGATCCGACCGGTCGCATTCTGGAGTTCAGCGAGAAACCACAAGGTGCAGCCCTCGAAGCGATGCGCGTCGACACGACTAAATTCGGATTGAGTGTGGATGAAGCGAAGCAAAAGCCTTTTTTGGCTTCCATGGGGATCTACCTCTTCAAGTATAACTTTTTGGATGATGTCCTGAAGAAGAACCTTTCACTGCTTGATTTCGGATCACAGGTAATCCCGGCGATGCTACAAAACTGTAACGTACAAGCTTACCTCTTCAACGGGTACTGGGAGGACATTGGATCATTATCGAGTTTCTATAACGCCAATCTAGACATGATTTCTCCCGAGCCGAAGTTCTCTTTTTTCAACGCTAAAGCACCTATTTATACGAGGCCGCGCTACTTGCCACCATCAATAATAGATGACTGTGAAGTGCGTCGGACTATTATTAGCGAAGGTTGTAATATCAGGGGAGCCAAACTGCACCACTCCATAATCGGTATACGCAGTCAGATTGGGTGTAACGTGTTGATCGAAGATTCCGTGCTGATGGGGGCGGATGTATACCAGTCAAAGGAAGAGATCCGCGCTGACGTTAAGAAAGGCATTCCACCCATAGGGATTGGCGAGGATACAATTATCAGGCGCGCGATCATCGATAAAAACGCTCGAATTGGAACCAAGGTTCGACTCCTTAATGAGCGCGGTGTAGAACATGCCGATGGTCCAGAAGGTAGTTATTACATCCGAGATCGAATCATCGTGGTTCCCAAAAACGCGGTGATCACCGATAACAGTTTGGTATGAAAGGAAAGTGTCAGAACGGATGCTAACATTGTGACCGTGCTTCTTAAAGGTCGTACTGCTGCCTTGATCGGCGACCCCAACTTCTTTGGCTTTTTTGCTGGTCCTCTCTTGATCTTCAATGGCTCATACAACTTTCCAGCATCAGCTACTATCTGGTCATACTTGCTCAAGAACTCTTCCCTCCTGTGCAAAGCTAATCGCTTCTTTCCGGCCTCACCTGCTATGCCCACGGCACCTTATAATGTCGAGCAGCATCGTCTTTATCTTCGGCGCCCACGCGGACTTGCTCGTTTCGATCATGTAGTTTAAGTCCCGCAGGATATGCGCATTGCCCAGACTGTGCCGACATTACCGGTACTGGTCATACGCACTTAAGCCATCATGCTTACAGACCCTGCTTTGCAGCTCACGAAAAACCCGCTTCAAACCTTAGATTGTGTTGGGTCTATGAGCATTGTGCGACAGTAATGCGCGGACGCTCGCCATGCTGATTTACACAGTCGAGAGATTCAACTCACATTCAGGCTCGGAGTTCGCTGTCCCGAACAGCTACCCATCCCTACCCCGTGCGCCCGGCGAGGTTGGCAACGGCGGCGACCAACTCGCTCGGGCTAATCGGCTTCGGCACATGTATCTGGAAGCCTGCCTGAAGCACCCGGATACGATCTTCTTCGCCCGCGTAAGCTGTCAGTGCCGCCGCCGCCGGAACCTTACCCCCGCGTTCCTTGCCCAGAGCGCGCACTTTAGCAATCAGGGAATAGCCGTCTTCGTCCGGCATCCCGATGTCGCTGATTAAAACGTCGAACACTTCTTCCGCTACCGCTTCCAGTGCGGCGGCGGCCGAACTTGCCGTTTTCACCTGCGCCCCGCAGCCTTCGAGTATGAATTGCAGCATCTCACATGTGTCCGCTTCGTCGTCAACGACAAGCACACGTAAACCATTAAGCTCTGGCGGGCACTCGAGCTCCGGCAGCTTAAACTCCGGCTGCTGCGCGCTCCCGGTGTCGCTTACTGCACTACGTACCGCCATCAACGGCAGACTGACAGTGAAGGTCGAGCCAAGACCTTCACCCTCGCTGTCAACTCGCACCGTCCCGCCATGCAATTCGACCAATTGACGGACAATCGCTAAACCTAACCCTAACCCGCCGAATGCCCGCGTGATCGTCGCATCGGCTTGCCGGAAGCGGTCGAAGACGTGCGGCAGAAACTCCGACGCGATGCCTTTGCCGGTATCGCCGACTGTAACTTCGACATGGGATTCGACGCGTTCCAGACTAACAATCACGCGCCCGCCTTTCGGCGTGAACTTGATGGCGTTCGAGATGAGATTCCACGCCACCTGTTGCAGCCGGTCAGGGTCTCCCCAGACTTCCCCCGCTCGAGAATCGAGTTGCAACTGTAAATGTAGCTCCTTGGCTTCCGTCGCCGGGCGCAGTCCGTCAACCGCCGCGATGATGATAGGGCCGAGGTCAACGGGTTGCCCGCTCAGGCGCAACTTGCCGGTGATGATGCGCGAGATATCGAGCAGATCGTCAACCATCTGCACTTGAATCCGTGCATTACGCCGGATGACTTCGATAGCGCGTAAGGTAGCCACCGGGTCGAGCTTCGGATTTCCTAACATCTGCGACCACCCGACAATCGATGTCAGCGGCGTGCGCAGTTCATGCGAGAGCGTGGCAAGAAATTCATCTTTGAGCCGGTTCGCTCTCTCGGCGGTTTCCGTGAGTTCATGTTGCCGGGTTGCAGAGAGCAGGAGCTGTTCGTTCATCGCCATCGCCTGTCTGCGGAAGACCGCCACCTCCGTCGCATCAGTCACCTGGATGATGACCCCCACCGGGCGCTCGTCCGCCCCGAGGATGGCCCACACCGAATAAGACCAGTAGACGGGCGGCGTTTGGCCGTGCTCCTGCTCGACTAACATCTCCGGCGTGCCCGTGCGATAGACACGGTCTAAAAGCGGGAGACATCCATTTTTCTCCCCTTCCGGCACTGCCTCGGCGAAGGGGCGTCCGAGCAGTTCCGTTCGCTCCTTCCCGACAAGGCGCGCGAACGCGGCGTTGAGGTGGCGCACGATGTGCGTCGTTCCCTCGACGGCGACCATGGGCTGCGGTGAAAGTTCGGAAAAGTACCGGCAGAGGCTCACAACGTCGAAAGCCTTCTCCCCCGTGACTGACCATGGTTTCTCACGCATACGGCACTCCTACTGATTACTTTCGGGTTCGTCCGCGAACTCATGGATTTCTCCCGGTTCATCATTCCAAGGCCCGGGAACCCCGGTGATCAGGCCGCGATAGCCCGTCAATCGCTCGCCGATGACAAAGCCCTTGGAAGTGATTTCGAATTCGCGCATGTCAATGCTGTGTGCGCTGCGACGCATCTTGATGACGACCATCATCTTGCGGAGTTGGCCGTCGAGCGACACGTACCGCAGGCGGAGGATGTCGTCGCTGAGGAACGAGATCGCGTAGGCGCTGAGGGTGAACCCGGTAAAGGTCTCCTGCACTTCAACGGTGCTGAGGATCGTCACGCCCGTCCTCGTGAGTGCGCCGATCATCCGGTACAGCGATTCCCGGAAGTCGGTGCGGAAGCCGGGAGCCAGCGCCATCTCAAACCCGGCCAGCGAATCTATCACCAGCCG
>Ga0136614_10000443_pt1 | contig 20518 bp, 15 predicted proteins | sample AntDrymUQ2792106_2_FD_106643 | JGI IMG/M metagenome (GOLD analysis project Ga0136614, IMG submission 106643) | Polar desert sand microbial communities from Dry Valleys, Antarctica - metaG UQ279 (21.06) | ecosystem: Environmental > Terrestrial > Soil > Desert | place: Antarctica: Dry Valley... | reverse complement strand
CGCGCAGGCGGTTGGAGACAAAGCTCACACCCGCCTCGCATTCAAGAACTCATGGGAAATAGTATTAAGGTTTGCGCACTCTAACATAAATGCGCTCACATGTCGTGCGCGTCCGTTTCATCGAGAGTAGGTATGTTCTCAGAACCAGGAACGCATATTGATTGAGGAGAAACCCATGTCAAAATCTGAAAGCAACTTGCTTTCGCGGCCAGCGGCTGGTTGAACCCGGCGCTGAATCGGGTACAATTCTTCCGCCGCCTTGAATCAATTCTGAGTGCGCTGGGGATTCACGCGGCGGAGAAAAAATAAGAAACATATTGCGCGTTAAAATTTGCAACCGAGCAGCGGATGCGCGGTCTTCACAGAGAAGACGTATCATCCGCTTGTTCCGCTTTTTGAGGACACAGGACGAACGATGAGTTCAAGAAAACCGGCAAGCCCAAATAAATATCTGCCCTTCGTCATTATTGCGGTGGTGCTCGGCGTGGCGCTGGCGGGCGCGGCGCTGCTCTACCAGAGCTCCATCGACACGGCCCGCACGGCGCGCCTCGACGAGCCACCGTCGACGGCAGCACAACCAACTGCGGCGTTGCCTCCGCGCACGCCGCTGCCCGGCGCGCAGCCACCTCGGACGCGGGGCAGTAGCGGCGAGAACACGGCGACGCTCGAAGAGTTCGGCGACTTCCAGTGCCCGCCGTGTGGGGCCATGCACCCGATCATCAAGGCCATCGAAGAAGAGAACGGCGCGCGCCTGCGTGTCATCTTCCGTCACCTGCCGCTCTCTAATCACGTTCATGCTTTTAACGCCGCGCTGGCCGCCGAGGCAGCCGGTCGGCAGAACCGCTTCTGGGAAATGCACGACGCGCTTTACGAGAAGCAGAGGTCGTGGAGCACCGCCAAAGACGCGCGTCCACTGTTCGCCGAATACGCGCGCACCCTCGGCCTCGATGTCACACGCTTCAACAGCGACATAAACGCGCCGGAGGTGGTGGCGCGCGTTCGGGCCGACATGGAGCGCGCCGACTCGCTCGGTATCAACGCCACGCCGACGCTGTTGATTAATGGCCGTGAAGTGGCTTACAGCACCGTCGACGACTTGCGCGCGCGAATTAAAAACGCCGTCGCCGCCGGCGGGCAGTGAGCTTGACCGATGAATGAAATGTTCGAGCCGGAGGTGATAAAAGTTTCGGAGGCCCGGGCGAAGCGGAGTGCGGTGATTTATGCGGTCGCGGGATTGCTCGCGCTCGCCGGGTTGGCTGACTCTATTTACCTGGCCATTGAGCACGTCGCCGGGCGTGACGTGCGCTGCACCGTCACCACCGGCTGCAATGAAGTGCTCGACAGTTCTTACGCCTCGCTGCCCGGCGACATCCCGCTCGCGGCGCTCGGTGCGGTGGCCTACTTCGCGGCCTTCAGCCTTGCGACGCTCGCCGCGTTCGGCTACGTTCGCGCCCGCCCGCTGCTCGCCGCTCTCGTCGCATCAATGTTTATGACAACGCTGTGGCTGCTGTTCGTTCAAGCTTTTGTGATCAGGAAGTTCTGCGAGTTCTGCCTGCTGTCGGCGGCCATGACCGCTTCGTTGACGGGCTTGATTGTTTACGATTGGTGGAAGCGCGCGTCCGACCACCGTCGAGAATCGTCCTCAATACTCAGAAGTGACAGGTAAATGGTGACATGTGACAGGTGATGCTGGATGCTAGTCAAGACACGCCAGTGCTATTGCCAACATCTGACATCTATTCTTCGGTGGCTGTCACTTTTGCCTTTTTACTTTTGCCTTATAGTGACCGCGCGCCGTTCAGAAATCTCAACCGTCCTGTCACCTGTCACCCGTCACGTTTGAGTCACTTCGGAAATCCCATCATTAAATTGTTTTGTCGCACACACTCTGCCCACCAGTCCGCAAGAAAGAAGTCCGCCGGGCGTTCATCAAGCGTCGGGGTCGAAATCAATTAAGGAGCGTTTGAGATGATGCGAAAAACTTTAACTTCATTGGTCATCGCCGCGTCGGTCATGGCCGTTGGTGCGTTCGCGGTCACCGGTCGGGGCGATGCTAATAATGCTGATGCGGAGCCGCTCGCGCCGGTGCAAAGAAAAGTCCGCGAAGTTGCGCCCATCCGGTACGACCGATTCGAAATGGACGTGCTGGTTGATGGTCGGCCAGTCGAAGAGTATGACGCGCGGGGACGTCGCTATGTCGAAGCCGTGAAGGGCGCGGAGTACGAATTGCGCATCAGGAACCCGCTGCCGGTGCGCGTCGCGGTGGCGTTGTCGGTTGACGGATTGAACACCATTGACGCGCGCCGCACCACCCGCTGGGACGCGAGCAAGTGGGTGATCGGGCCTTACCAAACAATCACCATCAGCGGTTGGCAAATGAGCACCGAGCGAGCGCGCCGCTTCTATTTCACCAGCGAACAGGATTCTTACGCTGCGAAACTCGGACGCTCGTCCGACCTCGGCGTCATCTCGGCGGTCTTCTATCGCGAACGTCCAGCGCCGGAGCGTTGGAGGCCGCAGCCCGTGACGCCCTCACCCCGGCGTGGCAGCGAAGATGCGCCTCGCAGCCGGAATGAAAGCCGCGACAACAGTGGCAGCGACCGCGCTTCGTCGCAGGATGGTATCGAGCGCCATAAGAGTCAGGAGCAGGGCGCGGCCAGTCGAGCGCGCGACGACGATTACGCCGCGACCGGCATCGGTCGCTCCGTCAATCATGATGTGACGTGGGTTGATCTGACGCTTGAACCCCGTCCGGTCGGTGAAGTATTGGTTCGATACGAGTATTACGACGCGCTCGTGAGGCTGGGCGTCTTCCCGCGACCACGCCACGATTCGGGAGGGTTGCGCCGTCGCGAGAACGCGAGGGGGTTCGAGGATCAACGCTTCTCCCCTGAACCGTAGTGACAGGAATTGGAAAGTTGAGCGACGGCGAAGAGGCGAACGCCCGAGCGACCTTGCACACCACGGGAACATTTCACGCCGGCGGTGGTGTGCATGAAGTAACTCACGATGACGGTTCATCAACAGCGAACATCTGTTAACAGCAAATAGCCGTCAACGGCGCGGGCGCAGGTCCTCGGTGTAGAGCTGCCGGTAGGCGCGCAGGTTCGCCAACACTTTAATCACGTAGTCTTTGCTCTCGGTGAACCCCACTTCCGACGTAAAGACGCCGGGATCGGCGTGCACGGCGCGTTTGACCCAGCGCGCGACGTTATCCTCGCCACCGTTGTACGACGCGGCGACGGCTTCGGGCAGACCGTGGAACATGCCAGACAGTTCGCCGAGGTAGACACCCGCCAATTGAATCGACACTTCAGGCCGATACAAATCATCCTCTCTGAGATTACTCAGCTTGGCGCGCTCTGCGTACTTCTGTGCCGTGTCCGCCGTGAACTGCATCAAGCCGCGGGCCGCCGCCGGCGACTTGGCGAGCGGATTGAACCCGCTCTCCTGACGCATGATCGCGAGCATCAAGCGCGCGTCAACGGACTGGCCGGCGACCGCACGCAAAATCGTTTCGCGGTGCGGTGTCGGGTAATCGGCTTTCATTCGCAACGCTTCCGCGCGGACACGCGTCATGCGCGCCGCGGCACCGCGTTTCGCTTCACCGCCGAGGGCATCGAGTCGCGCGGTGGCGAGTCCACCGTAATAAGAACTCAAGGAGTCAGGAATCGTTTGGTATGTTTTCACGGCCTCGGCTTTTTGCCCGGCGCGCTCCAGACAGTAAGCTCGCAGATAGGTCAGTTCCTGCGATGTCGTCTGAACTCCGCGCGCGAACGGGGCGCGGCTCAGTTCGTCGGCGGTGCGTAACGCCGTCGGCCAATCGCTGCGCGCGACTTCCAGGCGCAGGCGGGCGAACAGCGCGTTCACAGCCGCTGGCTTGCCCGCGAAACGCTCGCGCGTACGCGCGACCCACGGCAAAGCTTCCTCAGACCTCCCCGCTTCGCGCAAGCTGTCAATCACATTCAGATAAGCATTCTCGATCCGCTCGCCGTCCGGAAACTTCGTGACGTACTCGCCGTAGCGCGCCGCCGCTTCGCCCGCCCGCTCCATCCGCAGCAACGTCGCCGCGACATAGTAAAAGCCGTCGCGACCGGCTTCGACCTGCGGGTACGTGTCGCCGAGTTTCGCGAATACGGGCAGCGCCTCCGGGTAACGTCTCTCCTGAAAGAGTGAGCGCCCGATGCCGAACATCGCGGCGGGCACGTTCGAGTCCTGCGGGTAACGGGTGATGATCGCTTGCCAGTGCCCGCGCGCTTCGTCGAACGCGCGGTTGGCGTGATAGATCGCGGCGCGGCGCTGGTGCTCTTCGGCGCTTAACCGTGCAGGTTGTCCGTCGGCACCGCGCCCCGCTTGATCCGTGCGGCGCGTGCCGGCAAGCGCGTCATCACGTTGATCTACGCTCACTGCCGAGGCGGTGTCGGTTGTCAGGTGAGAGGCCGGGGTCGTCACCACGACGGGTGACGGCGGATCAATACGCAGGCAGGCGAGTGACAGGGCCATGGTCATGGCGGAGGCGAGTATCAAATGTGTGGATGATGTCATGTGTCTTGATGGCAAAGTTGGTGAAAGAGGTTTCTGAAAGGCGCGTGACGCCGCAGCGTGACGGTGTTTTTCGATTCGCATCACGGGCGTCAGGCGCGTGATTGATTAAACCGTGGAGAGAGAGAAGGCAAAGGCCGAGGGGCAGAAAGTGTTTTCAATACTCGCGCCACCCGGCCGTTCGGTCAAAAGTTAGATGCCGTCTAAGCGCAGCCCGGACACCCACAGCCACAAACTACTTCGGGGGTCGCCCCCGCACTCTCGCAGTATGCGCTGCAATACTGGCTGTTTTCGTCCGCCGAACAATTGCATCCGAGGTGCGCGCAGGTTTTCTTCTTTTCTTCGGCCATATTGAGTGGTTCCTCCTGAAGTGTTGATTGAAAGACGCGAGGTTTTGCAGAACAGGCTCATTCCAACAAACGCATTCTAACAGCCGTCCGGCCGGACGCACAGGAGAGGGTTGTCGCTTACCTGGGGAATCCGAGTTTTCGACCCGGCCTGTATTTACTCAGCAGTGACAGGTCAATGGTGACAAGTGACCGGACAGTTTAGATTCTGCGAGAGCGCCCGGCGAGTCCTGTGAGCCGCAACTCTTGACCACCAACAACCGGGGCTTGCGGCGCGGAACAACCCGAAGCGCATGAGCTCTTTCTTGTCACCTCTCACCTGTCACCCGTCACGTTTGAGTATTTACGAGCCATCAATTTTGACCCGGTTGGTCATCCTCAAGAACTTCGATGATCGTCACGATTTCAACACCCGGACTCAACGTCGCCGCGACGCTGCAATACTTCGTCTCCGAAAGTTCGACGGCCTGCTCGACCGCGCGGGCGGAAACATTACGGCCACGCACGATATGACGGACTTCCATCCGCATGAACTTGCGCGGAAGCTCGTCGCGTCGCTCGCCTCGCACTTCGACGCGGTAATCAGTGACGTGTTCGCGCTTCTTACGCAGGATCGAAATCACGTCGACGGCGGTGCATCCACCGAGCGCGATTAAGAGCAATTCCATCGGTGTTGCGGCGCTCGCGCGTTCGGAGTTTGTTTCCAGAACCTGGGCGTGGCCGCTCGGCGTGATCGCTACAAATAATCCGTCGCCGGCGGAATGGATGACGGCCTGATCGTTCAGTTGAGTCATTGACTTGATGACCTCCTCGGAAACGAAAATATAACACGCCGGGGATGTCATGCGATGCGAGCATTTTCACTGGAAAGAGGGCGATGAGGTGGGAACAGAGATCACCAGGAATTTGAACACTACGTTGTATGTTACTCGGACGCCAGCGACGGGTTTCGTACAGCCTGCGTGCGTTAAGTTGGAATATCGAGCCACCAATTCTGGCAACCCGCCGGTTAGTTTGTTGAATCTGATAAGTACTAATCCTCTCCCACAAACGTTAGTTATTAAAAGCGGTAAGTCAGGTGGAGGCACAAAACCTGCTGCTCGGCACAATGCTTGCTCATAATCGCAGGGTCTTGCCCTGATGCGACAGACAGTCGCTCATTCCTCCCCGTCAACATTCCGCTTGAGAGACAATTGCTTTCGATATTCGTCGTCGGCCACAAACATATCAAGCTGGGCGCGCAACTCAAATCAACATTTCGATTAACGGTTAAGAGGAGAAACGGATTATGCATCGGATAAGACAGACGATTTCAATGCTGCTGGTTTTCGCGATGATCGGCCTCGGCGCGACGGCGCAGGCGACACAGCGGCGGGCGTATCGCCTTACTGATCGCGAGGTGGAGCGGATCATCCGCCGGATCGAGATCAACGCGGATCGCTTCCGCAGCGACCTCGACAGCTCGCTCGATCAGAGCCGCATCGACGGCACTCGTCGCGAGGACAATATCAACAATTTCATTCAGGAGTTTGAGAGTGCCACCAATCAACTGCGTAGCCGATTCGACAATCGCACCTCGGTCGCGGCGGATGTCGAAGAGGTGCTCGACCGCGCGGCGCAGATTGATAACTTCCTGCAGCGCACACGCTTGAATGCGCGCGTCCAAAATGACTGGACGGTGTTGCGCGGTGACTTGAACACGCTCGCCAGTGCTTACGGCGTGAGGTGGAATTGGAACAACCGCGGCGGCATCACGCAGCCCAACGCGCCCGTCGTCGGGCAGCGACCGTACCGGATGACTGACACACAGGTTGAGCAGGTCATTCGTCGGGTCGAGACCCGCGCCGATACTTTCCGCACGAGCCTTGACGCTGCGCTCGACCGCGGACGTCTGGATGGTTCGCGCCAGGAAGACAACATCAATGAATTCATCCGCGACTTTGAGAACGCCACGGATCAATTGCGCACGCGCTTCAACGCCCGCGGGTCAGTTGCGGCGGATGTCGAGGCGGTGCTGAGCCGCGCGTCGTCAATTGACGCCTTCATGCGCCGCAATACGCTCACGCGGCGCGCACAAAACACCTGGGCGCTCCTGAGAACTGACTTGAGCTCGCTCGCCGACGCTTACAGCGTGGCGTGGAATTGGAACAACCAGAATGCGCCGATGACCGGCGGCGGAAACAACAACAGCAACACCGGGCGTGGCGGATATGACGCGCAGTTGACGGGGACGTACCGGCTCGACGCGACCCGCAGCGACAACCCACGTGATGTCGCTGATCGCGCGACCCGCAACTTGCCTTCCGGCGAACGCCAGCGGATCTACGACACGCTGCTCCAGCGACTTGAATCACCGGACATGCTCGCCATCGAGCGCCGCGGTAACATCGTGACCATCGCTTCGTCGCGCGCGCCACAGACAAACTTCGAAGTCAACGGCCGCGAGCAAACCGAGCAGTTGGGGAACGGTCGCGTCGCGCGGGTGAGCGCCAGTTTCAGCGGCGACCAGTTGATCGTCAGTTCGACAGGCAACCGCGCGAACGATTTCACAGTGACGTTCGACCCGCTGGATGACGGTCGGCAAATGCAGGTGACGCGCCGGATTTTCTCTGATCGCGTGACACAGCCGGTGGTCGTTCAGAACCTTTACAATCGAACGGCGGACGTCGCGCAGTGGAACATCTACGACGGATCGCGCCCATCCATTGACAATAATCAGTCGGCGAGCGGCGACTTCATTGTGCGTAGCGGCGAGACGTTGGTCGCCACTCTGACCACCGACGTTTCCACTAAGGTCGCGAAGGACGGCGACCGCTTCGCGATGACCGTGCGTTCGCCCGCCGCGTATGACAGGGCGGTAATCGAAGGAACGATTTCCAACGTCAGCCGCAGCGGGCGCATCTCAGGCCGCTCCGGGCTGACCTTTAACTTCGATACGATCCGACTGTCGAACGGACAGTCATATCGGTTCGCTGGTATCGTCGACAACCTTCGCACGATGAGCGGCGAGACGGTTAAAGTCGACAACGAAGGCGCGGTCGAAGATAACAACCAGACTGAGCGCACAGTGCAGCGGGCGGCGATTGGCACCGCGGTTGGCGCGATCATCGGCGCCATCGCCGGTGGCGGCAAGGGTGCGGCCATCGGGGCGGTTCTCGGTGGCGCGGGCGGGGCCGGTTCGGTCTACGTGCAGGGACGCGACGACCTTGAATTGCTGAGCGGCACAGAAGTGACGATCCGCGCCAGCGGGCCGAATAGGTAAACACTCCAAGCCACATTCAATCGTGTGTCAAATCGCCGGGGCCTGATTCATCACATCCATGAATCAGGCCCCGGCAATTTGCGAAGGTAAAAAATCAGGGAGTTGTGGATAACAAGAAAGACAGATTCAGGCTCGCGCGGGGTTATGAAAATTCGTTAGCAACACTACCCACCGTGAACAGAATCTGCGCTTCACAAGTAGATCGTGTCGTAGTAACTGTGGTGTTTGAAGCCGACGGTTTTGTAAAGTTTCTGCGCGGTAGCGTTCTGTACGTTGACGATGACGGCAACCGAGCGGGTGTGTGCCAACAGTTGCCGGCACAGATGCGACATGCACCGCCGCCCGACGCCTCTGCCGCGTGCTTCCGCATCGACGTATATGCCTTCGACGTAGACCACCTCCGGCGTGTCCGAAATAACATCGGCTTTGAATATTAACTGGCCATCCTGCACCCACACCCATACCCGCCCCTGCTCGACGCGGCGCGCGCAACGCTGACGGAAGCCATCCGGGTCGGTTTCGAGCGGGTTGACGCCGCTCTCTGCGAAAGACATTTCGGCATGCACCGGGACGATTAATTCGAGGTCAGCGAGGGTCGCCGGACGCAAGCCGCTGACCGGTTCGTCGACCGCCACCGGCCAGCGCAGCTCAAGCAGCATCTCACTGCATAGCAAACGCGCGTCGGCGCCGGACGGCGAATAGTGATGCCAAAATTTTTCGATCTGCTTGGCCTCGCCCATCACGAAGCGTGTCTTTTCGGGGCACGCCTTGGCGACTCCGGCGAGCGTTGCGAGCGCGGCATCAGAGCGCGTCTCAAATAGCATTGCGTGGCCGATCAATCCTACTCCCTGAAGCTCGCCGGACGAATCCCGGCAGCCGTAAAACGAGCCGCGGTTAAGCGGACTCACTAACCCGTTGTCGCGGATTAACCCCGCCATGTAGACGGTGTGGATCGGGCGCGCGGCGAGGAAGTTCAGCACCTCTGTCGTGTGCCTGCTGGTCAGCGTCTCAACCACCGTTTGGCCGGCGAGGGCGGCGGGCAATGGTTCGCGGCGAGCTGTGAACGTTTTTACTAAGGCCGCTTGTCTGAGCATAGGATTTCTCCGTGGAGTGTGGCCGAACGCGTGACCGACGCGGTGGCTGTGACGTGGATTTCAAGACCGGTCGGTTGACCGTATACGACAACCGGCCCGGTCAGGGATCGCTCGCCGTCTATCGATCGTACTTGACAGGCATCGAGTCAGAGTCGTCGCCATTAAGCAACGCACTATTCGCCTGCGTGTAGGCGTCACTCAACAGCACGCCGTCGCTCAGCAGCACGCCGTCACTCATCAGCACGCCGTCACCCATCGTGATGCCATCGCCCATCGTGATGCCGTCATTGAGCAACACACTGGTGCTGCAAAACCAGACCCCGTTGGTCATCACCACGCCGTTGCTGGTCAGGATGCTGTCACTCAGAATTACGTTATCGCTCATCGTCATGTCGTCAACCATCAGCGCGCCGTAGACTTCGACCGTCGCGTCGCCGAACGTCATGCCAAGACCGTAAATCTTCTGATACTTGGTCATCAGGTTAGTGCCGGTCGCGAATGTGCGACCAACGATCAGGCCACCGCCCCACACGAATGTGTGGCCGGAGATGGTCGTTTGCGCGAGCGGCGGGGCGTCGGCAGTCAGTAGTGGGAAGCCGGTCGGGGTGCTGGCACCAAGCGCCGGGCGGAGCAGTTTCGCCAGCCGCACCGCGCCTTCGACATTGAGTTGGCCGGCGCCCTGTTCGAACGTGTTGTGGTTGGCGAGTTGTTGGGCCGTCAACATCATCGCCGCCTTAATCATGTTCGGCGTCAGGTCGGGTTTGAGTTGGAAGAGCAGCGCCGCCGCGCCGGCGACAACCGGGGTCGACATCGAAGAGCCGCTCAGGTACATCATGTTGTTGGTGCCGACGGTGCTGACATTCGCGTTCAACGTCGGGTTCTGCGACACGAGGGCGCTACCCGGCGAAAGCGCGGCGATGACACGGTTGCCGGGCGCGACGAGATCGGGCTTCATGAGGTGGTCGTAGTGTTTGACATTCGCTACGTCCGTCCAGAAACTGCGGGTCGGCCCGCGCGAACTGTATGAAGCGATCACATCGTCGTTGCGCGAATTCGTTCCATAAGTGTTCGTCGCGCCGACCGTGAGCGCCGACGGTTCATTGCCCGGTGAGTGGATTTGCCCGTAGACCTTCTGCCCGCTCCCGCTCTTGCCGTTGTTACCAGCGGCGGCGACCACGACCATTCCGGCGTCGACGATGCCGCGGACGGCTCGGCACAGCGGATCGATGGTATACGACTCGATGGCCGGCGTCCCCAAACTCATGTTGACGACGCGAATGTTATAGGCCGCGTGGTTGGTCATGATCCAGTCAATCGCGTTCAGCAGGCTGGAGACCTTGCCCGTGCCGTTCGAGCCCAGCACGCGGAGGTTGATCAGGTTAGCGTTGTGGGCGACGCCGCGGTATGCGCCCGAAGCGATCTGCCCGTTGCCGGCGGCGATGGAAGCGACGTGGGTACCGTGGCCGTACGGGTCGTCGGTGCGCCCTTCGCCGGTAAAGTCTTGGCTGTGGATGACGCGCGATTGGCCGCTGCTGTTATTGAAAGATTTGTGTGCGGCGTAGACGCCGGAATCGACAACCGCAATGCCGACGCCCTGCCCACCGAGCGTCGTCGTGGTCGATGTGGTCGTCATCGTCCCGACTTGCGTCGTGGATGTTGTGGTCTGCGTGAGAGCGAGAGTGAGGCTGAGCGGGCCACTCGTCCCGACTGGCGCCGTGGGTGTTGTGGTAACGGTTTGATTCCTGACCATGTCGACGCCGCTGGTCGACGTGATGTGTCCCGACGACTTAATGTTCGGGTCTTCCGAGACATACTTGACCTCGTCAAAATCTCCCAGACCGGCAACGGCGCTGATTGGCATTTCAACGACTAACATTCTGAGGTTGCGAAATCTTGACGTGACGTGCGCCCGGTGCTGGCGAAGGTAGCGGCGCAGCGTCACGCTCTCGTCTATGCCGTCATTGTCGTCGTCGTCGGACTTTATCTTCAGCCCTCGGCGGATCGAGTCTTGGAATTGTAAAATCACCGTTGTGCGCTCTCCGGCTGACAAGCTCCGGCGCGCTTGTCGGCGTAACTCCAACGAGACTTTACGAGCCATGTCACGGCTTGGGTGGGCCTTCGCCCGGTCGGTGATGATGACGCCCATACAAAGGGTGACCGCGATCAACAGATAGGTGATCCAGTTCAGGGCGTGAGAATGTTTCGTTGATTTCATCGTGTCGTCCTTGGTCGGAAATTGGTCAGTTAAGATGGACTTAATCAAGACTTATGAGGTGAGCGATTGAGGTCGCGTGATCATTATGGCAATGACCGTACCGTTTCGGCAGGCAATTGAAAAACAGCTTATTCTCAGAGAATTCACGTTGTTGACGAGAAGAACGAATAACGACTCTGGTCGTCATCGGTCAGGTTGGAAGAGAGTGTCAGTCAATTTGACGAGCGTGAACGGGTTGACTATCGGCGGACTGGAGAGACATATCTCAGCCGAAGAGGACGAGGCTTAATGTGGTTGGCGCGATGAACAATTTGCTGACGGAAGAGGTTGAAGAGTATCGGGACCGCGCGTGGCGGCGCGAGGCGGAGTCGCGAGTCGAGAGCGCAATCGACGCGGAGAAGCTTATCGCGGACGTCGGGTTCTGCGCGGCGTTGACCGACGCGCGGAGGCCGGGGCCGTCGCTGTACGTCGCCGTGACCGGTCGCCGCGACGCGCATATGCCACGCAACGTGCAGAAGGACCCGGAGAGCAGTCTCGCGTGGCGCATCAAGGACGAGGTGATGCAGCGAGGTCGTATCTACTACGCAAAGCTCGCGCGTGGTCGCGCGACGTTCATTGCGCCGCGATTGATTCCGCACTTTAACGCGCTGTGGGGCGTGCCGCGCCGCCGTGAATCAGAAGCGTTGTCAGATGACGCGCGCGCGGTGCTGCGGGTGCTGCGGCGTGAATGGGAGATGGCAACCGCCGATTTACGAGAGGCCGCCAAAATACCGGAGCGGGCGCGGTTGACGCGTGCCATCGACGAATTGCAAAAGGCGATGAAGGTGATCCCTTCGGACGTGCTGTATGAGCCGTGGTTCACGTACGTCTGGACGTTGGCCGAGGCACGCTTCGCAACGGAGTTATGCGTCAAGGTATCGCGCGACGAAGCGCTTTGCGAAATCGCGCGTGCGTTCCTCGACGGCGCGGGCATGACTCTGCGCGGCGAGTTGGCGAAGGTGAGCGGGCTGTCGCGGCCCGACGCCGGACTGGGGAATCGCGCGCTCGTCCGCGAAGGTTTTGCGGTGCGCGCTGGGGCCGCGGGCGTCTACCATCTCACCGACTTTGAGGAGCGTCTGCGCCGGCGTTGATGATGGAAAAAGAGGTTCGATGTTAAAGGGTGGAGGTAGGTGAAAACTGTTATCCATTCGGAGTCAGACGTAAGCCTCCGCGCCGTTACTCCGGAAGTTGCCGGTCACGCTGGCGCAGAATTTCGTCGGCCTGACTGCGCGCTTCACTTTCGAGCCGCGCGGCTTCAAGGGCGTAGGGCGTCTGCCCGCGCATCATGCCGAGGCGTTGCAGCGCGATTTCGGTTTCGGCTTCGCTGGCATGGCGCGATCCGGCTGCTTCCAGCAGACGCAGGCGCGTCTCGGCTTCGGCCTCGTGCGCGACGGCTTCGTTCGTCGTGCGTTCAAGGCGGGACCGATCCGCACGCAACTCCTCTTCGAGCCGCACCCGATCCGCGCCGGCTACCTGTGAGGATTGTTGCAGGCGGCGCCCGACCATCGCCATCTCACGCCGAGAGTTTTTGACGACTCGCGTCGCTGTCAGGCGCGAGGCCAGCGTCTCGCGGTAGGCGTCCGCCAGCAGGGCGTTCTGTCCCTCGATCTGCTTTAAGGCGCGGCGCTCGGCGGGCTTCATCTCGGCGCGGAACCACCCCAATTCGCTAACCGTGACGCCGTCCGCCGCCAACCGCTCGCGCATCTTCTTTTCCCAGTGCTTCCGGTAAAGAAAAAACAGCAACGCGACGAAGAGACCGGCCACCACGCCGAAGGCGAGCGAAGTCAACACCAGCAGCATGTACACCCCAGCCTCTTCCGGCGAGGTGAAGTAACGGAGCAGAAAGTAGAGTGGGGCCGGCAGCGCGACAATGACGAACGCGAGCCACGGCGCCGTGCGCAACAGGGCTGCGGTCAGGCGGTCGCTGCTGCTGAGTTTGCCGCTTTGGGGAGTGGTGTCCATAAGTATCAAGGCAAAAGTAAAAAGGTAAAAGGCAAAAGTGAAAGCCACCGGGGAACAGATGTTAGATTTTAGATGCTGGATGTTAGTCCGGAACCTCGGCAGGTGTGCTGTCAAACATCTGACATCTGACATCTATTTTGTTCAACCCTGATTCTGGATAACTTTTGCTCAGGTGCTTATTTCCGTTGCGTAGAATCAGACACTACATGCCGTTGCAGGTCGCTTCTCATAAATGGTTTTGATGAACGACTGCGCGGTGCCGTAGACCTATGTACAAAAGCAAAAGTTTTTCGGGATAAAGATTGAACAACAGCCCGTCATGATTGGTTGTTACTTTTGCCTTTTACCTTTTTACCTTCCTATTTATTTAGCCTACCACGCGGCGGCGAGACTCGCCAAAAGTTCAGCCGAGACTGCGCTCCGGGCGTCTAAAGGGATATAATACGCGGAAATCATCAGCAACGTTTGTGGAAAGGATTGACGAAGTGACGAAAGCCGGACTGAAAAGAGTCGCCGCGCTCGCCTCCGCGGTTTTACTGATGTTCGCGACCAGCGCCGGAGTCGCCGCCAGCGCGCAACAGCGCTCGAACGACGCGCGGCGGCCGGTGCGCTCGGTGACGATCCCGGTCACTGTGCGGCTGAAGCAGACGCGCGGGCAGCGCGAGGTGCAACCAATCGAGGTGCTGCAAGTGCTCGAGGACGGCGTGCCGCAGGAGGTTCTCTCGAGGCGTGGTGGTGTCAACGTTCCGCTGACGCTAGCCGTGCTGATTCAAGATGGGGTCGTCGCCTCCACCGCCAACGAGATTAAAGGACTCGCGACGTTCATCCGTCAATTGCCGCCCAACTCGCGCGTCATGATCGGCTATCTGCGCTCCGGTTCGGTGCAGGTGCGGCAGCGGTTCACCACCGATCTTGATCGCGCCGCGCGTGCTTTGCGCATCCCGATTAGCGCCGCTACCTCCGCGCCGTTCAACCCTTATGTTCAGGTCGTCGAGGCGCTCCGGCGTTTTGAGTCGCAACCGACCGGCAGCCGCCGCGCGATTTTACTCGTCTCCGATGGGCTTGACATTTCGCGCGGCGCTGACAGCGCCTCGCCCTCGCAGAGCATCGATCTACAGCGGGCGATCACCGATGCGCAGCGGCGCGGCGTTGCGGTCTATTCGATCTACGCCCCGTCGAGCGGCGGCGCGAACGGCAGTTCGATACTGACCAGCTTCGGCCAGGGTTCGCTGCAAAGGCTGTCGAGCGAAACGGGCGGGCGGGCGTTCTTTCAAGGAACGAGCGCGGCGGTCAGCTTCGACCCGTTCCTCCGCGAAGTCGACACATTGCTCTCCAGACAGTTCGCTTTGACATATCTTTCGACCAACACCGCCAACGGATTTCACCGGATACGGATCGTCTCGGAACTCGCTGACGGCGAGATTCTCCACCCGACGGGTTACGTCCGCTAAAGGAAGGCAAAAGTAAAAGGCGGGTTACAATGCTGCTGTTGTTCATCGCTGATGCCGAAAGAGTTTACGTTTGTCCTTACCTTTTCTCCGTGAACTCTGTGTATCCTCTGTGTCTCTGTGTTAAAAATTATCGGTCTCTTCCACACGACCAACGCTGTACCATGCTCAGGTTTTTTATTTAGACATACTGCCCGGCAGCGAAGCCTGACGCCCACGCCCATTGAAAGTTGTAACCGCCGAGGTGCCCAGTCACGTCAACCACTTCGCCGATGAAAAACAGTCCGGGCGCGCGTTTGGCTTCCATCGTCTTCGATGATAACTCGTCGGTATCGACGCCGCCTGCCGTTACTTCCGCCTTCTGAAATCCTTCTGTCCCCGACGGGTCGATCCGCCACTGTTGAAGCCGCGCGGCGATTTCGGCAATCTCCTTCGACGAATATTGATTGAGCGGGCGCGACGAAGCGTGCGTCTCGCACCACGTCTGTGCGAAGCGGCGTGGCAAGTATTCGGTCAGAAGCGTGGCCAGCGTGTGCGTGCCGCGACGCCCGTCGATTAATTGTTGATGGGCGTCGAGGCCGGGAAGTAGATTGATATCGAGACTCTCGCCCGGTTGCCAGTACGAAGAGATTTGCAGAATCGCCGGGCCGCTCAAGCCGCGATGCGTCAACAGAATGTTCTCTTCAAATCTCGCTCCGCGGCACACGACTTCGGCAGCCAGCGAAACGCCGCTCAGTGGATTCAGCCGGTGCAGGTCTGCTGGATTGAGCGTCAGCGGAACCAATGCTGGGCGCGGCTCGACGACTTTCAAACCGAACTGCCGGGCGATTCGATAGCCGAAATCGGTCGCCCCGATCTTCGGGATCGACAGCCCGCCGGACGCGACCACCAGCGATTCCGCAACGAACGTTCCCTGATTCGTATGCGCAATGAAGTCCGATCCCCGGTCAACGCGCGACACGCGGCAATCGACTTTAATCTCGACCCCGGCTTGCTCGCACTCGCCCAGCAGCAGGTCGACGATCTGCCGCGAACTGCCGTCGCAGAAAAGCTGGCCGAGCTTTTTTTCGTGATACCCGATGCCATGCCGTTCGACGAGCGCGATGAAATCTTCGGGCGTGTAGCGAGCGAGCGCCGAGCGGCAGAAGCGCGGGTTGGCGGACAGGAAATTTTCCGGCGTGGTGTGAAGGTTGGTAAAATTGCACCGGCCACCGCCGGAGACGGCGATCTTTTTACCGACCCGGGCGGCGTGCTCAAGGACGAGCACGGAACGCCCGCGCTTGCCCGCCTCGATTGCGCAGAACAAACCCGCCGCGCCACCCCCGATAATCAAAACGTCATACTTCATCTAGAATAAGGGATGAGGGATGAGGGATGAGGGATGAATGAAAGACGCATCTCCGTTCCTCTTCCCGTCTTCAATGCTCGATCAACTGTTCATGCGCCACAGCATCAGCAGCCCGATGGAGAGGCCGATGACGATCACCGTGCGGCGCACGAAGACACGCCCCAGTCGGCGCGCAACGTGCGTCGAGGTGTAGCCGCCGAGCAACGCCGCAATCGACATCAGAATCGCTTCCGGCCAGTGAACCAGGTTCGAGACGATGAAGCCGACGACCGCCGCGCTGTTGAGGCACGCCCCGAGAAAAGTCTTGATGCCGTTGGCGCGATGGATGTCCGCGACGCCGAGCAGACCGAGCACCGACAGCATCACGATACCGTTGCCCGCGCCGAAGTAGCCGCCGTAAATCGCCGAGAAGAATTGAAAGATCATTGCCACCGTCCACCAGCGCGGGGTCGGACTCTCTGCCGCAGACTGCAAGCGGAAGCGGCGATTGATTGAACCCTGCAAGATGAACAACGCGGTCGCAGACAGGATCAGGTACGGCACCAGTCGGGCAAACGTTTCGGTCGGCGTCGCAATCAGAATCGCGCCGCCGACCGCGCCGCCGATGACGCTCGGAATGCCGAGGCGGACGAGGTGTGCGCGGCTGTTCTGCATCTCGCGCCGGTAACCCCACGCCCCGCCGAGCAATCCCGGCCACAGCGCGACCGTGCTCGTCGCGTTCGCCATCTTCGGGTCCAGCCCAATCCAGATCAGCGCCGGGAATGTGAGCAGCGTGCCGCCACCCGCAATCGAGTTGATCGTCCCCGCGACAAACGCGGAGACGAAGATGATGACGGCCTCAGTAATCGACATGAAGATATGTGACGAGAAAGGAAACTTTGAATATCTGTTGTGATGCGAACTCCACCAGTTACTTCGCAGCTCGGTGGATTGAAGCGAAAACAATATCAACCCGAATTTAACCGCCGGCGAATGCTTGGAGGGCGCGGAAAAGTAAAATAAGACACCATCAATCAGTTGAAAAGTTATGTGGATGCCGGGGCGCTCTCTTGCGTTCTCTCGCGTCCGCGGGCGGTGATATGGTTTTGTTTTCAGTCCGCCGCTTCTCTTGATCGAGCAGCGGGCGGAGATAACGGTAGACGGTTGCGGCGACGACGCGGCAGCCTTCGGCGTTCGGATGAACGCCGTCCGGTTGGTTAAGCGACGCAATGCCGCCGACGCCCTCAAGGAAGAAGGGAATCATCGGGACCTCGTGCTCGCGCGCGAGCGATTGAAAGGCGTCGCGAATCTCGCGGCGGTAGTCGGGGCCGGCGCTCGTCAGCGTGTCCATCCCGGCGAGAAGGACTTCTGAATCGCGTGCCTTGATGCGTTCGATGATCGCGCTCAAATTCTTTTTCATCTCCGGGACGGACTGGCCGCGCAGCAGATCGTTTGCGCCGAGTTCCAAAATCACCACGCGCACGTCACCGTCGAGCGACCAATCGATGCGGCGCACGCCGCCCGCCGACGTGTCGCCCGACACCCCGGCGTTGACCACTTCGTAGTTGTAGCCGTCGGCGCGCAGCATCTCTTGCAGCACGGTCGGGTAACTTTCCGCCGCCGAAAGGCCGAGGCCCGCGGTCAGGCTGTCGCCGAACGCGACGATCTTCGGTAGACTCTCAATTGGCGTCGGCGCTGCAACAGACGCGGGCCGAGGCGCATCAGACGTGGCTGAAGCCGTTTCATTGCCGGTCGAACGCGAGCCACCGCCGCAGGCCGCGCAGGCCAAGACCAGAAAGAATGACAGTCCGGGTAAAAATCTTTTCATGATTGAATTATACAAGGTTTTGAAAAATGTCCGCTCCGGTTCAGAAAGCTTGACCATCCTTCACCAACTTGATTTAACGATCCGCGACAACGAGTTCGTTTCCATCGTCGGGCCGTCGGGGAGCGGCAAGTCGACGCTGCTCGGCTTGATTGCCGGACTCGACGCGCCGACCTCCGGCGAGATTCTGATTGACGGCCAGGACGTGACGACGATGTCGGAAGACGCGCTTGCCGAATTGCGCGGACTGAAGATCGGATTCGTGTTCCAGTCGTTTCATTTAATCCCGTCGTTGACCGCGCTCGAAAACGTGCTCGTGCCGATGGAGATTGCGGGCCGGCGGGACGCATCTGAGCGCGCGCGGCAACTGCTCGAAGATGTCGACTTGGTGGCGCGCGCACATCACTATCCGTCACAGCTTTCCGGCGGCGAACAGCAGCGCGTCTCCATCGCCCGCGCGTTCGCCAACGACCCTTCGATCATTCTCGCCGATGAGCCGACCGGCAACCTCGACTCGCGCAATGGGCAGCATGTCTTTGATCTGATGGTCGGGATGAACCGGCGGCGCGGCGCGACGCTCGTTCTGGTGACGCATGACCATGAATTGGCGGGCCTCGCCGACCGGCGCATCGCGCTCAGAGATGGCCGGGTCGAAAGCGACAGTGCGGCGGCGTTGGGGGCGGGCGACGAACTCGATTCCAACTTAATCGAGGAAGGAGCGGTGCGTCGATGAAGTTCATCTTCAACATGGCGCGGCGCGAGATCCGCTCATCGTGGCGCCGGCTGCTCTTCTTCTTTCTGTGTATTGGTATCGGCGTCGGCTCGATTGTCGCGCTCCGCTCAATCATCGGGAACGTCAATCAGGCAGTCGCGGGCGAAGCGCGTCAACTCCTGACCGCCGACGTGCAGATTGATTCGGGCCGCCCGTGGTCGCCGGAGACGCTGGCCGTCGTTGAGCGCATCGCGCGACCGCCGCGCGTCGAAGCAAGAGTTGAAACCGTCGAGGCGAGCACCATGGTGCGACCCGCCGATCCGGCACGCGAAGGCGCGATGATGGTCGAGTTGAAAGGCATCGAGCCGCCGTTCCCGCTCTTCGGCGAATTCACGCTGGCCGAGGCGAAGCCGTTTGATTACTCTCTGCTCGCCGACAACGGCGCCATCGCCGCACCGCTGTTGCTCGACCGCCTGCGCCTCTCGGTCGGCGACGAAGTAAAGATCGGCGACGCGACCTTTCGCATCCGTGGCGTGCTGGAGCGCGAGCCGGGCGGCAGCGGCTTCAGACTCGGCCCGCGTGTGTTCGTCAGACGGGAAGCGGTCGAGGCGGCGGGTCTGACCGGATTCGGTAGCCGCGCCCGCCGCCGGCTCCTCTTCAGAACGCCGGCGAACGAAATGGATGGTCTCGTCGCTGAACTCCGCGGCGCGCTGAAGAACAATCTCGTCAACGTCCGCTCTTACAAAGAATCGCAGGAGAATCTGGGCGAGCAATTCGCGCGCGCCGAAAACTATTTGTCGCTGACCGGCCTGGTAGTCCTGGTGCTCGGCGGCATCGGTGTGTCGAGCGTGACGCGTGTCTTCATCGAACAAAAGCGCAAGAGCATCGCGGTGTTGAAGTGCGTCGGCGGCACGGGCAATCGGATTACGCTGGCGTACCTCGCGCAGGTTGTCACGCTCGGCCTCGCCGGAAGTTTGTTCGGCGTGCTGCTCGCGAAGGTGGGGTTGCTGTTCGCGCGCGGCTACTTCAGCGACAGTCTGCCAGAGAATATGAACTACGGCCTCAGCAACGGGGCCGTCGCGCAGGGTCTCGCCCTCGGGCTGATGATCTCGATTCTGTTTTCGGCGTTGCCGCTGCTGCGCATCCGCAATATCAAGCCGAACATGTTGCTGCGCGACATCACCGGCGACGCGGCTGGCGGCGCACGCGGCTTTTTCGATCTGACGCGCTTGATGGTCATCTCGGCGGTCACGGTCGGTTTGACGCTGCTCGCGTCGTGGCAGGCAGGCTCGCTGCGCATCGGTCTCTACTTTCTTGCCGCCCTTGCGGTGACCGCCGGGGCGCTGCAACTCGCCGCGATGCTTTTAATCGCGCTCGTCAAACGCGCTCGGCCACGTCGCTCGTTTGCGTTGCGGCAGGCCATCAGCAGTCTGCACCGGCCCGGCAACCAGACGCGCGTGATCGTGATGGCGGTCGGCCTCGGCGTCTTCCTGGTGCTGGTGATTCAGTCGCTACAGGTAAATCTGATGAACGACTTCAACCTCGCGCGACGGGATAATCTGCCGAACATGTTTCTGATCGACATTCAAAAAGATCAGCAGGCGGGCGTCGCGAAGTTGGTTGAAGAAACGGCGGGTGTGCGTCCGACGCTCGTCCCGACGGTGCGGACGCGCATCTACGCCATCAACGGGCGCGTCGTTGATTTGAATAGCGGCGAGATGCGTGAGCAGCGCGGGATGCTGGGG